>ENA-UENW01000111-UENW01000111.1-marine-metagenome-genome-assembly--contig:-NODE-111-length-48184-cov-4.880106_pt1 | contig 48184 bp, 52 predicted proteins | sample MGYA00237876_ERZ529329 | MGnify/ENA primary metagenome ERZ529329 (study PRJEB26372, sample SAMN05368346) | marine metagenome | biome: cultured habitat; feature: ocean water; material: water; isolation... | reverse complement strand
TAAACATCAGAACATAGTCATTCCCTTACCCCCAGTGCCGCTAAATCAGTGAAATGTACTCCGCCTCCATTTTTTTAGAGAAGTAACAATCTACTTTGACACCCAAAAAAAGTCGAGTTACCCTTCGGCCGTTTTCAGTGCTTAGGCAGTGCCAGAAAGCATTTCATAAATAGCTCACCACAAAAATAATAAAGGGGTCAGAGTACTTTTTAATAAAGGGGTCAGAGTACTTTTTGGCTCTCACTCTCGCTAAAAAAAAATGTACTCTGACCCCATTATTCGAGGGATCAATGCTGTGGACTTGTTTGAATGTATAGAAAAAGCGACAGGTTGAAAAATAATCGGTATGGTATAAAAACACTAAACAGCTAGGAAGTTTGTATGTCAGCCTTACCATTCAATAATAACCCAGCTTATTTGCGGGGTAATTTTCAACTTGAACCAGTGGCCGCTCTATTAAAGCTGCATGCAGAACTTGTTTGCTTTCTTCTAATAGCATTCTTCTTTGTTGGTAATGCATTTATTGAAAATAGTGAAAAAGAGCGGGTCTTGGCTAATCCTCAGAAAAATGACTTTTTCTATATTGATTATAGAGCTATAGATCCTTCATCGGATGCTCGATTTCGCTATGTCCCCCTGAAATTACTTAGTGTTGATGATGATACTCTTACTTTTAAAGTCGGAAACATTGCTCACACAACACCTGTCTCGCCGAGTCAACATGCGAAATTTGATAAAGCGTTATTACTGCGCAATTACTATCGTGTTGATAACCTTGTGCTTAGCAAAACAAAAGTAAATGACTTGGTTACTTCTGGTGCCATTTACGATGCTAGGCGGCCTCGAAATATTTATATTAACGGTTGGATGGTTTTGCACCTTAACGAGTTAGTACCAGATAACAGTTAGTAATAAAAAAGCCTTTATAAGCGATAGAGTCTAAGTAAAGTAGACTCCTTACGAGTGAGGCAACATGTACCTTGAAGTGTTTATTTTATTTACTATGAATACAATACTCAGCCAATAAAGTACTCTGACCCCATTACTATGACCCCATTACTAATGGGGTCAGAGTCAATCTACTCACTTCATTAATCTGACAACTCGTACCTTGAAGCGTTTATTTCATTTGCTAATGAATGCAATGCTCACTTAATAAAGTACTCTGACCCCATAACTAATACTATCCGCTTATGGATAATTGGTTTAAAACGCTTTACATTTTAGAAGTGTTAATAAAATGTTAAGTGCGCATGATGAAGTATTTAGTTTTAGCTGTTATTGCCGGTCTCGTTAATGTAGTGATGTCTTTTGTCACTTCACATCTACTAATCTCTACAGTTGCTACGTTTCTTACTATCCTTTTCGCGGCCTTTATTATTGAGAAGGTATTTCAAAACCAAAATATAGCCGCTAGTAAAATTGTTCTAACTGACGATTATAAGAACAATGCACACAGCAATGATGCAACGAAAGTTAGTCATGCCGCGAGCAACATTGCAATTGGTGGTGCTTCTATCTCTTTCTTTTTAGAACAGTTATCGAAAGCATTTAATGAGCAAGTCGCGAACATCGGCGAGATGAGCGGTAGACTCCAACAGTTAGAAGTCTCCTCAACTCAGTTAGATGAGCTTGCCAAGAATGCTGCATTTTCTATGAATGAATCTGACGAGAAAACGCAGTTCGGCAGTACGTCGTTAAAAGAAGTATTAAGCCAGCAACAGCAGCTGGTTAAAAACATAAATGCGTCATCTGAAGCGCTTACTACATTAAAAAGTAAGGCCGAGGGAATAAGTACAATAACAAACACCATTAACCAATTAGCCGATCAAACAAATATGCTAGCGCTTAATGCGGCTATTGAAGCTGCAAGAGCGGGAGATCAAGGACGTGGTTTCGCCGTCGTTGCTGATGAAGTACGAGAGCTTGCCAAGAAAACAACCGATGCCACCTCAGGAATTGAAAGTTTGCTGCAGGATATGAATACAAGTAGCCAGGCCGCAGTGGCTACTATGGAAACGGTGCTTAACTCTAGTGATAACATGAATGTGAAATTAAAGGAGAGCGAAGAAGCTATCTCACACTCCAGTATGCTCTCTACAAAAGCCCGGGAATCGATGGGCGCTATGCAAGCAATGGTAGAAAATAATGCAGAACATAGCGCAGGTATAAGTACCAATATACTTCAGTTGCACACGACGACAGAAAAATTAGAGCACGACCTCACTGATGTTTCTACTCAGGCGCTATCACTGAGTAGTCAAGCTGAAGATATTTTCAGGCTGCTGGAAAGCTTCGACGTTAATGATCGAAACAGCGAAGTTAGAGACATTGCAGTAAATGCAGCTAAAACTGTTGGAAAGCGTTTCGAGCAAGCGATTTCAGAAGGGAAAATATCGGAAGCAAAGCTGTTTAATTTTGACTATTCACCTATACCGAACACTAATCCTATAAAGCACACAACACCTTTTGATAAGTTCACCGACGACGTACTTCCCGCTATCCAAGAACCTTTATTAGAAACACATAGTTTCATTATTTATGCCGGCGCAGTTGACGTAAATGGTTACTTTCCTACCCACAACAAGAAGTTTAGTCAGCCCCTTACTGGTAATTACGATACGGATTTAGCAAATAACAGAACGAAACGGATATTCGATGACAAAACCGGAAGTCGTTGTGGCAGCAATACCTCTACTTTCTTGCTACAAACTTACAAACGAGATACAGGTGAGGTCATGCATGATCTATCTGCACCGATATATGTGAACGGTAAACATTGGGGAGGGTTTCGTATTGGTTATAAAGCCAAAGAGCAGTAAGTTCTCTGTATTTACGTATAAGCGCTAGCTTCCGTTTTCTCACTTTAACGAATGAAAGTGGTAATGCTCTAGCGCTTAGCAATATTGGCAACAATATTATTCCTTCTTTGCGCTTTTATTTGCTGCTTCGTTACCCTACCATTAGCGAATTGTTCGCAGTTCGTAAAACTCTATGCCTTCACTACAACCATACAGCACATTTGGCCTCGCCGCTTCTTGTGATTCTATCCAGTCGTTTAGCGACGTTACTTCATTCCTGTCTATCTTCAAAACTTCTAAAAACAATAACAAAGCCATTTATATATTGGGCGGTGGAAGCAATTCAGTCTTCACTGACGACTTTGACGGTACAATTCTGGTTAACGAGATTAAGGGAATAAGCCATTTTGATACTGAAAGTCACCATTACTTACGTGTAGGTGCAGGTGAAAACTGGCATGACTTCGTCACTTTGTGTATGAAAGAGAAGTGGTATGGTTTCGAAAATCTCGCCTTAATACCTGGCTCAGTAGGCGCATGCCCAATTCAGAATATTGGTGCGTACGGACGAGAAGTGAATACGTTAATCGACAAAGTAGAGTGTGTATTTCTTGAAACCGGCGAGCAGGTATTGTTGGGCAATGTAGACTGTCAATTTGGCTATAGAGACAGTGTGTTCAAGCATGCACTAGCGAACAAAGTGCTAATCACTCATGTAAACTTTAAACTGCCCAAGCACTACGAACTCGAGACCAGCTATGGCGAACTAGCGGCACTCACTGAGCCTACACCAGAAAAGGTGTATAGTAAGGTAATAGAAATTAGGAAGAGCAAACTTCCCGATCCTGCCGAGCTAGGCAATGCTGGAAGTTTCTTTAAAAACCCAGTGGTTTCAAAAGCAGTGTTTCAAGCGATTGCACAAGACTATGATTCAGTGCCCCATTTTGTGGTGCACGGAGGTGTTGAGCTGCCAGCCACTGAAAAAGAACAAATAAAAATTCCTGCCGCGTGGCTTATCGACCAGGCAGGTTTTAAAGGCAAGACTTTGAATAAAGTACGATGCCACCCTACACAGCCATTGGTACTTACTAACTTAGGTGGTGCCACCGGAAACGATGTAATAACCATGGCAAAAGATATCATAGCAAGCGTACAGGGTAAGTTCGGCATACAGCTTGAGCCAGAAGTGCGCTTATTAGGAAGCAAAGGACTTATTTCGCTATGAGACAAGCATCAAAAGCTATAAGAAAACATATACTCGCTTTGTTGTCCGACGGCCAGTTTCACTCAGGGGAAACCATTGCACAGCAAGTGGGCCTTTCGCGCACAGCAGTTGCAGGGCATATTTCTCAACTCGCCGATTGGGGATTAGATGTATTTAAAGTAAAAGGTAAAGGCTACCGTTTAGAACGAGGGTTTCCATTGTTAAGCGCCGACAGCATTAAACGTCATTTAGGCAATACAAAACGAGCGGTTATTGATGTGGAATCAGTATTACCTTCCACCAATACGGAAATGAAGAAGCGTATTGCCAGCAAACGAGAAGATCTTGAAAACGGCGATGTCGTTTTTGCTGAAATTCAGACCGATGGACGCGGTAGACACGGCCGTTCATGGTTAGCGCCAGTTGGCGGAAGCTTAACTTTTTCTATGTACTGGTCTTTTCCCGACGGTTATCAAAGCATGGCAGGACTTTCTTTATTGGTAGGCTTGGCAGTTTGCGATGCACTTAAAGAATTTGGCGTAGAAGACGCCGAGCTTAAATGGCCGAATGACATTTATTTGCAAGGTAAAAAGCTTGCGGGCGTACTTATTGAAGTAGAAGGGCAAATAGGCGCTACGGCGCATAGTGTTATCGGCATAGGTTTGAATGTTTGCGTACCCGATAATCAGTACGATGTTGGTCAGCCTCATAGCGATCTTGCGTCATATTTGGGCACTATCCCAGATAGAAATGCATTGGCGGCAGAAATAATTAAATCGCTTTGGTCTTATTTACCTAAATTTACCCAGCAGGGCTTCGGGCCATTCACAGCATATTGGGAAGCGCTCGACTTATACGCCGATAAACGCATTGTTTTACAAATGGGAGAGAAGCGTTTTTCCGGAATTGATAGGGGAGTGGACGCCAGCGGCGCGCTTCTTGTTGAAACGCAAGACGGTATTACCCGTTTCCACGGCGGCGAAGTTAGCCTTAGAGGCAATTAACTTTTTATTTTTGTTTTGCTTTATAGCTGAGCTACGAAGATTTTGGCCATTATTTATAATAAAAGTACTTCGTAGTTCATCTTTGTGATTTTTAAATAGCATTTTATCCGTTCGTTTTACGCATTGCTTTGCGATTGAAACCAAAAATATGAACAACATTGAAGAAAACCACGTCATATTAGTGGATATCGGTAACACCCGAATAAAATATTCACTGCTTTGTCATGCAGAAGAAGAGCCTAATGCATGTGAAGATGCCAATTCTCTTTTCTCTTTTATTGATTCTCAGAAAAAAATTTCCCATTTATATATAGCTTCAGTAAGAAATCAGGAGCTGGTTGATGAAATATCCGCCATGTGTAACGAGCGAAATATTATTTTTGTAGAAAAGCACACCGAGAAAGAAGCCTTCGGCATAAAAAATAGTTACGCGAATGTTCAAAAAATGGGCGTTGATAGATGGCTCGCCATGGTCTGTGCTGCAGAAAAGTCAAAAAAAGCATTTTTTGTTATGGATGTAGGTACGGCAATAACGGTTGATTTTGTGGTGGATGGTCAACATTTAGGCGGTTGGATCATACCTGGATTTCAAGTAATGCGTAATGCATTGGTTGCTTCAACTAAAAAAGTATTCGCGAATGATGAAATTCCGACCACCTTTGGAGTGGGGACCGATACAGAAGATTGTGTGGCAACAGGGTGTCATGCTGCCCTATATGGTGTTTATTTGAGCGCGGTTGATTACATATCAAGCAAACAAACCGAATTTGACATAATTTTAGGGGGTGGAGACAAAAAAGTGTTTGCATTCTTAAAATCTGCTGATAACATGCGCCTCGCTCATTTGGTGATGCAGGGTCTTGCCCGCTACGCTCGAAGTGAACTTCTAAAGGGAACATCGACGTAAGTTTTTGATTAGTTGAAAAATTGGTCAAAAAAGAAAATTGAAAAATTTTCAAAAAGACACTTGCACAGAGTTAAACAATACTCTAGAATGCGCACCCACTTGATGTAGTGCCGACTTAGCTCAGTTGGTAGAGCAACTGACTTGTAATCAGTAGGTCGCCAGTTCGATTCCGGCAGTCGGCACCATTTTTCTTTTTTCCTATGCCAATCTTACGTACACTTGCTTACGAGTATTCATTCGGAGCAGACTGTATGTCATTTTTTTCCAAATCACTTAAACCGTTAGTTATCGTAACTGGCTTATTTTCTTTAAGCATGTCTGCGACTATTTACGCGCATGGCAATGACCATGATAACCATCACATGCCAAAAGAGCAGCACAAGCACGCCAGTAAGCAATCAGAAGTAATGGTAATGAATGGTTATGCCAGAGCGACCTTTGCTTTGGCAAAAACCGGCGCAGTGTACTTTACTTTGCATAATCATAGTGACAGCGATAAAACACTGACGTCTGTTTCAGTATCAAACGATGTAGCAAGTGAAGCGCAAATCCACACAACGGTGATGGAGGAAGACGTGATGAAAATGCGTGAGCTAACTGACGGCGTTATAATAAAAGCGGGCGAAATGGCCTCTTTTGAATCAGGCGGCCGTCATATCATGTTGATGGGGCTGACCAAAGGATTAGAAGAGGGCAGCGAAGTAGCACTAACCCTCACATTTAGCGATGGGAGTGAACTACCAGTTTTGCTACCTGTTAAAAAAGAAGCGGGCGAAAGCCACCATCACCACCATTAATAGAGTGGCTGAGGCAGAATGTATAAAGTCATCGATTAATGCGATGAATGCAATCAACTAAACCGTTAATCTAAATCAAAATTTCTGTAGTACTATTAACTTATATTATTTAAACCAAGATTTTTCAGCGCCGATGAATGGACTGAAGGTAAATCTAAAAAGGGTTTTAACGTTAAGGAGTGTGACATGAGCAAGATTGATATTGGTATTTCTGAGAGCGATCGTAACGCAGTAGCAGAAGGCCTTAAGAAGTTATTGGCCGACTCTTACACTTTGTACCTTCAAACGCATAATTTTCATTGGAACGTAGAAGGTCCGCAGTTCCGTGAATTGCACCTAATGTTTGAAGAGCATTACACAGAGCTTGCCGAAGCGGTAGACGAAATTGCAGAGCGTATTCGTACTCTAGGTGTTGCTGCACCGGGCACATATAAGTCGTTCGCTGAGCTTAGTTCAATTGAAGAAGTGGAAGGTGTACCTGAAGCGACGGAAATGGTGAGATTGTTAACTCACGGTCATGAGCAAGTTGTGAAAACCTGCCGTGAATCGTTAAAGCTAGCGCAAGACGCAGACGATGAGTCATCTGCAGCGTTAATTGGCGATCGTATGCGCGTTCATGAAAAAACTGCGTGGATGCTTCGTGCAACATTACCGAAGTAAATCGCTATATAAGTGCGGTGACAGTGATTTAACATAGGCTTAATCGGCCAGTCACCTTTATCGCATAAGCAAGTAAAATTATCACAAAGGGTACAGCAGCGCTGTGCCCTTTTTTGTATACTGCCTTCCACTAAGAATAATAGAAGAAGCCTGTGTGAACGCGCACACGGCTTTTTAAAATGAGGCTCCTAGCGATGAAACCATCAACTATTTTAGCTGTACCATTCAAACCTGTGAGCGCGCTAGCGCAGTCACTTACTTGTGTATTGGCGCTTACGATCAGCCAATCCGCTTTAGCTCACGGAGATCATAAACATGGCGAAGCGCATGAAATCACCGACAGCGATATTACCGTAACCACGCTCGCTGAAGGGCTTGTTCATCCTTGGGGAATGGCATTTTTGCCAAATGGCGATCTGCTAGTTACGGAACGTGAAGGTGGCATTCAGCGTTTATCAAAAGACGGTAAGTTGTCAGGACGTCTAGGTAATGTGCCTAAGGTGGTTGCGCAAAACCAAGGTGGTATGTTGGACATCGCTATCGACCCGGATTTTGCCAGCAACAACACTATCTACTTCTGTTACAGCAAAGCGAGTGAGGTTGAGGGCAAGCAGGGCAGCAGTAGCAGTGTTGCAAAGGCTAAGCTTACCGACTCAGGCCTTGAAAATGTTGACGTTATCTTTAGTGCCGACTCAATTGTGGATAACGGCTTTCACTTTGGCTGTCGTTTAGCGTTCGATGCTAAAAAGCACTTGTACATCACCATGGGCGACCGCTACAAGTACATGAAAGAAGCGCAGAACACCGATAACCACTTCGGTAAAATTGTACGCATAAACCGTGACGGCAGCGCAGTAGAAGATAACCCATTCACAGACGGCAAAGCCCCTGAAATATTCAGCTATGGTCACCGCAACGTGCAAGGCGTTACTATTCATCCTGAAACTGGTGCGGTATGGGCGATGGAGCATGGCCCGAAAGGTGGTGATGAAATCAATATCCTTGAACGCGGTGCAAACTACGGTTGGCCTGTGATTACCTATGGCGTTGACTATAGTGGCGACATTATCAGCGACAAAACCCATATGGATGGCATGAAGCAGCCTTGGGTGTATTGGGACCCATCAATTGCGCCAAGCGGCCTAACTTTCTACCAAGGTGAAATGTTCAAAGAATGGAACGGGGATGTACTGGTGGGTTCATTGAAGTTTACTCACCTGCGTCGCATTAAGGTAGAAGATGGAAAGCCCGGAGAGCAGTTTGAATATGTTCGTGACAATCACGCCCGTATTCGCGACGTTGAAGTTGGCCCAGAAGGTGCCATTTACTTACTGACCGATGCTCCGAACGGCAAAGTATTAAAGCTAACCAAATAGCATAATACCAGTCCGCATAGATAAGTGCTCACTTAGAAGGCGCTGGCAAGCTTCATAGCGAAGCGTAGGAATGCAGGAATGGCTGCTCCCTTTCAAGTTCTGGTATAAGACGTAGAATGAGAAAAGGCGCCACTTCATTGTTATTGTAAAATGAAGTAAGCGCCTTTTTTATTTATAAGGACATCGGGTCTCGTATTGACTTATTCGCCGTCGTTATTCTTCTTGTAGCGTTCAAACCACGCCACAATATTTCCTACTTTCTGTATTAAGCGAGAAGGGCGGCTTGCAATGCCGTGTGAAGCCCCTGGAATTCGCACCATCGCAGCATCTACACCTTGTAACTTCAGCGCTTGATAATACTGCTCTGTCTCGCTAATTGGCGTACGGTGATCGGCTTCACCGGTTAGCAGCATAGTGGGTGTTACTACGTTGCCCACTAAGCTCAAAGGGCTACGCTGCCATAACTTATCCGCGATAGTCCACGGCATATCTGCCATCCAGTAGTTGCTAAAGTACGGGTATGCGTCGGCAGTCAATGAAAAGCTCATCCAGTTAATAACCGGCTTCGCCACAACAGCTGCACTAAAGCGGTCTGTTTTACCAATGGACCATGCGGTAAGGGTTCCGCCGCCTGAGCCGCCAGTAATAAACAGATTCTCTGAATCTATATAGCCTTGCTTAACAACCGCGTCTACCACATCCATTAGGTCGTTATAATCTTCTGATGGGTAGTTATGGTGGATCAAATTACCAAAGTCTTCACCGTAAGAGCTACTGCCCCTTGGGTTGGACCATACAACCACATAACCTTGCGCGGCCATTAGCTGAATTTCCATGGCAAAGTGAGGGCCGTAGGCTGCATGTGGGCCGCCATGAATTTCTAAAATTAGCGGGTATTTTTTGCTGCTATCAAATCCTGGTGGCAAAGCAATCCATGCGTCGATAGGTAGCTCGTCCACACTTGATACTACGGAAAGGTCTTGTACTTCTGCCAGCGTTTTATGACCAAGTGCATCGCTGTTTAAATCGGTAAGTTGTGTATCGTCTTTGCCTTTTTTATAAAGCGCCAGGTCGCCAGGCACAGAGCGGCTTGCCGTGGTGTAAACAATATCGCCTTTTTCACTAACTGCGAAGTCGCCCGACGTGTAAGGGCGTCCAAACGCTTGTCCACCTATGCTAACGTCGATAGGTTTCACATCGCCTTTCAGGTTCACTGCAGCAAGTTTCGTTTCGCCGTGATCAAGGTAAGAAAAGATTAATCCTCGGCTGTCTTTGCGCCACTCAAATTTGCCTAAGCTTCTATCTAGTGACGTAGTTAAACGGCTGATGTCACCACTTTCAAGCTCAAGTACCACAAGGTCGCCATTCTGATAAGAAAGCTTTCTGTCGTTGAGCTGAGTAAATGCAAGGTATTTTCCGTCGGGACTCAAGGTTGGTCTACCTTCAGGCCCTTCGATATCGGTAACTTGTTCAACTGCCGCAGTGTTCACATTCACTTTATAGATGTCGCTAAACAAAGGGTGCAGCGCGTAGTCTTCTCGTTGTGGTGTGGCGAAGTAAATCCAGTCATTCTCTTTAGAGAAAGAAAGGGTACCGCCGCTAGGGAATTTTCCAGTTGTTAATTGACGCGGCGTACCGCCTTCAACAGGCAGAACAAATATCTGGTCAAAGCCTTCACGCAAGTAGCCTCTTCCGTCACCTCTATACTGCACCGCATCAATATAGGTGCCTTGGTCAGCCCACTTTGCTCCTTTAGGCTTGCTCGGCATGCCGGTAAACAATGGCTTTTGCTTTTCTTCGGTAAACTGGGTGAAGGCTAAGGTTTTGCTGTCATGAGACCAGGTTAACTGACGAGGTGCTTCGCTGGTGTTGGTCAAGCGCACAGACTGCATGGTATCTAAGTAATAGAGATGGATTTGTGCGCGGCCGTTGACCGATTTTGTATATGCCACCATTTTACCGTTGGGCGATAAGGTAGCCTGTGACAAGTTTTCATCTACACCAATAAACGGGCGATGCTCACCGGATTTAATATTTACTTGCCAAAGTCGGCTTTGTCTTCCGTCAGTCATGACATCCATGCTCTGACGAGAATAAATTACCGTATCCTTATTAAGAAACTGTGGGTTGGCCACAAATTCTAAGTTAAAGGTGTCATCGTATGTCAGCGCATTTAAGCTAGTCGAATCAGAGGCAGATTCCTGCAATGCATTGGCCTGACTTATACCTAAAACCAATAGTGATAATGCAGTCGAGGTAACACATAAGCCTTTTCGTACTGGTCGAAAGGCGAAACGAGACGCAAACATAGTTGTTCCTTTTGTTATTGTTTTTTGCGCTGAGCGCGATAGGTAGAATGTTCGCTGTCGTGTGCTTAGCGTAAATCCTAACGCAAATGTAGCAACCTGCGAACGTTGTCTCTAACCATATCGCTTTCGTTTCTTTTATGTAAAGCGTGTGCGGTGAAGAGGCTGGATTGTCCGTTAAAAGTACATATCCAACATTAAGCGGAACGTTTAACAACGCAGGGCGCTAGCAATGGTGGTTGTCATTATTAATAGAGGGCTGGCCGTCCTTTAAGTCATTTGAGCTTTATTCGCCTTTAAGGCTAATTTTGCCTACAAGAATATCTTTAAACATGACCCAGTCACCCATCAGGCTGTAAAGCGGGTGTTTAAATGTTGCAGGGCGATTTTTCTCAAAGAAGAAATGACCTACCCAAGCGAAACCGTAACCTACTAGCGGAATAAACCATAGTAGCGACCAGCTAGCCATAAATACTGCTAGTGCTATAACGCCGAGAACCAGCCACGAGCCGATAAAATGAAGCGTGCGGCATGTACTATCTCTATGTTCATTTAAATAAAACGGGTAAAACTCTTTGAATGAAGCAAAATGCGTGTCAGCGCTTGTTTGTGTAGACATAAAACCCTCTCGGCCATAAGCATGTATTTTATAGAAGTAGAGTGACTTAGTAGCAGTAGTTTACACTACGTTAACATTCTATTCTGAAATAGATTGTCGTGAATACGACAAAAAGAGAATGAGTTTTTGCCAACATGCGTGCTCACTGGCGCAGATCAACAAAGTGGCGAATTAAGAAGCGCTTCCTAGTGCAAGGCGCGGTGACCAAAGATAGCCTACCTTAACCTTGTAATTTCAGGCCGTCTGCCCCATATTCCTCTCAATACAAGAAATTAAAGGCCTGCGTTATGGAAAATCTCGTTGCGAATAGCCAAGCAACCATCGTAGATATTACGGTAGAAAACTTTCAACAAATCATCATTGAAGCGTCGCAAGATAAGCTGGTGCTAATTGATTTTTGGGCAGATTGGTGCGAGCCCTGTAAAGACCTTATGCCTATTTTGGAAAAGCTGGCGGGTGAATACAGCCAGCACTTGATCCTAGCTAAAGTAGACTGCGAAGCCCAGCAAGAAGTCGCTGCACAGTTTGGTATTAGAAGTCTACCAACGGTGATGGTGGTGCAAAATGGTCAGCCTGTTGACGGCTTTGCGGGTGTGCAACCTGAGCAGCAAATTCGCGAAATGCTCGCTAAATATTTGCCTAATCCTGAAGACGATCTACTTGCCACTGCTGGCAAAGCGATTCAGCAAGGTGATTATGCAGAGGCACTGCCCGCAGCTAAAGAAGCCCTAGCGCTTAACCCAGATAACGTAAACGCTAAATATATGCTTATTGATTGCTATATCGAGACCGGATCTATCGATACAGCCAAAGCGTTATTGGAAGAAATTAAGTTGGTTGATCAAGACTCTCGCTATAAGAGCTTAGCGGGAAAAATTGAATTGGCAGAACAAGCCGCCGACACTCCTGAAATTCGTCAGCTTCAAGCAGCGGTAGAAGCGAACCCAGACGACTTGCAGCTTAAAGTTGATTTAGCGGTACAGTTGCAGCAAGCGAACAAAGCACAAGATGCACTAGAGCTTCTTTATAGTGTGTTAAAGAAAGAACTTGGGTTTGGCGACGCCAGAAAGCTAATGATGGATATGGTGAATGCGCTTGCCGACGGCGACCCGTTGAAGTCGGAATACCGCCGAAAAGTTTACAGCTTATTGTATTAACAACGTCAGCATTTTAGCGGCTGTCGTAGGGGACAATGAGTCGAGTCTGACTTTGATAAATTGACTGCAGGAGGTTCGTGCTGGTACTTGCAGGTGAACGAGAACGCATGCTGACGAGTGTCACCGTGTGTATTTCTACTTCGATTGCTGTATTTATTTAGGCGAGAGAATAGGGGAGAACCCCTCTTTGTGCAGCCAATTAAGTGCTTCGAAATACTTTTGAAAATAATCGCGCTCGTAGTTAGCTGATTCAGCGTCACGGTGCTTAGATGGGTGGGTTCGTTCTAATTGGGCCCGCCTAACCATTCCGGTATCCAGCACGTAAGCTGAGCGTGTGAGCCCTCGCGAAATGTTCACCTTTATTGCTTCTGCTAAACGGGTTTGGCATTCAGGCGTAGAAAGCACCCAGCGGCGTCCGTCCATTAGGGCAGCCCAAGGCTTATTGTCGAACTTAGCGATAAGTTCATGCATTTCTTCTATAAAAAACTCTGTCGTTTTCAGGTTCCACGCCCCGGTTGCAAACACCTCAAGTACGTTACCTGAGACATCCAATGAATAATTTCCGTATTTAGGAAAACGCATAAAATACCTTTAATGTTTGTCTGCGTGGAACAGACGGAGCTTGCTAACTCGGCTAACAAAAACATCTTGCCTCTATAGGGTATAGCAGAGTTCTTAAAATTTGCTGTGGTTGTGTTTATATAAGAAATATCACTAAGCACGTCGATTTGGGCAAAACAATTTACACTTAATTTGTAAATAAATGTTTTGTTGCAGGCGCAGATTCATGCGAAAAAGATAGAAATTTGATAGGGTTTACGCAGTTTTTATATTGGGCAATAGAGCATGGCATATCAGCATTTTTATACGGGTTTTCTTAATGCGAACAAAGGTAAACAGCACTATGCATGTCACAGCCACTACTTTTGGCCCGACTGCACGCGTGATGCAATGCTCAACTACTGGGATGACAGCGCTAAGTATGTTGACGAAAAATGGGGATATTTCTTCCAAACTTTAGTGCCAGATCTACAGCAGCGCATTAGCAACATACTGAACACTGGAGCACCACAGCAAATCGTTTTTGCGCCCAATACCCATGAGCTGCTTTATCGCGTAATGAGCTGCATCGATAGTGCTGCGCCTTATAAAGTAGTGTCGACAGACAGCGAGTTTCACAGTTTTCAGCGCCAAGCGAGTAGGATGCAAGAGCAGGGTGCGATAGAACTTATTACCGTACCTACTAAACCCTACGATACGTTTGCGTCGCGCTTTAAAGCCGCCATTGCCGAACACGATCCCGAGCTGGTTTTCTTTAGTCAGGTGTTTTTTAATTCCGGATACGTGGTGAACGATGTCACAGATATCGTAAATAGCGTAACTAACGACAATACCCTTATTGTGGTTGATGGCTATCACGGGTTTATGGCAAAGCCTACCGATATAGCGGACATTGCCCACCGAGCCTTTTATCTTGCCGGTAGTTACAAATATGCTCAGGCAGGAGAGGGGGCATGTTTTGCGCATGTACCCGTGGGCTGTGAGCTAAGACCTGCCTACACAGGCTGGTTTGCAGAATTTGGTGAGCTAGATAAGCCTCGCAAGGTTGGCGGCAAAGACAGCGTTCAATATAGTCTAGATGGAATGCGCTTTGCCGGTGCGACGATGGATTTTACCGCGCTCTACAGATTAAGAGCCGTGCTTCGCATGTTCGACGACAATGGCATTGATGTAGCCACAGTTAACGAATATATAATGGGCATGCAGCGCACATTTCTAGAGAAACTTGCTACCTGCAACCATCCCTTGCTAAACGAAAAACATCTAGCAGTATGTGATGAAGCAAACCGAGGGCATTTCCTTACCTTTGAATTAGATAGTGCCGATGAAACAAAAGCCCTTGCTTCAGCGCTTAAAGAGCACCATATCCTTACCGATTTTAGAGGAAACCGCTTACGATTTGGTTTTGGTCTGTACCACACCCCTGAGTACATTGATTTAACTGCACTGAATCAGAAAGCGTAAGTCGTTGCTTTAAGCATACGTAAATATTAACGTCACACTTATTTAAGGATAGTTTTATGGAGTGGCTTCTACCCGCTTTAGCGTTGGTACTTATTATAGAAGGAATAGGGCCGCTTCTTTTTCCTAATAAATGGCGCAATTATTTACTTCAGATAAGCCAACAGCCCAGCAATCAACTGCGTCAAATTGGCGGAACCCTTGTGATAATAGGCGCACTACTGCTGTTTTATTTCAGTTGAGTTAGCGCCCAGATCTAGGCATTAAGAGGCGTGAAGCGGTGTGAAAACGGACCTCATCAAACACTGCCACACGCTTTACCATAATACATAGTACGAAAAGGAGCGTGACTTTACCGTTGACTGAAAAGTGTGCTCTTAAACCCGTATTCAACATTCAGAGGTATGTTTTCAGCCCTTTGAATACCTCATTAGCTTTTAAGCATCCAATGCCCGCGAATAATAGCAAAACGTTATATAAATGGGGCGTAGCGCAGACTGCGATAGACCGTCTGTTCAGCTTTTTTACTAGGTAATGTTTAGAAAGCTTTAAAAATTAGCGTCTTAGAATGTTTGTGCTGAAAAATAAGAAGCCAAGCCTTATTTCAAAAAGGCTCGAGCGGCAGTGGGTCATCTTTGTGATTTCAAAAATAAAAATAAAATAGTCGTATTTTTGTTCGAAAAAGAGATGATCCTTGCCCTAGAATTTTGTAGAATCCCCGCCTAATTTTCTTACACATATGATTCATGGCAAAGAACGTTGTGGTACTCGGCACTCAATGGGGTGACGAGGGTAAAGGCAAGGTCGTAGACCTACTCACTGATCGCGCAAAATATGTTGTTCGTTACCAAGGCGGACACAATGCAGGTCACACTCTAGTAATCGACGGTGAAAAAACCGTACTTCACTTAATCCCATCAGGCATCCTACGCGATAATGTTACCTGTATTATTGGTAACGGTGTTGTGCTAAGCCCTGACGCACTAATGAAAGAAATGACTATGCTTGAAGAGCGTGGCGTTCCAGTGCGCGAGCGATTAAAGATTAGTGAAGCTTGTCCGCTTATTCTTCCTTATCACATTGCACTAGACGTAGCGCGCGAAAAAGCCCGCGGCGCAAAAGCAATTGGTACAACGGGTCGTGGTATCGGTCCAGCGTATGAAGATAAAGTAGCCCGTCGTGGATTACGCGTTGGCGACTTGTTTAATGCAGAAGACTTCGCAGCAAAGCTGAAAGAAGTGCTAGACGTGCATAACTTCACGCTTACGCAGTACTATGGCGAAGAAGCAGTAGACTTTGACGAAACCTTAAAAGGTGCAATGGAAGTTGCTGACATTCTTAAAGCAATGGTTGTTGATGTAACTGACGAACTAGACAAAGCACACAATGCTGGCTTGCCTATTATGTTTGAAGGTGCACAAGGTACACTTCTAGACATCGATCACGGTACTTATCCTTATGTTACGTCGTCAAACACTACCGTGGGTGGTGTAGCAACGGGTGCTGGCTTTGGCCCACTTAAGCTAGATTACGTACTGGGTATTGTTAAAGCATACACTACGCGTGTAGGCTCAGGTCCTTTCCCTACTGAACTAGAATGTGAAGTAGGCCAACACTTAGGTGTTAAAGGTCACGAGTTTGGCGCGACCACAGGTCGTAAGCGCCGCACGGGTTGGTTCGATGCAGTTGCGATGAAACGCGCAGTACAAATCAACTCTATTACAGGTTTCTGCTTAACTAAGCTTGACGTACTAGACGGTCTTGAAAGCCTTCAAATTTGTGTAGGCTACAAAGATGCAGACGGTAACGTGAAAGACGTTCCTCCTATGGCGGCTGACGGTTACGAGAAAGTAACGCCAGTATATGAAGAAATGCCAGGTTGGACAGACAACACCTTTGGTGTAACTGAGTTTGAAGCGCTTCCACAAGCTGCGAAAAACTACATTAAGCGTCTTGAAGAGCTAACAGGTGTGCCGGTTGATATCGTTTCAACAGGCCCTGACAGAAACGAAACTATCGTTTTACGCAGCCCTTACGACGCGTAATAACGCCTCAAAAATACGTTCAAAAGCCCAGTGTTTACTGGGCTTTTTTGTTTGTAATTTTTCGACCTTTTACTTTTATATAATCTTGTTATTGCTTCAACGTTAACTTTTTATACTTTTTAAGTGTAACGTCAGCCACTTGCACCTAAAATACGAGCTCATTAAACATTAATTAACAATTTAGTTGCGTTGTCTTCGAACATCCCTATTAATATAAGATAGTATCAGTTAATTATTGCGCTGCTTTGCCCGACAACAATCTTAAGATGAGCCATAGAATTGTTGCAGTGGGTGTTATGCTATCGGAGCCTTCTTATGCCAAATAGACCTTCTCTTCACGCAGTGGAAACTGGCGTGTGTTTCGTTGACGTTGTTCACAAGCTTAACGACAGTTTCGATACAGGGAAAACCCAGTCCTTGGAGTGGCGTAAAAGCCAGTTAAAGGCATTAGAAGCTTTACTGAAAGACAACCAGCACGACATTTTGCAGGCCCTTAAAAATGACCTGGGCAAATGTAAGACCGAAGCCATGGTAGCGGAACAAGGGTTTCTGCTTTCTGATATCAAGCATACGCTTAAGCATTTGGATAAATGGGCAAAGCCACGCAAAGTATCAACGCCCATGGTGGCATGGCCAGGTAAGAGCTTTCGCAAGCCTGAGCCACTTGGCACTGTGCTTATTATCGGAGCGTGGAATTATCCGCTTCAGTTATTGCTTGCCCCTTATATCGCCGCTATTGCTGCGGGCAACTGTGCGGTATTGAAACCCTCTGAATTGGCTGAAGAAACCTCGTCGCTGGTGGCTAAGCTTATTCCCCAATATATGGATAATTCATGCGTTGCCGTAATAGAAGGCGGTAAAGATGAAGCGACGGCGCTACTTGCCTGCAAATGGGACCATATTTTTTACACCGGTGGTGAAGTGGTGGGCAAAATTGTCATGAGCGCCGCGGCCAAACATTTAACGCCAGTAACCCTTGAGCTTGGCGGTAAAAGTCCCTGTTTTGTTGATGCAAACACAAACCTTGCTGTCACCGCGCGCCGTTTAGTGTGGGGTAAATGGATGAATGCGGGCCAAACTTGTATTGCGCCTGACTATGTTATTGTTGAAAAGGGCTTCGAGCAAAAGCTTATTGATGCGGTTAAAAAAGAGCTGAAAAAGCAATACGGCAAAGCACCTTTATCGTCACGAGATTACGGCAATATCGTTAATCATCGTCACTTAAAGCGTCTTGAAAATTACCTTGAAAACGTCAATGTGGTGTATGGCGGCGAGCTAGATGAATCTCGTCCAGCAATGGCGCCTACCCTTGTACTGGAGCCATCGCTAGATAGCCCATTAATGAAAGAAGAGATCTTCGGCCCTATTCTACCTATTATCACTGTCGACAACATGGAGGCGGGCATTAAGTTTGTGAACAGCAGGCCTAAGCCACTCGCACTTTATGCATTTAGTGATAAGGATGATGTGCTTGATAATATTATCAGCAAAACCAGTTCAGGCAGTGTGTGTACTAACGACACTATGCTGTTTATGACTAACCCTGAGTTACCGTTTGGTGGCGTAGGAAATAGCGGCATGGGTAGCTATCATGGCCAAGCAGGTTTTGATACATTCAGCCATATTAAAACGGTAATGAAACGTTCATTCGCCCTCGACGTGTTCTTTCGTTATGCACCGTTTTCTAAGTTTAAGCTGTCGTTGCTTAAGAAGTTTTTATAACAGGAGTTTTCATGGTTCAACCTTTTCATCTTGCCATTCCGGTCACTAATTTAACCGACGCAGAAGCGTTCTACGGTGAGTTGTTGGGTTGTGAAAAGGGCCGCAGTGACACCCAGTGGATAGATTGGAACTTCTTTGGGCATCAATTAGTGACCCACTGTGTAGAGGCTATGCCGTCGCCACCTTCACATAACGGGGTAGACGATCATGCTGTGCCGGTGCCACACTTTGGCGTTGTGCTAACCATGGACGATTGGCAAGCACTGGCAAGTAAATTAGAGGTTGCCGATACCGAGTTTGTTATCGCACCTTACATTCGTTTTAAAGGAAAGCCGGGCGAACAAGCCACTATGTTTTTCAAAGACCCTTTCGGCAACGCGTTAGAGTTCAAAGCGTTCGCCGATATTTCTCAGCTTTTCGCTTCATAATAATGGGGGCAGTTGCTCTTTGCCGTACATCAAAGAGCTGTCTGATACTAGGCTAGCGCTTCTTCTTTTTTGGTTTGAAGCGCTTATATAAAAGCGCAACACCTGTAAGGGTGAACAAAAAGGCGCTGCCCGAAAAAGCAATTAACCACGGCGTGTTAAAGTTACTTCTGTCCTTATAATCCATTATGTGCAGCATCCACATAAAATCAAACAGCCGCCATGTGTCGGTACGTACGCGCAGAACACTGCCTGTGTTTGGGTCGATATAAAACCGCGAATTAAGGTCGTCATCGAAGTTTACCTGCCATAATGGCGCAGACAGGTTTTGCACTTCTTGAGGCAACACGCTTAACAACCGGGTCTCACCAATATCGCCAGTACCTGCGTATTGCCCTTTTGCTGCCTCACGAATAGCGCTTTCTTGCATGGTTTGCAAAGCTTCACCTGTTAATGCGCTGTAGCGATAGGCAATGTTGTCATCTACGACATGATAAACAGGAATAGCATGAAGCGTGTTTGGGTCAGCATGGCCTACTTCATTTATACGATGAGTAAGTGAAAGAACGGCAGCGCTACTGTGGTGGCGCAAAATGTCTGAAGGGGTAACCGTAACGTTGTGCCACGACGTAGTGACGGCGTGTTTTAAGTGGTTGCCTCTTACTTCATCTATGGGTAACCAGGCCATAACCAAGCCGCTTAAAAACCATAGGCCTATTTGTACAAATAGTATTAAGCCTAGGTAGTTGTGCGCCTTGCGCATAAATTTCATCATCAGGTTTTTTGGTTTTATTATCAAAAGGCTATAACATCAGAAAACAATAACCGAGTAAACCGAAGAAGAGGGTGGTTTTGAATAAAGCATTAGTGCTGGTAGACGTACAAAATGTGTATTACACCTGCCGTCAGGCGTACAAACGTAACTTTAATTACAACCAGTTTTGGCGTGAACTTACCTACAATTTAGACATAGCACATGCTTTTGCATACGCCATAGACAGGGGTGACAGCAAGCAACGTGAATTTCAAAACATTCTTCGTGCTATTGGGTTTGAAGTAAAGTTAAAGCCTTTCATTCAACGTGCTGACGGCTCGGCGAAAGGTGATTGGGATGTAGGTATAACAGTAGATGCACTTGAACACGCCGACGATGTTGATGAGATCATTTTGGTGTCGGGCGACGGCGATTTCGATATTCTTGTAAACGCCCTTAAAGCAAAAGGGAAAACCGTAACGGTGTACGGTGTTCCTGCATTAACGGCTGAAAGTATTCAAAAAGTGGCGTCTAAGTACGTGCCTATCGACGCCACGCTGTTGTTGTAGTTTTCAGCTTGTACTTTGTTCAAGGCTGAACTAATCACGCTGAGCCCCCAAAGCTCCACTAATGTGGCTCAGCTAACAGCCCTGTGCTGATAAGGCTGTACTAATATGGTTGTACTAGGCTCTTACCTCGTCCGCTTTTTTCAGATGCGGCTTCTACACCCTCTTTAGTACGCTTAATTAAATGCACATCACCAAAGCGACGGTTATCTATGGTATAGCCCATTGCTTTAAGCTCATTTACCGTTGCCTCTGTAAACCCGTCGTGCATACGAATGGTGTCTTTGGGCAATAGCTGGTGATGAAAACGTGGTGAGTTCACGGCCTCTTCAGCGCTCATATCGTAAAGCAGGGCATTCAATAGCGACTGAGTTACTGACGAAATAATGGTAGTGCCGCCAGGAGAGCCTGTTACCAGTACCACTTGGTCGTCTTTAGTGACCAGCGTTGGCGTCATAGAAGACAGCATGCGCTTGTAAGGTTCAATAGCATTCGCCTCACCACCCACTGCGCCAAAGAAGTTAGGCACGCCAGGCTTAGCACTAAAATCGTCCATTTCATCATTCAACAAAAAGCCAGCGCCAGTCACAACAACACCGCTACCAAAAGTGAGGTTGATGGTCGTTGTATTGGCAACAGCGTTACCCCATCTGTCCATAATGGAGAAGTGGGTTGTATCTTCGCTTTCTTTTAAACCAGGCTTAACGCTTGGGGTATCAGAAATGCTGGTAGGCTGAATATCTGCTGCGCGTTGAGTAATATAATTAGTGTCAGTGAGCGCTTTTACCGGAACACTAACAAAATCAGGATCGCCCATGTATTCAGCGCGATCGGCAAACACGCGCTTACCAATTTCTGACATAACGTGAATGTATTCAGTGCTGTTTTGCGCTGGCAAATCGTGCGTTGCGTCATAGGCTTCTAGCATGCCGATCCACTGGGCAACGGCAACACCACCAGAACTTGGAGGAGGTGCGGTCACCAGCTCATAACCTTGCCAGTTTAGGTGAAGAGGTTTGCGCCACACTGCTTTGTAAGCCAGTAAGTCTTCATAGGTAATAAGTCCGCCGTTTTGCTGCATAAAATCAACAATATGCTTTGCTACATCGCCTTTATAAAAGCCATCCTTTCCCTGTTGCTGAATAGCTTTAAGCGTTTTCGCTAGCTCTGGCTGTTTGAAGGTAGTGCCTGCTTTAGCGTGTGCAAAATACTCGCTAAAGTTGTTATTGATAGCTGCTTCTTTGGTACGCTCAATATAGTGATCAATGTTATTGGCCAGCTTCTCGTGAACCACAAAACCTTGCTCGGCCAAATCAACGGCTGGTGCGAGTAGACGCTCCCAATCCAATGTGCCGTATTTTTTATGCGCGGCCCACATACCAGCAACGGTACCAGGAATGCCAGACGCTTTAGCCCCAAACAAAGACTCGTACGGTTTTACGTCACCTTGCTCGTCAAGATACATATCGCGATGCGCATTTTCAGGTGCCATTTCACGGTAATCTAAAAAGTCGGTGTTATCTTCAAACTTTATTGTCATAAAGCCGCCACCGCCTACGTTGCCCGCCTCAGGTAGAGTAACAGCCAAGACAAACTGTGCCGTAATAGCAGCGTCAATTGCGTTACCACCTTCTTGGAGTACCTGCATTGCAGCATCGGCACTGTAGCTGTCAGGCATGGCAACGGCCTGTTGGCTAAGCCCTACTGTATTGTTGCTAGCACTATCAACAGGGGGATTTGGCGCATGGGAACATGCTGCCACTACTGAAATAAATGCCACTATTACCGAGATAAACCCGACGTTAGCTATCCGCTTTTTCATTACAAACTCCTTGTTACAGACATTGCTAAACCTTTGCGATTAGCAACTGACTTCCAGCAAGCTTTAATCAACGGCATTAACCAAGCATGATCAAGCTTGCTACAAAATAGGCAATAAGCGTAAGTGCGCCCGCAAATAGTGCGTAGGGAAACTGAGTTTTAACGTGCGTTAATACGTCAGTACCTGCTGCTAGCGAAGATACGGCAGTAGTGTCGGAAATAGGTGAACAGTGATCACCAAATATGCCGCCCCCCAAAATAGCGCCAATGACCAGTGAAGGGGGTAACCCTAAACTTTGAATCAACGGCACACCAATAGGAATTAGGATGGCGAATGTGCCCCATGACGTGCCTGTGGTAAACGACATGATCGCTCCGGCAATAAATAGCATGGGAACAATAAGCACTAAAGGAAGATACTCTCCCACTATGCCCGCGACAAACACGCCCGTTCCAAGCACCTTAAGGCTATTGCCTAAGGTTAACGACAGTAACACTATGGTTACTAGAGGAAGTAGTTCACCCATCCCTTTAAAACCAATTTCTACCGCTTCCTTGTGGGTAAAACGTTTGTGGATTAAGAGCAGGCCATAGGCAATGGCAGTGGCTAAAGCAGTAGCGTAAAGTACAGATTTGCTCCCGCTGCCTTCAGACAATACCCCATTACCTGTCCAGAACATGAAGCCAACCATGCTTAATACCATTATTATTAGCGGTACCAACATAAAACGTGCCTTGGTGGCAGGTTCCGTAGTTTGGTTAACCTCTACATGCGTGAGTGCTTTTTCTTCCTCAGCCATGGGGCCGTGCACTTTGTCAGCGGAAATAGTGTAGGCCACAATAAGTAAGGTGAAGATAGCGTAAAAGTTAAAAAATACGCTGCCCCATAAAATTGAGGCTGACGAAGCTGGTAGCTCGTATGCATCGAGCAGGCTGAGTATAAATGCCCCCCAGCCGTTCAATAAAATCAAAATGCAAACGGGCGCGCTGGTGGAGTCGATGATGTAGGCTAAGCGCGCGCGGCTCATGCCGAAACGGTCAAACAGACCTCGGGCGAATATGCCGGCAGTGAGCACACTTAAGTTTGATTCTATGAATACAGCGATGCCAGTGAACATGGTCAAGCCGCCAACTTGTTTGCGACTCTTCGCTACCCCTTTGTTTACTAGAAAGTTGACCGTTGCCGTTACTCCGCCAGAGTCACGTATAAATGCGAGCAACGCGCCCACTAGTACAGAGAAAATAAGCACCCGTGTATTGCCCGGACTCGCGGCGGTATCAACCACGCGCTCTATGGCATTAATGGGCGCCATATAGCTGCCAGCGATATCAGCATTTACCAAAATTAACGCTTCCGCGCACAAAACAGCCAGCGCTAATGCGAGTATGACTTCTTTTTTCCAAAAGACGACGGCAATAGCCACAAGAGGGGGGATGACTGACATCCAATCCATACTTCTTTCCAAACTTAAATTTATGTGTGCCTAGGACTTGTTGAGCTTTGATAAGTTACTACGCTCTACTTGCCCTATAGGTATGTCTATTTGCGTAAGAGAATGTGTGATTGCAGTTCAAAGTTGGCGAACATGCTTCTCTCATTTATGCTAGCGTACCGTATTGTGCTTCGTGTTACCAAGGATTAGATAAACATTGTTATTCCAGCAAGTTATTTGTAAAAAACGTGCTTCATTGATGGGCCTTAGCACTATCTTGTCAGGCATACTCATTTTATTAAGTGCTTCACTGTTTACTGCTAGCGCAACCGCTCAATCTGGAAGTGCTAACGCTTCGAATAATCCTAAGCCCAGCGCTGATGCCGAAACAATTCGCGCTGTAAAAAACATGCTCGGGCAAAAAATCATTTTGGATTTTCGCTATTTCTGTGAAGACAATACGCCGTCTTCGCGCTGCCGTACGCCCATGACCGTAATTCCACCGTCACTTTTAAATGTGCTTAGTACGCACAACATCGGCGGTGTTATTTTGTTTTCAGAGAACATTCAAAATACCGAGCAGTTAATTACGCTCAATTACACCATGCAGCAGCATATGGTAAGGGCAGGTCGTCAGCCGTTGTTTATTGCTGTCGATCAAGAAGGGGGCAGAGTAGCAAGGTTGCCTTCAGACATGCTCTCGCCGTTTGCGGGAAACATGGCCATTGGCGCCACTTTTCATCAGCGAGGCAGCGCATTTGCGCAAAGTGTGGCATCGCATATTGGCCAAACGCTTTTACCGCTGGGAATAAACACCAATTTTGCGCCGTCGGTTGATGTAAATAGCGAGCCGAAGAACCCCGTTATTAACGTACGCAGCTTTTCGGAAAATCCAGAGCAGGTAGCCGCACTCGGGCAGACATTTGTCAGTGCTATGCAAAGTACTGGTGTAATGAGTGCTATCAAACATTTTCCAGGCCATGGTGATACCCATGTAGATAGCCACAGTGGCTTGCCGCAAGTAATGCATAGCAAAGCGCAAGCTATGGCGGGTGACATCCTTCCTTTTGCGAATATCATTAATAGTGCAACGCCTCCTGCAATGGTAATGAGTGCACACATTCAGTACCCGTCTTTAGACGATACGACAATTATTGATAAGCATGGTAAGTCACAAATAGTTCCTGCTACTTTGTCGAAGAAGATACTAAGCAATTTGCTTCGCAACCAATTAGGATATCAAGGCCTTATCGTTACTGACGCGTTAGACATGGCAGGTATTACTCAGTTTTTCTCCCATGAAGAAGCATTAGTCAGTGCATTCAGCGCAGGTGCTGACATTGCGCTTATGCCGTTCACCATAAGAACCCAAGACGACATAAAAAAGTTCGCGTTACTTGTGGATAATGCAGCAAGTCGAATGTCAGAAAGCGCTTTCTTGAAAGCGTCTCATAATCGTATTATTAAGGCAAAACAGCGCTTTGCTTTGCAAAGTTTTATTTCCAAGCCCATGTCATGGTGGCTCGATGAAGCGAAAGAAAATGCTTCAATGAATAACCCTAACAGTTTGAAAAACAGAGGAATTCAAATTGAGAAAGCGCTTTCTAAATCGTCGGTATCTGTACTCTTCGGGAAGGATGAGTTGCCAATAACTTCAAATCGCTGGTTGGCGCTTATGCCAGACGCAGCAAGATGTTTAGCATTTGAAGCCGCGCTTACACGCGCACGTTCCAACTTCAACAATAAGACTCTGGAGTTTGCGTGTTTGCCGTTAACTGCGTTACCTAAAACCCAATTAGCAATGAATCTACTAAAACAAGCTGACGTGCTAGTGGTTGGTAATATTAGTCCGCTACATGCTAACTATGAATTAGGAGGAGTCGATTTACCTGAGCATGTGAAACGACGCGCAAGCGAGACTGAGGTGATGGCATTTAGCAAAAAAATAATGGTTGCTGCGAAAGCACAGAATAAAACCGTGGTCTTTGCTCCACTGCGCATGCCATATAAAGCGCATGACGTGAAAGTGCTAGCCGATGTTGCTATTGCTACATTTAGTTATGCAGTGAACATTACACAGCAAAGTGACAAAGAAAATCAGCACGTTACGAGCTATAGTCTTAATGCTTTGGTTGATGTATTACTGGGTAGCGCGCTCGCTGAGGGACGTTCACCTGTTTCGTTGAAATAGGTGGCCACGCGAAAGCAGAGACCAAAACCAAAGATATTGCCCATTTAAGTGCGAACAAAGAGCCAAGCCAAAAGTCATTTCAAAAGCCAATTCAAAAGCCATTTCAAAAGGAAATACCGTGAATACAACAAATACATCAGGTGCTACGCAAACTTCATTAGTCGATACGGTATTAAGTGCGTTGTTCCCTTTTGTTCCGCTTCTTGTCGCTATTGTATTGGTAATAAGTGCGCTCATCGCACTGCACTACCTTCTGCTAGCCAAGCAGAGCCATCTTACTAGTGAGCAGAAGTTACCTCGCCAAGTTGGAATGTTGGTACTTACTATCATTGGCGCTGTTGTAATTGCAATGACGCTCCCTGTAAGTGAGAGTACTAGAAATCAGGTTATTGCACTTATCGGCGTACTTATATCAGGTGTGATTGCCTTTTCTTCTACCACCATGGTAGGGAATTTGATGGCGGGGATCGTACTTCGTGTAAATCGTCCGTTTAAAGTGGGTGACTTTATCAAGGTAGAAGGCTACAGCGGTCGCGTTACCGAAATGGGCTTGCTCGATGTGGAAATTCAGACTGAGAGCAGAGAGCTTATTGCCTTTGCCAATACGCTGATGGTGAATTCGCCCGTTTCTGTGACCAGAGCGTCTGGCGCAATTGTTAGTGTGGATATCAGCTTAGGTTACGATATTCATCACAGCATTATTGAAAAGCACTTACTTGTTGCAGCTGAAAATGCTCAGCTGTTAGAGCCATTTGTACAAGTAGTTGGGTTAGGCGACTTTTCAGTAAGTTATCGCATTTCAGGTCTACTAACCGAAGTAAAGAGTTTGCTGAGCGCGCGTTCAAGACTTCACAAAGCCGTACTCGACGCTTTGCATAATGCCGATATCGAAATTGTTTCTCCTAGCTTTATGAATCAACGCCCCCAACCTGACGGCTTGAAAATGATAGCTAAATCGCCTGGACACACGAAACAAGAAGAAGCATCTCCTGAAGACGTTATTTTTGACAAAGCTGAAGAGGCCGAGCAAAAAGAAAAAAGTAAAGAAACGCTGATGCAGACGATCGCCGATATTGATGCAAAAATCGCTGAGAGTGACGGTGAAAGCAGAGATGAGCTTAAACATCAAAAAGCCACCGCTGAAGCTCAGCTCGCAGCTTTGGTAAAAACAAAAAATGAAGAAGGTTAGTTTTCACTAACTTTTTTAGCTTCCAATAAAGCTGTGTTTATGTGGGTGTGAGTGTTTACTTATATGTTGTATGTTAAGTTTGGCATCGCTATCGCTTCCTCCACATTTACCTTGATAAGAAACCTCAAATCCTCAAGGCTAAAAACGTTTATCTGTACATCAATCCGTGTCGTCGTAAAGCAGGTATGCTTTTCGTTTTTCTCTAAATTTGCTTAACTCTTTCTGCCAACTCTGGCGAATTTCTGCAGGCGTTTTACCGGCTTGAATTTGATATCGTAGCGCATCGGTACCCGCTAATTTGTCGAAGAAATCTGGGCGAGTAAAGAAGGTTTCTTCAGAGGCATCACTGGCGCTGACCATTTTGTTATATTCAGAAAAAAGAGAATAGGCATCTATCAATGTAGCGATATCTAAGCCACTAATTGGTGAGCGCTTGTGAGTTGTTTGCTTAGAGTCAGAGCCTTCCAAGAGCAAAGGATCAGCATAAGAAAAGACATGTGCACTTAGCAGAGTATTTTCATGTTTAGGGTGGGGCGCTGCACTATTTGCATTTACCGGTATCTTGGTTTTACCAAACTCAACAAACGGGTGGCCAATAAGTTGGAAGGGAAAGTCAGTGCCGCGACCTATACTCACGTCGGTGCCCTCAAAAAAGCACAGCGTTGGGTAAAGGCGTATCGATAAATCGTTTGGCAGGTTAGGACTTGGGGCTACGGGCAATGAATAATGTGCAGTGAGTTGATAATCCTGCACTGGGACAACGGTAAGCTTAGCGTTGTCATAACTGCTCGCGTCAATATCTAACCACTGTTCCCCCACAATCATTTGAGCAAGTTCGCCCAAGGTCATACCGTGTAAGACGGGGATAGGATGCATGCCAATGAAGGACGAAAACTCAGATTGTAGTACTGGCCCGTCAACATAGCTGCCATTAGGATTTGGCCTATCTAACACGATAACGTCGATATTACGCGCAAAGGCCGCCTCCAACACATAGTGCAAGGTGCTTAAATAGGTGTAAAAGCGTACGCCTACATCCTGAATATCGAAAACAATCACATCGATGCCATCCAACATGTTGGGGGTAGGCTTTTTGGTTGCGCCGTAAAGGGAGTGAATAGGTATACCGGTTTTAGCATCAATATTGCTATCTACTTTTTCGCCAGCGCCTTTGTCTCCTCTAAATCCGTGCTCCGGCGACATAATACTTACAACATTAACACTGCGTTGAAGTAGGGCATCAAGCAGATGCTGATTGCGCTGGCTTGTCTTTATCTTATTTTTTTGTGTAGCCAAGCTGTTGCTCGATTCGCGCTCTTCAGGCTCAACCGTGCTAGAAGGCAATGCGCTGTGGCTCGAAACCAACGCGCTTTGGTTTACCACCAAACTAACCCGTTTACCTGCTAGCAAGGGCAGGTATTTCGAATAGCGTTCAGCGCCTACAGTAAACTGCTTAGTGCTTGATACAGGCTGCTTATCCCCTAGTGTAGGCTGCTTCGCGTTGCCACCTGCACCGCTTGTATATACATGTGTAGATAAGCTTTGCTGTGCACAGCCGTTAAGCGATAAGCTAATTAGTGCTAGAGAAAGTACTGCAATGAATGCGCTCGACGTTAGGCGTCTAAAAACCATGTTCACTGTGACCGAAGTTAAAACTTTCATAGCATTAGGCTACCGTGGTTATTCGCTTTTATTCACGGCGGAACGTAAATACCCACCGCTAGCATCTAATTGAGCGGCGGCCTGCTCGGCAGATTGCCCCGTTAATACCATTAAAATAGCAACTTTAGCTTTGTTATTACACGCACTAAGCGCTGCTAAAGCAGCATTTTCACTGCAGTCCGTAGCCTGCATAACAATGCGAAGCGCACGGGCTTTTAGTTTTTCGTTAGTGGCATTCACATCTACCATTAAGTTTTGATAGGTTTTCCCCAGCTTAATCATTGTGCTGGTGCTAATCATATTAAGAATTAGCTTTTGCGCCGTACCCGACTTCATGCGCGTACTGCCAGTAAGTGCCTCGGGCCCAACAACTGGGCATATAGCTACATCAGCATGGGTAAAAATAGCGGCGTTAGGGCTACATGCAATAGCGCCGGTAAAGCAGCCAAGCGAACGGGCATATTCCAGTGCGCCACTTACATAGGGTGTACGACCGCTTGCCGAAATACCAATAACGGTATCGTTGTGGTTTAAGGACAGCGCTACAAGATCAGCACGCCCCGCGTCGACGTCATCTTCTGCACCTTCTACGGCGTGCTGAATGGCTTTTTCACCGCCAGCTATCACGCCAACAACCAGTTCATCAGGCACGCTAAACGTGGGGCGGCACTCTACCGCATCAAGTATGCCCAGCCTGCCGCTGGTCCCCGCGCCTATATAAATAAGCCTGCCACCATTTTTAATGCTAATGGTTGCAGCATCCACCGCTTTTCCAATTTGCGGAATTTGCGAGGTAACTGCGTTTGCCACTTTCGCGTCTTCGTTGTTAATGCGGGCAAGAATGCCTTCCGTGCTTAGCGTGTCTATATCGAGGGTGTCTGGGTTTCTGCCCTCGGACACAATTTTATTCAGTGACTGGGCTAATTCGTTAACGGTGGGTTTATTACCTGCCGCTTGATTGTCAGTACTGACTGTATTTTTAATACTGGCGTTGGCGGATGATTCTGAAGTAGAAGAATTGTGCGAAGACATTAAAAACCTTGGGGCAACGAAATTGTGATAATGAGCTAGCGCAAAGCATAACGGTATTTTATGCCATAAGAAACCTTGCGTTAGATGGTACGTTTTTCATTATTAATCCTGCGCAGCTAATACGTTTCTCGTGGTACACTTTGGCTTTCGATATTCTTTCTCATTAAACATTTAAGGAACGTGTTTTTCTGTGAGCCGACAAACGCAAGCTATCATTCATGCTGATGCCCTTTTACATAATTTTAAAGCCCTTGCTGCTTTAGCGCCCTCAAGTCAGTCTATGGCGGTAGTAAAGGCCGATGCTTATGGTCATGGAGCAGTAAATGTAGCGCGCATTCTTCAGCATGTTTCTTCGCGTTTTGCCGTAGCAATAATTGAAGAAGCCATTGCGCTTCGCGACGCGGGAATTTCTGCGCCTATTGTGGTGTTAGAAGGGGCACATCAGGCAAAAGAGTGCCAAATGGCGTTTCAGCATAACTGTATATTAGTTATGCACTGTGAAGAACAGCTTACGTGGTTAGAAAGCTGCCCCGAACAGCAGCGCCCGCATATTTGGCTTAAAGTGGATAGCGGAATGCACCGGTTGGGATTTGCCCTTTCCGATATCGAAGGGATTACTGCTAAGTACAATCATTTACTTAGCGAGCAAACGGTTATTGCTACGCACTTTGCGTGCGCTGACGATGTAGATAATAACTTTACCAACACGCAAATCGATGCGTTCAATCAAGTAGCGAGTAAATTAGGCTTGCCAACCAGCGTGGCTAATTCTCCCGCCACGGTAAACTGGCCTGCAAGTCGAAATGCTTGGAACCGTTTAGGTGTGGGGGTTTATGGCGGTGCCGTTTCTACCTCACAAAATCTCGACATTGAAATCTACCCTGCCATGACACTTCGCTCCAGTGTATTAGCGGTACGAACCATACCGGCAGGCGAGGGAATTGGTTATGGTCAAACTTGGGTAGCAAGTAAGCCCAGCAAAATTGCAACCGTAGGCATTGGTTATGCCGATGGCTATCCAAGACACTGCAAAAACGGTACGCCGGTAATGATTAGAGGTAAACGTGCCTATTTAGCTGGCCGCGTTTCTATGGACATGATCACAATCGATGTAACTCATATCGACAACGTCGCGGTGGGCGATGAAGTTGAACTCTGGGGGCAGAATGTGCCAATTCAGGAAGTTGCGGCTAATGCTGACACTATCGACTACGAATTAATGACCCGCGTTTCTCAACGGGTGCCGCGCATTGTAAAATACCTTTAACTTTCAAAGCAGTGCCAATTTGGCTAGACTTCATATAAGTTTTAATAAAGCACTATTCATTAAAAGAATGAGACTTTTACCCCCATTTTGAGCCTATACTGTATCGGCTTGGTTGCGGGATTGCGGTGAATGTTTCGCCTCCAACTGTGCTGAGCAACAACTCATAAGTGAGGTTTGTATGCGTACTTCGTTTTCTCGTCCAAGAGTGAACCGTGGAGTAGTAAGTCGACCGTCAAGACCTGTTCAGAAGAAGCAATAGGTTTGTTGTAGGCGTCTAGGAATACAAATAAAAGATACAAGAAAGCCCGATTAGGTTGTGCCTAACCGGGCTTTTTATTTGTTGCCCTAATCATCGCTGCTGTCTCTTTTTGAGGGGAGTAACAGCGAAAATTTATGACCGAATGGCAAAGACTGGCTGAGTAAATTTAGCTGTTTTGTGCGCGAAGCTCGCTGTCTAAGCACTGTTTTAGGCTGTTTTCAGCACGATTTTCCATGTGATTGGTATCGGCATTGTTTGACTCAGCGTTTGCCTTTTTTGATTCAGATTCGCCGTGCACTGGGAAGTAACGCTCTGGTCTATGGTTAAGCGAAATAACCATGTTCAAACAAAATGCCGCTAAAATTGAAATTAGCACTAAAGGCCAAGAGATGAAAAACAGAGCACTAAGTAATATACAGCTATCTACGGTCAGCTGGAATGTACCGGCTCTAATATTGAAACGTTGTTGTAAATAGAACGCCATAATACCAACGCCACCAAGGCTTGAGCTATGACGAAACATCATCAGCATACCTACACCAATTAGAATACCGCCAAATACCGCCGCGAAAAATGGATTTACGTGGCTAATATCCACAAACGCTGGAATTTGCTCAGTTAGTACAGAAACCGTGGTGACGGATATAAAGGTGTTAATGGTGAAACGCTTGCTAATTTGCGTCCAAGCTAGGGTGTAAAACGGTAAGTTAATCAGAAAGAATAGCAAGCCGAAGTCCATATCTACGGCATAAGTACCTAACAGCGCTAAGCCTGCCGCGCCACCTACCATTAAGTCTTGAGACTGAAATAAATATACGCCAAAAGCAACAAACAAGCCGGCGCTTATCAGGGCGAAAACATCCTCGATGACACTGTGTTTTGTTTTTTGCATAAGAAAAAGTTTGCGTTAAGAAGACACAGCGTAATTATACGTTTACAACACAGTAGGTTACAGCGAGATGAAAAGTTAACGCGGTGCGATAAATGGCGGAAGGTAAGTTTGCCTTTACGACTTTTAGCACACCGGTGAATAGGGTGTTGCGCCGATGTAAACGTTGCACCAACCTGGTTCACATAAAACGCAAAAAGTAGAGGAAGCTGCTAGGGAGTCTGATTACTCAACAATAGAGAATACAACGGTATCTTGCTTATTAAACTCTACGCTGCATTTCATAATGCCTAGGTGTAGAGGGCTATATGCTTCGATTTTGCTGCCATTTGCAACAAACTCTGTATCCCACAACAATAAGTTTGCAGTATCTAGCTGGCGTTCGACACTTTTTTTCGATACGCCAGGCGTAAAATTATCGCAGAGAATTATGACTTCGCGCCTTGCTTCTATCCAATAAAACGTCGTAGTGATCAACAGTGCTATTGCCGCTATTGCAACAACATCAGCAATAATGGAACGCTTCATGGCCTGCACGTGCTACTTCTCCTCTACTTCCTTACACTATTTATTTAAATCCTTGCCGAAAAAAATATCGCAACGACAAGGCGCACTTATATAAAGTGCAATTAGGTGGTTTGGATCAAATCCCACTTATTGCCAAACTTATCTCTAAAGATGGCTACCGTACCATACACTTCTTCCCGAGGGGTTTCTAAAAATGCCACTCCTTTGCTTTGCATGGCATTGAAGTCGCGCCAGAAGTCGTCAGTATTCAAAATTAAAAATACTTTATCGGCGGCTTGGCTGCCAATGAGTGCCCTTTCTGTGTCATTTTTTGCTTGCGCCAACAACAAGCTCGTAGCACTGTGTGGTGGGGTTACCAGAACAAAACGCGAGTTTTCGCCGGTTACTTTGTCTTCGGTTAAGGTAAAGTTTAAAACCGTGGTGAAGTATTCAACGGCACTGTCGTAGTCGTCTACAAAAAAAGTAACGGCAGAGAGGTTTTGCGTCATAAATCAGGATCACTTTGAAAGTTAAGCTAAGTTAGCTGCGCATACTACCTAAAAGCTGACTGAGCTGAAATGCGGGTTGTCAGTTATTGCATGAAGTTGAGCGATTTCATTAAGCGCAATATTTTGCGTGGTTTTGTCGATGGACATTTGAATACACTCTGTGGCCACGTCGTTGCGTTTATCGATAACTGTGGTCAGTGCTGTACCCTTTACCGTATTCCCGTCTTTTAATACTACGCTCACCTCAAGCCCATACATGCAGGCAATTTCGATGTAGTCGTAAAGCTGGCACGCTATGTTCACATATTCCCCTATTCGCTGTTCAAGTGGCGACCAATTAGTAGAGTAGACCTGACGTTCACAGCAAAACTTTCCGCATCTACCGCGCATACATAGCACTTCACTTTCCACAGTAAACGACCAATGTTTAAATGCCGCCGCCTCGCGGGGGGCGATTAATTTGCTTGAGTCACTTCACAGAAGTCTGACCTTAACAAATGATCTTTTTTTAAGGTTTGCTCAGTATTGTTAGTACTGAAGGATTTATTTTGGTGCGCGATACACCTAAGCGCTTGAACGCCCCTCATGTTTCTTAGAGGCATTTTTTAGCAAAGGGTTCCCGCCAAAAATTCAATACAGGAACAGTAATGAACAAGCTACTATCCGCATTTTCTTTAGTTTCAATAGCCTCGTGCACCTCAAGCTTCGCTAATGCCGACGAACTTCCCTTTAATTTAAGCGGTCATGTTAGGGTTAACTACGGGCATCAAGACTGGCAAATTCCCGAGTTTAGAGATGGTTTCGAATTTGAATCATTCAAACTTGGCGTGTCAGGTGAGTCAGATCAATTTAGCTATAAAGCCGAATATCGATGGTACGAAAACACCGACTTCGACACAGTAAGGTTCGCCGACCTGACTTATCATTTCGATGAGCAAACCGAAATTACCGCAGGTATAACCCAAACACCGTTTGGTTTGCAGCCCTTTGCCAGTAACAACTTTTGGTTCTCGGTAAATTATTATCTTGGCTTCGAAGATGATTACGATGCTGGAGTGAAAATAAACCACGATTGGGGCAACTGGGATTTTCAAGCCGCCTATTTTATGAACGACGAGTACAACGATGCCGCTGAGTTTGGGCGCTATTCGTTCGACGTGGCGGACGACGGTGAATATCGAAATAAAGAAGACGGCCAATACAATTTACGTGCTAACTACACGGCAAACTTTATTCGCGGAGGCACTACCGATATTGGCGTGTCTTACCAATACGGCAACATCTTAAACCTGGATACCCTAGATGATGGTGATATGAATGCCTATGCCGTGCATATGCGCCATACCCAAGGCGACCTAAAAGTCGAACTGCAGTATATCGATTATGAATACGATTTGGCTGCACCAGAAGGGCAAGCAGACGATCGCATAGCGCTATCCTCTTTCACCTTCCCGTTCTTAGCCGCGGCCGACGGTAAAACCTATTCAGCAAACCTTGTGTACTCTGTGCCTTATAAGTTTACTCACATAGAATCACTTACTTGTTACTCAGAGTACAGTGTGGCAAAAGGTGAAGGAAGTGAAGGGAAAAACTCGTCGCAGTGGATAAATGGCTGTAGCTTTGGCTGGGATAAATTGTTTGTATATGTAGATAGTATCCAAGGCAAAAACATGTGGTTCTCAGGCGGCCCGGGCGTGGGACTCGACTTAGGTGGTAGACAAGAAACTACCCACCGCCTGAACATAAACCTTGGTATTTACTTCTAATCACTAACAGGACTTTGACATGCGATTACTATTAATAGCGACATTTATACTAGCGCTAGTTCCAATGCAAAGTTTTGCCCATGCGTGGATGAAACTGCGAATAGCGACCACAGAGTATGCCCCTTATACGTCAACTGATATGCAGCACGACGGTTATATCAATCACATAATCGCTGATGCGTTTTTAGAAACGGGCGTTGTGGTTGAGTTTGTATCTTTACCCTGGGAAGAAGCGCTTGAAGCAACGCTGAAAGGCGAATACGACGCCATCTCATACGGCAATTTTGTGCGCGCCCGGGAAAGTGAGTTTTTCCACAGTAACCCTATTAGTGCGGAAAGCTTGGTGTTTTATGTTAATGCTGAAAAGGGCCCTGATACTTGGGCTGAATTAAGCGACTTAAAAGACCTAAAGATGGGCGTAACAGAAGGGTATTTATACAACGATGAACTTGCCGCTTACATTAAAAGCAGCAGTAATGTTGTGGAAAGTGCCACAGACAAAGACAATTTACAGGCGCTGATTGACGGTAAAATTGACGTTTTTCCCATTGATGAGTTAACCGGATGGTACTTGCTTCAGCGTGATTTCGATAGTGGCGACCGCAGAGATGTGATGCCCATTAAGCCGTTTATCTCAACTGTAACCACGCATTTGTTAGTGCCTAAAGGCGAAAGTGACAGTCAGCTTATTCTGTCGCTATTTAATAAAGGGTTAGAAGAGTTAACGCTGGACGGAAAACTGACCCGCTTTAAACGCCTTCTAAAAGAAGGCTACTATCAGCATCCGCAGAAAAAAGTGAATTTTGACAGACGCTAGCTGGCGTTTCAGGCCTAAGGGGCTATATAAAAGCCCCGCTGGCTAAACGCCAAAGGCATAATAAATTAAACTAAAAGGGCAGTGCGATAATAAAAATAATCTATATACTTCAGTGCACATAATACTGATGTAATGGTTATTTCCTAATGCGCAGCCCTTTATTTGTGCGACTTTACGGGCGTGGTCGTTTTCGCTCGCTGTTGAGCACATGCCTTCTGCTAATACTCGTTGTTATTTGCCCGTTAGCCAATGCGTCGAGTGATGAAATAGCCTTTGATGTCTCTGGCTCGTTTAGAGTGCGCTACGAGTCGTTGAATAACCCTATATTTCCAACATCATCAGCTGCTCGAGAACAAAGTAATCAGCGTCTTTCAACACGCTTTATCGTGAATTCTACGGTAAGTTATCAAAACCTCGCGGCAACGATCGAAATACGTGACTCGCGAGTATTTCTTGACGAAAACGATCCAACGCTAACGGCCAATCAGGTTAATACACTGGAGCCTACACAGTTTTTTATCACCTACAAACCTGAACGAGTATCTGACTTATACGAAGTGTCTGCGGTAAAGGTAGGGCGTATGGAGCTCGACTACGGCAGTCGCAGGCTATTGGCCAAAACAGCCTATCGTAATGCCACCAATAGCTATGATGGAATTGTGGTGGAAGCAAGAGTTGCAGATTGGCAAGTACACGGGGTGTACGTGCTGCCGGTATCTCGCTTTCCTAATGACAGTGAAAGTCTGGATGGGAACGAACGCGCGTTCGACAAAAGCTTTAGCGAACGAAAATTCTTTGGTGTGTACGCTGCGTCAAAAGACAACAGCGTCAAGCTGCAAAGCTACTGGTTAAAAGAAGACGATAGTGAAGTGCTTGCCACCAAAAACCGTGATCTGTACACATTGAGTGTGGACTATACCCAGCCTTTCGATAATGGCCTGATAACAAATATAGAGGTGGTGGGGCAAACGGGAACTTCTTATCAAACCGCATCTGCTAACGATACAGACGAGAAAGACGTTCGTGCATATATGCTGTTTGGTTATGTCGGGAAACAGATTACAGACAACACCTTTCTTAGAGCTGAAGTTGACTATATCAGTGGCGACAACGACACAAGCGATGACACAATCTCTGACTTTGATACCTTATACGGCGTGCGACGTTTTGATTTCGGACCTACGGATGTATATCAGGCTATGCCACGTAGAAACCTAAAAGCAGTGGGGCTTCGAAGCGTGTCTAAGCCAGCAAAAGCGCACAACATTATGCTTGGTTACAAAGCCATGTGGTACCAAAAAGCACCTCAAGACGTGGACAGTTTCATTGGCCATCAAGTGGAAGCTCGCTGGCGTTATCAAGTGCGACCCGAGTTGCGATTAGTGCTAGGTGGAGCCTACCTCAAAAAAGGAGAGGGTTTTGCGCGTGGAGATTACAGCGACAACAGCGCCTTTTTATTCACTGGCGCTTTGTATACCTTTTAAAATCTCCGGCTAAATAGCCCGCGTAAACTGGGTACAGCTGCTTACACTACAAGCCTTGCAGATGAGCGCGTACTCTCTTTTCTGTTTATTATATTACTGATATGGTTAACGGCTATTTTGAAATGCCCATTTAGAGGTTGCCTTGTCGTATTCAGCTGAAACATCGTTTTTTGCCCGTTGTATTGCACTATTAAAATTACTCGGCCCGGGTGTGCTTATGGCAACAGCGGCGGTAGGCGGTAGTCACTTAGTAGCATCAACTCAAGCGGGGGCGAAGTTTGGTTGGCAGTTAGCGCTGCTTATATTGGTAGTTAACTTACTCAAATACCCATTCTTTAGAGCAGGTGTTAGCTACACCATCAGTACAAAACAAACCCTTCAGCAAGGGTACTTGGGAATGGGACGACGATATTTGGCCATTGCCTTGGGTTTGAATACCATTGCGTCGGTGGTCAATGCTGCAGCGCTGTTGTTGTTTGCTGCAAGCTTATTGTCGTATTTTATTCCTTTCGATATCGCCATAACGTTGTCAGCTTCAGTGGTTTTGGCACTTATCTTAATCATTCTACTCGCTGGCCATTTTGAAGGATTGGACAATATCGCCAAAGGCATAATGGGCGTGCTTGTGGTGGCGACTGTAGCCGTTTTCGTGGTGGCACTAAGCAATTACTCTGCTTCACCAGCACCTGCCGTGGCGCCGCCTTCGCCTTGGACGCTCGCTACATTAGGCTTTTTAGTCGTCACAATGGGGTGGATGCCCGCACCTATTGAAATATCGTCCATTACTTCACTTTGGTTAAAGCGCCAGTGCAAAGGGCAAGCCGTAACGCCAAAGTCGGCCCTTTTCGATTTTAATTTAGGTTATGCAGTGACGGTGCTACTCGCATTGTTGTTTTTGGGCTTAGGTGCATTAATTTTGTATGGCAGCGGTACAGAGCTAAGTACCAGCGGTATCGGCTTTTCCCATCAGCTAATTAGTATGTACTCATCAACCATTGGACAGTGGGCGCATTGGCTTATCGCACTGGTTGCATTTTTGTGCATATTTGGTTCGGCGCTAACCGTTTACGATGGTTATGCGAGGGTGGTTGCTGAAGCAATAGCGCTTCTTTTTAACAAAGACAAAAACGCACGAAATACGCTGGTAACACCGGTGTTACTGTTTATGGCAGTGGCGAGTTTTACCATTGTGTTGTTCTTTAAATCTGCGCTATTGGCAATGTTAGGCTTTGCGATGACGCTGGCTTTTGTTACTACTCCAATGTTTGCTTGGCTTAACCATAAGCTTGTGGCACAAACTAAGCTTCATCAAGACGCGGCACCAAACGTGGTAGTGAAGCTGCTTAGCTATTTAGGCCTAATCTATCTATTTGGGTTTCTAATGGTGTTTATATGGTGGAAGTGGTTTAGCTAGTCACTTCCTACCGTAACGAGGGCGCAAAGCACTTTAGGTACTTCGCAAGTTTCACCTTAGTAAATTAGTTTAATTACGCGCACTTGTGCGAGCCCCAGCGCAATACTCATCTATACTGTAGATGACATCGTTTGAGGAGTTCGCAGCTTGGTGCGTGGCAAAAAACTATTTCCTTCCACCCTTTTATTATGGGGTAAGCGTATCACGCTGCTTTCGCTTATGAGTGCGGCAATGTGGGGCTGTTCAAAAGAACCGCAGCAAACTATCCACTGGCACAATGCTTACGATATTGAGCGCGAACTTCATCTTTTGGGGCAGCAAGAAGACCCTCGAGAAATCTACAAAAGGCTTCAAGGTATTAAGCAACAAGCTTCGCTACAGCTTTCTCAAATGCGTGAAGCAGGTAATCAGGACCCGCTATTTAGGGAATGGTTGGAGTCGCTACGCATTAGCTTATCGTTAGCCCCCTTGTACGGCGATACCATTGAAACGTGTAGCGTGTGGCAAGGCGCCATGGAAGACGCTTGGGGAGTGGGAATAGTGCAGTTTAATGAACGAGCCAAACTCGTGTGGCGGGTAATGGTGGCTACCTGCAACGCACGAGTTCGCTCGGTATAGTACTAGGTTTTACATAGTATAAACGGGGCGAGCCGCTGTTAGCGTTGCCACTTTATCTATCACTTGCTGTACTACTGTATTGTCTTCTGGCGCTGTTAACACATCACAAATCCAATGGGCTAATTGAGCACAGTCTTCTTCACTAAAATTGCGTGAAGTGACCGCAGGTGTGCCAATTCGAATACCACTTGTAACGAATGGCGACTGCGGGTCGTTGGGTACTGTGTTCTTATTTACCGTTATATTCACGCTATTTAATATCGCGTCGGCTTCTTTCCCCGTCATTCCTTTGCTTACAAGACTTAACAGGAACATGTGGTTGTCGGTTCCATTAGATACTACGTCAAAGCCACGCTTCATAAACACATCAGCCATAGCTTGTGCATTAATGACTACCTGCTTTTGATAAGCGCGGAACTCTGCTGTCATGGCTTCTTTAAGCGCTACCGCTTTTGCGGCGATAACGTGCATAAGTGGTCCACCCTGAATACCAGGGAAAATTAATGAATTGAATTTCTTTTCAAGCTCGGGGTTTGACTTACACATAATAAGCCCGCCACGAGGACCACGTAGTGTTTTATGGGTGGTAGTAGTAACCACGTGAGCCGCGTTAATTGGCGAGGGATAAACACCGGCCGCAACAAGGCCTGCAACATGTGCCATATCTACGAGTAAATACGCGCCCACGCTATCAGCGATGTCTCTAAACTTCTGCCAGTCGACCACGCGAGAGTAAGCGGAAAAGCCCGCTACAATCATTTTTGGCTTGTGCTCTTTAGCCAAGGCTTCTACTTGGTCATAGTCAATTTCACCGGTTTCTGTGTTCAAGCCATACTGAATCGCGTTGTATAGTTTTCCCGAGAAGTTAGGCTTTGCACCGTGTGTGAGGTGCCCACCGTGATCAAGGCTCAACCCAAGAATGGTATCGCCAGGGTTTAATAGCGCCATATAAACTGCAGTATTCGCTTGAGAGCCAGAGTGAGGCTGCACATTCACATAGTCAGCTTCAAACAATGCTTTAGCTCTGTCGATAGCAAGCTGTTCTACTTTGTCCACCGCCTCGCAGCCACCGTAATAGCGCTTGCCCGGATAGCCTTCTGCATACTTATTAGTTAGCTGACTGCCTTGCGCCTGCATAACAGCTTTGCTGGTGTAGTTCTCCGATGCAATCAGTTCAATGTGATGTTCTTGGCGTTCGTTTTCTTGCGCAATAAATGCTGCGATATCTGGGTCTTGTTCGTGAAGGTGCTGGTTAAGTGGGTTCATGCTGGCTCCTAAATGTCATTATTTTGTATCTGATACTAGGAGTGTAAAAAGAATAAATAAAATTAATAAAAAATATGGCATTATAACTTTATTAAATGGCCTTGTGAGCAAGTTTGGCATCAGTAAGGCAAAACAGCAGGCAAAGCTAATAGAGAGGTGTACAGCAAAGTAATGAAAAACTTATCGATAGATTTTCTGCGTTCGTTCGTGCTTATTGCACAGACGGGTAGCTACACTCAATGTGCCGAGCAGCTTCAGCGCACACAGCCTGCCATTAGCTTACAGATAAAAAAACTAGAAGAAATGATTGGGGAAAAGCTATTTTCCCGCGACAAAAATCGCTTGGCACTAACTGGCGCTGGTAGTCGCTTATTGTCGTATGGTGAAAAGATAGTGGCACTGAACGATCAGGCGATGGCCGAATTCGGCAAACCGCAGGTTACGGGAAATATTCGGTTAGGCATTCCCAGCGAATTTAGCACAACGCTTATGCCTAAAATTATTCGACGGTTCACGCAAACCTATCCGGAAATATCGCTAGAGGTGCATTGTGCGCTAAGTAAAGACTTACTTAGTGAGCCGCTTAAAAGTCAGTTCGATTTAATTCTTTCGCTACAAGAAACACCTGATCCTCAGCAAGACGGCTACATCATTTCAGATCAATTGGTATGGGTGGGGAGTCAGCGCTTTGTAAACAGTGTGCCTGCTAAACTGCCTATTATTGCTGCACCGTCGCCGTGTATTTACCGCAAGCGAGCAACCAATCTGTTATCGGCCATCAAAAAACCGTGGCAGGTGGTGTATACCATTGCTGACTTAAACGGCATACAAACGGCCATTAACGAAGGGCTGGGTATAACCGTTCTTGCAAAAAGTTCGGTGCCGCCTGGGCTACACGTTTTATCTAATTCAGAAAGTTTACCCGAGCTTGGGCATGTGGGGGTTTGTTTAGTTAACCCTCAGAAAGTGTCATCGAAAGCGATTAGCTTGCTTACTGAAACCATTACCAACGAAGTCGCAAATTTTTAAGAAGGGATGGATTGGAATAGCTAGCGCGCCTGCTAAACAACAAAAAGTAAGCGCGCCGAGAGGAGTAACAGCTTTTCAATAAAGGCCGTCTATGCCTTTTTAACAAACTGCGCAGTCAGCATCATTTCACCCGCGCCATCTACCTTACAGTCTAGCTGGTGGTCTTTGGCATCTTTCACGTGTCGGATAACGGCTTTGGTGCCAATTTTAAGTACCAACGAACTGCCTTTTACCTTCAAATCTTTTGCTAGCGTAATTTTGTCGCCGGCTACTAATGGTGTACCGTTGAAGTCTTTAGCTGAGACTTCCTCTTCTACCTCGTTCGGGTTCCACTCGTGTCCACATTCAGGGCAAATAAGTAGAGGCTGATCTTCGTATACATATTCTGATTGGCAATGCGGGCAAGGAGGTAACGACATGTGGAATTCTCTTAAAATACTAAATTAAAGCGCTCGGGTCATAAAGTGGCTGTTGGGATCGATTGAGTAACTGCCAAATGGACCGCAATCAACAAAACCAAACTTTTTGTATAGGGTTCTGGCCGCTAAAAAGTAGTCTTGCGTTCCCGTTTCTAAACTTACCGAACTAAACCCCTTCATTTTCGCATGTTCTAGGGCAAAAAGTAATAACTGAGACGCCACACCGCAACCTCTGAACGGTTTGGCGGTGCGCATAGATTTTAGCTCGGCGCTATGTGTATCAAGGGTTTTAATAGCGACGCAGCCCGCAAGCTGTTGCTGCTTCCAGCCACTAAAAAAAGTAATGTTCGAAGCTTTTAGTGCTTCAACATCTAATGCATGTACGCTCTCAGGTGGCGATGTAGCATACATATCAGACAAATGCTCTTCTAAAAGTGCTAGCACTTCTCCTCCGTTGAGATCATCAATAATAATCTTCATGTGCTTTGGCCTTTAGGTATATTCTGAGTAGACGGTGGTACAAGCCTGTTTGTTAAGTGCTTAAGTGTTTAGTCATGTTAAAAAAGCGGTCGTCTTCACTTTTAATGATAAATCCCACTTTTTTATAAAGCGAAACGGCAGGGCTAACTTTAAATACTCGTAAGTCAAGCGAGTTAGTATTAGCCCCTAACGCTAGTCTTTCTGCTTCTTCAATGGCAGCACTACCTATGCCTTTGTTTTGGGCGCTGGGTATGAACTGAAGGTCGCGTAACATACAGGTATTACCGTCGTATTGAAGGCGCATCACCCCCACCGTTTCACTGTCTACTTGAATGTCGTAATTAATGAGCTCTGCGGTAATCCCAAGCACTTTTTCGGCGTCCCAATCAGGCGCAAACTGAGCGTAATAATCGCGCATGTTATTAAAGGTAAACTCAGCAGCCTTTGGTAGGTTCGTACTTGGAATAAAAGTAATCTTCATCGCGTTTTCTTCGTTATTTATTGCAAGCAAGACTCTTATCCGTGACTTCTTGGTGCGAACATAATTATCGCCATACCAATTAAAGCGACAAAGGTGCCCACCAAGTCCCATAACGTTGGTTTCACACCATCAATAAGCCAAAGCCACATAATAGCCATGAAAATGTAAACACCACCGTAAGCCGCGTATACGCGCCCGGCAGCGGTCGGGTGAAGTGATAACAGCCAAGCAAAAAGCGCGAGCGATATAGCCGCTGGTACTAACAACCATATGGACTTATCTTCTTTCAACCATAAATAGGGCAGATAGCATCCAACGATTTCAGCAAGTGCAGTAATAATAAACAAACCAATGGTTTTTAATTCCAACGGGCAGACCTCTTTTGAAATACTGCTGGTAAGCAAATAATACCTTTTGAAAAGGGCATTAAAGCGCTACTCGCACGCCATGCTAGGAAACTATCTTTCACTAGTTATCATCGCTTTCAGAGCTAAACAAACCTCTAAAAAGCGCGGTAAGTGCTCCAGATACCGTATCTTCTATAGCATCGTTTTTATGGTCACGCTTTTTGCTGTATCGGTTAGTAGATTCTTCTCGCTGTCTTTTTTCAGCACTGGCACTAGCCCCATCAAGAAAGTCTCTTGCAGCCCTATCAGAAGTTGAAGCGCACCCTGTTGAGATTACGCATATTGACAAGATTACTATCAATTTAATCTTCATGTTATCTAAATTCCTATCACCGTATAACGTCTAATAAAGGGTATATTAAAGTGGAGCGAAACAACGATTCGTTATGTACTTTGCTTGCTCATACCTCTAATTGCAAAGAAGTAATAGATTAAAAACCCCAACCACGAAAAGAAAAGGGAAATGGCCCCCCATGCTAACTTGTGTATGCCTTTAGCTTTTTTGGATGTTAAGGCAATTAACGCTGGTAGAAGTGTAAGGCTGAAAAGCACGATAAAAATAATGATTTGCCAAAAACTCATGTTAAAAGAACTCCTTATCTTTTGGTTTTTAATTACAAGGGCTGCACCAAGTTCACCGAATGTAGACATCTAACCTCTACTCGTTTCAATATCCATTGATTTCAACGAATTATTTTTTATTTACTTGAACTACAGCCTATAGAATCAAATTTTCTGAATTACACACTATAGTCTTAATCGTCTTTTTGTTAAGACATTTACTGCGATTTTTGTTTTGAAGCGTGAGGCATAATAGCGTAAAAAACTGAACAAATTGCTATTACATAAAAAGAGTGGAAGAAAAAGCCCACCATATTTAACGCATCTGCTTCACACTGTGTTTGCAGGCCAGAGCAAAAAAAGAACTCCACTACGAATGAAGACAGTACTCCTAAGCCAAAAATTGCCATATAACTGAACAACGGTTTGAGCTTTAGAATTCCAATAATCAGCAAAACAACAACTACTGGAATTACAATAATTAGCGCAGTCTGCATAAATCCCTCTTAGATTGATTTGGCTAATCACAACCCTGTGAAAGAAACTTGGTAGATTACGGCCTGTTAAACCAAATATAAACTGCATACAATTAACAACCAAGTTAGTGATATACCGAGTACTATTTTGAATGTTGGTAACTTAGTTTGTGTTAAGGAATAAATCGCATATGCAGCAGGAATGACAGCGAAACAGCCACCAAGTACTAAGCCTTTAAAAAATCCTGCGATTAACCCCCATTCATCTGCAATAAATGCATAAACCCAAGTGACTCCCCAGGCTACAAAGCAAAATGAAAGCAATAACTTGGCTATTCTGGCTTTTACCTTTACATCTTTGCTTTTCATAAATATCCCGTTAGATAGTTTCCAGAGGTAAATAACGACTCAACATTGTGCCTTCCCTAGGGAAGATACAGTCGTGAGACGAACTTGGCTGATTTGTAAGGCGAACATCTATTTTGAAAGCACATGGCTTGTGGTTACCTGAGCCATGTTGTCTATTTCATCAGCTTTACTACGCATTGATTGAAAGGCTCTACTTTCGCACTTAATTCAGGGGGGAGTATTTCGGTACCGTCTGTTAAATCTAGAATGCCTGACACTACTGGTTTGTCAGTTGTCGTATCTATCTTAGCATTTATGGTCATGGAAAAGTTGTAGCCGCTTGGGAGTAGAGATGCGCATTTTTGGACTGAATTTAAGGGGGCTGGGTTACTAAATGATTGAAAGGCTAACAGTGAAGATAGCAAAGTAGCTGAGCCAATAAAAAAAGCTTTTTTGTTCATGGTAAGTCCTTTTAACGTATTTTGCTGTCTCAAACTTCGACCTTAACTGATCTACAAAGTTCTGTAGCTAACGTCGCAGCGAACGTGCTCATTGGCTTATTATATGTGTACAAATTAAAACCTTTCACACCTCACTTTAGTAAAAAACTAGCTACAAAGAGGATGATATTTGTTCTAGGCAATTATTTACTTGCCCATCGGTAACAATAAAACCACCCAACAGGCGGGATCAAGAAGTTGAGCAAGACGGCGTAAATGACAACCAACCCGATATTGTCAGCCTTTCCTTTAGCAAATTTGATGGTAAAGAAAATTACAACTAACGCGAGGATGAAGAGTGCTTGCCCCCAAAATGTTGCATTTAGATTCATAACATTCCTTATTGATGAACTTTCTGAAAAGCATCGGTGTTCCCCATTAAAAGTGGACGTCCATGTTAAGCGTATTTTGCTTCGTATCCATATGGGCTGACATAACCCAATGTTAAATGCCGCCTACTCTGACTTTGAAAAACTTAGTTTTTTCGCTCAAATGTTGATATGACCAAGGAGGGTTTACTACATCAATGTTAGAAACGCCCAGCGTAGCAAGCCCTTCGAGTGAATAGTACCAGCCGATAAAGTCTTCTTTCTCGGCGAACTCTTTATATTCGGAAGATTGCCCTAGTGTTGTTATTCGCTGGTCCACACCAATTTTTTTGAAGAAGTTTCGCTCACGAATTACAGCTGACTTCATATATTTCTCTAAGTTCTTCTTTGTTGATTCCTGCTCTTCCTCTGGAAGAGCATCAATAAACGATGTTATTTCTTTCTCCATTCCGGTTGTACCACCATGGAAACCAATAACTGCGTGATTCGAAATCCTGTGATGATTTGCTGCAGAAAAAACGTAGTTGGCGCATGATGAGAGACAATACTCATTGACCTCAAGCTTTAAATCATAGTCATGAACAATATCACCAAGATCCATTCCATGATTGATCTCACCGCCTTCGGACGTTATAGACAGCCATTCAACTTTACTCTTACCATTTTTCAGAATTGAAAGAAGTTTCTGATTTGCTGATGGCGATAATTTACCGTGATAAATTACTGTGTTTTCCTTCAAATTGACGGTTGTTTCACTACCTTGTGCTGACACGCATGAAAGAGAAATAATTAAAATAAAAGACCAAAAAAGTTTAAACATGTACCTTCCTTGTGGCATTTAACGCTAAGCTTTGGGGCGCTAGCACGTGGGATAAAATCCGAACGAAGTGAGTCAGCTCACGCGTTAGCGTCTCAGCGACCGAAGGGAGTACCAACAGCGTTTTGATATACACACATTAACCGTGATACCTGCGAATATGCGTAATCAACTTATCATCATTGAATTCTAAGATTACTATATTTACTGAGCTGTAGGTTATATCTTTGTCTAAATGATTTGGTCTGACTTTTCCTGACTCAGTCATCTTAATAATGGCAACATTTCCCCCAGTCATCATTTCGTTTATAACTATTGAACTGTAGTAAATTTTGTCCCTCATTTTGGCAATCATACCTTCACGTAAAGCGGACTTTTCCGTAATCGTTACATTAAACTTCACATGTTCATCGACGAATTCGTCTGCAATTAGATTAATAAAGGCATCAATATCTTGAATTGTAGTATCAGGTTGCTGTCGAGCATTTTTGGCTTCCACAAACTTTGTTGCTAGTTGCTCCAGTTCTCCCTTAGAGAGAGCTGCATTGGCAACAAACGATAGAGGTAAAAAGACAAATAAAAGTAAGAGCTTATACATAACCTTCCTTGTGTGTATAACGCCCGCATAACGGGCAAAAATACGTAGGCTACAATACCAAGCGAAGCGCAGGGAGCCTACGTGTTTTTGTCCCTAGCGAGCGCAGCGAGTATTAATGCGTTTGTTATGTGCCTACCCAAAAAAGCAGCCATGATCGTCACTGTTTACCGTTGAGAATACTGACTCAATTGACTTAACTTGTGGCATAGGTTCGTAGCTGTACCATTTTAGGTTTTGACGCAACCAGTAGATTTTCCAGATACCTTGAGACTTTACAAAACTGGCTTTAGCAAATGGATATTCTTTATATTCGCTTGGATTATTCCAAACCGGGCGAATTTCAAAGATAAACAAAGATTGGTCTTCTAAACGCCAGCCAATATCTAGTTTACTGCGAATTTCTGGCGGTGGCCTACGAGCAGCTAAAAACGATTCAGCTGCCTTCTCCACTTTTTTAATTTCAAATTCACTTAAAGCCATAGAATCCTATATTCCCTCTGGCACATAACTTTTAAATAAGGGGCGCAGGCATGTGGGCTAAAATCCGAGCGAAGCGACAGAGCCCACGTGTTACTGTCCCAGCGAGCCTGCGAGCGGCTTAATGTGATTGTTATGCGCTATTGACTTACGACGCGCAAGTACCATAATTAGGTATATATTGGTACTTGGAGAAATCAGATGGCTAAAAACACCAGCATTACCCTTGGAGACCATTTTGATGGCTTTATTGCTAGTCAAATTCAAACTGGTCGGTATGGTTCAGCAAGTGAGGTGATTCGTTCAGCTCTTCGCTTGCTAGAAACACAGGAAACCAAATTAAACACTCTGCGTCAACTACTTGTAGCAGGTGAAGAAAGCGGTGAAGCTGAATACGACCTTGAGCATCTGATATCAGAACTAGACGGTGAATTAAAAGAGTGAAACCGTTTAAATTAACCGTACTAGCAAAATCAGATTTAAAAGATATCGCATTGTTTACGCAACGGAAATGGGGCCGAGAACAGCGTAATGTATATCTTAAACAATTCGACGATTCATTTTGGATGTTGTCTGAAAACCCTGATATTGGTAAAAGCTGCGACGAAATAAGAGATGGATACAGAAAATTTCCTCAAGGTAGCCATGTGATTTTCTACAAACAAACGGGCAGTCAGGAAATTCTGATCATAAGAATCCTTCATAAAAGTATGGATGTAAATCCTGTACGCTTTGGCGCATAACTTTTAAATAAGGGGCGCAGGCGCGTAGGG
>ENA-UENW01000100-UENW01000100.1-marine-metagenome-genome-assembly--contig:-NODE-100-length-51644-cov-3.682413_pt1 | contig 51644 bp, 49 predicted proteins | sample MGYA00237876_ERZ529329 | MGnify/ENA primary metagenome ERZ529329 (study PRJEB26372, sample SAMN05368346) | marine metagenome | biome: cultured habitat; feature: ocean water; material: water; isolation... | reverse complement strand
TTTTCGCGTCGGGGGACGCTTTGAAGCGGATGGGTAAAAGGTTGGCTAGTTATATTAGTTGCCTGCTTCCTTAAATGCCCTTACATGCCTTATATGGTTCAAAAACGAACGTCTTCCAGATCACCTTACTAGATCCTGAAATACTTGATCGTAACGGCGAATGAGGTTTTGCCACTTATACCGAGTCACACTTGACCTTGTGAAGGAGGTATCTTCTAATGGTTGAGGGTTGAGCAATAACGAGCGGAGTTTCTCTTTTAGCTCGGCATCTGAATCGTAGAGGAAAGTAGCTTGTTGCTTAGGGAACAAGTGCTCTGGAAAGGCAAGGCGGTTCGGCAATAGCGGATACAAACCACAGTACATCGCCTCTACCACACTACCGCCAAAGAAATCCTGCCGGCTGGTGACGGGCAAGACCGTAGCTGACTTCACCAAGCTGGCATACGCACCGAAGTCTTCCGCAAATCCCCAGTGCAGGATACGATCAGCTAATTTTGACTTTACGGCCTCGAAGACCTTGGGGCGTGCCGAATAAGACTCGCCGAGCACCATGAGCTGAAAGGCTAGGCCTTCATCGTGCAGCTTTTCACAACAGGTGAAAAATGCCTCTGGGTTCTTATCGTATTCCCAGCGGTGATTCCATAACAAAACAGGTACTTCAGCCTCGTAACGCGCTTCTACCTCATCAAAGGATTGGAGATTCAAGCCCAAAGGGAGCACGTTTGATTTCGCTGCAATCTGGTCAACCGTTGGAAGACCTTTATGATCTGGAAAAGCCTTAAGAAAGCCCGGCAGGGCCTGAATAAAGCTATCCTTATGGTAATGCGAGTTAAAAAGCACAGCGTCCGCTGCTAGAGCGGACGTGTAATTGATCCAAGCATAATGCCGATCCCGCTTTTGGGCCACATCCTCGTCGGTCGGAGACCATGGATAGGTCAGTTGGTTTTCGTGAAAGTATACCGCTACTGGCACCTTTGCCGTCCGCGGTCTGGTTAGCGCCAGGAAAGTCGAGGTATCCAGCATATCCGTAGTAAGGATTAGGTCTGGGTCTTCTTCTTGCTGTAAAAACTGCCTGGCGAGTTCTACTGCTGCTCCGTGCATTCGCCATTTCCAGTGGCGCCCCGGCAATGTAAAAAGGCGAATTTCATGGGAGCTAAACATAGCCAGCTCCTCCGCCCATCGCTGATGGCTGCCACTGAAAAAGGGTGCGAATAAATGGATGATCATACCGCAAAAATAGAGATTGTGATACGATCCTCCGTCAACTATTCCTTCATAAAGGGTAATACCTGACGTCCATCTTGGTTGGATGCCACTAGATAGTATACACCAGCAGGCAAACTGCCAACGTCAATAGTGCCGTTAAGTACTTGATACCGCTGTTGCTGGCCCAACGGATTTACGATGGAGAAATCTAACTCGTTAAAAAGCTGAAAATCTCCACGCAATTGCAATTGATCACGAACAGGATTCGTCCGAATGCTAAGACCAAAGTCTACTTCAGCTCTATCCTGTACGGAGGTTTCAATATTCTTCTTTGAATAGTATATCGTCGGTACCGACTCATCATCATCTTCAAAGCTATAGACCATCACCGGCACAAACTGTCCTGGCAAAATCCAGGCATACTGGGTCTCCATAATTGGAAAGGCAGTCGTTGTAGAGCGAATAATCATTCGGAGCACATTATTATAAGTAGTGCCATCCGGCAAAATAATGGTCCCGTACCCATCGTATTCTACCACTCCATTCCGCTCATTCATGCTGGAGGTGCCAAAGAAGAAAGAAGTAAATGCAGAATAATAGGTGTAAGAATCTTGATAGGTAGCTGGAAAATGCAGTCCATCTTCTGTATCCGTGAATATCTCCTTGAAGAGAATATCATCCGGCGTACCGCTAACTCCTCCTACTAAGTCCAGTCCCGTATCGGTAACTTGATAGTAGTTGTATGCCTCAAACTCATCGAGCAACCAGACAAAATCGGCATCTGGGAAGTCAACACTGGAAACACCGTCCTCTGGTGCCAGGATGGAGAATTGTAGCTGGAAGAACGGTGGGGCCTGATCGGAAAAGTCCCAGGTCTGATTGGCACCGCCAGGGCCTGGAATAAAGCTCCCCACTTCAGCATACTGCACCTCGTAGGTTTCTCCTATTTCCGGTGTCTGGCTGGCAGTTGTTAAAACTGGCTGGGCTACGACAACAGACGCCCAGAAAATCAATAGAAAGGATAAATTGTAAGACTTCAATGACATGGTATTCTTGTTTTTAGGATAAATCCTTGGTTTTAGAAGTAATACCTGTCTGTTCCCCACCAATTCAAAAGGTCAACATGAAAAATAATTTTCTTGCTTTTGTTTACCTTTCCTGTGTTTGTAGGCACTAAGAACTAGACTATGGAAGCCACGGCAGCAATGCTACAGGCAATCAGGTAAGGCGATGAAACAGTCGTCAATCGGATCTATCAAGAAAACCGCGAGCGTTTTCTAGGGTGGGCCCGCAACCACTATCCATTAGAGGAGGAAGTGTTAGTAGACATTTATCAGGATGCAGTGATTATCCTGTATCAAAATGTCGTAGAAGAAAAGATTACAGAATTAAAGAGTAGTCTGTCTACCTACTTATTTGGAATCGCCAAAAACCTCATATTAAAGGCCTTACGCCAAAAGAAACGTACGCCTTTACAACTGGATCAAATTCCAGAGGTAGCCGTAGCGCCTCATTTTTTGCAGCAGACCAATCGCGACCACGAACAGCACAAGATGCAGGCAGCATTAGCACGCTTAGGTAAAACCTGCAAGCAAATTTTAGAGTACTTCTACTACTATGATTTTAACTTAGAAGTCATTGCAGAACGAATGGATTATAAAAACGCAAATACCGTCAAAGCCCAAAAACACCGATGCATGAAACAACTCGAAGAACAGCTTAACAAATAAGCACGCTTATGGAAGATGAGCTCAAAGATGCTATACGGGAAAATATGCGGCAGCGCTTCAAGGAACAATTACAGGACCTGGAAGCCAACTCGAAAACGGCCAAGCGCCGAACACTCATACCACGCACCTGGTTGGTTGCGGCGGGCATTGCCTTGGTCCTAGCTATTGCTGGGTGGCTCTGGTTAAGTCCATCTAATGTAGATCATATGGCCTTGGCAGATTCCTTCTTTGAGCCGTTGCCAAATGTCTTGGCTCCAGAAATAAGAGGGGAAGGCAATGAGGGTATGCTCATTACTGCTATGCAGCAATATGATAAAGGTGCCTATGCAAAAGCAGCTACTCAACTAAACAGCATTCCTGATAGTCTGCAAACACCGGAAACGCAACTTTACCTGGCCACTGCCTACCTGGCAGAACAACGTACTGCGGAAGCTCTAAATGTGCTTGACGACTTAGGCAACCCAACGGAAGTTCAGTGGTATCGATGTTTAGCTCATCTGCAATCAGGAGATCAAGAACAGGCAATGGCTATAGCTACAGAACTTGTTGCGTCTGCCGAAGGCTATTACAAAGAGCGAGCAGCAGCTCTTCTGGAAGCTATCCAGTAAAGCAGCACAAACGCTCCAATTATCACTAACCAATACCACCAACGCCAAACACTCGCACTAATATCTAAGGGTGAGGCACTGCCCTGGAGGTGAAAACCAGCCCAATAGAAAGGATGGGCCACTTGTGGCAAACGGGCTTGCGCTAGAAAGTCCTGCTGAGCAGCCTGTAAGGCGATGTCCAAAGACTCGCCAGATTTAATTTGCTGATGGAAGGTTAGCATTAGATCCTTGGAGAATTCATCGGCAGTGGCCCAATAATTACTCAACACTGTTTCTGCACCAGCTTGACGTAAGGCATAAGCTAAACTCATGACCCCATCCCCTGGTCGCCAAGGCCCTTCACCGGTGTAGCAGGCACTAAGGACTAGTAAATCGGCATCCACACCCAAGGACAATAAATCTAATGCGGTGAGGTATTCCAGATTACCCGCCTTTCCCGGAAACAGTAGAAAAGACTCATCCGGATAAGCACGATCAGCAACAGCATGCATGGCCAAATGCAATACATTATAACCCTTCACTTGATCAACGAAAGCGGCACGGTCTAGCTGCTGACTAGCAAATAGATCAGCCGCAGCACCGTATAGCTGCTGGATAGCCCTAGCTTCTTCTTGTGCTCCTGGCAAGGCCCAAAAGTCATTGCGAAGCAATGGGGATAGCTTATTCTCTGTTACCGTGTCCACTCGTTCTGGATAAACTGGGGCAAAGCAAGCCACCGAAAAGTCCTGCCGATCAAACGCTCTCCCATGAAGAACATCGGCCGCATGTGTAAGCGCAACGATACTATAGTCTTTCACTAAGAATGGCCAAGTTCGAAAATCATCTCCTTGTGGAGGAGCACTAGAAGTCGCTGGCCAGGGTACGGCGCTGAAGATTCCATCGGCACTGATCAACAGTCGTTTGGTCGGCGTATTGATTTTCGACAACAGTGGTGCCAACACCTGCTCATACACTTGAAAACTGGTTTCTGCCAGTCGTTCAGTCGAACTAGACATCGCACGAACTTCGGCCTTAAAGTCTTTCAACAGTTTTGTGAACGCCGGATCAACGGCGGCCCTATGGAGTACCACCTGATCTTTAGTGATACCCATCGCAAACCAATTATCTTTCCCAGCAAAGTACAGCAATAAACAAGATTTTCGCCCCGGCAAGGCTCGCTGTAATTCCGCAATACTCAAATCAGGTACCCGATCGCCTAACAACTGTAGCCTGAAGCTATCGAGCTGTCTACCCAGCAAAACCAGACTATCATTCAGTGTGTAAATAGCCTCACTATTAGGTACTTCTTCCTCTATACGATAACGCTCACTCAGCAGACTTAAGTAGCGCTTACGAATGCTAGCCCTGACAGGGTCAGCAAAGAACCCCGAGGTTTGCCACTGTCTTCCTAATTTTAGACTTCGTCCTCTTCCAGCCTCTTGAAACTTCAGGATCTCGTCCAGGATTTCTGGTTGTGGATTTAAGCGATAGCGCTCATAGAGTACATTTAGCAGACACTCCGTGGGGCGTCGATAATGCTTCCCGAAAGAGCGTCTTTGGAAGGTTTCTGCTTCAAACCGCAACAAACTCTCCCAGCAGTTCCGTGCCCAATGCTCACTGGAGTCTAGCATCATCAGCTGGCCTTCTGCTTGGTACAGGCTGAAATAGAGATCGCTTTTCAGCGCTTGTAAAGTTGCAAAGGAGGCGGAGCCCGAAAAATCATAAGTACTCATCGCTACATCAGCCTCTTGTAAGGCTGCCCTATAATTCCCTTCCGCCCGACATACCCGGGATTTCATCACATGTAGCATGGCACGCGCTTGCGGTTGATGCACCCCCTGAAGGATATTCTCTAGTTCTTCTACCGAAGCTCTTGCTTTCGTGAGGTACCCCCCGTCAAGATAAGCAGCAGATAACGCTCTTGTATCACGAGCTTGACGAATAGGCACCTTGGCCGAAAACTGTTCTTCATATTCCTGTAAACGCTCTCCATATTTTATTGCCTCCTCGAATTGCTCGTCCCGTTGGTAGGCATCTACAATTAGAGACAAGGCCCGTGAGGTGGTATTCCGATCAGCAGGATCGACCTTGGCGTAAAAGTCCAAGAATGCAGCAATCCGCTCATCCCGAAGCTCAAGATAGTCGTACATCCTACCCTGGTTTTCGAGCATCTCCATTTCCAATTCTGGAAAGCGATCCACAAAACGCGCCAATACATCTTGGGAATACTCCATATACACCCGAACCTGGCGCATATCGTCCATTTCTCGCTTAAGGCGCGCCATATTCAGGTAAAGCCAAGACAGCGTTTTAGCATATAACAGCTGATCACCCTTAGGCAAGGCATCGACATCCTCTCTCTGCATTCGCTGCAAAGACTGCATTGCTTTTAGGTATGCTCTTTGCGCAGCGGAGAAATCTTTCTGTCGAGCATGGATAATGCCAATGTTTCTGTACTCATCAGCAATGTCTAATGGACGATCCAGGTCTAGATAAATTTCTAAGCCTCGATTATAGTAATGCAAAGCAGAGTCAGCTTGACCTAGTACCCGATTATATAGAAAGCCCACATTATGTAGCGCGAAAGCGGTGGGTTCAGCATCTCCGTAGCCACGCTCAAAGTACTGAGCAGTGGTGATCTGCATCTGCAGGGCGGTATCTAAATTACCTTCGTAGAAATGCCAATTGGTGTACAGATTATAAAAGGTACCAATTAGCGTATCTACTGAACTTCCCTCCAGTAGCTTCAAACCCTGCTCTAGCTGTATTCGTGCCGCCTTCTTCTGCCCGCTCTCATATAGGGTTGTATACGTTTCAATGATTGCTTTTGCCTCATTGGCCAGCGCTTCATTTTGCGCTACGCCCATTTGGAGGGAGAAAACGAACGATAATGACAATAGTAGAATTCGCATAAGCGCTAAGGGATGGACATCTGTACGAGCTTAAAAATACAAATTCTACGCGCTCCTACCTTCGCACCACCCGCATAGAACTTACCCGATCATTCCAAAAGTCACAAGAGCTAGCCGTATTCCAACTGCCTTCAATAACCACCGATCGCCCGCCGAAGAAAGCATGCTCATAGAGAATTACCGCATAACCGCGTGGTACGTAGATGGAACTGATCCGATCATTCCAGAAATCGTTGGAGTATTCTGCCGTCCACTCTCCACTTATTGTTAGTGCGGCACCACGAAAACTGTGATGTTCGAAAATGGTGATCTCTGGAGCCGGTATATAACCACAGTCGCCGACTCCACAAGCAGGGCCACAAGTGTGGGTAGGTCTAGGGCGGGGTCGATCATAGCCACGCCCGCGGATAGGTACCAAGCGAATAGAAGAAACCCGATTAAACCAATAACGATCTTGACGGCTCGACCACTCCCCTCTCACGACAATGTAATCGCCTCGAAAACCAGCGTGCTCATATAATAGGGCCTCGAATCCGCGTGGCACAACCACTGAGTTGATCGCGTCATTCCAGTAATCATAACGATTACGGACCGACCAATCGCCGCGAATCACAATTTGCTCGCCACGAAAGTCTGCTGTATGATAAGCAATCATGCGAGCTGGTGGAGGAGTCTCTGCTGACAGCGATGGTAACAGCCCCAGTACAAGGATAGCTAATAAGCCTAATTCATGCATCTTCATCTTTTTCCAGTTTGGTGATACACCTTAAAGATGATAAGCCTACATCCACACCCCTGAGCCTTATACTCACTTTAACCGCAGTTTAAAACCCCTCAAGAAAACCTTAAAAAGCGGTTCAGTATGTTAAGAAGTACTTAAGAATCAGCTTTTTTGGAAAAAAATTAGTTTTTCAGAAAAAAGTTTTTTAATCAACTTAAAACCCTAATAATAAACATATTAAACAACAATAAACAACCTTAGAATATCGAACTAATTTGCCATTTTGGTTTCCCTTCCCTTGCTATCGCTCCTACATTTGTATCGTATTCAACGGAATACTAAAAAACAAAACAGCAAATCTGAACTACCCTATTAATAAAGATTTGCTACTCATTGACACGACGAGAACCACAAGAACTAATCTGTCCTTAAGACTCACTTAGTTTGGTGGGCGGTAGTGCTCCCGCATTACCGTCCTTCTTTGAGCCTTGGCAGACACCGAAAACCTGAAACACCATTTGAAATAGCTGTCGGTCCGATCCCGACAGTGTCTATACACCTAAAACCAACCGTCCCATTTGGGGCGGTACTTCAGGCAAACTATCTCGAAAGAGATCAATGAGAAAACACACCGTTCAATTAGGGCAATCCCCGGCTATAATGAGAGGGCCGGGGATGCACTACGACCGCAAAAGTGCGGTTTGATTTGAAGGACTGTTAAAGGTACATATCCAATCAACTGTCGAAATGCTTGACATTTCGGACCGGTCGAAAACTCAAAACTTAACCCTATGATTAAAACATGAGTTTGTCGATCAGTCTGGGCTGTTAGAGCCCTCACTCGCAAGGGTGTTTTATTATCTTCAGAAGGGCAATTGGAGATAAGTAGATAGTTGCTATTATTCCGGGCTGGGCGGTGATTAAGTTCATCGTCCAGTTTCCTTTTTAGGGTATATCTCATCTATCCATTCCTATCAAAAAAGAGGCGCACCGTCTCTTACAACGATGCGCCAGCTCTGGTACATTTCGGTTCAAAATCACTTATCAATCATCTTCCGTTAAATGCTCCAAAGGCATTTGTTTATTCTGTCGCATTAATCGGAAATCGAAAGCAATTTTTCGCCTTAAACTCGCTTTAAATACGTACGCTTCGTACGCGTATCACCTGTTTTTTGGGGTTAAACTCGGGAATCGGTGTTGAAAAGTAAATGGGTATTCTAGGGTGGATAAGCAGTGGATAGAGTACTGTCACTCCATCCACTACAGGGACTTTCTTATCCGCGGCAGATTCGGCGCAAAATTCGTAGTTGCTCCATTGACTCCACCTCACGCACTTGGCCATTGCGCAGTGTTACCTCGATTGGGAACACAATTTGTGGGCGCTCAGTAGCATCAGGGTTAGCTTCAACCCACTCCATGATAGCTGTCAATGCCTCTTCGCGGCTATTCACACTCACGGTAGTTTCGTCTGGGAAAGCGATATCAATTGGATAGTTGATTCGGAAGCAGCGGCGACCATGTCCGTCACCTACGGTACCTTCACACACTTCACGTAGATCGGCACGATCCTCATCACTTGCAATGGTCAATACTGTACCATCTTGTAGTTCCACATCAAATGGGTAAGCCAATGTTGGGCGACCTTCGGCATCCGGATTGGCTTCGCGCCAGGTACGGATAGCTTCACGAAGCTCAGCACGATCGTTTACGGTAACCGCTGTTCCATCAGGGAAGGCAAGCGTGATTGGGAAGACGATATTGAAACAGCGATTCAATCCGCCATTTTGACCATGATTGCCCCAGTCACCTGGGCGCCAAGGACGGTTCGGCTCAAAGCCACAGTCATCTAGTACAATTCTCAGGTCTTCCTGCGATTCGATCGTTAGGATAGCGCCGTCTTCCAGCTGTACATCGTACGGGAACGCCAACTGTGGACGGTATCCACGTAACGGACGCCAAGGATTTGGATTTTGTGGTGGGTTAGCTTCTAGGTAAGAAACAACAGCATCACGGATTTCTTCGCGACTGAATACCATTACTTCTGATTCATCCGGCAGGATAATAGTTACAGGGTACACTAACGTGAAACAGCCTCCGCAGCCCATTTCGCCAGACTCCTCCATCATAACAAGGGCTTGGGTGGTCATTTCTTCGGCAGTCATTTCTTCTTCAACGACACCTGTTGCATCTTTCTCACAAGAAGTAATCAGGGCCATCATAGGGAGGATCATCAGCAGTGCGAAGAACCAGTTTTTCTGAATTTGCATTGTCTTTTCTTTTTGGTTGTTAGAGTTGTTTATGCTTTTCACTGGTATAAGACAGCTGCTCATCAGAGTGTACTCATGCCAAATCACTTTTTTCAGAATCAGGATCAAAAAAACACCTCACGCCCAACATAAATACCTAAAAATCAATACTTAAGGATATTTATATTTTTTTCAAAAAAAGTCCGCGAAGTAGACCTACCTGACCTCTCTTACCACAACAACCTCAAAAATGGTCGTTCTCATACCTGAGAATAGGGCATGAATGAACTAATAGTATTTATAGTAAATTAGTGTTTCCCCTACTGGGTGAATTGATTCATTACTAAAGCATCTAAAACATGGGTAGTCCTTCAAATGAAGACTTACTTGAAAAAGCCGAGTACTTATTCTCGCTTAATCGCTTGGCAGAAACACTAGAGTTACTGAAGAAACTCCCGGAAAACCAGGCCGACAATAGCATAGTCCTACTCCAGTCACGATTTAATGGTGTACAGCAAAAAAGGAATCGGGGTATTGTCGATAACGCAACTTTGGAACGCGAGATGAATCAAATACGGCTTGCCATTCTGGAATTCATCCAATCCCAGCGTAGATTCGACGGTGAATCAACTACCGTTCGCGACAAATTTCAGCTCATAGAGGAACTCGTAAGTCTAATCGATACCACTTTTAATACATGGCAAGCTCAGACGAAACTTAAGGAGAGATTATTAGAGGCACTAGGATCCCGATTCGAGTTGGGTGAATACCAAATGCCGTACGATCTATTCTCGGACTACTATGACCAGATGAACGACCGTGAAGTCAGGCTCCATAAAACAATAAGAGGGTACACTCAAAATGTCATCTATCCCGCCAATATAAAGGTGATTCAACTCATCAAAGACAACCCTCAACTTAAGGATGCTCATAAAGACGTTCGTTATCTAGAGCAGCACCTAGCATTATGGAGAAGCAAGTATGATAGCTTATTTCTTACTGACGAATCCGTTTGCCTCATCTTTGTGGGTTTAGAAGAAGGCATGAAGTTCCCTCCTAATCTCCTGGGAGAATTAAAGGAAATGCTCGAAAAACATCGAGATCAATAAGTAAGTCGATTCTAAATCTACCTACTGCCCGAAGCTATACATCAACTGGCACTGGAACAAGAAGTGATTTTGGGGCGTAAGTACATCATTCGTGACGAAGGTGCGAGAATTGATCACCTCTGCTCGATTAGCCGGCGCCCAGTTTTGCTCCAAAGATTCCTGACGCAAAGTGATACCGATGCCGATACCAGCTGGAAAATGCATCTGGATACCTGCTTGATAATAATAACCGAACGAAGTTTCTTGGATATCACTCGTGGTTTGTTCCCGAGGAAACTCTGGATAGTTGGCAGAGATAAAAGAGACACTCCGCTCAGAAGCAATTGGCAATGCAATGGTTGCACCAGCTCCCACGAAGAAGAGAAACTCCCGGGTCTTACCAAAATGATAATTGAGGCCTGGATACAGATAAATATTCCGCATATCAATCACCTCATCTAGTTCTAGCGGAATAACATAGTATTCATCACGGTTTCCAGTAGGCACCAATACATCGTTGACGCGGCTTTCCTCACGACTGAAGTAGCGTACTTGCAGCTCCCCGAATAACGGGGCAAATTTGCGCACCAACTGGCGCTGGTAGATCAAAGAAAACTGCGGCGGCTGGATAACATATTCTGCATTAATATCCAATAAGCTCCCCTGGAAAGCAATCGTATAGTTTTGGCGGCTTCGTGCAAGATCTGCACCAATAGCGATAGTTTGGATACGTTTCGGCTTGTAGGCCTTAGTTTCAGCCTCTTCTGTTTCCGCCTGCTGGCGCTTGGCAGCAAACTCTTCAATTTGGCTACGCTCCGCAGGAGGTGTATCCTGGGCACGAAGAAGTAGTACAGTCGAACATAGAGCACAGAGTAGAAGGAAACGCATCACAATTTTCATATTTAGTCGTGGTGAAAAACTACTGAGCGAAAAAACGCGCGCAATTTAGCTTTTTTGCACAAAGCAGTGCAGCATAACATAGTGCTCCGTCAGACAAATGATGTGAATAACCCCAAATTTGACTGGGTTAAAGGCAGTCGAGCATCCATATCTGACCAAATTTCCGACAAAGCCGTAGTTTTAGGCACAGACTTAGCCGTGAAAATAAACCACTTGCGGCTACAATAGTCCAAGCAAGCAATGCAAGAAGACCAGGTATTATGGGATCAGTTGCGAGCGGGCGATAAAGAAGCCCTCGCTAGTATTTACCAAACTCAGGTAGATGCCCTGTTTCGCTATGGATGCCAGTTTACGCCCGATCAGGGTCTTGTACAAGATTGTATCCAGGACTTGTTCATTGAGCTCTGGAAAAACCATGCCTCCATTGGCACTACTACTGCTATTCGGCAATACCTGCTGGTAGCACTGCGACGAAAAATTGTTCGTCAATTGCAGCAACAAAGTGGCCGACAGGAGAGAGCAGAGCGTGTGCAGATGAGTGCCCCCACGCACGAGGCGGGTGCAGATCAACAGATTATTGAAGCTGAGCAGGTAACCACTCAACAAGAACGAATTGCCGGAGCTCTGAGCTTGCTTAGTGACCGCCAAAGGGAGGTGCTGTACCTGAAGTATTTTGAAGAGTTGGACTATAAGCAGATTGCGGAGATGCTTGGCATAAACTACCAGTCGGTGCGAAATACAGCATCAGCTGGTTTAAAGGCTTTGCGCAAGCTATTAGGCTTTCTTTTCATCTTTTTTTCACAACTATGAGTACAAAAGAAGAATCAGATGCCTTATTTGTGTAAACAAGCTACCCAATAGCGATTATGAAGCAGGACTACCTGACATACAGTGCCGAAGAACTAGCCCAGGAAACGGAGTTTATCCGCTGGGTTCAGTCTGCGGAAAAGTCGCTGGCAACGCGCTGGGAAGTCTGGATACAAGATCATCCAGAACAAGCTCAGAAGGTAGCGGATGCCCGTGCCTTGGTTGAGGCCGTTAATTGGCCAATACCAGAGCTATCCGCCAGCGCAAAAGCGGACATGTGGGAAGCTATTGATCAGGCGACAACTGAGGCGAAGGTCGTTCCAATGCAGCGCCGACGGTTGTGGGTCTGGTCCGCGGCAGCAGCAGTTGTACTACTTCTAGCTGCGGGTTGGTGGCTGACCCAAGAAGCTGAGCCAACCTCTCTTTACGCCGCTCGTACTGAAAACGGACAATTTTCGCTCCCGGATGGCTCATCTGTTAGCCTTAATGCGGTAACAGAGGTGCAGTATGATGCTAATAATTGGTCGGAAGAGAGGCGAATTTCCATGCAAGGGGAGGCTTTCTTCGAAGTGGAAAAAGGAGTGCCGTTTATAGTAGAAACACCCTACGGAACAGTAGAAGTATTAGGAACGAGTTTTAATGTAGAGGCTCGCTTGGGCACCTTCAGAGTTAACTGCTATACTGGTAAAGTACGTGTCACCTTACCTGGTGGTGAACAGACGACGATCACTCCCCAGCAAGGAGTAGAGGCAATTAATGGCCAATTGGTACAACGCACAGTAGCAAACCGCAATGATATTGCCTGGCAAGACCGCATTCATCATTTTAATGAGCGTCCACTGAAAGAGGTAATTGCTGAGTTGAAACGACAATATCCTGTTGAGGTGGATCTTCCTGAAGATTTAGCTGACCGAACCTACACTGGTTCTTTCAAGAATAACAACCTGGAGGAGGCCTTACAGAGCATTTGCTGGCCTATGCGGCTCCAATACTCTATTGACCAAAATCAAGTGCTGATTCGAGAAAATCAATGATCCACAACCACTGCCACAAATGCACCGTGGTGCTGCTCTTTCTCTCGCTGATAACCTTTTGTAGGCTCTCAGCCCAGCAGTTAGTGGACGAACGTTTTCAGCAAACGCCCCTTAGTGAAGTATTTGAAATCTTCACGGATAAATACGGTCTCCTACTTTCCTATGATCCCAATATCCTTGCGGAACAGACCGTCAACCTGCAAGTTAAGGACGACAATGTGCTGCAGGCCTTGTATCAGGTACTAGATGCTAGCTCATTGGACTACCTTACGCTGGATCAAAGGCGAATCCTGATCCGGCCAGCGCCTTTGGTACCGAAACCAGTTTCTTACTGGATCATCAGTGGCAGAATTACCGATTCTGAAACGGGCGCCCCCCTACCCTACGCCACTGTTTACTGTGCCCGCTACGGTTGGGGAGCAAGCACGAACGACGATGGTACATTTCAACTCAGAATACCTGACACCATACAGCATAGCATACAAATTGAAGGTCGTTACTTGGGCTATGAGTCGGAAGCGCAATATTTGAAACCAGGTCCTGGCCGTTCTATCAATTTCGACCTGCAATCCAGCTTGCAGGAAATCAATATGGTTATCGTCACGGATGAGCTACCTCCACTGGGGATCGCTAACGATGAGCAAGCAGTCATAATCCGCCCAGATGAGCAACTCCCTGCACTCGGTTCTTCCCCCGATGTGATTCGCAATTTGCAAATGTTACCAGGCATATCTGCTAGTAATGATCAGTCTTCTGCGCTGCAAGTCCGAGGTGGGCAGGCCTCAGACAATCTGATGCTTTGGGATGGTATGATATTATATAATGTAGACCATCTCTTCGGCACATTTGGTGCACTTAATGCCAATTTGGTGGAATCGGTAAAGCTGTACAAGAATACCTTCCCGATCGAATATGCCGGACGGTCAGCCTCAGTTCTCAAGATCCAGTCTTATGACATGGACGATGAACATACTACTCACCTCAATTTGGGTAATTTATCAGCGGACGGAGCTACCCGACTGAAGCTTGGCACAGATTGGGAGATACAATTAGGTGGAAGGGCGAGCCTTAACCGGCTAGCCAATTCAACACTCTTCGACCAACTGTCTCAACGCGTTGAAGCAGATGGTGCCAATCTGGGGCAATTCCTGGAAGAATCCAATCAGGTGCAAATCCAACCAGCCTTTAGCTTCTACGACTTCAACGCGAAGTTAGCCTGGCAGGCTAGTGAACGCACTTACTTTGACCTCAACACTTTTCGCAGTTCTGATCAGTACGACTATGATTATGCCTTGCTCTTCAACACCCGACTGCAAAACAGGGTGGGCGAAAACAGCATACGGTTTACAGAAGAAACCGATTGGTGGAATGAAACCTACAGTGCTCGTTGGCTCCAGGAATGGAACCCGGATTGGATCAGTGAGCTCAGCTTAGGCTACTCCAGTTATCAAATTGACGAAAGCAGCGAAACCATTCTCCGTCGTGAACGACCTGATGGTAACTTCAGTAATTCTATACGGTCCAATACACGAAGCAACCTTGTCGAGGGTTTTCACTTAAACTGGACACATATTTACCAGCTCTCGCCATCAAGTGAACTGACATTTGGAACGCGATTTACAGATGAACAAGTACAGCTGCAGATCAGCAACGACAGTGTGCGCCTTCTACAAAATGATACCGAAGCCAACCAGATTGGATTCTATGCTGCCCAAAACTGGCAGTGGGAGCAATGGCGACTTCAATTTGGGTTGCACGCTACCCATTATACCGCAACAAGAAACACCTACGCCTCTCCACGCTTACTACTTGGCTACCGGGCAGATGACAACTGGTACCTCAAGGGCTCGCTAAACCTCTATCATCAGTACCTACGCCGATACTACAGCGAAAATCGTTTTGGTAGAACTTTTGAAGTTTGGACGCTAGCGAACGATAACTTCTGGCCCGTAGCCCAGACCCAACAAGCGATGCTGGGCTTCACCTACCGGAAAGATCGGTTCAGTATAGATCTGGAAGGATTTTACAAATACACAGACGGAGTATTAGAATACACTACCCTGGTCAACAACTTCATTGATACGGAGACCGGTGGGGTTGCCAGTGGCGAATCTACCTTCCGCATTTCGCAAGGTACGGGTCAAGTCGTGGGCATAGACCTTCTTCTTCGCCAGGAATGGGAAAGTTTTCAAACGTATCTAGCGTATACGCTGAGTCGATCGACGCGCCAGTTTTCAGATCTCTTCCAGGGTTTATCCTATGCGTCTCAAGACGACAGACCACATCAGATTCAATGGGTAAACACCCTACAGGCAGGTAATTGGTCATTTTCTGGTGTCTACATTATGGCCTCCGGGCGCCCCTACCTGGATCTATCTAGCAACAACTTGGCATCTGACCGCAGGGAGCGCTTACCGGAAGATCTTCGGCGCATTCCTAATTACCACCGAATAGATTTATCAGCTCGCTATGAAATTCCTTTGGAGAAGGCGAAGGTACACGCTAGTCTATCCATTCTTAACCTGTTCGACCACGACAATACACTGTACGAACAGCAGATCTATTCTATCCCCAACCAGAATAATCGCACCCTTCTATTAGGGAATGAACTCCAGCTTCTCAATCGTACCTGGAGCATTTCACTGGGAGTAGAATTCTGATCCACATTCCCTTTCATCAAGGCTAAGCAATCACAAAAAAGTGCATTTCAGAACAGAAAACTGTCCGTTCAGAACAGCCAGCTGGTAAAATTCGGCATTTAGTAGGTTACGCTCATACCTTACAACCATAATCACGGAGTAAGCCGAAAATCCAAACTTCAAAAGAGTAGGCACAAATGAAACTTAACCATGAAAGCAATCAAAATTCTATTGACAGTGAGCGCCCTATTTGCGTGTAGCGCCTATTTCTCTAGCTGTGAAAACGATCCTTGTGAAGACACCGTGTGTCTGAATGACGGAACTTGCGACGACGGAACCTGTACCTGTGTTGATGGCTACGAGGGGTCTGATTGTGGCACTCTTTCTGCTGAAAAATTTGTTGGACAGTATGCTGTGTCTGGCACTTGTGAAGGAAACGCTTATAACTACTCTGTAACCATCACAAAATCTGCGACAGAAGCGAACAAGATCATTATCGACAACTTTGGTGATCTTAACTGTGCTCCAGGTTATGCGGTAGAGGCCATTGTAGACGGAAACTCCTTTACCCTTACTGGTGGTCCCTACTGTGAAGAAGGCTTTAGCGACTTTACTGGCTATTCCTTCGTAGGTACTGGTACCATTGATGGAAATGTCATCACCATTTCCTACAACTCAGACTACACTTACCAAGGCACAGCTTTCCCGGAAAGCTGTATGGTCACTATGACAAAGTAAGCGTCGAAAACAACTCCATTCCGAAGAAAGGCCGATACCTGCAGGTATCGGCCTTTCTTATTTTGGGTTTTTAAAAAATCGAACCAAACAACTAATAATTCACTGATAACAAGATCATTAACAAGAAAAACACCTCTTAGAATATCTAAGAAAAAAATCACCCAGGTTTTCCTCCAATAGGCCTCAGGATTATCTTTATCCGCGTATTAATATATGATGAGCAACTGTCGAGAACGAGCAGATTGCTCGCTATTTAGTACTTTTAGTACATGGATAGTTGAAGACACCATAAGCGTACTATCCCTAAAACCAAAAACCGCAGCAACTATGAAGTCCCGTTCACTACACCTGTACCTATTAGCAGGTCTTCTATTCTTTACGACATCTTCCTACTCCCAACTTTTCGAGGCGCTTGACATGACTCCTGCCGGGGGAGACTCTACCCTCTTTAGCATTGAGCTCCCGCAACTAACCAGTAAGACTAAATTTGCCGCCACCCCTGCTTACTACAAGCACATCTTTATCTACGGTGATGGCAACTTCAAATTCGAAGAGAGTGGCAATAAAGCCAATTTTCAGCATCTATATGCACCTACTCCTACTACCCTGCTTCCCAACTACAATGCTCGTGCGCTAAGTACTGGCGTTTACAGTGGTGGAAGCGAGGAACCTCCATCACAGCGGACGGGGCCAATCATTCCTCCAGGAACAGGCACTAACACTCCCACGGAGGTAGTAGACGCTAACCGTTATTTGAAAATCATGCGCAATGTGCAGGTAAAGCCTGGCGATCCGTTTGTGAGCGTTCTTAGCGTACACAATCCTGATACTACTTCGTTTAGCGGGCAGCTCTTCTTTCTGTATGATGGCCAATTGACCACGATCTCGACAACAGTGGCTTCTAAATCTCCATCTTTCAGTAAATTTCACATTGGGGAGAACCTAATGTATCGTCCAGACATTGCTGATCAAAACACTTACCATTACTCTAAACTTGGCGCCTTAGGTAATCATTATAAAGGAATGCTCCTCAGGGAGATTTTCAATCTTCCTCCAGGTGAAGAGGTACACTTCTTCGTAAATATGGAAGCCGATACCTCCATGTTGAGTATGTTCGAGTCTACTGCAAAAGCAGAAATGGACTTTGCCATTGCACTGGGCACCTACTCTGATGACAATGGCTATCCAGACCTTACTCCGGATAGTCTACGCCAGGAATTGTCAAATATCAGCTTGAGCACTTTCATCAATGGCATCGGCATTCAAGGTGTACTTCCAGATAGTACTACCTTCTTTAATCCAGCTACAGACACTAGCTTCCTCAATGTGAACGTGCCTTCGCCAGAAATTGGCGCACCGATTATTCTGGACTACTATAAGTCGACTGCTAGTCTGGTAAAATCACATGACCCCAACTTTATGGTGATGGAGGCATGTGCTTGCCAGAAGTCACAGGATCGCTATCAGATATTCACCACGGTCCAATGTGAGAATACAGGCTTTGGTGAAACGACCAACATCTATATGGACATTAAGCTTCCTACAGGTGTCACCTCTGACGATGTAGTAGTAACTCCGGCGATGTATCACCCTGCTAATGGCCCAACTGATGATATTAGTTTGGTAAAATTAGCTCCAGATAGCATCCGTTGGCAGTTGTTAAACTTCGGCATTGAAGGTACTCCCATTCATGGCGTGGGCGATCCTCGCACCTTTGCTAATGTCAAGTTCAACATGTACAGTAGCGTCAAGCCAGAATTGCTTGATTCTATCTATGCCTGCATTCGATTTGACGACTTAAGCAATGATCCTGTTTGTACGGTTCCCGTTGCAGTTAGTCTCATTGGACCAGGCGGTGATGAAGGATCGGTATTAGCGTGTGTACCAGGCAGCTGCTCAGATGACCCCGGTAATGACACAGGCTTCGACTTAACTTGGTGGTTCTGGCTTCTGATCCTGTTGTTCATAATCATACTGCTACTGATCGTTCAGGCTCGAAATAGCCAATCATAGGTTGAGACCAGGCAACCATTTTTTTCGCTCGGTCAATCTTCTATTATGCGTTTAACACTTTTGTTAGCGGGTCTGCTGTTTTGGTCTACCCAAATACTGGCTCGTCCTTTCGATACTGAAATCCCTAATGACTCGATCATTGCGTTATATGATCGGGATCTACATCAAGGCGAACAAGCCTTTGAACAAAAACTTGGCGCACTTCAGGCGGATGATGATCTGATCGCCTATTTGCAATGCATTAAAGACGTTGCCATTTATCATAGACGGCAAGGCGACTACGACAAAAACGTCGAACTGCTCCAACTAGGCACATTAGGAACAGTATGGAGAGACCCAGTTGACAGTACTGAATGGTCCCGCACCGGATGGTTCTATGTGCAATTGGGCTATACCCAAGATGAGAAGCTTGGCAATTTCGCTAAAGCCGCCGCTGCTTATCAATCAGCAGCAGATATGTTTAATCGCATTCAGGAACGATCGATCATCGTCACGAGATTTGTTCTCTGGCCATTGGCTAACATCTACACTCGATTAGGAGAAAATTCGGCTGCCGAGCCACTACTGAAGCAGGTGGTAGTAGAGTTATTGGAGAATGAAGACTTCGGCCGTGTCGGAAAAGCCTACAACGACCTAGGGTTACTGTACACCCATTGGGGCAAGAAGACTGAAGCCCTGGAAGTCTTTGAGAACGCACTAGCCTTGCCTGATATAAGCAACATCACACAATCATTGCTAATTCTCAACTTGAGTGATGTATTGATTACGGAAGGAAAACTTGACGAGGCAGAAGAACAATTAATGAAGGGCGAAGCGCTGATGTTAGCGGAGCAGGATTCTGATGAGCCTAATCCACGTAGTGCTCGCTCTCTGGCAGGTATCTCTTTGAAACTGGCACATCTAAAATTGAAGCGCAACCAGTATGATGAGGCCCTCTCCTATTTTGATCAGGAGCTAGAGTGGCTTCAAGCCTATTATGGACTGACACAGCGCCGTGAGTTTGGTAAGAACTATATTGCTCGCGCAGAAGTACACCTAGAACAAGAGGTCTACGAAAAAGCGATCGCTTCTTACCAGTCTGCCTTAAAAACGGTTCTTTTGGACTATAAGCCTGAGGATCTGGAAAGCCTACCAACATCTGAATCTTTCTATGCTGAGAACACTATTTTAGAAGCCTTAGACGGACTAGCTCAAACTTATGCCGCCTGGTTTGAGGAGCAGCAAAACGACAAGTCATTAGAGCTTGCCCTTAGATGCTATCAGATGTGTTATCAGGTAGAGGAAATCTTGCGCAAGCATTACTTATACGAAACTTCAAAGCTGTCCAATCTCGAAGAAGGTCGCTCTCGCAGTGAGCAGGCTATACGGGTAGCGCAACTGCTCTTTAAGCAAACAGGAAAAGAACACTACTTGGAAGAAGCCTTCGTCTTTGCAGAACGGAACCGTAGTAGCTTATTGAGAGAAGCATTTCGTACCACACAAGCTACCGAAATCGCCGGTATAAGCGCTACTGAACGCGAAGAAGAACAAGCCCTAAAACGAGGAGTTAGCGAAGCAGAGGAGCTTGTATTTCTTCTCCGAAGTCAGGGAGCGGCCGATAGCCTCCGTCAGGAGGCTGAGCAAGCGCTCTTAATGGCAAGAGATAGCCTAAAAGATTGGATTTCCGCACTGGAGCAAAAGCACCCAAAGTATTATCAACTGAAGTATGCGGATGAAGTACCACAGATAACCGCCTTGCAAAACATGTTGGAGCCGAGAGAGCAACTCTTGGAATTCTTCGTTGGTTCTGATCGACTATATGTTTTCAAAGTTGATCAATTTGGCTTAAGGCTTCACGAATTGCCACTACCTGCTCAGCTCAAAGAACGAGTAGTGCAGTGGCGGCAAAGCATCGAAAACTACCAAAGTCCAGGTCAAGATCGCGTCGCTTTACTAGAAGCCTATCGCAAAGAGGCGCACCAATTGTATTTAGACCTATTGGCACCGGTGATTAGTCCAATGGAAGATATTGATCGCTTGATTATTATCTCCAGCGGCATTCTTGATTTAGTGCCCTTCGAAGCACTTTTGAGTCAGGCACCCTCAGCCACAGCCGCCCTAAAAGATTATTCGTTCTTATTGAAGAAGTATACCATTAGTTACAGCTACTCTGCGAGTCTACAATGGTTTTTGCACCAACTTCCATTATCAGGTCAACGCAAAGCAGGCTTTGCTCCTAATTTCGACGGCGGCTCCGGATGGCCGTCCTTGAGCTGCAGTGCTGCGATGTTCGACAAAGTAATGACCTCCTCCAAGGATGATATTTATGCCAATGAAGATGCAAGTATTTCCAAATTTCGGGCAATAGCTAATCGATATCGCCTGCTACACCTAGCCACCCACGCCCAAGCTAACCCCGATCAAGGCGATTTTTCTTTCATCGTCTTTGGGGATGGCAACGGCGGTTATGACTCCTTATACGCCAAAGATCTCTACCTCTACGACTTAGAAGCAGAATTGGTCATCCTCAGCGCTTGCGAAACAGCCTTAGGTACACTCTATAATAGCGAAGGAGTTATAAGTCTGGCTCGGGCATTTCACTATGCTGGCGCTCGTAGTGTACTCACTACTCTTTGGCGGGTAAATGAGGGTGCCAACTGCAGTTTGCTAGAGCAATTCTACGCTGCACTCGACCGAGGAGCCGACAAAAAGGACGCACTCCGCACGGCAAAACTCAATTACTTAGAAGAGGCTGATCCTCGAGCGGCACATCCTGTTTATTGGGCAGGCTTTCAATTATTGGGCAATCCGCGGCCAATGAAAAGTGCTACGCCCTGGTACCTCTATGGTGTAGGTTTGTTGGTGCTTCTCGGAGGAGGTTGGTGGTTTCGTCGACGTGGCCAGAAACTCGCAAAAGCCTGAGTATGGCCCAGCAAGACGTATTGCAAACAGCTCGTCTGACACTGAAAGCTATTAGTGTAGCAGATCTCCCAGCAGTGCATCGCCTGCACTCCAATGAAGAGGTGCTGCGCTTCATCAACCGGCAAGCACCCGAAAGTGAAGCCAACACCCTTGCATTTATTGAAAAGATCGAGACTGGGGTCCAGCAGGGACGATGGTACTACTGGGGTTTATATGATCAAGACCTGCCAACGGAACTTATCGGCACCATCTGCCTTTGGCAATTCAATGATACACGCACCTCCGCTGAAATTGGCTTTGACTTGCTTCCCAAGCACCAACGGAAAGGCTTAATGCAAGAAGCAGTAACAACTGTACTTGATTTTGCCAAGGAGGTACTGGAACTGAAGAGCGTAACGGGAATCGTACGCGTAGAAAACCAAGCATCAATCCGGCTTCTAGAGCGGAACTCCTTTCAATTTGTACGAGAACTGACAGATGACGAGAAATTTAGCGGAGAAGCGGCCTACAGGATCCAGCTATTCGAGTGTTTGTGGTAATAGTCTTATTTTGGGCAGGACTAGTATTACGCAGAAACCAGATTGCAATTTTCTACCGATTTTCAAGTTGAATCGTAATTTATTTTGTGCAGTTCAATAAGCATTCCCACACACTACACTATGCGTTATTTTTTACTCCTGTTCGCTCTCCCGATCCAGCTGTGTGCTCAAAATTTCACTCCTGAGGAAATTAGCCAGTGGGAGACACGGGCACAGCAAGTGGAAATTATTCGAGACAATTGGGGGATCCCACACATTTATGGCCCCACTGATGCCGATGCCGTATTCGGTATGCTGTACGCACAGTGCGAGGATGATTTCCCTAGAATAGAAGAGAACTACCTATTCTCAACCGGACAGCAGGCATTGTCTGATGGAGAAGACTATATCTACCACGATCTACGAGCCCGGCTCTGGATGGACTCTACAGATGCTATTCAAATGTATCAGGAGGCTCCTGAGTGGTTACGTGATCTATGTGATGCCTTTGCGGATGGTATCAATTACTATCTCCATACCCACCCGGAAGTAGAACCTCGATGGATTACCCGGTTTCAACCCTGGATGCCATTCACCTTTAGTGAGGGTAGTATTGGCGGTGATATAACCCGAGTATCCACAGATCGACTAGCTGCTTTCTATGACAAAAGCCGCATGAGTTACGAAGAGCCGAAGGATATCGTCCCTGACCATCTCCTGGCGCCTATGGGTTCTAATGGTTTTGCCGTAGGAAAACGTAAAACCACCGAAGGCAAAGCGCTACTGCTGATCAATCCACATGTTTCTTTCTTCTTCCGTACGGAGCAACAAGTTGTAAGTGAAGAAGGATTAAATGTCTATGGAGCTGCTACCTGGGGGCAGTTTTTCATCTATCAAGGATTCAATGAGAATTGTGGCTGGATGCATACCTCCAGTCGAGCAGACGCTATTGATGAATACCTGGAAGAGGTAACGCAAGGAGAAGACGGGCGCTACTATTACCGCTACGGTGAAGAACAGCGCCTGGTAGAGCAAGAGGAAGTTTCTATTCCTTACACAGACGGTGATCAGATCAAGGAAAAAGCATTCACAATCTATCGAACGCACCATGGCCCGATCATTGGAGAACAAGACGGAAAGTGGCTCGCGTTCCGCATGATGCATCGCCCTACCGATGCCTTAATCCAGGATTTTCAGCGGACCAAAGCCAAAGGGTACCGCAGCTTCCGTAAAACCATGCAGACTCGAACCAATTCCTCCAACAACACCGTTTTTGCCGACAGCAAGGGACATATTGCTTATTGGCACGGTAACTATATTCCAAAACGCAATCCAAGCTTTGACTATAGCGGCTACGTAGATGGTTCGGACCCAAATCAAGACTGGAGTGGCCTGCATGAGCTGAAAGAGATGGTTTATCTGCACAACCCTAAAAATGGTTGGCTCCAAAATTGTAATGCCACTCCTTATACTGCTGCTGCTGAGGGCCACAATCCAAATCCCGAAGAATACGCCACCTATATAGCTCCCGATAAAGAGAACTTCCGGGGTATTGAGGCACGCCGTATTTTAGGTAGTATTCCTTCTTATAACCTCGACAGCTTGATCAAAGCGGCTAATACACCTCGTCTGGCTGCCTTCGCGACGCTCATCCCTGATTTAGAGGCTGCTTTCGAAAGCACCAAGCCTCATCAAGATCGACGAATTGTATCGGCCGTCAAATTGCTTTCCTCTTGGGATCACAACTACAGTGTTTCTTCTATACCTCAAGCTATAGCGATTACCTGGGCAGAAAAAGTACTTAACATGTCTTATGGAAGGCCATCTGAAGAGGTAGCGCGCACCAGTTTATTTGATGTTTGGATTAGAGACTATGTAACAGCAGAGGAAAAGATTGCGATGCTAAAAGAGACATTGGATGAACTGGAAGAGAATTTCGGAAACTGGCAAACGCCGTGGGGGCTCATCAATCGCTATCAAAGATTAGATGGGGAGATTCAACCTCATTTTGATGACAATCGCCCTAGTATGCCCGTAGCTTTTGCATCCGCACACTGGGGGTCAATTGCAGCATTTGCTGGTGGTACCCACGAGGGGTCGAAGAAGCGGTATGGCCGGCATGGTAATAGCTTTGTAGCGGCAATCTCCTTTGGCAAGCGGCTAAAAGCAAGAGCTATCGTTACGGGTGGACAATCGGGTGACCCTCGTTCTCCGCACTTCAACGATCAAGCTAAAGCTTTCTGTAATGGAGAATTTCGTGATGTTCTTTTCTATCGGGATGAAGTAGAGGCGCAGCAGGAAAAAACTTATCATCCTGGCCAATAAGAGACGGTGAAAAAATAAATATGCTTTCCGGCCAAAGAGAAGGCACACTTATTTCCGTCAAACTATTAATGTACCAGGTCTATAAAATTGGAATTGACGTATGGACTGCCCACGATGCAAAGTTGAAATGCAAAAGACGCGACTAGCACAGCAAGGTCAAACCTTGGAGTTGGATCAATGCGTGCAGTGTGAAGGCGTATGGCTTGACTCCCAACCGATGGCAAAACTCGAAGCTATTGTAGAACCGGTAGCTTGGGAGGTTAGACAAATCCCTGCCGATATTGATCAACTTGTTGGCTTGTATTGCCCCAGCTGTGATGAGCAACCACTTTTAGTAAAAGCCGATCATCATCGTGATTCCAATGTAGTAGTGGATTATTGCCCCGATTGCCAAGGGTGCTGGCTAGACAAAGGTGAGCTTCAAGCTATTCAACAGGAACAGTTTTTCGTATCCATTTTTCACCTTATCCGAGACCTACACTAGCTAGGTTACGTTGAGGCGACGAACCATCCAGCGCAAGATGGAAGGGAAGAACCGTTGTAGATAAACAGTAACCATTTCCTGACCACCAATAAGCGCTTCGTCTTTCTCGGCGCTAATCGCTCGTAAAGCTTTTTTGGCAAAGGCCTCCGGACTTAGGCCTTTAGCGGTAGATTCTGCTTTCACCTTATTGGGCGTTCCATCCCCCGTGAGGGCATTGATGGTCACATTGGTATTTACGTATCCAGGGCAAATCATGCAAACGTGAATTCCTTCGTCTGCCACCTCTGCTCTTAAGCATTCAAAGAAGCCGTGAAGGGCGTGTTTGGAAGCTGCATAGGCCGACCGCATAGGCGTCCCAATCTTACCCATTACACTACTGATTACAACAATCTGCCCAAAACGCTGATGAAGCATGGTGGGAAGCACGGCCTTGGTCACTGCAACGGTTCCGATAAAGTTGACATCCATTACCCGCTGATCTACCGAAAGTTGTGTATCCTTTGCGAGTGCACGTTGTGATATTCCGGCATTATTGACCAGTACATTAACGTATCCAAAGTGGTCAATAATGGTCTTAGCTACCTGGGGTACTGAATCAAAATCAGCTACATCTAAGGGCGCTATGAGCACTTTTTCAGGGTCCTTACATGCTGCACGAACTCGTTCCAAAGCCTCTTGATTACGAGCAGAGATAGCTAGCTGGGCACCAGCATTGGCAAAAGCGTAAGTCAAGGCCTCTCCAATACCAGATGAAGCACCGGTGATCCACACAACTTTATTGGTATAATCCTTCATGGATAGATTTGTTAGTCATTCAGTAGTTTGATGCGTAATACCCTATCGTCCCTTTGAGTAGCGGGCAAGGTACAATCTTCATCGAAAACAGAAGAAATTTATCGTACAGTCGCTTGTCTGCTTGTCTGCTTGTCTAAGCAACAAGAGCGAATCAACTAGCATGGTGACTTAGACAGCTATTTTCACAGCCCTTAGAAGTGGATTAAAGCAAGTATTTCCCGAAATGGTGGGTTAGGGTAAAGCAGACAGGGGGTAATTCTACATGTTGACACGGAAGCGCATAAGTCTTGCTGCAGAACCTCAGGAATAAAAATAGGTTTTTGTTCGTAATACTTGGCGTATTTTTGGGAAAATTTTGGTCCATGAGAAAGCTCACCTTAATCCGCCACGCAAAATCAAGTTGGGAAGACATCAGTCTGAGTGACCATGATCGTCCGCTCAACAAACGAGGAAAACGAGATGCTCCATTTATGGCCCAATTGATGGCTAGTCGTGGCTGGCGACCAGATCGCTTGATTAGCAGCACCGCAATGAGAGCCCGAACAACGGCTTTCGAATTTGCTGAAGCACTGAATATCGCAGAAGAAGATGTCTTGCTACGTGAGCAAATCTACGAAGCATCGAGTGCCAGCCTGATCAATCTTATTACGGGCTTAGATGATCAGTGGTCAGATGTAGCGCTATTCGGGCACAATCCGACGTTCACCATGGTAGCCAATCTTTTTTATCGAAACGACTTTCTGGACAACCTACCCACTTGTGGCATTGTTGAAATTGAAGCCCCAGCAGCGAAGAGCTGGGCAGAAATGAGCCCCGACAATGCTCAGGTAGTAGCCGTTCACTACCCGAAGCAATATTTTTAGCACAATTCAGAAAATCGCTTGCTGCTTTATATAGCTTAACCTATTTATGCTCCGTACAATCTTATTCACGCTAACATTGCTAGCTGCGGCCTGTTCCACGGCGCCGGAAACCGCTCCCTCCCCCATCCCTCGTGAGGCCTTGGTGGAGATCATTGCCGAATCACTCATCATTGAGCCCGCTGGCCGTGAGCTACCCAAATTACATCAAGACAGTGTTTACGAGCACTATTATGGACGCATTCTGGAACAACGCGGTTTTGCAATGGACGAATTTGTGACCAGCATGCAGATTTTACAGCAGAACCCAAAGGAGTTAGAGGCCGTCTACGAAGATGTCCTTTCGCACCTACAGGTGATTGAAGCAGAGGCCGGTAATTAAGGCTGTGGTGACTTTCGCTTAACGTTCTGACTCAAAAAAGAAAGATGCATTAGCGAGTTGACATTGCATAAACAGTTGTTTAATAATAATTTAACACCCCAACTCAATTAATCGCAGGGCAAAGCTTTACTTTTGCCTCAAAGACAAATAACCGTATGGACACGGCAAAGATTCTCGTCGTTGACGATGAGCCCGATATTCTAGAATTCCTGCAGTATAACCTTGAGAAAGAGGGTTTTTCAGTAGTTACTGCCTCTGACGGAGAAGCAGGTATTCAAAAAGCAGAACAGGAAAATCCTGACCTGATCATCCTTGACATCATGATGCCAAAGATGGACGGTGTAGAAGTATGCCGGGTTTTGCGCTCGCGTCCAAAATTTGCTCAAACGGTTATCGCATTCCTCACTGCACGGGAAGAAGATTTTTCACAAATCGCAGCCTTGGAAACAGGTGGCGATGACTACATTACTAAACCAATTCGCCCTCGGGTATTCCTGAGCCGTATCAAAGCACTGCTGAGACGCAGTGGACGATCAGAGAAAGAGGAAGTGGAGAACACCATTCAAATGGGTGATCTCTTGATCGACCGGGATCGAATCGTAGTCCTGCGTGGAGAAGAAACCATCGAACTAGCCAAGAAGGAGTTTGAGCTCCTCAATTTGCTTGTTTCGAAACCTGGAAAGGTATTTTCTCGCGAGGAGATCTTCAATAAGGTGTGGGGTACCGATGTTATTGTTGGAAACCGAACTATTGATGTACACATTAGGAAGTTGCGCGAGAAAATCGGCGACCATTACATCAAGACCATAAAGGGCATTGGTTACAAGTTTGAGTTTTAGCCCAGCTAGATTTGCGCCTATATGGCTATGTTAAAGAATTCGACTCCAAGACAAATTGCTATTTTCGTTGCCTTTCTAATCACGGCAGCGGGAAGCGTGTTTTTTGCTGCGCTCGTTGCAGCGACTAACATCACGCAGATACAAATCCTGTGGTTGGCTTTTCCGCCAGCCCTGTTTGCTATCTCGTATGCTATCACTATTTACTTCCTTAAGAACTACATCTACCGGAAGATCAAATTGATCTATAAGACCATCCACCAGCACAAGGTTTCTCCTAGTGAGAAGTCTACGACTGTGGATATCAAGTCTAACATCCTGGATGAGGTGGAGCGTGAGGTAAGTGACTGGGCAGCGATGCAGGAAGCAGAAATTGCCAAGTATAAGTCCTGGGCTGAGTATCGTCGTAAGTTCATAGGAGATATTTCTCATGAGCTAAAGACTCCGATCTTCAATATCCAAGGATATCTGCATACCCTTCTGGATGGTGGAATGGACGACGAGGAGATAAATCTGAAGTTTCTGCGCAAAGCGGCTAAGAACGTGGAGCGCCTCTATACAATTGTAGAGGACTTGAGTGCAATTTCCCGATTGGAAACGGGAGAGCTCATCCTAGAAATGCAGGTCTTCGACATCAAAGAATTGGCCACAGAAGTATTAGAAGATCTTGAGTTCAAGGCCAAAGAGAATAAGCTGAAGCTTGAGCTAAAGTCAGGTGCGGACCAGAGCTTCAGGGTCCGTGCGGACCGAGAGAGCATTCGCCAGGTTCTAGTCAACTTGATCGATAATAGTATTAAATACGGCCAAGCGACCGACGGGATTACCAAAATTGGTTTCTACGACATGGACAAGTACATCCTGGTAGAGATTGCTGACAATGGTATAGGTATCCCTAAAGAGCACCTACCACACGTATTTGATCGCTTTTACCGGGTAGACAAGAGCCGGTCTCGTCTTCGTGGCGGCTCTGGACTGGGGCTTTCTATTGTTAAGCACATCATGGAAGCGCACAAGCAAACCATCAACGTACGGAGTACGCAGGAACTGGGTTCAACCTTCGGATTTACGTTGGAAAAGGCCTAGAACAAGCGTTTTCGCTGGAAGTACCAGGTTACCAATAGGCTCAGCAGTACCGAACCACCAATAATGAACAGACTCATGTAGGGACTTTCCTGTGCGGGAAGTGGTACGTTCATGCCATAGAAACTGGCAATAAGCGTGGGTACCATGAGAATGATGGTTATCAAAGTCAATCGACGAATGGTGAGGTTCAGGTTATTGGAAATGATACTCCCGTAGGCATCCATCGTACCATTTAAGATATTGGTATATACATTGGCCATTTCCAAGGCCTGGCTGTTGTCGATAATGATATCTTCGAAGAGATCCGTTTTATCCTCATCCGTACGGATCTGCAAGAAATCAGTACGCTTCATTTTCATCTTTAGCAGTTCGTTTGCGCTTAAAGAATTCATGAAGTAGACCAACGACTTTTCGATACTCAACAACTCTACCAACTGCTTATTTCGGCTAGAGTCGTAAAGTTCCTTCTCGATAAGGTTACGGCGAAGGTTTAGCTTCTTCAGTCCGGTGAGGAAACGGTATACGTTCTGCTCCATGATTTGCAGTACAAAAGCAGAATCATCGCTGGGATTGAAGTGCTTGATTTTGTCATCAAGGAAAAGCTGGAGAACTGGGTTCTCGTAAGAGGTAATCGTAAGCAGGTAATCTGGCAATAGGATAATACCAACTGGAACGGTAATATAGACGGCATCATTCTCCTCTTTGATGCTGTTCAATACCGGTGTATTCAGTACGATTAGACGCACGTCCTCTTCGCGCTCGTAGCGAGAGCGTTCGTCGATATCAAGTGAGTCGGTCAAGAAGTCTAGTGGGATATCAAATTGGTTAGCCACCTCCTCCAACTCCTCATGAGTAAAGGGGGGCTCAATGTTGACCCAGCAGTTAATCTGCGGTTCATCCAACTCGCGCAAGCGACCATCCTCCTTGATTAAGTACCGAATCATAGCTTACTTTCCAGTGCGCGTAAATTTACAATAAATAAGCCGGACCCCCGGGCTGATTTTGAGACTACCGTAACCCTCCTGTAGAAGCCCCTTCTACGGCAGCATTTCTACTGTTCACCGCACAGCAACTTCAGGCTTTCAGAAAGGAGGATCCGATGGTCTTTATCAAAGTGATAACGGTCTCTTTTTAGTTCCAGCTCGTTTTGAAATAGTGGCAATTGTCCGATAATATTAGCCTCTAAAGCCTGCAGCGACCAACAGAGCGATTGCATAGCTCGCTCCCCTCTTGGTGGGTGCGGAGCAAACGTAATCGGTAAGACTGGTTTGCCGGTCAACTCACCAGATGTTGTCAGCCACTCGAGTGCACTCTTGAAGGCTGCTGGTATGTTTTCAAGATAAGTTGGTGTTGCAAAAACCACTGCTTGAGCTTGTGATACCTGCTGCCGCCAATCTATTACTGATTCTGGCCAGGGGGCCTGATCTTCTTCCGGTTGAAAAATCGGTAAGCGCGCCAGTGGAAAGTAAGTCCAATCGTACTGTGGAAAAGCGTACTGAATGGACTCCAGTAAGCGATAAGTGCTAGAACGCGCCCGAACGGAACCACAACAACACAAAACAGACATAAAGCGGCTTTTAACTATATTCGTAATCCCAGGTAAGATCCAGATTGGCAGGGAAAGGTGCAAAAATCTTCTTAGTTCTTTTGTCAGATTTGCCTCAAGATGTCTGTAATCTCATTGCTAAAGGTAGACTCCCACCTGGTCGAACACTTGCATTAAAACACTACTGATGAGCGTCCTTACATTTGCCCAACTTGCCTTAACGTCCTTCTGGGCGATCACCTTTTTACAATCTGGCGTAGACAAAATCCTGGATTGGTCCGGTAATCTTTCCTGGTTAAAGGGACACTTTGAAAAGAGCCCACTAAACGGCATGGTTCCTGCACTACTAGCTCTGCTCACCTTAGTGGAAGTAGCTGCGGGCATAATTTCCGTTATAGGTATTACGCAGATTGTAATCAATGGCGACCTTGCCATGGCTCAATATGGTGTGATGTTATCAACCACAGCACTACTGATGCTATTCTTTGGTCAACGCATGAGCAAAGATTATGAAGGTGCTGCAACAATCGCCACCTATTTTGCGGTAGCCTTAATCAGCCTGTACTTGATCAGCTGATTGTTGCCTTCGTTCTAATCGTTTTTCTTTTCGGCCGTTATCAATTTGCCCATTCTCCGACAGGATGATGGCGATATTTCGTGTGCTTTCAAAGCGAGCACACACTATGATAAGCATGACCATAATAGGTACGCTCAACACCATACCAAGTACGCCCCAAATGGCACCCCAAGCAATCAAGGATAGGATCACTACCAATGGACTAATATTGAGCGAATTCCCCATTAGACGTGGCTCCAGGAAGTTGCCCACTACCACTTGAATCAAGCCTACGCCAATAAGTACCCACAAACCGGGCAAGAACTCACCGGCCTGGAGCACGGCAATAATGGCAGGAAATGTGGTAGCAATCAGCGACCCAATACTCGGAATATAGTTCAAGAGGAAGATGATGATCGCCCACAGGAGTGGAATATCTACATCCAGCATCAACAGAACGATGTAGCTCAGCAAACCAGTAACGAAACTGGTAAAGGTCTTAATGGAAATGTAGCTTCCAAAGGAAACGTCAATATCCCGCATGAGATCAACTGTTTCCTGGTAACTCTCGTCATCCTTGAACAAAAGGCGGTGCTTGATGGAGAAAGTGGACTCCTCCAGCATCAGAAAGATCACATAAAGGACAATCATAAATCCATCACTCAGCAGCTGACTTAAGCTGTTCACGATGGGCTCCACTATTTGAGTAAAGTCAAAGCTTCCGGAGAAATTCTGGATGTAGCTCACCAGATCAAAATCAAAACGCTCCTTTATGAAGGCGTTCATCGCTACTAGATTGTCTTCGTAGGTCGGAATTGTTGTCCCGAAATTCTCCAAACTAATCGCTAGCAAGCGCGAAACGAAAGTGAGTACGCCAAAAATGATGGCAAAAACCAAAGTGTTTTGAAGCCAAAGGGGTAAGTAATCTCGGATGAATCGGTTTTGCGCCAACCAATCTCGAATATCCTTAACTAGATACCAAATTAATAAAGCGACGACGAATGGTAATAAAAGGGCCTTAGTGACCACTAATATGTATACAATCGCAATCAGTAGGATTACTGTATGGGTGGTTTTGATCATGACTTTTTTACTCGGTTATCACGAAAATACGACAGTTGATCAATAATGCTAGGGGAAATAGCCAAAGAGACGCATCTTCATAATAGAAGAGAGACGCCCAACGCGTCGGGGGACGCTTTGGAACGAGTTAGTTTGATTTCCATTTTGAATTTGGCCCCATTGCGTCGGGGGACGCTTTGGAGCGGGTAGAGGAGAGAATTGAAAGAGCGAAATAGTAGGAATTGCTGAGTAGAGATGCTTGAATTCGTTCGCTAGCGCACAAAGATTGTTCGAATTCGAACACTTTTATTTGAACCTGTAGTCATATTCAAAACATAAATGACTCACATACAGATACTTAAGCACAATCAGGTTTTATGGCACAGCACTTGCCTAATATATAGTGAACCCGATTGTAACCCGACTTAAAACCAAGAAAGATGAATCACCCGACTGTAATATGTATCCTTTTTGCCACACTGTTTATGAGTTTGGCACCCTATCCTGCTGCTGACACTAGTGCCACTGATGCATTGGTGCTCAGCCCGCAGGAAATGCAACTGCGCGATCAGCTTTGGGAAGAACTAAAAACAGATGGATTAGCTAACGCTTATGGCACGCTTGTCATCGAGTTTGAATACCACGATTTGTTCATCAATGAGGAGATTCCTGAGTATACCTTGATGCTTAAGTACCAGCGCCTGCTAGGTAGCTACGGCATTCAGCCTGGACCACAGCGGCAAATCCACTTGTTTGAAGATGGCCAAATGTTGATTGGCGACTTTGATGACTGGGGAGATCTTTTAGATGAACCAGTGCGCCTAGGACTGGCTGTTGCAGCCAACTAGGCAGCATACACAACACACTCAAAATACTTCAATACTACGCTCATGTATCCGAATACTATCGATCACCAACCGAAAAGAAAACGTCCAGCTCAAGTTTCACTGACTATGCGCTTAGTACGCACTATGCGTCAGTTCTTTGCAGCGATGCTGTTTTAGATTTGATGAGTTAGTTGGATTAGTTTGGCAAAACTACTTGTCCTAACTCAGCTTCAACCACCTGTTCTAACGATGATTAGTGTATTGCTGAGCAGGCGCTACTTCATCCAGACTTGACCAATCTAATTGCTGTGTATTAACGCGCTCCCAAGAATTGACAGCAGACTTAAGCTGTTCTACACTACTTGTCCCTAGCACCACACTCCCGACTGCTGGGGGCTTCAAAGCAAAAGATATAGCCCAACCGGCTTGATCGGTACCAGCTAGTGTTTCCCACTCCCTTTGCACCTTTTTCACATTACCTTCTTCCATTCCTAAATAGGTTCGAGCTGGCTTACCAGCCAAAAGCCCTTTGGCAAGAGCGCCACGGACTAGAACATGTTGCCCCGCCGCATGAAGATGATTTAGGGTAGCCTCTTCTGGTCGGCGATCAAGTAGACTGTATTGAGTCATGCAAGTATTCGCTTGCGAGACAGCCGCCCAATGCCGAATCACATTGGGGCGAATACTGGAAATACCGTACCCTTTAATCTTCCCTGACTCTTTTAGCAATTCAAAAGCTTCAACGATCTCCGGCCATGGATCTTCAATTGTACCTCCGTGGAGTTGATAGAGATCGATATAGTCCGTTTTTAATCGGCGTAGACTATCTTCAACAGCACCGACGATATATTTCTTACTCGGCACCCAATCCCAACCGCTCCCATCAGGTCGCATGCGATTTCCGACTTTGGTCGCTATAAACACATCTTGCCGGCGGCTATGCAATACCTCGCCTACAATTTTTTCATTCTCGCCGCGGTCATACAAATCAGCCGTATCAAAGAAATTGATACCTAGTTCCAGAGCTGTATTTATAATGGCCTGGCCAGTAGTCAAATCATGAAAGGACATGCACCCTAACGCGATACGAGAGAGTGGGCGGGCGGCAAAAGAAGTCGAATAAAACTGCATGGGCGGCAAATTGTCTTGAACCGGACCGAATTCCGGCATAATCTCTTAACACGTTCAACAACTTGCAATTTCGAATAGTTACATAAGAATACGTCTTTAAACAAATCCTTAGTCAATACAAGATGAAAAAACAAGCTATTTGGAACGGGCAAGTAATTGCTGAGAGTGATGATTTGGTCAATGTGGAAGGAAATTACTATTTTCCAAAAGAATCAATTAAAACTGAGTTCTTTCAAGACAGCAACACGAACACAGTTTGCCCTTGGAAGGGTACGGCCTCGTACTATAGTATAAACGTAGATGGCAAAAGCAATGCAGATGCAGCCTGGTACTACCCTACCCCTAAAGATGCGGCCAAAGAAATCACTGGTCGAGTAGCTTTCTGGAAGGGTGTTGAGGTTGTTGATGCCTAGTACCTCGGCCTTCCTACACTGTACTCCTGAATAATTACCACTATACTAAACCATACCAATGACCACCACCCTTACGCTTTCGGATACGCGCAAGCAACTGTTGCGCTATCAGCAAATTCGTCAATGGAGTGTTCATCTTTGCCAGCCCTTGCAGGCAGAGGACTATGTTGTACAGCCGATTGGTGATGTAAGTCCGCCGAAGTGGCATTTAGGACATACCACCTGGTTTTTTGAAAACTTCATTCTTCGTGATCACGCCAGCGATTATGAGCTGTTTGATGAGCGCTTGAATTGGTTTTTTAACAGTTACTACGAGAGTCAAGGGCCGCGTATTCTAAGAACGAACCGCGGTAATATGACTCGTCCATCGACAGACACCATATTGGAATATCGCCAGTATGTTGATGCTCAGATGGAGCAACTATTATCTGGTTTTGAATCGGGTTTACCAGCTGACATCGCCGAACTCTTAGAAGTAGGTCTTCAACATGAGCAGCAGCATCAGGAGTTGTTGGTCACCGATTTTAAATACATCTTGGGAACAAACCCGCTGTACCCTGCCTATCAGGAAAAAGCCAAAGCAGAAACTAAGGACAACTTACCTGAAGGCTGGATTGACGTAGCTGCCGGCCTATATAGTATTGGGCACGAAGGGGAGGGTTTCTGCTGGGATAATGAATTATCTCGACATAAAGTCTACTTGGACAGCTACGCCATTCGGAAACGGCTAGTAACAAATGGTGAATACCTGGCCTTCATGCAGGATGGCGGTTATGAGCGTTTTGAGTTGTGGCAGATGGAGGGTATTGAATGGGCCCGGCAGCTTGACAGCAAGTCGCCACATTACTGGTATGAGCAAGATGGTAAGTGGTATCAATACACCCTGGGTGGATTGCAGGAAGTTGATCTTTCAGCACCAGTGACACATGTGAGTTGGTTTGAAGCGGATGCCTATGCGCGTTGGGCCGGACACCGTCTACCTACTGAACAAGAATGGGAAGTGGCCTGTGCAGCTCGGCATCAGAGTGTTCCCAGCGAAGCCAATTTCGTGGAAGATGAGCAGTGGCACCCCATTGCGCCGCAACATGAAGAGGATGATCAGCTACTCGGAAACGTATGGGAGTGGACCAACAGTTCTTACCTCCCTTACCCTCGATACCCACGCCCGGAAGGAGCGCTTGGGGAATACAACGGCAAGTTTATGATCAATCAGATGGTACTTCGCGGTGGTTCATGTGCCACCCCAAGAAGCCATATACGAGCGACCTACCGGAACTTCTTCCAAACCGATAAGCGTTGGCAATTTACCGGTATCCGGCTCGCTAAAGATTGCTAAGTTCTGTTTTCTCCTTCACCTTCAAACAAGCATCCCGTTGTCAAATTCTAACGAACCTAATAATCTCTCGAGCATGTCTAGCCCTACCATTACCGAAATCAGCTCCTTTGCCGTTGATGTAGAGGAAGGCCTGAGCAAATACCCGAAGCAATTGCCCAGCAAGTACTTCTATGATGCTATTGGCGACCAGCTCTTTCAGGATATTATGGCGATGCCAGAATACTATCTCACCAATTGCGAGTTTGAAATCTTCAGCGAGCAACGTGCCGATATCTTGCAGGCTATTGGTGATGCTCCTTTTGAGCTCATCGAGCTAGGTGCTGGCGACGGGACAAAAACAAAGTTGCTCCTCGAGCACTTCCTGCGCGAGCAAGCTGATTTCACCTATCGTCCAATTGACATCTCGGGAAATGTACTCGAACAGCTGATGACGGCCTGTGCACAGGAATTTCCAGAGCTTGAAGTAGCGGCGGTAGAAGGTGACTATATCGAAGCGCTCACTCAAATTCACGAGGAACACAATGAGCGCCGCAAAGTGGTGCTCTTCTTGGGAGGCAACATTGGCAATTTCCCATTAGCGGAAGCTAAAAAGTTCCTCAATCAAATAGCCACATGCATGGATGCCGGCGACCTGTTACTAACAGGGTTTGATCTTAAGAAAGACCCTAAAGTTATCCAGGCCGCATATGATGATCCAGCGGGAATCACTGCGTCTTTCAACTTGAACCTCCTGCACCGCATTAATCGGGAGCTTGGTGGCGATTTTGATCTGGATCAGTTCTTTCACTGGGAGACCTATAACCCCTTGAGTGGCGAAGCCCGTAGCTACATTGTGAGTCGTAGTGAGCAGAAGGTGAACATTGATCAGTTGCACCTGAGTGTTCATTTTGAAGCCTGGGAAGCGATTGCCGTTGAAGTGTCAGCTAAATATGGAGAGCGTGACATTACTGAAATGGCCCAAGAGGTAGGTTTTGAAATAAAGACTAACTTTATGGATAAGCGCCAATACTTCATGGATAGCTTATGGGAATTAAAGCCATAGACAAGGAACTTGTAAGCAATAGCCTACTGTATAGCACAGCAAGGAATTGCATCCTTGCTTCCCATTTTCTGAGTAAATACGCTAGACAATGATCAATGCTCGACAAATCGGGCATTGCCAGTTGACTCCTTCTCCCAGATTGAGTCCGTATGTCAGTTGTTACTGCTCCTATGATTTTCCTGACGAATTACGAGGGCAATCCATCCTTTTCTTGCCGGAGGGAATTGTAGAGGTTGTGGTACAATTTGCCGCAGACACGCAACACACTACCAGTACAAGAGGAAGTTGGCAAACCAGGCCCCAGCATTTTGTAGGAGGCCTGCATACGAATGCCTACCTAATGCGAATCCGTGAAGCCGGGCAAGCTTGGGGCATACGCTTCCGGCCTGCGGCCTTCCGACATTTCACCAGCTTACCGGTCCATCATTTGAAAAACCTGCTGGTTGCCCCCGCCGATGTTTGGGGAATTGAGGCTCAGCTGTGGATAGAAGAGTTACAAGCAGCCAGTACCTCGGAAGAACGCTGGCAACTCACAGAAGCCTTTTTACTCCATCGACTGAATCCTAAACGCAAGGGATTTGCGGTGGAACAAGTACTGATGCATATTCGACAGACCAACGGACAAAGTAGAGTTCGTGACCTCGCTCAGGTGGCTTGTCTGAGTGAAGCACAATTCCGGGTCCGCTTTAATGAGTATTTCGGTGTAGCTCCAAAAGTCTTTCTTCGACTTTTTCGTTTGCATTATGCTTGTAATCAGTATCAGGATAAACAAGTCCTGACTGACTTAGCATACGAGGCTGGTTACTTTGACCAGGCCCACTTTAACCGTGACATTCGCCTGATCACGGATATGGCCCCCGGTAAACTCTTCCCATTACTGCAGTAGGACAGGTTCGAAATCAATCGTTTTTTACAATTTCGGCAGTAGCCAAGTACATAGTTTTACCGGAAAAGGACTTATGCTTTTTCGGCTACCTATCATTTTATTCTTGTTCACATCTTTGGCGCCAGTAAATGGCCAAAGTGCATTACCTGCATTATACAGCACCGCCCAATATGAAGAGTGCCTGGAACAGAGTAGGACTTTGCTCCAAGAAAATCCAAGTGATTCTAGCGCACTATTTTTCCAAGGCTTGTGCCTGATCAAGGCCAAAGACTATGAACAAGCACACACAAGCCTAGTTGCTGCTGAGGAGGCGAACTTTCAAGCAGTCCCCTTATGTAAGGCGCAACAAGCCCTTTGCCTCGCGCAACTTGGGAAAAGTGAGAAGGCGCTGGAGATTCTACAAACGCTCTCCGAGGCCGGATTCTCTAACTATACCATTATCAATCAAGAGGAATTTGAGGCATTGGCAGCCATGCCCGGCTTTCAAGCCGTGCGAGATAGTATACATCGTCGCTCATTCCCCTGCTTCTATGACGCCAACTACACCCATTTCGACTTTTGGGTAGGCGAATGGGATGTCTTCGTTGGTAATGCTAAGGTGGGCGAAAACAAAATCACCAAACAGGAAGGTGGGTGCGCAGTATTGGAACAGTACAGTACTGCACGTGACTATGTAGGGCAAAGCTACAACTACTATGACCCCGCCGATGGCCTATGGAAACAGATATGGATTGACCACACGAGGGGCATCTCCAATTATGTAGAATCAGAACGGAAGGAAAATTATCTCCAATTTATTTCAACGGCTGCTAGTCAACCAGCAGGATATGCCAACCTACGAATGACCTTCAGCAAGAATGAAGATGGTTCGGTAAGGCAGCACATCGAACAACAAAACAGTGAAACCGGCAAATGGCAAACCGCTTTCGATGGTCGCTACGTTAGGAAAAAAAGCAATTAAGATCTGAAATCACCCGAAAGTAGATGTGTATCCAAAAGGCCTGTTGCTAACTCTAGTTACGGGTCTTTTTTGTTTGTATTTTAAAAGGTAAAAATTATTTTATTAAATTAGCTTCATCGGAGAAAGGCTGACATCTTTCAACGACCATCAGAGTTCTTAAACCCTGCGGTCAACAGGGCATTCAGAGGAAACATAAAGACAACAAGTTGGCTGCTCTGCGCGTCAGAGCAGATATAATCGTACGCCCTGTACAGAAGTACGGAATGGGCGGACTCGGCGACCGAGGCAGGTGGGTGGGTCCCTCCCACAAGCGGGTCGTCTACCATCTATCAAATCTCCCCGCAAAAAAAACTCCCACTGTCCTGCCCCTACCCATACAGCCCCAAACAATTCCCTATCTTTCCTCCTGAACCAGCTCACGCACATCATGATCGATTTTATCCGTACTCCTGAATCACAATTCTCAGATCTTCCCGGATGGTCCTACACGCCACATTACCTAGAATGGCAAGGTATGCGAATGCATTATGTAGATGAAGGTGCGGGCGAAACCATTCTACTGCTACACGGTGAGCCGAGTTGGTCGTACCTCTATCGGAAGATGATTCCAGCCTTGAGTGAGAATCATCGTGTGGTAGCCTTCGATTGGCTGGGGTTTGGACGCTCGGATAAGCCCAAGAAGATCAGTGACTACACCTTTGACTTCCATTTCAGGAGCTTCGAGCACGTGCTCCATGCATTGGATTTGAAAGACATCACCGTAGTAGTACAAGACTGGGGTGGCTTGCTTGGCCTTGCTATGGTAGGGCAACGACCTGAGCTTTTTAAGCGGATTGTGATCATGAACACCTTCATTCCGGATGGTACAGATAAGGGTAGCAAGGCATTCAATGTGTGGAAGGCCTTCGCCTTAAACTCACCGATCTTACCCATCGGCCGCATTATTTCTCAGGGTACTTATCGTCCGTTAGACAAAGCTATCCGTAAAGCCTATGATGCACCATTCCCAAGTGCGAAGTATAAAGCTGGAGCAAGAGCTTTTCCTGCCCTCGTGCCAATGCAAACGGATGATCCGGCGGTACCATACATGGTGAAAGCAAGGGAAGTACTGGGGCAATGGGACAAACCCTGCTTGGTGGCGTTCTCTGATAATGATCCAGTAATCGGTGGAGCCAGAGGGTTCTTTGCAGACCTAGTCCCTACAGCAGAAGGTATTCCGGGAAAACGAGTGAAAGACGCAGGTCACTTCCTACAAGAAGACGCTGGAGAAGAAATCGCTCAGCTAATCCTGGATTTTCTGGAGCGGCATCCGGCTTAAGCTACTCTACTATTTATTGCTCTTTACTGGGATAGGTAAATCGATCCACCATACCCAGCGTCAGGTATATCGCAAGCCAAAATATTGTCCCTAGTAGGGAACCAAGGGACATAATTGTGCTATGCCATCCCGGCAATACCGTAGTGGCATAACCAAAGGGGCGAATGCCCAAAATAGCAAGGTGACCAATTAGATATAGTACGATCAAGCCGAGCTGAATCTTTCTCAGACGCTGGTTATTCCTAAACCTACTAAGGAGGTTTCCTGTGATAAAAAGCGCAAGGATCAACTCTATCAGCAGTAGGCTCAGATAGAGCTTATCCATTTGATATAAGCCTATTTGCTCAGCCAGATATCCACCCCAATAAGCGATACTGTAGTCTAGGATGAGTGTACAGAACTGAAAAGCTCCTATAAAACCTAGCAAATGCCAGGAAGATAGCCGGCGGCGTTCATTCAGGAAATAGTGATCCAGAACAGCATACATAGACCATCCGGCCAACATATTAAAACCAGCGTATAAGTCCATGATATCCATGGCTAGTCCGACTTCATTAGAATGAAAACGCCCCAGAGGATAAGACCAGTGAATACATACATTCCCCCAGAGGCCATACCCATTGTACCGGCGGATAAGAGAACACCCAGTACGATAAGTCCAATACCTTGACTTTTTCGGCTAACGTTTCTTGATTGCTCCGCATTTTGCTGGTCTAGGTAAGCGAGGGCTTCTTCTTCCGTGAAGAACTGGTGTTGGACAGCCTCAAGTATTTCTGCTTCACTCTTCTCCTCAGCGATCATTGCCCTGATCTTCTGTCGCGATTCTGATTTCATTTCTGCAACTACCTCATACTGCAGTTTCTCGAAAGTATCAGCATCAAGATCATCAAACTCATCCAATTTTGTGTCTAAGATCTGGTCTTCCATATAGGATCTGACCATAGGTTTGTGCCGGTCGCGAAGTTGTCTATCTAGGGCTTGATTTATTTTCTTAGCATTCCATTTCTCTACGCCTTGCTCTTCCAAATAGAAGTCTACATCCTCACGCGACGCCCCATCGGCAATCATTTGGGCGGCTTCATTTACCAGCTTGAGCTGTTCTGGGTATTTCATGCTATTCGATAATAGGTGTACTGGGTTCTCTTCAATAAGATACGGCTATCGATCGATTTCTAATCGCGCTGGGCCCATACTGACCAATTAGAACAAGTCTATAAGTTAAAACAAGCTTCACTTCACCAGACATCAGTCCAATAGTGAAGCGAAGCTCGCCATTCAATGCAAACTTAAAGGAATCAAACAATATTTTCAAAAAAATTAAACAATCAAATTATGTAACTTTTTTAATTACATTATATCACCACGTGATTTACGACCATCTGATACTGGACTGCGGTAGTCAAATCCTTTACGTTAAAATGACCGTAAGGCGCGGTAGCATATGACTTCTCACCTGTCTGCGATGGTAGCCTGCACGTATTCACGCCGTACACCAGGCAAGCATAACCAACGATCTGGTCGGCAGCTGACCAGATACTATAGCGGTAAGTGCCTTCATAACCACTTGTCCCATTCAAATCATCTATGTAATCAGACACTCCATAAGGGCCGTACCAGCCCCATAGGTATCCAGGGTAAAAACCATTGGTGTCATCACAAGTCGGCAGTGAACTAGAATAATAGCAATTAACTAGTCCCTGATTACCTCCCGCTATGCCAACAAAAGCATCTACCTCACTACTAAAACTGGAACCGACATAGTAGGAACCTCCATCATTCGGATCGAAGGCCCAGCCTCCTTTCACAGCCTTACGACTTAGAGTCACTCCCATAGAATGGCAGACAATATCCACCTTACTCGCGCCAGTGTAAGCCAGAACGGCCTCTACAAACTTGCGCACATGCATTACAAATTCTTTAGAGTGGTAATTATTGGCCGCACTCGAAGCGTCAGCATCACCCCAGGTAAAGGCATAGAGTTCAGCTTGTGAATACCCCTGATTCAAGAAATAATTGAGGGATTCCGTCCAACCACTTTGGCCAAACTGCGTACCAACGGCTTTATCAGAATTACCGTGAATAAAGATCACCGGCTGCTTGGTGACGGGGGTACTACTATTTGTTTTACCACCATAGCTCCCTCCGACAATATCTGTTCGAGCAAAGTCGTAGGCAGCATAGCCATTGGCACTTAGCCAATTTTGGAAATGCGTGGTGATCACTGAGCCAGCAGGTACACCCGATTTTTCTTCGGCTTCTTTTCCAGTGAGCAGACTAATATCATAGGTAGCTACACTTGGTTCTTCCCAATACGCTAATTCTGTACTAAGATCCGGCCCGCGCTTTTCAGGCTCTTCTTCAATGGTACGTTGGCAACTACAGACAAGGAGGATAGCCCCCATCAGAAGGAGGCGATTTTGTGCACTAAACATTCGTAATTCGGTTTTGTAAGGCGATAGAAAAATTGAGCACCAAGCGATGTTGACAAATTATTATTTCATCAAAATTGCATTACTCAAAATTTTGCACTAAAACCAAAATACAATGCGCACTAATGCTCTGACAAACACAGATACGTATTGAGACAGGTTGACTAAGGAGCTGAATTTCAGCCTATAGACAGTATTTCAGAAGCGATACTAGGGGTTGGACTCAGCTGTCAAAACATTGTTGACCAGCGACCACATTTGCTCGTATGAGGAATATCCGCGAGCAAGCAAGTGTAATTGATTGTCCTTCCGTAACAGGACGGTAGGATAACCTCGGACGCCCCACTGCCGATTGAGATTAAATTCTGCTTGCGTCAAATCACGGATTTCTTTCGACTGGAACAATTCTAAGAAAGTAGCGTAGTCCAGGCCAAGTTGTTCGCAGATAGGCTCATAGAACGCTGCTTGGTTTGGGTCTTCACTACGAACGTAGAAGTAGTGTTGTACCAACTCAAAGAACTGGTGTTCCTTCGTCGAATCCATTTGCCGTGCTGCCACTACTGCTCGACAACTTGGTTCTGTATCATAGTTGAAAGACTCCCGATCAAACAAGGCATAGCCAAAGGGTTGACCTGAGCGCTGGTTTACCTCTTCCCAGTGATGTTTGAGGAAATCCTGAAATTGCGTATTCCAGGGATCACCACCACCTGGGCGCAAACCACCTACTACAATTCTAAACGGGATACCATCTTGCGCTGCTCGCAATTCTAACTGGTGCAATGCCGGAGAAATAACCCAACACCAACTACACATAGGGTCACCGACGTAAATCACTTCGAGTTCTTCACTCGTTTCTACAGCCTTTACGTCACTGGGTTGAACTTCAGGAATGGTGCAAAGTCCGGTTTCCGGATCGCAATAGAAGCCTTGGTTTTCCATATCACTTTGAGCAGATAAGCTAGCAGCAGTTAGCACTAGCAAAAGGATGATCTGATACATATCTCTAATGGAACTCATACCGCACAAAATAGTTGTAAAGACCTTATCTTTCGCATCGATCAGACCCCCATTAATGTCCGTAAGATTACCACTTGATATCCGTCCGGTTCGAATTGAAGAGCTAGACAAGCTGCGCATTTTGGCCAGAGAGACCTTTATCACTGCCTTTGGTCCGCATAATACTGCGGAAAACATGGATGCCTATGTTTCCAAACATTTCTCCAAAGGATACTTTGAGCAGCTTTACCGAAGCCCCGGTTCCTTATTTTTCCTCGCTTATCGTGGAGAAAAAGCTATTGCTTACCTAAAACTCAATATTGAGAAAGCACAAAACGAGCAACTCCTCGATAATAGCATTGAAATTGAACGCATTTATGTACACGAGAACTATCAAGGACAAGGCTATGGACAAGACCTTTTAGACTTCTCGACTGTCTATGGCCGGCAACTCAATAAAGACTGGATTTGGCTTGGGGTCTGGGACCAAAATCAAGGTGCCATCCGTTTCTATGAGCGCCATGGATTTACTACTTTTAGTCAACACGACTTTTATCTGGGCGATGAACTTCAGATTGACTGGCTAATGAAACGCAGACTCTAAAGACATGAAGACAGCTATCATTATAGGCGTAGGTCCGGGCCTGGGCTATGCACTCGCACAAGCATTTGGTGCCCAAGGTATGCATATTGCGCTCCTGGCTCGAAGTGAAAATAACCTACAACGATTTCAGGAGCAGTTGACGGCAGAAGGAACCAGCTGTAGCGCTCACCCGGTGGACATCAGCGACTTCGATGCCTTTCGTGCCACACTCCGCGAAATTGCACAAAAGCAGCAAGTGGAAGTGGTGATCTACAATGCTGTAAAGCGACAATTCAACACTCCGCTGCAATTAGATGTAAACCAGATGGTAGATGCGTATCGGATAGATGTAGCCGGTGCACTACTTAGCGTGCAAACGGTACTCCCGTTCATGCAAGAGCACGAAAGCGGCACCTTCCTCTTTACAGGTGGAGGTGCAGCCCTCACTCCTTGGACGCAAGCTCCCACCATTACCATTGGTAAGGCTGGCATTCGGAGCCTGGCCTATATGCTCGCCGAAGAGCTTCAGGACAGTCCTATTCAAGTGGGAACCATTACTATCTTTGGGATGATCAAGGAAGGTACTGCATTTGATCCCAGGGAAATTGCTAAATCCTACGTTCAACACTATCAAACTGGGTCACCAGGAGTCGAAGTTGAATTTCGAGGAGTATAGATTCACCCATTAAGAACGCATAAAACGCGCGCAAACACAGCGTATTCCAATAGGTCACTGGACGCAATCTTCGAAAAGATCAATGCTACCCCTTGACACGATTAACTTTTTGGTTTAACTTTGTGATTAATTATGGCAGAAGACAAAGAACAACTTATTCTAGAGGTAGCACGAAAGCAGTTCGTGCAGAAAGGATATGCCGCGACGAAGATGCAGGATATTGCCGAGGAGGCACAGGTAAATAAAGCCTTGCTGCACTATTACTTTCGCTCGAAGGAAAAGTTGTATCACGAGATCATTGTGAAGACGCTGGATAAAATGATTCCACGCTTTGCCGCAGCGATGTCGATTGAAGGTGACTTCTGGACTAAGGTGGAGAATCTGGTAAATACCTATGTCAGCTTATTAGTAACCGAACCAGACATTCCATTTTTCATCATGTCTGAACTCTCGCAGGAACAGGATCGGTTTGTAAGTGAACTACGCCTCCGGGCACACTACTTTCCGGCAGCACAGGGATTTGTAATGAGCATGCAGGAAGAAATGGCTGCTGGCAGAATCAGGCAGTTTCCTCCCCTGCACTTATTGCTTAACATTATGAGCATGACAGTATTCCCATTCATTGCCAAGCCTGTGTTTTGCACCATCTTTAACTTTGAGGAAGAAGTATTCAACACCTTAATGGAGGAACGTAAAGCAATGATTATGAACTTCCTACGAGCCGCCTTAAAACCTGACGAGTAATTCGTCTCTTTTTTTGCCCTTGATTTAACCCAAAATTTAAAACTAAAAATTAATTCAGATGATAAATAACATAATTGTACGATTGAGCATCTGGAGTACACTCCTGCTCGCCTTCTTCTGGCAAGCGAGTACGGTAAGTGCGCAAGAGGTATCATTGGAACAGTTATCTCTCAGCAGTGCCTATGAGTATCTGGAAGGACGTTACCCCGCCTTGCAGAACGAAGATCTGTGGCGAAGAATCCTAGCAGAACAATCAGCCAAAATTCAAGCAGAAAGTAAACCCAGTCTCTATTGGAAAACAGATGCCCGACTGCAATCAGAAAGTATTCAGCTAGAACAGCCTGAGGGCAGTACCTTCCCCCTGGAAATTAATCAACCACTGGTCACTGCCCAAACCTATTTAGAAGGAAACTACCTCCTCCTAGATGGTGGACTTGAAGATGCTCGTCAAACTGCACTAGCGGCAGAGACCGCCGTACAGCTACAGCAGGTGGAGGTTGACCGCTTTCAACTTCAGGAACGCGTTAACCAGCTATTCCTTCGCTTCAGCTCCCTACGCTCCCAAGCCGCCCTATTTGAGTTCTCACTTACTGATATTACCAGTAGAATTGAGCAGGCGCAGGCCGCCGTTGACAATGGTGTGCTCTTACCCAGTGAACTCAGTAAACTACAGGTCAGAGAGAAAGAACTGCTAGCGCAACAAAGCAGCATCGAATACCAGATTGAAGGCACCCGCAAGAGTCTTGAAGATTTGCTGGGAGTAGCGCTGAATCCTGAAGTAGAACTTGTCTACCCTACTCTACCGGATGCCTTGGCTTTACCGACCATTGACCGTCCGGAGCACGAACTATTCCGACGGCAACAAACCGCCATCCTCGCCCAAGAAGCATTGATTGATGTAGATAAGCGCCCCAAGCTGAACCTCTTCGCTCAAGCAGGTGTGGGATACCCTAATCCACTTAACCTATTGGATAGTGACCCAGCGCCTTACGCCCTTGTTGGAGCAGGCCTAAGCTGGAAGCTACTCGACTGGAAAAAGAGTGAGCGAGAAAAGGAAATCCTGACTTTGCAAGCCCTCCAAGTGCAAAACCAGCAAGCCACCTTCGACTTCAACTTGCAACAACAGGAAGCCAATTATCGGGCAGAGATTCAGCGCCTGAGAGCACAGATGCAAAGTGATCAGGAGATTATCGAGCTACGCGCAATCATTCTAGAACAATCCGCCGCACAACTGGAAGAAGGAGTGATCACAACCGCAGAATACCTTAGCCAGTCTACCGCGGAATTGAGTGCGCGCCAACAACTCAACATACACGAGATTCAACTCCTGCAGCTACAGCTCAACTTCTGGAATACCAGAGGTGGGCAACAGTAGCCTGTAGCGGTAAAATAGAACTGAAAAACAATCGACGATATGAATAAATTATCTAGCCTCTGCTTAGCGCTGGTGTTGTTTGGATGCCAGGATGAGGGGCAACGTTCGGATGCCTATGGCAACTTTGAAGCTACCACTGTACTCGTCAGTGCAGAAGCCCCAGGTCCACTGCTGAGTTTGGCCGCAACCGAAGGCCAAATACTCCAGCAAGGGCAAATGGTGGCACTTGTAGATACCACCGTTCTGCACCTGCAACGTGAACAAGTACGAGCCACCATCAGTACACTACCTCGCAAGCTCCAAAACAGCCTCGCAGAAATAGCGGTACTGGAGAAGCAGCAAGCTAATCTGGAACGAGAACGAGATAGAGTTGCCAGATTGGTAGAAAAGAAAGCTGCCACTCCCAAACAACTGGATGACTTGAACGGAGAGCTGGTGGTTATACAACAGCAGATCGGTGCCGTTCGCGCCAATACCAGTACGGCCAATCAGGCTATCCTATCAGAAAAAGAGCCCTTACTAGCGCAAATTGCCTTACTGGATGAACAGATCAGGAGAGCCTACGTGTATAACCCCACCGCAGGAACGGTATTGACCAAGATGGCCGAACCCGGTGAAATGGTGAATACGGGAAGTCCACTCTACCGCGTCGGGAAATTAGATACCCTCACTCTGCGCGCTTACACGACAGCAAGCCTGTTGCAAAGTGTACAAATAGGTCAGACCGTAGAAGTACTGATTGATGAAGGCCAGGAAGATTATCGTCGCTTATCAGGGACTATTAGTTGGGTTGCAGATCAGGCAGAGTTTACGCCAAAGACGATCCAAACGAAAGAGGATCGGGTCAACTTGGTCTATGCGATTGAAGTAGCAGTACCCAATAGTGATGGTCTACTGAAAATTGGAATGCCAGCTGAGGTAAACTTCCAGCAACAGGCTGCGACTACAAGCGAAGAATAATGGGAGCTGTACAGATAGATCATATTAGCAAATCGTACAAGGAGCAAGTAGCCCTGCAGAATATCAACTTGCATATTCCCGAGGGTGAGCTCTTTGGCCTCATTGGCCCGGATGGAGCGGGTAAGTCTACCCTCTTTCAAATCCTGACCACCTTACTGATACCAGACGAAGGCACTGCCACCGTGGCGGGCCTGGATACTGTGAAAGACTATCGGAAAATTCGGAGGATCATTGGGTACATGCCGGGTAAATTCTCTTTGTACCAGGACCTTTCCGTAGAGGAAAACTTACAATTCTTTGCCACGATCTTTCAAACCTCCATTGAGGAAAACTACCATCTGATTGAGGACATCTACGTCCAGATCGAGCCTTTCCGCAAGCGAAGAGCCGGAAAGCTTTCTGGAGGGATGAAGCAAAAACTGGCTTTGTGCTGTGCCTTGATTCACAAACCTGTGGTCCTCTTCCTTGACGAACCTACAACCGGGGTGGATGCCGTAAGTAGAGCTGAATTCTGGGATATGCTAGATCGCCTCAAAGCCCATGGCATTACCATTATCGTCAGCACACCTTATATGGATGAGGCTTCCCGCTGCGAGCGCATTGCCTTAATTCAGGAGGGGCGTATCCTGGGGATAGATAGCCCGCAGGCAATAGTTGAAGGCTATCAGGAACCGCTCTATGCAGTAAGAGCCGCTGCGTTTTACCAATCGTTACAAGATCTCCGCCAAGCTCCTTTCACCAAGCGGGTAGAGCCCTTCGGCGAATACCTTCACCTGACAACGAGTGGTTACTTCCCGGAAAAGGCCATCGTTGACTTTCTGGAAAGCCGGTCTCATTCCGAGATAGAAGTAAAGAGAACTGAAGCAACCATTGAGGATGTTTTTTTGAGCCTGACTAATTAATGCCTATGCAAGAATCATATGCGATAGAAGCGCAAGGATTAACCAAACGCTTTGGTGATTTCACCGCGGTGGATGCCATTTCTTTCAATGTTAAAAAGGGAGAAATATTTGGTTTCCTAGGTGCTAATGGTGCCGGAAAAACAACGGCCATCAAAATGCTCATTGGCTTGAGTAGACCTAGCGCGGGCGAAGCTACCATTGCCGGCTTTGATGTGTACAATGAGACCGAGCGCATCAAAGAAAACATTGGCTACATGAGCCAAAAATTCAGCCTCTACGAGGATCTGACTATTGCCGAAAATATACGCTTTTACGGAGGGGTGTACGGTTTGAGCAGGAGACAGATAGCCCTCAAAATAGTGGAGATTACCGAACGCCTACAACTGGAAGACTACAGCGATAAGTTAGTGGGCGAGCTACCATTAGGGTGGAAGCAACGGCTGGCCTTTTCCCTCGCTGGCGTTCATGATCCAGCAATCATCTTCCTAGACGAACCCACCGGAGGAGTCGACCCTACCACACGGCGTCAGTTCTGGGAGATGATCTACGAAGCCGCCGCGAGGGGGATTACCATTTTCGTTACTACCCACTACATGGATGAAGCCGAATACTGCAACCGAATCAGCATCATGGTGGACGGTAGAATGGACGCTTTGGGCAGTCCACGGGAGCTCAAAGAACAGTTCGCCGCAGCATCTATGGATGAGGTATTTGTGCGGTTAGTGAGGGGGAATTCAAACTAGATTTCGAATTGAGAAAAGCGTAAGCGATGAAGATATTCTGGGCTTTTGTACGAAAAGAAATTTACCATATCCTGCGGGATCGGCGGACACTGGCGATCTTGTTCGGGATGCCTATTGCACTGGTGCTCATTTTTGGCTACACCGTCACTAATGAATTCAAAGATGCTTCGGTTGCTATCGTCAATCAGGCCAATGATGAATTGAGTCAGGAGTTCATTGAGCACCTAACCTCTTCGGGGCATTTTCAGCTGGTGGCGCTACCGCAAACCAGAGACGAACTCGAAACCACGTTCCGGGCCAACCAAGCCAAACTGGGCGTTGTGATTCCACCATCATTCAGCGATGACTTTTATCGTCAGAAGGCAGCCACCATACAACTCATTGCCGACGCTACCGAGCCTAATTATGCGACTACTCTAGTGAATTATGCGAACCAGATGATTCGCAGCTTTCAGCAACAAAAAAACCAAATGAGCGAGCAGGCACCTTACTCCGTTGCCGTACAAACTCGCATGTATTACAACCCACAGCTGGAGGGAGCCTATAATTTTGTGCCCGGTACCGTCGCCCTTATTTTGATGCTCATCTGTGCCATGATGACCTCTCTGACAATTGCCAAGGAGAAAGAGTTGGGCACCATGGACCTCCTTTTGGTATCACCATTACCGCCCATGCTCATTATCCTTGGGAAAGTAACCCCTTACGCGGTCCTGTCTTTTATTGATGCCATTATCGTCTTTGTACTGGGCTACTTCTTATTTGACGTCCCAGTACGAGGGAGTGTGCCGCTGCTATTAGCGCTGTGCCTACTCTATCTCTTTGTAGCACTCGCCTTAGGTCTCTTGATTTCAACTAAAGCCGCAAACCAACAAACGGCGATGATGACCTCACTCTTCACTTTGATGTTACCGACTATGTTGTTATCTGGCTTCTTGTTTCCCATACCCAGTATGCCCACCATACTGCAATACATCTCGAAGGTGATTCCAGCCAAGTACTTCATTCAAATTGAACAGGCGGTCATGCTAAAGGCAGCGGGCTGGGAAGCAGTAGCATTCCCGACGCTGGTACTTACCATTATGCTCGTCGTATTGCTGGCCGCCGCCTGGAAGAACTTCAAAGTGGTAAAAGCCTAGGTAGAACCCCAAGAAACCATCAAACTATCAAATCTGTGAACTAAGACCTATGCGACGATTAGCATACATCATACAGAAAGAATTTATTCAGGTATTCCGCAACAAAGCAATGCTGCCGATAATGACGATCGTACCGATTGTACAGTTGATCGTCTTATCCTACGCTGCTAGCAACGAAGTAACGAATGTCCGCCTGGCCATTGTAAACCAAGATCAATCCGCAGCATCGCGCCTATTGATTCAGAAGGTGGAAGCCGCCGATCGCTTCATCTTGATGGACTTCCCATTGAGTGTTGAGGAAGGAGACGAACTGCTACAGCGTGGAGAGGTAGGAATCGTGCTCGTTATTCCTGCTCAATTTGAGCGTACCTTCTATCGGGAAAAGCGTGGTGAAATACAATTGCTCGTCAATGCTATTGATGGACAGCAAGCCACAGTTGGATCAGGCTACCTCAGTAGCATTATACAATCCTTCAACCAGGAAATGCGCGCAGAGCTAAGGCTGGTCCCAATGCAATCTAATCAGGCACAAATACTGACGACCTCTTCCAATTGGTACAACCCAGACCTCAACTTCAAGTACTTTATGGCCCCGGGTATCCTGGGGGAATTGGTAACCATCTTGGTGATGCTATTAACGGCTATGAACGTAGTTCGCGAACGTGAAATTGGCACCATTGAGCAAATCAATGTAACACCGATAAAGAAGTGGCAGTTTATTCTAGGCAAGATGGTTCCTTTCCTCATTATTGGACTGGTACTCCTTACCGTTGGATTAACGGCAGCAAAGCTCATTTTCAACATCCCGATTCGAGGCAGCCTGGTGGTGGTCTTTGCTTTTTGCATCCTCAACCTCATGGCGGTCTTAGGGCTTGGCCTGTTTATTTCCAACCTCTCCGATACGCAGCAACAAGCCATGTTCACGACTTTCTTCTTCGTGATCATCTTCATCTTAATGAGTGGCCTATTTACCCCCATTGAAAGTATGCCGAAATGGGCGCAGTACCTGACTATTCCAAATCCTATCGCTCACTTTGTGAGTGTGATGCGATCCGTCCTACTAAAAGGTAGCACGTTTCAAGATGTGATTTATCATTTCCGGATGACCGGCATCATGGCTATTCTCTTCAATATCCTTGCCATCTGGAGCTATCGGAAGGTGGCCTAGAATGGTTATAAGAGCAAAACATGAGTCATCCCGAACTTTGAGCCCACAT
>ENA-UENW01000098-UENW01000098.1-marine-metagenome-genome-assembly--contig:-NODE-98-length-52337-cov-208.494742_pt1 | contig 52337 bp, 41 predicted proteins | sample MGYA00237876_ERZ529329 | MGnify/ENA primary metagenome ERZ529329 (study PRJEB26372, sample SAMN05368346) | marine metagenome | biome: cultured habitat; feature: ocean water; material: water; isolation... | reverse complement strand
GAGCTTCAATAATCTTTTCAATAAGTCAGCTATTATTTGAGTTTCTTAGAAAAATTTTATTACTCTACTTGACTAACGTAGCAATCCTAAGTTATCACCTAGAATCATCAAATGCTTTGTAAAAAAAATAGGTATAACTCCTGTTAATTCTACCTCCTGTATCTTGCTTTCCAGCCACCAATTTCTATCACAAATCATATCATATTACTACTAATTTTTATTATCAATTATATAGCAAGCAGGGATAAAACGTAAGAAGATAAAAAAAGTAAATATCGGCAAACATGGAATATTTAGATACCTTTATCAAGTCAAATTAAGACTCCAGAGAGTTAAAAGGAGCCATGGTAGTTATAGTTAACAACTCTAATGGGTTGTCAAATAGTTAAAAAAGGAAAAGGTAAATTTAAAAGTCAGAAAAAACACAAAAAAGGGCAAAGATGCTTAATGGAGATCAACATTTGTTTTTCATGTCTGGTGATAGCATCAATTTTGTAAATTCTTGATTTGACTATATTTTTAACTATTTAATCGAAACTTCAATACTAGAAGATGTTAAATTGTGTCAGCAAATTGTTGATAAAAATGACATATAACTGTTAGTATTTAGACCAGAATTGTAGTGATATTGGATTGAGGATAACTAAAGTAATTATGCCAAGAATGTGTTATATATGGAAGCGGTTATGGCTAGAAAATTTATATGATCTTTCTGTTAAAATAGGATAGTTGAAAGAGTCTTTAACAGAAGATAAATTAAATCCTTTTTCTATGTCAATGTCAACTTTTAGTCAGACTTAACCACAAAGGAAAGTTGTTGCTATTATCAGCCCTTTTAAGACACCATTAGCTTTCATTTATTAAGTTTTTTTAATTCATCAAAACTTATCTCAAAACCTCTCTCCTAGGAGGAGAGGAGATTATAATCCCCATTCCCTTCTTAGTAAGGGTTGTAGAAGGGGTTAGGTTTTTAGGAATGATTAATCATACAGCACTTCTCAAATAACTTCTAAATGATTCCTAATTTACTAAAAAATTTATTCATCAAAACTGTATAACTTTTTTCTTTATTTCAGCCTAGCATAGCCGATATTATATTAATATTTTAGCTGTTGCATTCTCAAAATTTATGAAAACTTGAAAAAGGAAATAAAAATCATGAAAATTTTACCTAATATCAGGTATTTAATGTCCCCAAAAATCATTATATTTTAGACTTATTAAACTTAAAAACTGATGTAGCTTCAGAGATTTCTTGTTAAAGAATATAAGAGAGAATATCCTCCAAAAAATAGAACAGGAACTGCTATCATCACAATTATTGAACCTAAAGGAGCTTCAGAAGAAATTACATAGACTAATATTGCTGTATAGGGAACTAATACTCCAATTCCAGCAAGAGTTAATTTTTTAGGAGTCCATTTAATCTCTTTTTTCTGAACTTTTGTCAGCATCTTTAGGTCTTTCCCTTTTAAAATCTTACCTCTTGGCATGAGTTACTCCTTTGACTAATAATTATCAGATACTTTGATTTTATTTACTTTATTCTAACTATTCCACAAAACTGAAGCAACTTAAGTATTATTTCCAATCAAACTGCATTCCTAAATATTCCTCTAGCCTTTGATTATGAGGTTGAAAATATTCACTTAATTTCTGGCGCATATCATCACTTATTGGTGAATAATGTCCTGGATTTAACTTTCTATATTCAGGCAGTTTATGTTCTGGTAACCCTAGAAATTTAAATACTTTTTTCATGGTATTTACAGGTTTTTGATAAAGGTCTTCTGCTTTTAAAATCAGTATTTGCTCTCTAGGAAATACTCCTAACCATTTATTAATAAACTCTACATAAATACCACGCCCTATATAATTCCCTGGTTGCTGCCAATAAATTTTTTCTCCTTGGGGTTTTTGGGGATTTTTGCTGAGTATTTCTAACTCGTAATTTATAGCTGTTTCAAAAGAGCGATCCTCCCAATTTAATCTAATACAATGATTGTATTGAGAGAAGGCTCTATCCACAGGATTTCTTAATATTATTAATAGTTTTACTTTTGGAAATACGTTATATATTCTCTTAGCAGTCTGATAATTTTCTAGATAGTTAGGAGTTGCTTCTCCAGTAATAAATTTTTCTGATTTAGGAATAGGAGGAAAATGTGCTAGATACCAATTAATTCCTTTGTTGAAGTCTCTATACCAAAAATGCGTTTCTTTTTTAATTGCTGGTATTACCCAGGGATGTTGAGCAATATAATTTTCTAGTGAAGTTGTACCACTTTTTTGAGCGCCAATAATAATAAAGTTAGGACCATTAGTATTTTTTAAATCCCAATTTTGTTCAACAAAAGTAGGATTAGATTGGCGAGTTTTGTTGTAGGAAGCAGTTTGATAATTTTTGATTGCTGCGTCTAAATTTCCTGTTTTTGTGAGAATTTCTCCGAGGTTAACATAACACCAAATACTTTCTAGATTTTCTTGAGTGGCTTTTTGAAAAAATGCCAATACTTGTTGTATTTTTCCTTGTTTAATCAGAAAATCTAATAAATCAGAATAGAAGAAAAACCAGGGATATTCAGGTTTAATTTTAATTGCTTTTATATAAGCTTCGGCAGCTTGATTCAACCTCTGAAGTTTAAGTAAAATATTTCCTAGTTTATAATGAGATATGAATTGTTTCGAGTTTTTATTAATAGTATTTTGGCAATTAGTTAGTTCCTGGTATAAATCTTTCTTTTTGTTTTCTAGTTGGGCAAGTTGCCAAGTAATTTCTGGATGATTTGGCTCCACCTGCAAACCTATACTATAAACGATTATCCCTGGATTAAATAGATTCTTTTTTCCTAGTAAACTTCCGAGTTTTAAGTAAAATTCTGGAGCTTCTGGCTGAATTAATAATTCTTTAATAGGGGTAGATTTCTGTTGTTGATAATTTTGAATAATCTCAGAATAATAGTTAATAGTTTCTTTTAAATTTGATTGAGATTGTTTTTCCAGAGCGTATCCCAGTCGTTCATAGATACTTGGCAAATCTTGATTAATTTTAAAGGCATAAAGATAAGCTACTACTGCTTCATTCCATATTTTAAGTTGGATTAATGTTTCTCCTAAACTGTAGTAAGACCAGAGAAAATTAGGATTGAGTTTAATAGCTTTATGGTAGGCAACAATGGCAGCATCTAACTCTCCTTTTTCTTGGAAAATATTAGCTAACTTATGATGAACCACCCAAGTTTCTGGTTTTAATTCTATAGATTTTTGATAGGCACTAATAGCTGCATCTAATTGTTTGTGTTTGACTAGAGCATCTCCCAAACAATGATAAGTAACGGCATCTTGAGAATTTAATTGAAGTGCTTCTTGATAAGAAGAAATTGCTTTTTCCCACTGCTGAGTATTGGCAAAAGCTTTACCTAAACTGTGATGAGACCAGGAAAATTTCGGGTTAAGTTTAATAGCTTTTTGATAACTTGATATAGCTGCTTGCCATTTTTCTTCTTGACTATAAAATTCTCCTAAATTATGATGTGCTTGATAGAGGTTTGGATTGAATTTAAGTGACTGTTCGTAACAAGCGATCGCTTCTTTTTTTCTGTTATACGTTAATAGAGTTTTTCCCAAATTCAAATATTCCAAATCTGTTGCCAATTCTGGTTTTAAAATAAATGCTTTATACTGACAAGAAGCTGCTAATTCTGGCTTGTCTATTTGATGGTATATTTCTGCTAAAGCACGATAAGCACTGGCAAAATTTGGTTCTAGTTTGGTAGCTTTTTGGTAGGAAGCAACAGCTTGATCCCACTCCTGTTGTTTGACATAAACACTCCCTAGATTAGCATGATTTTCAGCTAAATTTGGTTGTTTTTCTATAGCTTTTTTATACCAAGTAATAGCAGCATCTAAGGCATCTATTTTTTCCATGATTTTCCCTATAGTATTACTAACTGGGGCAAAATCTGGAACTAATTCTAAAGCTTGTAAAGAGGTAGCATAAGCTTTATCAAAATCTCCTTGACTTAGATAATATTCTGCTTCTTGATTTAATTTTAATGCTGCTGTTTCTGGATTTTCCATTAACTTTACTGTTACTCCTACTCAGCTTACTGATAATTATATCATTAATCTTATTCTATGCCTATTTTTTTATTCTAGCTTTGAGCCAAGTAAATCAGATTATTTTTGCTAATTTCATTAAGTTTAGTAGTTTTTGTAAATCAACAATAATATCTTTATTAGCTGATTTACTAGAGAAATTATCATCAAATTCCTCACCTATTAACTGGTAGTATTCCCAGCCACATATATTACTCAAAAGCCAATAATAATTCATTACATATTCTGGGTGAAAAATTTCTATAACTTTAGTTCCAGGATGGCAAAATACAAGGTTAGTTAAACCAGAGCCATGGGTTGCTACTATAATAACTTGACTATAAGGTAGTAACGATGCCTGTTGTGTCACTGAAATTGATTCTAGATTTATACTTTTAAAACCAAATTTTTCTAATAAATTAACCACCTCTTGTTCATTAACTATTCATCGGCTTGATGCTTTTTTCCGGCTAATATATATTCTTTTAGCCTTACTAGATGATTGTTCTCCAGTCTTTACAGGTAAAAATAAACCTCTCAAAAATGCACAACCCCATTGTGTAAATCTCATATTTTTACCATGATGACTAGATAAGGAAGGAACTAGTAATTTTTTAGCTTTTATGTGAGGAAAATATTGGCTTTCTATAATTTTATTTGATGAAATTATTAATGCTTCAATAGTTTCTTTTTGAAAAGGTAAATCGCAGCGACTGAAAACAAATTTATCTATTTTTAAATGGCTGTGACGTAACAAGTGAACTCTCGTTACTACATCAAATACCCAATGAAAATAATTTTTTTGACCCCATTTTGTCGATAAAAAAGCAACTGTTCCATCTATATTAATTGCATGAGGTAATCGTGAATAAGATATAATTAACTCAGGAACACCAGAGGAAATATCTGATACTAATTTATTATCTGAAGTCATTATAGCGCTATTAAAATTATCTCCCCAAGCTCTTCCATTTTCCAATATTACTAAAAATGCTTCTTCAGAGTCAATTTGACACCGTTTAAAAGCACGATGAATATTTTTATTTATAGTCTGAGATAACAATAAATTTATTTGACTAGAAGGGTATATATCAATTCGAGTTATTGTTTTTGCTGAAAGTGTAATAACTTGCTAATCTCCTGTTAATTGACAAAACTTTTCCAGTAAATTTTTTGGTAATTTCTTAGAAAATCTACACTTAAACGCAGTATTAATATAATTTTGTTTTTCCAAAACTTTAGCTATTTGATGGTAGACATCTATATAGCTAGATTTAATCTGTAGAGATTGAACAAAACAGGCGATCGCCTCTTCAACTTTCCCTACTTCTAATAACTTATCTCCTAAATTTAAGCATTCTGTTGCTGAAACTGATGTTGGCTCTAAAATAAGTGCTTTATATCTGCATTCTATTACTAATTTATTCTCACCTAAACCCTCCCATATTTTCGCCTATTCCTATTGCTTTTGTATAGCAATTATACTACCTAAATTTGCATAATATTCTGCTAAATTATGATTTTTTATATGGCTTTTATATAGTAGTTTTTAGCTAATTCTAGCCCACCCATTTTTTGCATAATATTACCCATAATATTATGTAATTCCCTGCATTTGGGTGAGCTTTATCTAGATTTTAAACAAGTAAAATAAGCTTCATCTAACTTTCCTTGAGATAAATATATTTCAGCTTTTTGCTTTCCATTAAATACTGCTATTTTTTGATTATCTATATCTGCCATATTTTCCCTAACTTCTAAGATAATATAGTTAATAATTAATATTTAATAAGCAATTACCAATTATTCTCTAAATATACAAGCCTTAAATAATTACCAATTAAACTTTATACCCAAATACTCTTCTAATCTCTGATTATGAGGTTGAAAATATTTAGATAATCTTTGACGCAGCAAATCAGAAATTGGTGTATAAGAACCAGAATTTAACTTTTTATATTTTGCCAGTTTATGTTCTGGCAAACCTAAAAAATCAAATACTTGCTTCATGGTATTATCGGGCGTTTGATAAAGGTCTTCTCCTCTCAAAATTAAAAATTGTTTCTTAGGAAATAATCCCATCCATTTCTGTATAAATTCTATATAAACACCTCTCCCTATATAATTTCCTGATAGTCGCCAATATTTTCTATCTCCTTGGGGTTGTTTAGGAGTAGTTTTCAGTATTTCTAATTCCTGATTAATTGCAACTTCAAAAGAGCGGTCTTCCCAGTTTAATCTCTGCCAATGATGATATTGAGAAAAAGCTCTATCTACTGGATTTCTTAAAATCACCAATAGTTTAATATTAGGCAGTAAACTATAGATTCTTTCTGGAATTTTATCAGTGACTAAATAATTAGGAGTAGCTTCCCCAGTAATCAAATTTTGCGACTTAGGAATGGGAGGAAAATGAGCCAGATACCAATCTATTCCTTGATTAAATTCCCGTGACCAAAAATGGGTTTCTTTCTTAATAGCTGGTAATACTTGGGGGTGTTGACTAATATAACTTGCTAAAGAAGTCGTACCACTTTTTTGAGAACCAATAATAATGAAATTAGGACGCGCTACATTATCAAAGTTCCAATACTTGTCGACAAAGGCAGGATTTGATTTTTTTGTTTTGTTGTAACAAGCTGTTTGATAGCTGTTAATTGCTTCTTTTATATTTCCTTTTTCTGTAAAAATTTCTCCTAGGTTAAGATGACACAAAATACTATTTGGCTCTTTTTTTGTGGCATCTTGATATAAATTTAATACTTCCTCAAGCCGACTTTTTAGTAAGTGTTTCCATAATACTGAATGATGAGAATACCAAGAATGTTCTGGTCTAAGTCTAATAGCTTCTAAGTAAGTAATAATAGCTTCCTCTTTTTGAGAATTGTGTAAAAAAGCATCAGCTAAATTATAGTATGTATTAGAGAAATTTGGGTTAATAATAGTTGCTTTGTCGTAAGCAGCGATCGCTTTATCCCATTTTTGTTGTTTAGTATAGACATTACCTAAACTATGGTAACTCCAAAAGAAATTTGGATTTATTTCTATAGCTTTTTCGTAACAGGATATTGCCACATCTAGCTTACCCATTTTTTCCCAAACATCTCCTAATTTTTTGTGGAATAAATGATTTTCTGGTTTTAATTCTATAGCACGACTATAATCTGAAATTGCTAACTTATATTGTCCCTGTTTTTGCCAAACTTCCCCGAGTAAGTAGTAACATCTAGGGTTTTTAGCATCTATCTTAATTCCTTCGCGTAAAGCTATTAATGCTGACTCTAATTCCCCATTTTTTACCAACAATTCTCCTAAATTTTGATATCCTGCTGACAAATTAGGATTAATTTTAACAGCATTACGGTAACATTTAATTGCTGCCTCTATTTTGTTTAATTCTAATAATTTTTTTCCTATATTCAAATGCTCTATAGCTGTAGCTGATTCCGGTTCTAGGATAAGTGCTTTATAAGTATATTCTGTGGCTAATTCTTCTTTTTCAGTACACTCGCAGACTTTCGCTAAATTTCGATAAACTATCGCTAAGTTAGGCTTAATATGGATAGCTTTTTGGTAATAAAAAAATGCTTTTTCCCAGTCCCTTTGTTTAGCGTACATACTACCAATATTAGCATGGGCTTCAGCAAAATCAGGAAATATTGTTATGGCTTTAAAATAATAATTTTTGGCTGCCTCTATATCTCCTTTGACCTGTAAAATATTGCCTATAGTTTTGTAAGCTGGTGCAAATTCTGGTTGGCTATTTAATGCTTTTAAACAAGCTGCATAAGCTTCATCCAATTTTCCTTGGGCTAGACTAGATTCTGCTAATTGATGAAAATTAATAGCTACTGTTTCTACCTTTTTATTATTAGACATATTTTAATCACTTTATTATTGAAACGCTTGTTTTTAAGTTTTTTTGACTGATTATAACTATTCCATTATTTACCGTATTTAACCAGAAATTTTATAAATTTATAAATAATTAGAAAAATTTCCATGAACTTCATTTTTACTTTAGCTACACTATCTTCTGCTAGCTGATTAAAATTAATAGCTACTGCTTCTATTTTTTCATTATTAAAATATGTCTAATAATTTTGCTCCAGTTATTTTGAACTTACTTTACCCAAAGTAAGTGAGTACTAGAAAATACTCAGATCACAATTCCTAACTACTGTTTTTTAAATCCCTTTTTTAATTTATCAAAAATTAACTAGATACAACTCCCAAAATTAATCCTTTGAGAGGGAGAAACATTTTCTATCTTGCAAAATTCTTGGTTCATCAATAAGGCAAAACCTTGAACCTTAAACTTTTAAATATATAAATTCCGCAAAAAGGTTGACAAAACAATAAACTTAATAGCCTCCACTTTCAAAGTTAGGGAAAAAAATATTTGCCATGGGTATTTCAAGCCTGTAGCTTTAGCCAGAGATATTAATAACTAAAATTACCTTTTTATTTAAGATTATAAATTATCTTTATTTCTCCATTTTTCTGCAGCTTCACTGTCACCTAGCTGCTCAAAGATATAGGCTATTTTTTCGTAAGCTTTATCATAGTCTGGTTTAATTTGTATTGCTTCTCTAAAACATTCGATAGCATCAGACCAATTTTTTTGTTGAATATATACTTTTCCTAATGATGCGTATAACCAACAAGAATTAGAATTAATTTCTATAGCTTTTCGATAACTAATAATAGCCTCATCTAATTTCCCAAGCTCCTGCAAAGCATTTGCTAAACTACGATGAAATAAATGATTATTTGCTTTTAACTCTATCGCTTTACTATAAACTTTAATTGCTGACCCCCATTTTTTTTGTTTACCCAGTGCTTCCCCTAATAGATAGTGAAACTTAGCTAAATGTGGGTTAAGTTTGATACCTTTACGGTAGACAACAACTGCTTGATTTATTTTTCCTTGTTTGACCAATATTTCTCCAATTTTACAGTAAGCATCCCAAATATTAGGATCATTTTTAATCAGTTTACGATAACAAGTAAGGGCTTGATTTAACTTACCTTGTTCATACAAAATATCTGCTAAATTTTTGTAAGACCAAGGAAACTTTGGATTAATTTCTATAGCACGTTTAAATACTTCTACTGCATCATTTAACTTACCTGTTTCTCGGAAAATTTTTCCTAGTTTATGAAGAATTAACCAATTTTCAGGTAATAGTTTACTTAAACTTTGATAACAATCTATTGCTGCATCTAATTCTCCCTGATTTACTAAAATTTCTGCTAATTTCGAGTAAGCATCCGATAAAGTAGGATTTAATTCTATAGCCTCAAAATAATCAGCGATCGCCTCTTTTATTTTTCCTTTACTAAATAAAACATCCCCCTTATTTAGCTTTTCTAATGCTTTTTTTTCTGATTCTATTTTTTTTCCGTAATACCAATATTTTTTGGCTAAACCCAAATCTCCTAACTGTTGATAAAGCCGAGATAAATTACGATAAGTACCAGTAAAATTTGGTTGTAATTCAATAGCTGTTCTATAACAAGCGATAGCTGGTTCCCACTCTTTTTGTTTAGCATATAAACTACCAATATTTGTATAAACTTCCGCCCAATTTGGTTGTTGCATAATTGCTTGTACATAGTAATTTATTGCTTCATCTAACTTTCCCATAGCCTGCAATACATTTCCCATACTTTTGCAAGCTAAAGCATAGAATGGTAATATTTCTAGAGCTTTTTCACAAGCCAAAAAAGCCTCATCTAATTTTTCTGCTTTTAAATGAGACTCTGCTTCTTGACATAAACTAAAAGCCGACATTTCTGGAGTTAAAGCTGAATACATATTTTTTTGATCAGGAAAAATGAAAAAGTAAAAATAGAATAGAGAATACTTAAATTATTAGTTCTTATTAGGTTCGACTTCACCAGAAAACTTAAAATCCTAAATTTCCTTTTTTATTCCCTAAAAAAGGAAAGTTTGAAGCCTTATTTCTTAGTCAAATCTCCCAGAATAAATCTGATAGCTTTAACCAAGAGGTTCAAACTCTTAGTCTTTATCAGTCCTATAAAAGCTTTTAGTCTAACTGTACAGAAAGTTTCTTCGCTTTATGACTGTGCCCTCTGCCTCTTACATTCCCTATTAAATTTTTTAACATAAAATTTATGATAATTTAAAAAAGCTGTTAGTCTAACTATACAGAAAGTTTCTTCCCTTTATGGCTGTAGTCTCTGCCCTGACATTCTCTATGAAATTTTTCAGTATAAATTTTTTTGATAATTTCAACAAAATAACAACAATTTATCCATGTAATTTCCAGCTATAACAAAGCAACTTCTAGCCTATTTTTTATTTCCTATGTAAGTATTATTTACCAGAAAATTGCCATACACTAACTGCAAAAAATCAATTTTTTTAGATTACTCCCAGTTAAATTTTATCCCTAAATATTCTTCTAATTTTTGATTATGAACTTGGAAATAATTACTTAATTTTTTATCCATTAATGGATCGATTTGTGAATAATTACCAGGATTATAATTCTTATACTCTAATAGTTCGTATCTTGGCAAATCTAAAAACTTTAAAACTTGCTGTACAATTGCTTGTGGATCAGCATAAAAATCTTCACTTTTCAAAATTAGTAACTGTTCCCTTGGGAATAAACTCATCCATTCTTTTAAAAATTCAATATATACTCCCTTTGCCAAATAATTCTGTTCTCCCATCCAATAATTAACTTTTTCTGGATTATTGATTAGCTTATCTAAATCTGATTCAATTGCCTCTTCTAAAGATCGGTTTTCCCAGTTGAATCTTCTCCAGGTATAATATTGAGATATAGCTCGAACTACAGGATTTCTCAAAAGTATAATCAACTTAATTTTTGGAAAAAATTGATAAATTCTCCTAGCAGCATCAGGATGATTAAAATAACTAGGACTAGCTTCCCCAGCCAAGATTTTTTTTCCATCTGGAATTACTGGAAAATGAGCCAGATACCAATTAATTGACTCATTAAATTTCCAAGACCAAAAATCAATTTCTTTTTTAATAGGAGACATTATTTGTGGGTGTTGAGTCAGATAACCAAAAAGGGAAGTAGTACCTCCTTTTTGCACTCCAATAATTATAAAATTCGGTCCCTGCACTTGTTCTAAATTCCATGGTTGCGATACTAAACTAGGGTATTTTTTTGTAGTTTGCTGATAACAAGCTGTTTGATAATAAGGTATAGCTTCATCAATTTTACCCAAACAAGTTAGAGCTTCTCCTATATTTAAATAAGACCAAAAAGAATCGGGATTAGCTTTCTGAAACATCTGAAAAAAATTGAGTATTTCCATTAGTTTATCTTCCCTAGCAAAGGCTTCCCATATATTGTGATAAAACCACCAATGAAAATCCGGTTCAATTTCAATACCTTGACGGTAAGCAATAACTGCTTCATTCCATTTTTTTTCTCGAGTTAGGGCAATACCTAAATTATAGTAAGACCTACTATTTTGCTTTAATTCTATTTCTTTTCTTACTTCTAATATTTCTCGTTCTAACTGATTTTTTTTCTCTAATACTTGCTTGAGTTTTTCAAAAATTTTTAGGTAATCTTGATTAATATCTAGAGCTATTTTATATAAAATAATTGCCCCATTAATTTGATTCGCTTTAGTTAAACCATCTGCTACTTGTACAAGTAAATCAGGGTTTTGTTGTAAAAGTAGTAGTGATTTATCGTCAATATAATATTGCTTAATATCTTGAATATCTTTGTAGAAATCCTTAATTTTTCCATCTAAGCTTGATTTATGTTTTTCTTCTATAGCATCTCCTAGTTTACTATAAATTCCTGGTAATTCTGTCTGAAGTTTAGTAGCATAGAGATAGTTATATATAGCTTCATCCCATTTTTTTAACTTGATTAAAGCATCACCTAAATTGTAGTAAGACCAAGAAAAATTTACATCGACTCTGATTGCATTTTGGTAAGCTTTAACCACCTCATCCCATTTTTCTAGCTTACTTAACGCATTTGCCAAATTATAATAAGACCAAGCAAAATTAGGATCTAACTCTATTGCTTTATCATAATTTTTTATAGCTTTTTCCCAATCTTTTTTTTGAGATAAAGCTTGTGCTAAGTGATAGTAATACCATGAAACATTAGGTTTTAGTATGATAGCTTTACGGTAGTTTTCAATTGCTAAATCCCAATTATTTTCTTGAACATATATACTACCAAGGTTTGCATACTCTTCAGATGTATTCAAATTTAAATTATTTTTCGACGACATTTTTGATTTAACATTGATCAATAAAAATTTACAGTAGTTTCCTACTTAATAAAGTATATATATTGGTAGTTTTAGGCAATAGGCAAGATGGTTAGCAAAATATGGAAAAAGCAAAAAATACTTACCCCGTCAGTTGTGGAATATTAATCTAGAATTTTATGTCTTAATTATATAGAGATTTTCATATTAATCAGTATAGTATTTTTACCTATTCCGTGTTGCCTAAAACCAAAAATTTGTCACCTAACCTAGATTTATAAATGCATTCTTCTTTTCCATTCCCACCGAATTCTAATTATTTAATTGTTATGCATTTCAACCACATAATTAGATACACAAAATTTATTATACATATCTTACATAATAGTATACTCTAGTATCAAAATAACAATAATGATAATTTTTCATGGTTTTTATTAGGGAATTAAACAACAAAACTAGAAAATTTTTATAAAGAATTAGTCAACACAGTAAATTTCTTCATGTTAGAGACAGAGCTAAATATATAATTTAGTTATCAGAGATTTTCTATATATAAATTAGAATTAATACTTAGAGTGAATAGAAAAACCATATATAATTGGTCTACTAGATAGAAAGTTTTCGCATGGAATAGACATCTATAATCACAAAGATAGAGTTAGCACGGAAAATCTAAGTTAAATCAGGATCAGAATAAAATAGTAAAATAGTTGGTAAGTATGAATCTGAAAACTTTAAAAAAGTTATAGCTAAAATTCAAACTGGGATGGCAAACTGATATAAGTAAAGAAACAATAAGAAGAATCTGCAAAGTTGAATATAAAATAGAAAATAATGAAGATAGGAATGAGCAAAACTATTAACGCATGAGAGTTATAAGTGAAAATACTAAGATGATAATAATTCCCAAAAAAATCAAGACCAATTTCCTTAATACACTTTCAAAAAGTTGATTTTATTGAATACAGAATATTTTCTGTAAATTGCCTTAAAATCATAAATAATAACTAGGAAAACCTACCCAAGTACAATCATTAATATTCTGGGATGAATAAATTATAAAAATAAATGATATTTTGATATATATGAAGTAGTAATTCATAGTTAAATAGTTATTAACTGCCTGGATAACTTCAGTAAATATTTATCAAAATCTACATCTACCTTAGTAGTCATAAATAAAGTTCCAATAATTACCACGGATAAAACAAAAAAACAATAGGAATGGAAGCAAAAAAAATTAGATATATTTTGGTTATCTATCTACTCACAAGTCAGAAAAATTGATTGAAATATTATGAAAATTTATGAATTATGAATTAATCAAAGTTAATGCATAAGAAAGTTGGAGTAGCTTAAAAAATAGCTCAAAAAATTACTTTGAAATTTGGGCAAATTATATGTAAATAATTGTTTGTAGGTGTTTAGCATGTTGTGTACCTAATTAACAACACAACTCTTATGACTTTTGATTCCCGAAGACGCATTTTAAATAAATTATTAGCTTACTCCATACTCCCTAACAAAATTTTAACTTCTATTTTGCCAAAAATTTCCTTGATTCAGGCATAATAGTTAATAATACAAAATATTCTAATTCTAAGAATTCAATGGGCGTTTCTATAGAAGTTGACAATACAAACTTTGCTACCGAAGTATTAAAAAATTCTCACAAAAAACCAGTTTTAGTAGACTTCTACGCTACTTGGTGTGGTCCATGTAAAATGCTAAAACCAATCTTAGAAAAGTTGGCTACTGAATATGACTTTATCTTAGCTAAAGTTGATGTCGATCAGAGTCCAGACTTAGCTCAAACTTATAACATCGAAGGAGTACCAGATGTAAGAGTCGTAACTCAAGGAGAAGTTAAACCAGGTTTTGTAGGAGTTCTCTCAGAACCAAAACTCAGAAATTTTCTAGGGGAATTTAATCTTCACTCAGAGCTAGAAAAAAATTTACAGCAATTACAGGAGCTGATAAAATCACGTAAACTTGAACAAGCAAAAAATCTTTTAGATCAGCTCTTTCACAAGTATCCTAATAACGTTACTATCATCATAGAAGCTGCTAAGTTTTTGGTAAGCTCAAATAAACTAAAAGAAGCAAAAAAGCTTATTGAAACTATTGGCGAGCATAAGCGAGAATTTTATCCTCAATTACAGGCCGTAAAAGCGTTAATTCACTTTAAAGAAGAAGCTGAAAATCCAGGTGATAGTACACTAGATAAAACTTATGCTAAAGCTTGTAGTCTAACATTATCAGATAACTACGAACAAGCACTAGAATTATTTTTAGAGCTAATCACTAAAAATCATAAGAATAAAAAGGATGACCGACCCCGCAAAGCAATGCTAGCAATATTTCACATCTTAGGAGATAATCATCCGATAAGCAAAGAATATCGCAATAAATTATTAAATTTGTATTAAAGTAATTTCTCATATCAAATTCCTACTGGTAGCACTAAACCTTCTATGGCCATAACTGCCATAGGAAAAGCTGCTTTAACTTTTTCTGCCATCCCATCCAGAAAATCATCACTATGACCTGGTTCATGGTGAAAAATTACTAGTTGCTTTACTCCGGCAGCTTTAGCAACTTTGATTGCTTCCTGCCAAGTAGAATGTCCCCAACCCACTTTAGAGGACTTGGGGTTATGATACTCATCATCAGTGTACATAGCATCATAAATTAGAACATCAGCACCTCGAGCTAAATAGACTACGTTTTCATCCAAACCTTCAGGAAAATGCTCTGTATCAGAACAATAAACCGCACTCCTTCCATTCCATGTCACCCTGTATCCTATCGCCTTATTAGGATGATTCAGAGAACCCGTTTCAATCTCTATATTATGGAGCATCATTTTTTGCCCATGCTCAAGTTCATAAAATCGCAAGTCCGCCTGCATATCCTTGAGAGGAATAGGAGAGTTATTATGTAAAACTCTATCCATAAAATGCTTTTTCATTGACTCCCCTTTAGGAGGAATTGCCCCATAGATGTGAAAACAATTTCCTCTAGTAAAAGCCGGAGTGAACAATGGGAAACCTTGAATGTGATCCCAATGATAATGAGTAAAAAAGACATAAGCTTCAATTGGCATTTCCTGCATCAGTTCTTTCCCTAATTCTCGTATTCCAGTACCTCCATCAAATATCAAACGATTATTAGCAATTTGCATTTCTATGCAGGAAGTATTTCCTCCATATCGAACAGTATCTTTTCCAGGAGTCGGAACACTACCCCGAACTCCCCAGAACTTGACTAGAAAATCTCTTCTATTTTCAGACAACTCTGCAGAATCAATATTATCTTGGGTAGGCACTATAGTAGAAGATTTAGTTTCCATATACATTTTCTGACTTTAAGGTATTACATTGTCCATAATGACGCAATAAATGATCACATAGAACTATAGCTACCATTGCTTCTACCATAGGTACAGCCCTAGGTAAAACACAAGGGTCATGTCTTCCTTTAGCCGCAAGAAATGTCTCTTCACCTTGACGACTAACAGTACGCTGCTCTTTCCTTATTGTTGCAGTGGGTTTAAATGCCACGCGCAATACAATATTTTCTCCATTAGAGATGCCACCCTGTATTCCACCAGAACGATTTGTCACTGTGCGAATCTCACCAAGTTTATCTGTATAGAGTTCATCATTATGCTCGCTACCTGTCATAGTAGTACCTGCAAAACCAGAACCAATTTCAAATCCTTTGGTTGCTGGCAAAGACATTACACCCTTGGCTAAATCAGCCTCTAGTTTATCAAATACAGGAGAACCCAAACCTTTTGGCACATTCCGGACTATACATTCTACTACACCCCCCACAGAATCTCCCAAATCCCGTATTTTTTCAACTAATTCAATCATTTTCTCCGCACATTCACTATCTGGACAACGAACAATATTGCTTTCTACTTGTTCCATTGTTACCGTTGTTGGATCAACAATAGCTTCTAAATTTTTGATCCGCTTCACATAGCCTACAATTTCCACACCAGAATATTGTTGCAAAATTTTTTTAGCGATCGCTCCTGAAGCCACTCGTCCAATTGTCTCTCTGGCCGAAGACCTTCCCCCACCTTGCCAATTTCTGATACCATATTTAGCATCATAAGTTGCATCAGCATGAGATGGACGATATTTAATAGCCATATCTTGATAATCTTGGGGACGAGCATCCTTATTTCTGACCCAAATCATAATTGGTGTCCCCAAGGTTTGACCTTCAAATACCCCAGACAGTATTTCACAAGTATCACTTTCTTTACGGGGTGTAGTAATTTTGCTTTGCCCTGGTCGCCTACGATCTAACTCATATTGAATTTCTTTAACATTTATTTCTAGCTTTGGTGGGCAACCATCAATTATAACTCCTACTCCTCCCCCATGGGATTCACCAAAGGTTGTTACCCGAAACAAATGTCCAAATATGTTGCCCATTAAACTCCAACTATAAACTGCTTAAAAAATCACTATTACTGCTTTTTCTTCAAATTCTCATGCTTCTAGACTCATGTTTAATTAAGCCTGGTAAGTTAACCTATCCGACTCGTATTTTGGCTTTCCTTTTACATTACCTAGCTACCTTTGGAATTGGGAGATTTTTACTGGAGTTTTATTACTTTCCCCAACGCGCACAAGTCACCCTAGGTATCGCGGTATTGTCTCTGGTCACTGCAGCTTTTACCACATTTCGACCGCCTTTTGACTGATATTTAGTTACTCTACTCTAGCATAAGCAGTCAATAAAGCTGATTAGCAGGTATAAGTTTTACCTACAAAATCATCAGAGTTTTTCCCAGACGAAGCGATAAGCTGCAATGTACTCAAAAAAAAGGCCTATTATACTTAGCTTGAAGCTAGTTTTTCAGCCTACGAGTCCCACTAAGCTTTAATCTTCATGTTCATCAAAAGGGTCAACCAACTCTTTTGATGGAGGTCCAAAAGCTGTATAAATTGAAAATCCAGTAATGGCCACAACCATTACACCTATCGAAATGCTAAGAACTGTTGCAGGTTCCATATAATTCATTAAAATTGTGACTGTTATACATATACAATATTACAAAACATTAAAATTTTCTGCTGAAAATAGTAAAAATCGAAAATTATGTCACAAAGAACTGGATTAGGAGACATCCTCAAGCCCTTAAACTCAGAATATGGTAAAGTATCTCCCGGTTGGGGAACTACATGGGTGATGGCCGTTTTTATTGGCTTATTTTTTGTCTTCTTGTTAATTATTCTCCAAATCTACAACTCTTCCTTGTTATTAGAAAATGTTGATGTAGATTGGGCAAACTTAACTAAATAGAGTAAATTTAAACCAAAGGGGCTAAGAAGTTCAGTCAAGCTGAATTTTTCTAGCCCTATACATTAAACTAATACATATACTATATTAAAGTAAATTTTGAGAAGGAAAAAAAGGTGAATATATTTGGTATAGGCCTCCCAGAAATGATTGTTATTTTGGTGGTAGCCCTTTTGATATTTGGTCCGAAAAAGTTACCTGAAATTGGTCGGAGCTTAGGACAAGCAATAAATAGTTTTAAGGCAGGAGCACGTGATTTTGAGAATGAATTTAAACGGGAAGCAAAACATTTAGAGGAAGGAGTTAAAGTTAGTACCTCGGCCTCAGAACCAGAAAAAGTGGTAGATGTTTCTTCTGCAACAAATACAAACAAGAATTAAGTAAGTGAAAGTTAAACTATAGAAAAAATTAACCAGAGCCAATCTAAATCAAGAAGATTATTGCAATTGTGGCTTTAAATTTTATTTAACATTTAACTTTTAAAGGAATGAAAGAGGTTGCACCAGCAGCAAATTTGGTGATTCCCAAATTAATTGTAGGTTTGGGAAATCCAGAGCCAAAATATGATCAAACTAGGCATAATATAGGATTTACTGGGATAGATACTATAGCTAATATCTGGCAGGTTTCTTTATCTGAAAATCGTAAGTTTAAAGGAGAATTTGGAGAAGGTAGGAGACCAAAAGCAGAAAAAATTTACTTGCTTAAACCCTTAACCTATATGAATAGATCGGGAGAAGCAATTAGTGCAGTAGTAAATTGGTATAAATTACCTCCGTCTTGTGTGCTTATAATATATGATGATATGGATTTACCAATGGGACGACTAAGATTACGGTTGTCTGGTTCGGCAGGTGGCCATAATGGAATGAAGTCCGCGATCGCTCATTTGGGAACTCAAGAGTTTCCTCGTTTGCGGATAGGCATTGGTAAGCCAAAAAATATTACTGCTGAAAGAGGGGAAGCAAAAACTATTAGTCATGTTTTAGGAAAGTTTAGTCCTAAAGAAAACAAATTAATGACTCAAGTGCTGGAGCTGGTTGTAGATGCAGTAGAACTTTCTTTAAAGCAAGGAATTGAAAAAGCTATGAGTCTCTATAATAATAGAACTATTACCGAAAATCCTGTGTCTAAACCCCCGTCATAGAAGCTATATCTGATCAGGATGAAACTTCTGAATGAAACTTCTGAAAAGTTTGAGGAGAGATGGGTATAAGGGATATGGTTATGTAGGTAGGTTGACATATTTCCCAGACGTTAGGCGCAGGTGGAGTGTGGAAGAACACTTAAAGTAAAGCCTAGATTTTTCTTGACCTTTCATTGGCTGCTCTACCTATCCCTAAAAATAAGGCCAGCACTAACCCTGGTTAACACCCCTTGCAGTGTGCGTCTATTTTTTGTCTTGGACTTCCCACTTATAATTAATTAATAGTGATTATGTGACTATAAAGTACATTGTATTTAAAAAAAACAAATAAAAATCTACGCGCTTGTGGGGCAGACTTTAAACCTAGTTTTTCTGGTATACCCATTTTTCTGGCTGAAGTTCTTACCTTACAAGGTAAGGGTTTGAGAATTATGAATATATGTACTTATGACTCCTATAAAACTTAACCCCAGAAATTGGCAGATTCTTAGATGTATTGATTATTTATACAGGGAGGGCAAGATTATCTTTTTGAAATATTCCTGGCCTCTAAGGCTTATGGTAGCTTGTGTTCCTTAGTATGATAGGAGTTGACCAATATTTTTGGTGCAGCAATTTATCAAAAGCGAGGGCTAAAAAAAGACCCTAGTCTTATGTTTGCGGTGTGCGTTCGTTTTTTATCTGAGACTGTCCTCCAGTCTAACTAATTAGTAATTTATAAAATATAAAATAAAAAAAACAACTAAAAAGTCGCCCGATAGGTGGATAAGGCAGTTGTGATTATAGAAATTTTTACTTTTGAGTGATTGACTTAAGTGACTTTTAACTATTAATGATTTCTAAGGGTCTACCAGAAACTACTGCTTACATCAGAGTAACTCGTCAGTCTTGGCAAAAAGGCACGATCGAAGGAGAGGTTAGTGCCGGTTCTTTTGGTTGGCAGTTTAAATGGCGTTTTAGACAGGGAAAAACTCTTTCTATTCAACCTTCTCAAGGGCGTGCCCTAATTCAAGAACCTTTGGGTAGATTTCTAGAAAAATGGGATTATCAACTAGAACCTGGTGGAGATTACTCCTTTACTATTAAGGCTAAATTTTAACAAAAATTAAACCTTAAGTTATATAAAGAATAAGGAATAGTGAAATGTTCTAACCTCTGTATGGTAGTGCTATGTATATGATATTTTTGAAGCTAGCTAGAGATTAGCAATTCTTGGTAGTTAGGTAAAGTTAGGTATTTTAGATAGAAAGGAGTAAAACTTAATATTGACTTCTTCGTTCTTAAAAAAAACATGACTAAATTTGTATTCATAACTGGTGGAGTAGTTTCCAGTATTGGTAAAGGAATTGTCGCAGCAAGCTTAGGCCGTTTGCTCAAATCACGGGGTTATTCTGTTTCTATTCTTAAACTAGACCCCTATATAAATGTAGACCCAGGGACAATGAGTCCCTTCCAACATGGAGAAGTATTCGTTACAGAAGATGGGGCAGAAACTGACCTAGACCTAGGCCACTATGAACGATTCACAGATACCTCAATGTCTCGCCTTAATAGTGTTACCCAAGGTTCGATCTACCAGGCAGTAATTAATAAAGAAAGGCGAGGGGACTATCAGGGAGGAACTGTTCAGGTTATTCCTCATATTACCAATGAAATCAAAGAAAGAATACATAGAGTAGCCAAAAATGCTAATCCAGATGTGGTAATTACAGAAATAGGGGGAACTGTAGGAGATATCGAATCTCAGCCATTTTTAGAAGCAATTCGGCAGTTTCGCAAAGATGTAAGACGGAATAATGCTTTGTATATCCATGTGACATTAGTGCCTTGGATTGCTTCTGCAGGAGAAATGAAAACTAAGCCGACTCAACACTCAGTCAAGGAGTTACGTTCAATTGGTATCCAGCCAGATATTTTGGTCTGTCGTTGCGATCGCAAACTGAGTGAAGGCCTGAAAGAAAAAATGTCGGAGTTCTGTGATGTACCTGTAGAATCTGTAATTACGTCTCAAGATGCTCAAAGTATTTATGAAGTACCTTTGATGTTAGAAACAGAAGGGCTAGCAGTACAAGCTCTAGAATTATTAAAAATGGAGCAACGTCAACCAAACCTTAGTCATTGGAAAACTTTGGTCAATCGTCTTTATCATAGAGATAAGCAAGATATACGGACTAGCCAAGGTAAATTATCTATTACTGCTACTGTAGAAATTGCCATAGTAGGTAAATATATTCAACTAAGTGATGCTTACCTGTCAGTGGTAGAAGCATTACGTCATGCAGCGATCGCTGTTGGTGTAGATTTAAATCTGCATTTGGTAAATGCTGAAGATGTGGAGACCAAGGGAGCTAGGACCTACCTGGAAAAAGCTAATGGAATTATTGTTCCGGGTGGGTTTGGCGTGAGAGGTATTGATGGGAAAATAGCTACAGTTGAATATGCCAGAATAAATAAAATTCCTTTTTTGGGATTATGTCTAGGAATGCAATGTGCAGTAATTGAGTGGGCACGCAATATAGCAAAATTAGATGCTGCCCATAGTTTTGAGTTTGACCCTCAAACACCAAATCCGGTGATTAATTTATTACCAGAACAACAAGATGTAGTAGACTTGGGCGGCACTATGCGACTTGGACTTTATCCATGCCGTCTTCAAGGGGATACATTGGCATTTAAAACTTATCAGCAAGAAGTAATTTATGAACGCCATCGTCATCGATATGAATTTAATAATGCTTACCGAAACTTGTTCAAAGAAACAGGATATATTATCAGTGGAACTTCTCCGGATGGTAGACTAGTAGAAATTATTGAACTTCCTGCTCATCCTTTTTTTATTGCTACTCAATTTCATCCAGAGTTTCAATCTCGACCTAGTACTCCCCATCCTCTATTTCATAATTTTTTTCAAGCAGCTAATTCACAAGAAAAATGTGATAATTTATCTGTGAATAATACTGAAGAAACCCCAGACAATTTAGTTAGTAAAAGTTCTATTCCTAATTGAAGAAAATTAGGGATAGCGCATTCGGTAGTTTCTGAAATATATTAGCAGTAGCTTTTTCAATGTTTTTGAAGTATGAAATTAAGCTTTTATTTTTGCTGAGTTAATCTACGATAATTACTTTACTATGTTTAGATGAAATAGATTGTAATAGTTGGTAGTAAATATTTCTTCTTTGAACTTGATTTATTGTTTGTGATCAAATTTAATAGGCTGAAGCAGAGTAAAATTAATTATCTGAGTCACTATTAACCACTATAAGTACAATTGGTGGATGATATAGCAATACTCATAAGCAAGGTACTTGGAGCTGACCTCCAAGTCTATTTCAAGTATCGGAATGCCTGAGGGCGACTTACCAAAAATTATTGTGGGTTTTTATTTATGCTTTGGTGGAAAGAAGTTGATCCAAAACCTGAAGGCTTCCCAAGTTCTGCTCAAGGGCACGGGGAGAGTTTTGAGGAACCTCTTCTTTTCTAGAGTATTTATGAGACAAGGCGGGTGAAGAACCAATCTTATTTAAACATGGATTGTCCCCCAATGGGTAGGCGAGATTTTAAACCAAATTTTTGGGTAAATAAGATTTGCTGAAAAATTATGCATGGCTTTGGGTAGGAGTTAGGAGTCGGAAGTTAGGTGAAATGGGAATTAATTAGGAGGTAGTCGGATATATTGGACCCTGATTTTTTTTGCTGTGGCCTGCCCAAAATTTTAACATGGGTGAGCTTGAGTGGCTGAAAAGCTTGCACTTTTTTCTACCTAAAAAAGCTAAAGCTCAAGTTCAGCCAGTCAATTTGTAACATTAAAAGTAGTACAAAATTTTGGTAGGGTAGTTCTCTAAGTATTTATAAGCAAGCCCTATTTATGCATAATGCCTGATGCTAGGTTTTGAAGTGAGAAATTTAGGCTAAAGCTTTTATGCATAAATACTTTACGAGTTAATCAGCAATTTCTAAGTATAAACATTCAAGCGCTTAATATCCCTGTGTTGTCAGAACTTTAAAATTAAGATGCAGTTTGCCTTGAAAAAAGAGCCTTGTGTTTGAATTGTTGTTAGAGCTATTTCACCAAACTGTTTTTATACCTATCTTTCAGCTTACTTGTCACCCTGTGAGGTTAGATCTCTATGATTTCCACTATTTGCTTAGATAATCGTTCAGCATTACTTAATATACTTTGAGTTTCGGTACGCATCGTCTCTAGTTCTCGCTGTTTGGCTTCATTTAAGACTACTCCTCGTTCGCGATCGCCTCGTAATTGAGCAAGTTTATTTTGAGTATTATCCAGAAGGGCTTCTAATTCTTGGTTTAAGCTTTTTTGAAGATCTGCAAAAGGTTCTGAAATTAGATTGCTAATTTCTTGTTCAAGATGTTTTTCTCGCAGTTGCTTATCAATTTCTTTGGTAATTGCTTCTTGAAAATTACCTTTAAAATTGCGCTCCATTTCCTTAGTAAAAACTGCTTTAGCTAACCAGTCTCCTGCAAAAATGCTAGCAATTCCAGTAGCTAAAAGAAGAGGAAAAGCAATATCCTGTAAATGCAGCTAAAGCAGCAGTAATTGCTTGTGCATGAGAAGTTGTCTTTTTCTCAGCATTAAATTCAATATCAACAAACTCCATTTCAATCTTATTGAAAGCTTCATCTACTGAAGTAGTAAAATCTTTAAGACGATCTACTTCTCGGTCAATTCCCTGTTGAATTTCTGTTTGTATGTTCTCGGAAAATTTACGACTTGCTTTTTGTACTGCATTAGTAACAGAACGAGAAATTTTTTCTTGTAAAACTTTTTTTCTTTTGACCTCTCCTTTTTCAATTGGAGTTTCTTCAATAGCTGTTTCTGCTGCTTGTTTGAGAAGAATTGGAAGCTGATAAATTAAAGGCTGAACTCTATATCTTACATTTTCTGCTGCCTTATTAATCAACTCCATTTCTGCTTTTTTCCGCTTACGAATACCTTCTATTTCTGCAACACCAATATCGTAATTTACTATAATACCTTTTCCGTCGATAACAATAGCTCATTGATTTGATATTCAACTATTTAGTCTAAACTGGAGTAATTGTGTAGAATATAAAAAAGTGAGAGTTAAAGTATTGTTGCTGAACCAAGGAGTTCTGTTGGCAGCAAAAAATATAGGAGCAACTTAACTCCCGTCGATAGCATGAATAATTTTTCTTAATTGGTGTTAGTGCGCTCGTCCTCCAGGCGATGCAGAGCACTATCACGTGCCATTAAAATCACTGATCATATCAGATGCTACATTGGATATCATTCTGTAGCTTCAGCTCAAAAGTTTTGAGAATTATTAGCAATGCTGTAGAAGTCCTGCTCACTAAAAAACCATAGTTTCATCCTTTCCTTTTTAGGACTACCGGAAAATTATCTCAAGGATAGTGACCATTACTATCATCAGAATCATCTTCTGCAAAAGATGTTTAGTTTAATAGTAGAATTGTATTGATTTATAGTAATCTTTTGTCTAAACAGTATTGAGTTATTATCAAAATTTCCTTCCTCCACCAACTATTACCTATTACCTTCCAATTCAAAAATCTCAAATCATTGATCTGAAAACTTAGTCCAAGCTAACTTAGCAGCTCCAATAACACCAGCTTGATTACCTAATTTAGCAATTAATAATTGTAACTTTAAAGAAGAAGTCAGAAGAACTCGTCGCTTAACTTCTGCCTTAGTCGCAGGTAAAAAAAGTTTTGCTGCAGCACTTATTCCACCACCAATAATCACTGCTTCTGGAGTTAAAATATAAATTAAACTTGCTAACCCAGCTCCTAAAAGTCGTCCGTAATTTTGCCAAAATTCTAGAGCAAATTTATCTCCAGCCAAAGCTAAATTGGCTAATTCTAAAGGTTCTTTTCCTGTCTCTCGACGAACTGCTTGAACAGAAATATATTGTTCCAAAGAACCATTATTGCCACTATTGCATTTAGGTCCATCGAGGTTTAAAGTTATTAAGCCTAACTCTCCAGCGGCACCTTGATGACCCACAAATAATTGGCTATTTAATATAATTGCTCCTCCGACACCAGTACCCAGGGTAAGCATAATCAGATTTTTATACTGACTACCTGCCCCTAACCAAGCTTCTCCTAAACCAGCACAGTTAGCATCATTAGCTATAACTACTGGTAAACCAGTTTTTTCCTCTAACAATTTAGCGAGAGGAACATCTTGCCAATCTGTTAAATTAATTGCTATGATAGAAGTTTTACCTTCAGCATCAACAGGACCTGGTACTCCAATACCTATTCCTTGAATAGGTCCTAAGTTGTATATTTGAGGTTCTTTTATCATCATAGATATTACCTCTTTTATTAGATCAATAACTGCTTTTGGAGTAGCAGGTCGAGGAGTTGGAACAGTTAAAGATTGATGACATACTCCATCCCTACCGAAACATCCCAACTTGATAGATGTTCCTCCTATATCAATGCCTATAACTAGAGAGTTCATTTAATATCTTTCAATACTAGAATTAAATATTGGTTCAACCCGAATGGCAATTATAGCTGAAGGACGAACTACCATATATTCGCCTTGAATAGTCTTAATTGGTACATTTACAAACTCTTGAGAGTCATGTTTTGGGACTACAACCCCACTATACCAGGTTTGAAAGTCTTTAAGACTTAGAAAACGTACTTCTTCACGGGCGCCACCTTCTAATAGTAGGTGTATAGCAAATTCATCAGGATTTCTTGGCATATCTCTTACAAATCAAAAGTTAAAATTATTAATTCCGACTCCTATGAAGTCAAATATTTTATAAGTAAAAGGTCAAAGTTTAAAAGTTAAAATTATTAACTCCGAATCCTATCAAGTCATATTAATTAATCCTAATATAGGAACGTGAAACAATTAAGAACTAATCATTACCTCTTCTTTTTTATCCTTAGTATTTATGAGTATTTAAAACTTATAATTTTGAATTCCCAAATATAAAATTGGTATGTATATACTAGCACAGCCATTATACTAACCCTTAAAATACTCTGGATTAAGTTTTAATTCTCAAACAAATACAAATAAGTCTATGCCACGACGCCAAGATATACGTAAAATCCTACTAGTTGGTTCTGGCCCCATTGTTATTGGCCAGGCCTGTGAATTTGATTATAGTGGAACTCAAGCTTGTAAAGCCCTTAGGGAAGAGGGTTTTGAGGTAGTATTGGTAAATTCTAATCCGGCTACAATTATGACAGATCCAGAAATTGCCGAATGTACCTACATTGAACCTCTAACCCCGGAACTTATAGAAAAAGTTATTGCTAAAGAAAGACCAGATGCTTTATTACCAACAATGGGTGGTCAAACTGCTTTAAATATAGCAGTTTCTCTGGCAAAAAATGGCACTTTAGCTAAATATGGTGTGGATTTAATTGGGGCTAAACTACCAGCCATTGAAATGGCCGAAGATCGTCAATTGTTTAAGGAAGCAATGGGTCGGATAGGCATCCAGGTTTGTCCATCAGGTATTGCTAGTAATTGGGAAGAGGCCAAGGCGATCGCTCAAAAAATAGGAACATATCCTCTAATTATTCGTCCTGCTTTTACTTTAGGAGGGACAGGGGGAGGTATTGCTTATAACCAAGAAGAATATGAGGTAATGGCACAAGGGGGGATAGATGCTAGTCCAGTATCTCAAATTTTGGTGGAAAAATCTCTAATTGGTTGGAAGGAATACGAACTGGAAGTCATGCGAGATTTAGCAGACAATGTGGTGATTATTTGCTCAATTGAAAATATTGACCCAATGGGGATACATACGGGAGACTCTGTTACTGTTGCTCCGGCGCAAACATTGACGGATAAGGAATATCAAAGACTACGAGATGCTTCGATTAAAATTATTCGGGAAATAGGTGTGGAAACTGGAGGGTCAAATATTCAGTTTGCTGTTCACCCGTTGAATGGGGATGTTATTGTGATTGAAATGAACCCACGGGTGAGTCGTTCTTCTGCTTTGGCGTCAAAAGCAACTGGTTTCCCTATAGCGAAAATGGCGGCTAAGTTAGCAGTTGGTTATACTCTTGATGAAATTCCAAATGATATTACGAAAAAGACTCCAGCTAGTTTTGAACCTACTATAGATTATGTAGTTACGAAAATTCCTAGGTTTGCTTTTGAGAAGTTTCCCGGTTCCCAACCAGTGTTAACTACTCAGATGAAGTCGGTTGGGGAGGCAATGGCAATAGGTCGCACGTTTCAGGAGTCGTTCCAGAAAGCTTTACGGTCTTTGGAAACTGGTAGAGCGGGTTTTGGTGCTGATCGCTGGGAAAAAATACCCAGTTTAGAACAAGTAAGATCGGGGTTACGCACGCCTAACCCAGAAAGATTATTTACAGTTCGTCATGCTTTATTACTGGGAATGAGTTTAGAAGAAATCTATGAGTTGACTGGAATAGATATTTGGTTTCTTGATAAGATGCGGGAGTTGATAAATACAGAAAAGTTAATTAAGTATACTCCGCTCAATGAATTAACAAAGGAGCAGCTCTGGGATATTAAACGTCAAGGTTTTAGCGATCGCCAAATTGCTTATTGCAGTAAAACTACCGAAGATGAGGTCAGAAGCTATCGGTTGAGTTTGGGCATTAAACCTGTTTATAAAACAGTGGATACTTGTGCTGCAGAGTTTGAGGCACTGACACCTTACTACTATTCTACTTATGAAGAAGAGTCAGAAATTTTACCATCGGAAAAACGGAAAGTAATGATTCTTGGAGGAGGACCTAACCGTATTGGTCAGGGAATAGAATTTGACTATTGTTGCTGTCATGCTAGTTATGCTTTGGGAGCGGATGGGTTTGAAACAATAATGGTCAACTCTAACCCGGAAACTGTTTCTACTGACTATGATACAAGCGATCGCCTCTATTTTGAACCTTTGACTAAAGAGGATGTACTGAATATTATTGAAGCGGAAAACCCGGTAGGAATTATTGTTCAGTTTGGCGGACAAACACCTCTGAAATTAGCGGTTCCTCTGCAAAAATATTTAGAGCAAGTAGATGCTCAAACCAAAATATGGGGTACTTCGCCAGACTCTATTGATACTGCTGAAGACCGGGAACGGTTTGAGAAGATTTTACGAGATTTAGATATTCGTCAAGCAGCAAATGGTCTGGCTCGTAGCTTTGAGGATGCTTTGACAGTAGCACATACAATTGGTTATCCAGTTGTGGTAAGACCTTCCTATGTTTTGGGAGGTAGGGCTATGGAAATTGTTTATTCTGACCAAGAGCTGGAACGTTATATGAAGTTTGCAGTACAGGTGGAACCGGAACATCCAATTTTAATTGACAAATTTTTGAACAATGCTGTTGAGGTAGATGTGGATGCTATTGCTGATAGCACAGGTCGGGTAGTTATCGGTGGTATCATGGAACATATTGAGGAGGCAGGTATTCACTCTGGTGACTCTGCTTGTTCTATTCCTTATCAAACGTTAACTTCTGCTGCGGTGGAAACAATTCGTCAATGGACTGTTGCTCTGGCAAAGGCGTTGAATGTGATCGGGTTAATGAATATTCAGTTTGCAGTCCAAGGAGAAACAGTATATATTTTGGAAGCTAACCCCCGCGCATCAAGGACAGTACCTTTTGTCTCTAAGGCAATAGGAATACCTTTGGCAAAAATAGCATCCCGGGTTATGTCTGGGAAAAATTTGGAGGAATTGGGTTTTATAGATGAACAAATACCTGATCATGTTTCTGTGAAAGAGGCAGTGTTACCATTTGCTAAATTCCCTGGTATAGATACAGTATTAGGACCTGAAATGCGCTCGACAGGTGAGGCTATGGGTATTGATGTTGACTTTGGTAAAGCTTTTGCTAAGGCACAGTTATCTGCAGGTCAAAAGTTGCCTTTAGAGGGAACAGTGTTTGTGTCAATGAGCGATCGCTATAAAGAAGCAGTTGTACCAGTGGTTAAAGATTTAGTTGATTTGGGTTTGAAGGTAGTAGCGACTGAAGGAACTCGGAAGATTTTGCGTTTGCATGATTTAGAAGTGGGTTTGATGCTGAAGTTGCATGAAGGGCGACCTAATGTTTTGGATGGAATTAAAAATGGAGAAATTCAGTTGATTATTATAATTCCTTCTGGGGATGAAGCCCGTGCAGATGGGATTAAAATTCGGCGGAGTGCGTTGGATTATAAAATAACGTTAATTACAACTATTGCGGGGGCGAAGGCGACGGCGGCCGCAATTCGAGCATTGAAGTCGGGAGCGTTGGAGGTGAAGGCGATACAGGATTATTATTAGAGTTGGAATTATTTGTAGGGTGCGTATTTACTTCTGAAATTCATACTCTCAAAGGTATTGATTAATCCGTATCCTGCACTATTTTAGCTGTGTCACTCCAGTAGGATGCATGGTGGGCAATGATCAGATTACGATGTGTTATAACGTTACCAAAAAAAATAGTCAACCCTAAAGGGAAGTTCAATAGAACAACCCTAATTTTAAACTTTTGACTTCTTTTTTATTATGCTTAAATTGCGATTGCTCTTTTTGAATAACTACTGATATAATGGGATTTCTTATGAGGCGATCGCTACTTTTTCATTGCTACATTAGCACAAGCTTAATTTTTTTTAATAAACTTTAGCATGAGTAGCATGAGTGTTTTCCGAGGAATTTTAGGTCAGTTTAGTTCAACAAATAGTTCATGGATTTTTCTAAGTTTCAGTAGAATTTAGTTTCTTTTTAAGTTCTGAATCGAATTTTAAATTAAATTTTGCCTCGTTACAATTTTTATTTAGCTTGGCGTACCTAAAGATCGCGATGATACAACAAATGTCTATCTTCAAAATGAAAAAAATTATTATTAATTAGACAACAAAGAATTGATATATAGCTTTCAATAAATAAATTCAAACTATAGCAAATTTCATCTTAGTCAGATACATTACTAAGGGAAAAGATACCCGCACTAGGGAGCAATATGTTTAAAAATAGTTTCCCCAATTCATTTTAGATAGCTATAATTTTTATCTTTTTTATTGAATACTGCTAGCTTTTATAATAAATATGTGTAGTCATCAAAATAAAATTAATAATCCTACATAAACTATTAATTATTTATCCTTAATTTCTATTCCCTTTTTTCTAGAAATATCTAATATTTAGATTATCAACTTAAAGCCAAAGCTCCTTGGTAAAAAATGAAACTAGATAACCAAGCTAAAACTAATGGAAATACTAAAGAAAGTAAGGAAAATTTCCATGATTTTGCTTCTTTAATTAAAGTTGCTAAAGTAGATAAACATGGGGTATAAAGTAAACAAAAAATACAGAAACTATATCCTTGAATAAAAGTAACTGTCTCAGCAATATTGCTACTAACATTCTGTTCGCTCATGCTATAAATAACTGCTAAAGAACCGATCACAATTTCTTTAGCAATAAAGCCAAAAAATAGGGATAATGTTAAATAAGAATTGATACCAATAGGATCCATAATAGGACTCATCAATTGACCAATTTGACCACCAATTGTATCTAATCCTGTTGCCCCTGAAGGTAAACTTGTCAGTATCCAAACTCCAATACAACCAACAGTAATGAAGCCAGATGCTCTAACTAAAAATTCTCTAACTTCTCCCCAACTTCTTAGTAAAACTTGTTTCCATGTAGGAAAACGATAAGGAGGCATCTCTAAAACGAAAGGTTCTTCATTTTTATATACTCCTTGAAATAATGCTGCAGTAATAATAGCAACCAGAAAACTTAGAATATATAAAGAGAATAAAACTATCGCTCCCTTGCTATTAGGAAATACTGCTGCAATAATAAATACAAATACTTGTAATCGTGCTGAACATAAACCAAAAGGAATAATTAACATGGTTAATAGTCGTAAAGCACGCGATCGCATCACCCTAGTTCCCATTAATGCCGGAACATTACAACCAAACCCCATTATGTGCAGTACAAAGCTACGTCCATCTAAACCCAATCTTGCCATAAAGGCATCCATTAAATAAGCAGAACGTGATAGATAACCACTATCTTCTAACACCGCCATAATTATAAAAAATACTATAATTAAAGGTACAAAAGAAGCAACAGTAGTTACCCCTGCCCAAAGCCCATTAATTAGAAAATCTTGAAGTACTTGTGGAAACGGTTGAACTAGAGGTTCAACAATTGATGACTGTACCCATTCAACCCCAATTTCAAGAAGGTCTACTGAAGGAAGTCCGATATTCCAAATTGCCAAAAAAACCAGGAACATTCCTAGGAAAAATAAAGGTAAACCCCAGACAGGATGCAGCAGAATTTTATCAACTTGAGCTGTGAAATTTTGTGCCATTTGAGAAGGCATAATCACAGTTCCATTTAAAATACTATCTATTTCCCTAACAGAAATATTTTCCTTGATTTTATTCGTATCTAGTTGAACTGAATTTTTACTCTCTTTTAACTGTTCAGAAATTGCCATGTAGGCGTTCATATAGCCTTTACCATATTTAGCACTTATTAAAAACACTGGCATTGACAAACGTTTGGATAATTCTTCTTTGTCTATTTTAATCCCATATTGTTTAGCTTCATCTGACATATTTAACATCAAAACTGCTGGTAAACCCAAAGATTTTACCTGTAATGGTAGCATAATTTGACGGTCGATTTGTGAGGAATTAATAACGACTATTACTAAGTCAACAGGATTATTTTCCAGAAAATTTTGAACAACTTTTTCATCTTCAGAAAAACCATTGAAATTATAAATTCCTGGTAAGTCTATAAATTGTGTAATTTCCTTATTTATTTTGACCTCAGCTTGAAAAAGATCAACTGTTATTCCCGGCCAATTTCCTACATGGGCCGAAACTCCAGTAATCCGATTAAAAAATGTAGATTTTCCAGTGTTTGGCATCCCTATTAAAGCCACTTTTTTTGTGGCATTAGTAGGTTGAGATATTGTTACTTTATTGTTATGACAAGTCATTATTATTAAGCAAGAAAACCGATAATATAAAAATTATGTAATATTTGTAATTTTTTGAAAAGATTCTTAACATTTGGTATCATAAAAATATTGATTTGTCAATAAAATTTTAGATGAGCTTGCCATGCTTAAGGAATCATTTAAGAACCTTCAGAGAAATTTATTTCATCATCCCTATCTGTTCTAATAACTATCATTTCCGCTTCATGGGGTCGGATAGCTATTTCTGTAGTAGCTCCGACTCGAATGTGTAAGGGCCCATTAAATCTAGCCTTTCGCAAGACTTGTACTGATTTATCAGAAACTACTCCCATTGCTGCTAATCTCTGAACAGTTCCTTGTCCGCCATCAAGGTTGAGGACTTTATCTACTATCGCTATTTGTCCTATTTTCAAATCAGCTACATTCATTTCAACTTTGATTTTATTGTTATAATTTTATTTTGGCCTATTTAAACCAATATAGGTTAGGTAGAATATGGCACTGTTTAACCTCCAGAATGTAGGATTAAACACAAAGTATTTTATTAACGGTACTTTGAGATTTTTTACACCTAAAATAGCTTCAAACCTAATACTAGTAATAAAATATAACTTGATAGTTTTTAATTTGTCTAACTTTAAATGTAGTAATCTACCTATTGTTTGTGCCAAAATTTTATACTGAAAAAATTTGGAAAAATTGAATATTTAACCATAGCGCCAAAAACTTAAATAGCCCCTGAACTATTTTCAAAGAACTACAAAGATTATCAAATTATCTGGTTAAATTTTTTACTTGTAACCAAATTTATTCTATGGGGCTTTGCTTTAGGATATTAAGGTAAAATTTTGTACAATTTATCAACCATTCCTTTTCGGGTTTTTCTTGATTAATTGTCATCAAATATTTTTGAAATTGTTGAGAAGTATCATAAGTTAGTCTATCCTAAAATATTGCTAATTTTGCTTCCAATCTTTGCTGTTGTAAATATTCCATAAATTCCATAGTATTTCTTAATTTGTACTTTGATACTATTTAATTATAAAGTCTTAAATTCTATAATAATATCCTCTATCATATTTATTAATTTAGTAATCATTTTTCATAATATTTTATCTGTTAAATTTCAAGCATAACCTAATATATATTTTTATAGTAAATACATTTATAAATCATAAATAATACTAGGTTTATAGCTTCTATTTTTGGCTGTTATTTAGCTAGTTTTTCTTCCAGATTTTTTTCAATTTTACTAATTATCATTTGAGTATAATTATTCTTTGAGTTTTTTTATAAACTGAACAGTAAAAAGTTTTTTGGTTCATAAAAAAGTTGTTGTCATCTGACAAAATGCTCCATTTTCCACAACCTCGTAAATAGTGATCTAGCATTTAATAATTTTGGCAAAATTAGTCCTCACCTACTTTTGACTAAAATATACTTCCTCTGTTCAGCAAGTGTTAGCAAAACTATCCGTTCACTCCGATAACTATTAGAAGGTAAAGTACAAAACTAACCGGAGAAATGTTTCGAGACAGTCATAGGCATCTCTAAACTCAGTAATTGTAACAGCTAGAGCTATAGCATGAATAAATACAAACCTCTCCATTGCTTCAATTTTTCTGTGAAACTGTTGCGGCCGTTTCTGAGGATATCGACTGAGAATTAACTATTTCAGCCACCCCTGAGTTGAGAGCATATCTTTCATCCAAAACTGATAGCTAAAACCAGACAATAGTTGAATTAACTTCCCGAAAGTGACTTCAATATTGAAACCCCAACTGTAAGCAGTAAAAATTTATGCTGCCGAAATAGTGATATCATTGAAAGCATAATTATTTGTTTGCCATAAAGCCATACAGCTATTACAAAGCGCACTTTTTGAACAGGAGAGCCTCAATGGAAATCATAAGTGCCATATCTAAGTGTTACCATCTTACCGTAAAGTAGTCTTTCTCATCAAACAGTTGCGTAATTTAACTAATTTACTCCAGATGTAAGGTCTACCAAGAATGTATTTGAGTGTTGCTAGCACTAAAGTATATTTGCTTACTGCATTGATTTATACTTTGGTAATTAAGTCTACCTTCTGCTGTCTCAACTCTTAAATTAACTGTTTTGAAGCAAGTTTGGCATCAATAATAATATAACTACCAGCATGGATAAGTTCTACTCACAAATTCTTTCTACTATTGTAATTTCATCATCATATTTCAATTGCTAAAAAAATTGAGTCAACTTTATATTATTAAGCATAAGTTTAAAAACACCAATGTGCAGAGGAGTTAAATAGAGATTCTTAAGATATGGAAAAGAATAATTTAGACCAATTATCCTTATGATAATTTCTAATCGGTAATCCCTGATACTTATAGAAACTTTTAGCTATATAGGAGTTGTATCCATGCCTTTAAAAGTAGCCATCAATGGATTTGGTCGTATCGGACGCCTAGTTTTTCGTGCTGGACTGAACTACCCGGACTTAATTGAATTTGTAGGAATTAACGACTTGGTACCACCACAAAACCTAGCTTATTTATTAAAATATGATTCAACTCATGGACGTTTCCAAGGGGAAGTAACCGCCTCCGACGATGGTATAAAAATTAACGGAAAATTAATTCCCTGTGTGTCAGTGAAAAATCCTGCTGAATTACCCTGGAAAGAAAAAGACGCACATTATGTAGTTGAGTCAACAGGATTATTTACCACTTTTGATAGTGCCTCAAATCATTTGGCAGCAGGTGCAAAACGTGTAATTATTTCAGCTCCTACTAAAGACCCTGACAAAGTAAAAACTTTGCTGATGGGTGTTAATCACGATTTGTTCGATCCAGCTGTTGATACAATTGTTTCTAATGCTAGCTGTACCACTAACTGTTTAGCCCCTATTGCCAAGGTTATTGACGATAATTTTGGTTTAACTGAAGGTCTAATGACAACTGTTCACGCTATGACCGCTACTCAACCAACTGTAGACGGTCCTAGTAAAAAAGACTTCAGGGGTGGACGTAGTGCTGCTCAAAATATTATTCCTGCTGCTACTGGTGCTGCAAAAGCAGTAACTCTAGTTTTGCCACACTTAAAAGGAAAACTAACTGGTATGGCATTCCGAGTGCCTACTCCAGATGTGTCTGTAGTTGATTTGACTTTCAAAACTGAGAAGTCAACCAATTACAAAGATATTTGTGCAGCAATGAAAACGGCTGCTGAGAATTCGATGAAAGGTATTCTTAGCTATACTGAAGATCCTGTAGTTTCTACTGATTTTACAGGTAATTCTCACTCTAGTATCTTTGATGCAGGAGCTGGAATTGAACTTAACTCCAACTTCTTTAAAGTTGTTTCTTGGTATGATAATGAGTGGGGTTATTCAAATCGAGTCCTAGATTTAATGTTATCAATGGCAGAAAAAGAGGGTAAGCCTAAGTAGTAGTCTCAAAAGTAAAGGCTCCTAGTACATACTAAACTTAAGAGGTGTGAGAATGTGCTAATCACCCTAGTGACCCCTATGTACCGATCCTAAATCATTTGTGAAAAAACTTTAGGGGTTTGGATAACAAACTCCTATGATAAAATATTATAATCTATTAAAGGATAGCGATCTATCTTAAATAATACTTAATAACTGAAAAATTAAGTTATCAGGAATTATCCAGAAATAAGGTTGATGGGGCAAAAATTACTCTAGGAGCAGCCAATAATCAGTCGTTAAAAACCAGTTTATTAAGGAAAAGATGTCAGTTTAGTATACCAGAGACGCTCTCTGCCATACATAATCTAAGCACAGAATCATCTAAATTAAGTTTTAAGGAATCAGGTTTTATGTCTAAACTACCAACTCTAAATATAGAAACTATTCAGGCAATTATTGATGAAAAAATTGAGGATGAAACTGTTAATCAATTAGTTTGGTATTATCTTGGTTATCGTTATGATAATGCTACTTGTAAATGGGATATTTCCAGAGTAGCACCAGAGTGGCGAGAAGAATATCCAGAACCTCCAAATTTTATTGAATTTCGGCCACCTACTGTTAAATTGACTCGCTCTATTCCTAAAGAAAATAAACAATTGTTGAAAAGAAAATTGGGTTTTAAAGGCTATAAAATAGGCGAATTTACTCCTGTACAAGCACGTCGTGCTACTATGGCTAATTGGCTTTTAAGTTATATGGCAATTAATGATAAAAGAGACTAGGAAGTAGAGGGCAGAGATTAGCTATTTCTCAATGCTTGATTAACCAACGCCCAAGACTAATAAACATTTCCAATAAAAATATCCAGAAAATAAAATTGATTTTGACTAATGCATAGCACAGCCATCTACTTGCTCTAGTTTTACCTTATAGAGATTAATGATATCTAAGCTATCCTCAATTTTAAATAGTCGAATTAAACCTACATTTTTTGATTGTAAGTAATAGGTAAATTCTGGATTTAGTAGTTAAATTTTTTTAGTTGAATATACTGCTAACTCTCACCAAGACTATTGAGGTTGATAAAATTTTCTGGTTACTTTGAGAATACTACTATTAGTAACTCTCTACTACCAACATTCTGCACTTCATAACTTAGCAGAAACTATGCAAGCATAACTTTTTAATTATCCTTGGAGACTAATTCCTTATTGCACTATAATGAGTTAATAACTCATAGCTGATCACTAATAGATAACCACTGAATGCTTACCATAGAAATTAAAAAAAACAAAAGAAAAAAATAGAAAGAGACTCACATATCAAACCAATATAAATAGTTCATTAATACTCAACATATAAAAGACAAGACCCAAAACAATTGATCATAAATATGATAGCAATAGGACATAGGAAAATAACATTATATTTATAGCAGACGCTAAACTATTCTCAATAATTCCGATAACAGAAATGTTATCGGAATTGATGAAATTTCAATTTTAGTATTTCAAGCCTCTAAATGAAGCTAGAGAGACTGATAACTGATAACTAATAACTGAGATAACATTGCTATTTAGCTTCAGCATCAACATCTACTCTAGGTAGTCCCAGACTATAGTTATTGACACGACTACCAAGGTTATAACTAATTTCACCTGATTGTAATAGTGATCGGACAAAATGTTCTAAATCAGAACCCATACAACGCAGATTATATTCAGTTAAATCTGAACCACTATAAGATTCTACCAATTCATCAAACTTTCGGTAAACCTGCTCCACAGCAGTATCATTCCAGTTAAGTTCATTGTCGGGATCAATATCTAAAGTTAATGCCTGATCATCAGGAACAAGTTCATTATTTTCCACAGTTCCTGCAAAAATACGAATATGTCTAGTTGTTGACTTTAATAGCATAAGTAATTTTTTCTGGCGTTAGTTTTCGTTAAATTCTATCTTAAGTACTGTATTACCTAGCATGATAATATATCCCTAATTTATTAATCAGATACTAAACGATAGTCTATATTTTCTTCTCTAGATAAAAATTCAGCAAATATTCAGTGCAATGCAAGTGGGACCAATAATAAACTTACCTCGTAATTGCCATTGACCTAAGCTGGGATCATCAACTTCTAACAATGCACTAAGAGTATGATACCAAATCCGGCTATGAAAAGCTTATTTTTTAAATCCTTCCAACTCTCTAGTACAAGTGCCTTAACCTTTATAATAAAGCGTAAAGCGGATTTAGTCTGACTCACTCAATTTCTAGTCTTAAATGCAAATAACCCACATAATTCTACTATCGCTTGAAATCTAACCCTGCATTTGTCAGATGACTAAACCTTGATTTCCCACATTTTAATGGTTGTAAATTTATATCTGTTTTATTTTGCAATGCCTGAGACTGAATAAACTTTTACTGATAGTAAATATAAGGGCTACTACAGAGCAATTAATATTTTCTAGTTCAAATATGCCAGAACTATTTTTTCTCGAAGATATGTTGAATATAATTTCATAACTATATACAGCACTCTGCATAACTAATTATTACAGTAATAACAGTGAATAAACTAATTTAGGATTTGCTTAGAGGAAAACAACTTAATGCCTAACTCTAAAAGTTTAGTTACTCCGTTCAAGTTTTTGGGCACAAATGCTGCGGAATTATGCTTTGAGTTCCAACCATTAATACTCAATAGGTTTAAATTCTGGTGAGCAGGGAGATAGATATATAACCTTAGCTCCCACAGACTCTAATATTTTTTTCAATACCCTTGACTTTATGAACCATCAGAATTGTCCATAACGACCACTGCTCCTGGCCATAATTTTGGTGCTAATTCTTTCTGGATAATATTGAAAATCTTCTCCCTTAATTAATTTTCATCAGGATTAGATTTAAAACAAAGGTTTTGATAGCGATCGCATGACCACATTTGATAGCCCCAATGAAAGTGACTTGGCTACCTCTATAGTAACGTTTGGACCCATAAAATCCTTCTCCAATAGACTCCTGGCCATTGGTCTCATCATGCCCAGTCAAATACCCATTTCATCCAAAAAGGCCAGTTTTTCGGGATGGCAAATCTCTAATTACTTTCCAATACTCCAACCTTTTTCTTTGATTTTCCTGTCTTAGAGCCTAAGTGCTTCTTAGGGTTCTTTTCAGGGTCAGTTGTATTGAATCAAAAAACGGCACATTGTACTTTCACTGACTATGATTCCAGCTTTGTCTTGCAAATATTCACAGCATTCTACTAGTATCAGGTCAGGTCTCAATAAGTCTTTCTAGAATCTTCTATTTCATTTTTATAATTTAATAATTGCTTGGGCTTACCTCTTATTACTCATCGAGGCAGTAATTGGCCTGTTTATGGTTTTCGTTTTAATAGCTCTTGTACCCTACTTTTGCACTCCTTGAAATCTTTGAGCAACTTTCCCAATAGATAGTATCTCCAGCTTCGTAAGTGCTGACCATTTTTTGAGGTAAGTCTAAAGAATAAGGTTTCATTTTTATCAAAACAATTCAGAAAATATCATTACACCTAATAGTTATGCAAAACAGTGTAATCAAATTTTTATTTCTAACTTTCCCTGATAACACGTGCAAACCACTGTATTAACATTTACTTATATTCTTGTATCTTAATATTTACTTATATTCTTGAAAATTTATATTTTTGAATATCTTGAGTAAATAATTTTATGTAAACTAATGTGATATAAATCACTAATTTGTAGGATAAATATCATCTAAATTCAACTTATTTATCACAATTATTAATTTTGATATAAGTAATATTAAAAGTAATGGAGTTATTGGAAAAAACTATGATGAATTATCTAAATCAATCTTTTCTACCGGCAATAGGAATCACAGAATTAATGTTTCAAGTTTATCGTTCTGGTATCTTGACTAAAGACCAAAGAAAACAACTCAAAGATTTATTTTTATACCACAATCTGACTGAAGAAGATACCACCGCAATTAATCGATTAATTCATGCAATTCGCCGTGGATGGTTGAAAATGGTATAATTCAGAATATCCTTTTTATAATTGTTGAAAGTTTAATTATTTTTGAAAAATGCTATACTTAACTATGTTCTAATAATCCATATAATAAGATATTTTTATCTTTAATAATTCTCAAATAAAAGTTATTAGCATCTTATTCATAGTTCCTGATGTCTAATCCTTAACCACTAATTATATCTAACAAAGATAAATAACACAGCACTTTGCAAAACTAACTAGTACAGCAATAATAGTAGGTCAAATAATTTTTGATTTGCTTAGAGAAATATCACTTAATACCCCATTCTAATAGTTTAGTTACTGCTTCTAAGTTTCTAGGCGTAACGCAAAGTAAAGTTTGCTGATAAATGCTAGGGTGTTCTTACCATAAACTCTCCATTGGAGAGAGCTCCGATGAGTAGGGAGATAAATACATAATCTTAGTTCCCACAGACTCTAACATTTTTTCAATACCCTTGACTTTATGGACTTAAAAGTTTTTCATAACTACCACTGCTCCTGATCATAATTTCAGCACTAACTCTTTCTGGATAAATTGTTAGAAATTTTTTCTCTTCATTGATTTTCATAAAATTTTGAAAGAATTAGTACTTCTAAAATTGATAGCCCCAATTGACTTTGACTCGACTACCTTAATATTTTTGGTTATTAATGTTAGCCTGTTCTCCAATATACTTCTCCAAAAATGCCGATTTTGGAACGGCGTTTCAAAGAGTTAGTAACCTTTTATGAAGATATCTAATAAGCTCCTGAACATTAGTCTCATCATCCCCAGTCAAACACCCAAGTAATCCAAAAATACCAGGTTTTCGGCATTGCACATCTCTAATAAATCCGAATTATCCTCCCTTTTTCTTTGATTTTCCTCTCTTAAGGGTTGAGTACTTCTGAAGATTTTTTTCCAGAATTCTATTTGATTCAAAAAAACAGTACATTGTACTCTCACTGACCCTAATTCCAATTTTCGAGTACATCTGAATAGATGTCTGTGAGGCTTAATAAGTACTGACAATTTTTTGACTTAGGTCTAAAGATAATGTTTTTTTATCAAGAAAATTCATATCTTTGATTACCTAAAAGTGTAATGCAAAATGCTTTATTTAGTATAACTAAAATATTTCTTTCAGCATTTTTATAAATATCAACTTATATAACAATACAACTATATCACCAAAAACTTTTTATCAAATCTTTAACTCATAAATTTTTATATACTATAGAGTAAATTCTCACCATAAGAAGTATAAATATTAAAGAATATCTAACCTGAACAACCGTAGTTTAAATAAACTTTTGTAGTATATAATTTTGCCAGGCATTACTTTATCTTACTCTTAAGCAAAAAAGAAGATAAAAATTGTGGTAAAAAAATAGTAGTTTTAGCTAAAATTAACCTACTTTATAAGTATCACTATTATTGTAAAGTTTACAAATGAGCGATATTTATATTTCTTGGTCACATTATCATCAAACAATTGAACATCTAGTAGCAAAAATTTATCAATCCCAATGGGAGTTCAATCAAATTGTCTGTTTAGCTAGGGGAGGACTACGAGTAGGAGATACTCTTTCTCGTATTTTCAGCAAACCTTTAGCAATTCTAGCTACTTCTTCTTATGGCGACATTAAGGGTCAAAAGCAAGGTAATATTAAAATAGCGAAAAGTTTGACTATGACTACAGATAGTTTAGGTAGTCATGTTTTGTTGGTTGATGACCTAGTAGACTCAGGAATTACTATTAAAGAATCCATTAATTGGCTTCAGAATAATTATGGTCAAGAAATTAAAGAAGTAAAAACGGCTGTTTTGTGGTATAAGTCTTGCTCAATATTTGAACCTGATTACTATGTTGATTATTTGCTTGATAATCCCTGGATTCATCAACCCTTTGAAATATATGAACAAATAAATCCTTCTGATTTAACAAATGTCTACATAGATAGTCAAATTAACTTGGATTAAATACTTAATTTACTAGGGATACAGATTTAGGAAAAAATTTTTTGTGCTAAGTTAAAAAAATGCTGATATTAACTAAACTCATATATCATCATATTCAAGCTAAAGCTAAATTAGTCAAAAATAGCAAATGCCTAATTTTTTGGCTTCAAGTAGTAACTTGAGCTTTAGTTTGTGTGATATACTTATCCATTAATAATAGTCTTTATATATGTATAGCAATCCTAAATTATTTGTAAAATCACTGAACTTCTTGACAAGAGTTTCAACTTCTGTTTATCACGCCTTCTGATTCCTGTCTCCTCCCTTCTAGTCGCTTATTTTTTTCACAAATTATATAGAATTGCTACATTTGTCTCCATGTTTCCTTTAGTGTTAGATTGCTGAATATTAAAGGTAGAAATAGATTTTTTAATAGCACTATCAAAAACACTATTTAGGAGCAGCCTGGTCATTAACTCCGGGGTTTTTAAAGTATCGAAACTTAATTAGACTTGAATTCTTTTTCAATTGAACCATTAACCTATAATCTTCTTCAATTAAATTATTTATTTATTATGTCTACTTCTAAACTAACTTTGAATCTAGTAGAGGGATCTATATCTTTTGATTTTACCCCTGAGGCGGCAAGAAATTTACAAAGTGCAATAGCTGAATTAATAAAGCAATTAAAATCTGTTGCTGCCAAAACGGCTACAGGTAGTTCTGGTAAACCAACTCCACAAAAACCTACGGAATATCGGTATACAGGAGATGTCTTTTTAGAAATCTTTTGTAACCCTAATATTTGGCCTAGTCCTTTTGCTGCTAAATTATTAATTACTTTGCGAGATGAGCGAATTCGGATAACCACTGAAGCTGAACTTACTAGAGTTTATGATGATATTAATCAATATTTAGACCAAAGAGGCTGAAAGTGTTCAAACTAATTTTGAATGGCAATTACATGAAGCATAATTCATCGGTTAAATTACAAAATTATTTACCTAATTTTTGTGTGAAACTAGTTCTGCAAAGATAGTTTGAATTTTATGATATGTTAAACGTTCGCCATATAGGTTACCCTATCCGACTCGCCTTCAAATTCAAAACCGTGCCTGACTTTCACCTCACACTGCTCCTCTCCTAGACATTCCGGCGTTGGTGAATTAAGGTATGATTTGAGTTCATAGCGATCGCGATCTTAGGCAGAAAAATTATAGAATGTCCAGAATGTCAATCAACTCACATCAATAAAAATGGCCAAAAGAAAGGAAAGCAAAACTACATCTGTGTTTATTGTGGTCGTTAATTTATTGATTGCTGAAACTTATACAGTTTATAGTGATCAACTCACAGATGAATGGTTAAAAATGTATGTTAATGCTATGGGCTTAAGAGGAATATCAAGAGTCAAAAAGCTACACCATACTACAATTATCAACTCAATTAAACAAGTAGGAAAACTATTACCACGTTCTTACTCTCCTCAAAAAACTCCTCAAGTAAGAGAGCTAGAAGAATTACAGACATAATTAGGCTCAAAAAAAAACCAAAACCGCTTGAGCATTAAACGAATCATTGAAATATGAATGAAGGCTTCGCTATTTCATTGAGCAATTTATCGTCAACACAAAAAGGAAAACTAGCTGTAAAAAATGGCTAACTGATCATTGGGGAGGGTATGAACGAGTCTTCCTCTGTAATAGAACACATTATTAGTAAAAACCATTGCCCTGCAATTGGAATGCACAAATGGAATTATCAGACAGCAGATCGGTCGATGGCATCGCCGACAGAATAAATTTGGCAAGCTCTGGCAACAAACTGAGGTAACAGTAAGGTTGGCGAGGGCCTAATTTAATTGGATTTGGGTTCATAGTCACAAAGAAAATACTGCTGCGCAAAGAGCTGAGGAACGCGATCGCTCCTTGGAGTTGGAACGACTTAATTACTTATCCCACACTTTACTGACGCACTACCGGATGTTCTTCATAATCTTTAGAAAGTCTACAATAACCTCCTAAGCAAGCAAAAGTTCTTTCCACTACCCAACGTCTGGGTAAAACTTTAAACCCTTTTTCAGTTCTATTAACAATATCTAATTTATACCCACAAACCATTGTCACAGATTTCTCCAGTTTTCCTCAATAGCCTTGTTCTGCCCAAACAATTTTGAGATTTGGAGCATCATGTTTAGCTTGAAGAAATACAGACTTAGCTACATCCCGATCCTGTATCTGGGCTGAGTGTACTACTACAGTTAACAATAACCCTTGAGTCTCCACTCTTCTGTGTCGTTTCCTGCCTTTGATATTTTTGCCGGCTTCTTTTCCACGCACCCCCCTTTTTCAATCGTTTTTACTGACTGTAAATCAATGATAGCCGCCGATGCTTCTTCAGTTATACCCTGTTTAATTCTCACTGTTTTTCGTAATGTGTCATTGATTTGTTTCCATACTCCATTACGTTGCCAACGATCAAAATAAGTAGCCACCGTTTGCCAAAGTGTTAAATCATGAGGAAGTGCCCGCGACGTATCGGTTTGATATATCGGATGATTGATATCGCCTTACCCGGTCACCCCTATATTAAGTCAGCTCTGGATATGGCTTGTTGGGATATCCTGGGCAAAGCAACGAAACTGCCCCTTTGTGAAGTTTGAGGGTCGTATCTACCAAGCTATAACTATCCAAAATTCTGTTCCCACAGGTACTCCAGAAGAAATGATTGAATCAATTAAACGGGGTCAAGCCAAAGGGGAAGCGGTTCATACCTGTAAAATTGGTGCAGATGTGGCGTTAGATATTGAGAGGATTAAAGGCTATCGGTACATATTTGCCCCCGAATGAAACGGCAACCTTTGATGTTGCGCTTGGCTAGTGGATGAAGCAATACGGGTGATCAACTCCGTCAAAGAGCCGATTTTATTTTATATTTTGAACAGCCTTGTGAAACTTATGAAGAATGTTTGCAAGTCCGTAAACTTACGAATCATCATAAGCTGTTTGAAATAGCTCAAGAAATTAGTGGAAAACTGACAGTAGTAATTGATCCATATGATTTAGTAAAAAAACTAAAGCAACTGTAAAAACTTATTGTAATATTATAGGTATACCATTTATTGAAAAAGCTTTAGAATGGAAAGCTGAATCTCAACCTGACATTAATCAATGGGAAGGGGGATGGCATAATTGTGTATTATCTAGTCAAGGATTTAAAGAAAGAGAAAAAAAGATTATATTAGAATTGAAGATAATGAACATCTAAAGAAAGCTTATTAATTTTTTTTTGCCTTACTATGAAACACTTTATGAAGATCGACTAATAATTTAATAACTTTTAATAACTATTGTTCGTTTTACATTCTAATTATTTAATTTCCACTGTGTATAATAACAGTATTTTTATAGTCTTGGAAGTACAATTTTTTAGAAGTTTAAGGAATAGCTAATACAAGATTAGGGCGTTCCTGAATATAATATATTTTCAGGATCTATAAAAGAGCTTTTTTATCTCTTTAAGGCGTAGAAAAAGCTTCGATTTATAATTGAGTAATATAAGAATTTTATACCTAAAACATGACAATCAATAAAATATGATATTTTGTTTTCAGGTATTTACTAATAGTTATGTACTACCAACCGCAATGTCCGAACTAATCTCCATAGTTAACTTAATTTATTAATATAGATTTGATTTGGATAGATAGGATATTTATAGTTATATTTCATAATTAATTTGATTAAACTATCATTTCTTTTTGCAGAGCATAAATTAATTGATTAAAATTAATCCCACACTAAAATATTTTGAAGTGTGGGTATTCTTTTAATACTATAGATAAATATTTTAGGACCTAGAGCAAAAGTACAAATAAATACTATATTATAACTAATTATCTAAACATAATATCATATCTTTTTTGAAAGTGCTAATTAAGGTTAGTAGGTGGCATAATACCACCAAAAAACTAACCAATTGCTAGACAGATATTAGGGAAGATATAGAAAGAAAACAAAAACACTCACCTATTAGGGATAAAAACTTAATTGAGGCAAACCCAAAGTCTCTTCCCAACCCATCATCAAATTCATACACTGAATACTCTGGCCAGCTTGACCTTTGATTAGATTATCAATGGCTGACATAATAATCACTCTATCAGTACGATGATCCACCTCAATACCAAGATAACAAAGATTAGTACCACTTGCCCACTTAGTTTGAGGATAAGTACCACTGGGCAATACCTTTACCCAAGGACAATTACGATAAAAAGCATTGTAAATAGTCAATAAGTCTTCTCGCACCAATCCAGGGTCTCGGAGAGTACCATATACTGTAGCTAATATCCCCCGTACCATTGGCATTAGATGAGGAGTGAATTGCACTTTCACATCATAACCTGCCAGGTTACTACAAATTTGTTCAATTTCTGGAGTATGTCGATGACTAGCTACTCCGTAAGGACCAACAGAGTTATCTGCTTCAGCCAGTAACATATTAATATTTGCTTTTCGGCCACCTCCCGATGTACCTGATTTAGCATCAATAATTGCAGTTTCTGGTACTATCAAACCCTGTTTAAACAGTGGCGAAAGCGCTAAAAGACTAGCAGTAACATAACAACCAGGACAACCAATAAGTTGAGCATTGGCTATACGATCGCGATACAATTCTGGTAAACCATAAACCGCAGTAGCTGCTATTTTTTGATCTGTACGTTCTCCGCCATACCAAGATTGATAGGTTTCAAGATTACTAAACCGATAGTCAGCTGAGAGGTCTAATACTTTACATCCTTTTTCTAATAGGTTGGGTGCCATCTTCCAAGCTAGACCATTAGGTAGGGAGAGGAAAACTATCTGAGATTTATTGGCAATTTTGTCCAACTCTATTGATTCTATTTTTAAGTCTACAGAATGCTCTAAGTGAGGGTAGATTGAAGAAAAAGGTTTTCCTGCACTGCTATCCCCTCCCAAATAAACAACTTCTACTTTGGGATGATTCTGAAGCAGCTTCACAAGTTGCACCCCGCCATAGCCGGAAGCACCTACAATTCCTATTGGCACAGGTGCTGATTTTTTCATAACATTAACTCCTAGCAGCAAAAAAAATTAACTTTTGCTGCATTTTAGTACCAAATTTTAATTTTGGTGGTAGTTATACCAATTTCCTTAAGTATGGCTACACATTATACTCAAGAATAAAATCATATAATCTTATTAATCTTAAGTAATGTAGCCTAAGTTTATGAAATTGGTATTAGTATCATGTTTTATAATTTTTGTCTTGTTAAGGAGTAAAAAGTGGTTTGTCAAAAGAACTTTATCAAATCACATTTATTTTACAATGTTAAAGATAAATTTGGTTTATTTTACACAATTTATTTTCAAATCCCAAAATAATCTCCTCAGTACAAAAGCTACAGTTATCCACTGGACTTAGTTGGTAAACTTCTAATCTTTGCTGGAGTCTTTTTGAAGTTACTAATTATAATATAATATAGCTTAAATAAAACCAAAACTATTATGATCTTAAACCAAAATTATGAGTTTTTAAGATTACAGAACTGCAAAAAAAATCTTAACTGAACCGTATTGGATTATTAGGGTAGTTTCCCTAATTATTGGTAAAAAAAGTCGATTGCCTGGAAGAAAAAGCCTTTCATACAAATATGCTCGCTTTGGAGTGTAATAATAACGTTTTAGTTAAGTTAACCCCTTCTTTATATGAAACCTGCTTAATTCAGTCTAAAAAAAATATTTTATCTTGAGCCTAACCTGCAAATATTCCTAAGTTCTCTTTCCTCCTAACTTCTTAGTTCTCAGTACTGACTCCTAATTAACTATCTAAGTTACACCAATGCTACCGAATTTATATTATTCCCCCAAAAGGTCAGAGCGATCTTTAACTGTAATTGTGTTGGGATCAAACTCTGTTCTACTTCGCGATCGCTAACTATCCATTCAAAAAGCTTTAGTCTTGTTCGAGCTTTTTCATTTTTACCTGTAATTATCAACCCTCTCACATCATATTTTTAGCAGTTTTAAAAGCCTTTAAGTAAATAAATAATCAACTACAACTAGGAGGTTTAATGTACTGCACCCCATTCATTATCAATAAGGGTTTTCTTTAATTGAAGTGTTATTCAATCCTACCACACAAATCCTTTGCTATATATCTCTTTCAACTAGCTTTTCACCCCGTAAAATTTTTTGGTTACCTACTTACTCACCTAAGCAAAACTTAATTGACATTCTCTGGAAATTAATTAAATATGAATGGATTGAATTTGATACCTATGAGAATTGGCAAAGTTTACTTAGGAAAGTAAATTAAATAAGGCCGGAAATTTGTGGTTTTTCCTTGGGAAACCTTTTGAATATAATTAATTTTTTCCGGCTTTATTTTCTTTTCATTACTTAATTATCTCAAATCCTAAACTCGTCAAACTTTGTACTTCATTAACTCCAAAACTGGTGTATACTTAATATTTTTTCAATTATTAATCCTAGCTATTATTGCTAGATATAAAAATCAATACCTAAGCAATCCAATTACTCTTTTTTCCCTAAATCAGATTTAACTTCATTGCTAGTGAAATCACGCAACATTTTTTTTATTTCCATGTTATGTAACTCTTCTTGACCAATCATTGTACGAGCATATTCTTCTAGATATATACTTGCATTTTCTACAGTTTCTAAGAATTTTTTATACAGTTCTAAAGCTTTAGCTTCATGGTTCAGACTTTCCTTTAAAAGATCTGCTACTGAATGTTTATTTGTTTCTTCAATCGAAGCCACTTTTAATGTCGGATGACCTTCTAAACCTGTTAATATTTCTCCTGCTTGTTGAGCATGAAGTAAAGATTCATTAGCTTGAGCTTGAAAAAATTGTACAATTGGTATGCGATTAGGTCCTGTCACCATTAAGGAATAATGAGTATAGCGTACTACGCCTGCGAGTTCAAATTCCATAATAGAGTTTAATAACTCTACAGATTTTGTATTGTCAAGTTCTCTCATTTTAGGCATTTTAAGTTTAGATGTCTCTCAATTAATAGTAACTACTTATTTAGAGACCAATATTTATTCAAGATTAATTTAAGCTTTTCTGGATTTAACTTTTATTTAAGGATATTAAATATTAACTATTTATATAGATAATTCAACTTTAAGAAAAAGGGAAATCAAATCACCTCAATCTTGGGTTAAAAGTAGGTTAATATCTGACTCTATTCCCAAACAAATCCCAGATTCGCTTTATATTTAGCAAAAACGTCTTGATATTCTTGCAGTCAACAAAAAAAAGATTTAAGAAATTCCTATAAAAAATGCTTAACTATGTTTCAGCAAAATTTGTCAAAGATTTATTAGCATAGGGTTTTCTTGTTCCATCTCATTAATTGTTGATAATTTATACAGTTTATTCCTAATAAACTGTGATATGTTTATTTTCCTAAATATGATCAACAAGAATAACAACTTAATTCCATATTTCAAAAACTATCTAAAGAGCTAGTACTACTGTATATCATAAACCACCGAATTCCCTATCGCTATAAAAGTATAAGAGCTAATTTATAAAGTAAATATTCAAAACCTAAATTTATTGCTATGCTTAGGCTTTGCAAGTTTTGTCCAGTAAACCACAAATTCATAAAAACTAGGTAATAGAAAACTATCGGCTAAGTTGACAAATCATTTATAAGCTGTAAATAGTAAAATCAAGTGACATATGATACTGGTTTTACTTCTTACTTAAGACTATTTTAAACCAAAATATCATGAAGTATTCCCGGCAAAATTTTCAATGTGTTTTCTTTTTTTTTCGAGATATTGTCTACCTACTCTATTAGTAAAATTACCACTTTTTATAGGACTAAAATAATCAACAATGAGAGCAAATAGATATAATATTGAAAATTTAATTCATAAGTCTAATTATTTTTCCATTGAGCATAGATAATAAAAAAATGTATATTATTATATGAATATCCAATAATGTTGTCAGTGATTTGAGCAATATTTTTATGTTTACTTTCTCCTAATAATCAGGATAAATAGTCAACCATTTTTTTGACATTTAGTTTTTTATAAATCATCAAAATTTTAACACTCTTTTTCAATGGATAGAGGCAAGGTAAACAAGGTTATTTCTTTCATGGGCTAGCATTTTTAACCTCAACCAAAATATATAAATAACCTCGACCTATTTGACTTGATTTTTTTTGAAATTCTAGATTATCAAAGTAAAAATTATTTTTATCAACCCCTACTAAATACTAGTAATATTAGCAGGGGAAAAATATACAATTTAAAAACTATCAGCCTCATAAAAAAATCCAGAAAATTCAAAGCTCCACTTAATTTAGAAGGAGTTTAAATTATCTTATAAACCTAAAAATAACAATTCTTTTAATGGCTGAGTACTTATTTAAAAAAGTAAATTTTTGAAGTTAATTATTGTTTGATTATTGTTGAGGTGTTACCACAGTTATATCATTCTTAACAAAGTCTAATTGTTTAGGGCTCATAACTTTTTTGATGGCCAATTCATTAATATCTTTGTAAGGACGGCTTTCTTTTATTTTTTCTGGTAAATTAGGTACATTTAACTTGATTGCTAATTTTTTTAAATCTGAGTCTGAAGCATCATTTATATCTATTTTGATTGTAGCACCAGGAGGAATAGATACATTTGAATTTGAAGTACCTGGACTAGTATTAGGAGTGGTGTTAGGAGTAATTGTACTTGCACAAGAACTGATGGCAATTAAGCTAGCAACGATTCCAGACAAGGATAGAAAATGAAAATAATTTATCATATTAGTTAGTTGAGAGAATTTTTTTGTTAATACTAAGACAAATCTATATTAATGGGTATGGAAAATATTGACAATTTTTAGTTAGGTTTTCTTCCTTAGTCCAAGACAGATATGACTAGGTATACTCTTAAGCAATTTCCACAGCTTCAATTATTCCTTTTTTTTTCTGAATACATGAATACATAACTTTCTTTATCATGGGATACTTAATGACCAAAATTATATATAATGCCTCCTCAAGATTACTAATTTTACTCTTAAGCAGTTTCATAGAAAAATAAATACATCAGTCAAAAAGGCCAACAAAAATATATCTACACTATTTAGATAATTACTTTAAAAAGATAGTTAATGGTTGTATAATCACTTACTCTGAACATCTTAACCTTTGCCATTATCAAAGCCATGAAAATGAGGATTAGAAAACTACTTTTAATGCTATTGACTCTAACTTTTGTAACTCCTACTTCTCTATTAAGTAGTTGTCGAAACCAAATAGATCAAGATAATACCAATTCAACTCAAATAATTGACAAAACTAAAGGTAATCTTAAGCTCCGTGCCAATGGAGAAGATTTTGTTAGGAAAGGCTTTATTACTAAAGATGGGTGGAAAATAACATTTGATAAACTCTACATTAATCTAGTTGAAGTTACTGCCTATCAAACAGACCCACCCTACAAAGCTGAAACAGGGGCAAAACTAGAGGCAAAAGAAAAAGTCATTCTTACTAAAAGCAAAGTGGTAAACTTGGCAGAAGGAAATGAAACAGCAGAAACTATTTTAGTCAGTGAAATATCTGCTCCTCCAGGTCACTACAATGCTATCTCTTGGAAAATGCTTAAAGCAACTAAAAGCCCTGTTCAAGGTTATTCTTTATTAATGAGTGGCACAGCTACTAAAGATAGTAAGACTATATCTTTTATTGTCAAAATTGACCACGAACTAGAATTTACCTGTGGAGATTTTGTCGGGGATCAACGTAAAGGTATTCTTAAAGCTGGAGAGACTGCAGAGTTGGAAACTACTTTTCACTTTGACCATCTTTTTGGTGATAGTAATGCTAACCCAGATGAAGAAATTAATACAGAAGCATTAGGTTTTGCTCCTCTGGCAGCGATCGCTACAGCCGGAAAAGTTGAGGTAGATATGGAAACATTCAAAAAGAAACTTTCCCCTACTAATTATGAAAAATTTATGGCAATTTTACCTAGTTTGGGTCATGTGGGGGAAGGTCATTGCGATGGTCAAATTTTGAAGAGGGAATAGATAGTAGGGAATAGGAAGAAAAGGAAATATAAAATTAAGAAAAAACTGGATAAAAGTCGTCCCCAGCAGTTAGAAAATTCTCGTGCCTCTCAAATATAATAAATGCTACTAATTTAACTTCTGAGCTCTGAGTTATGATGCCAAATACACCAGGTATCAAAGCCAGAGCTAATTTTTTGTCATCAGAAAATATTTACAACCCTATATTTTTAGTTAGCTAATTCTAGTAAGCAGGTAAACAATTAGGAATTACACACTTTAAAAGCTGAAATCTAATCCTTGTCTAAACATCGCCCTTTGCAAATAATTTTGTGTAAATAGGCCGGTGTTAAAATGTGTCGTAATATTACAAAATGTAAATGAACCTCAAATCAACTGTGTAAAGGAGCTTAAAGTCAGTATACAAATCTTAATATAGCTAAGTTTTTTCATGCCTACCTACAAATATAGCAATCCTAAGTAGGTTGCGGCAAAATTTCATACTGAAAAAGTTTTGGGAAATTGAATATTTGACCATCCGCAAAAAACTTAAATAGCCACTTAACTACTTTAAAAGAACTGCAAAGATGATAAAAAGTAATACTGAAATTTTTGGTTTGTAACCAAATATCTTCAACAGGATTTTGCTCCGGAGCATTGGGAGCAAATCTTGTACAATTTATCAACAATTCTTCTTCTGATAAGTATTGATTAATTGTCATTAAATATTCTCGAAATTCTTGAGAGTTATGGTAAGTTGCCCCATCCCAAAATATTGCCAATTTGTTGCCCGGTCTTTGCTTCTGCAAATATTTAATAAATTCAATAGTATTTTTAGTATTTCCACTCTCATATTCTTGCACAAGAAATTCCTTGGTTTTATAGTCTAAAGCTCCATAATAAGTCTGTCTTTCTTTTTCATTTTTAATTGCAATTTCTATTCTTTCATCTGTTTTTCCCCAAGCATAACCTAATATGTCTCCCCATAGAAGATGACATTCATCAATCATAAACACTGTAAGCTTTCCAGTTTCTATTTCTGGTTGCCATTTAGCTAAAAATTCCT
>ENA-UENW01000094-UENW01000094.1-marine-metagenome-genome-assembly--contig:-NODE-94-length-53297-cov-3.713014_pt1 | contig 53297 bp, 58 predicted proteins | sample MGYA00237876_ERZ529329 | MGnify/ENA primary metagenome ERZ529329 (study PRJEB26372, sample SAMN05368346) | marine metagenome | biome: cultured habitat; feature: ocean water; material: water; isolation... | reverse complement strand
ATGGGCTGCACTAACGAAGCCTACCTCGTAGCCAGAAGGCCCCAGGTATACCCCGCGCTGTAGTAACTCGTGGTGAAGCACCTTAAACCGTTCCATGCTGGCCGGATCAATTTGATCTGCTGCAGTAATTCGCTCCTTCGTGAAGGCCACCCAGAAAATAGAACCAATGTGTGGAATGGTCACATCATAACCACGTTCATCACAGTGAGCCTGTATGCTAGCCGCAAATCGAGCGGTCTTTTCTGCCATTCCTTCGTAGAAGCCTTCTTCCAAGCATTGCTCTAGTGCTGCATAACCAGCTGCCATAGCTACGGGATTTGCCGACAAGGTACCTGCTTGATATACTGGACCATCAGGAGCAATGTGTGACATGATTTCAGCGCTAGCGGCATAAGCCCCCACTGGGAATCCACCGCCAATAATCTTACCAAAGGTCATGATATCTGGCTGAATGCCATAGTAGCCGGCAGCCCCTTCGAAGCCAACTCGGAAACCTGAGATTACCTCATCGAAGATCAAAAGTACATTGTGCTTGTAAGCCTTAATACGTAGGCACTCCAGGAAGCTCTTGTCTTGTAGAAGGAGCCCGTTATTCGCAGGAACAGGTTCCACAATGATACAGGCAATATCATGGCCATGCTCTGCCAGCGTTTGCTCTAGCACTTCAGGGTCATTCAACGGAATGACAATGGTTTCTTTAGCAAAAGACTCAGGCACACCTGCAGAGCTCGACGTACCAAATGTCGCTAACCCTGATCCCGCTTTCACGAGCAGGCTATCTACATGTCCATGGTAGCATCCATCGAACTTAAGGATTTTGTTCTTACCAGTCACCCCACGCGCCAGGCGTAAAGCTGACATAACCGCTTCTGTACCGGAGCTCACAAAGCGGATCTTATCGATATAAGAGTGGTTGTCCAAAATGAGTTTACCCAACTGATTCCCCATGCGGTTAGGGGTACCAAAAGAAGCTCCTTTCCCAACGGTCTCCACCACCAGGTCATGAATACGCTTGTTGTTGTGGCCATGAATGAGCGGCCCCCAACTGCAACAGAAATCCAGATAAGTGTTGCCGTCTTCATCGGTCATGCGACAACCATTACCCTCACGGATAAATAATGGCGGACCAGAAACCGACTTAAATGCGCGAACGGGAGAGTTCACCCCTCCTGGGAAATACTGCTTTGCTTCTTCAAACAACTCGGCGGAAGCCGTACGGGTAATACGATTGGTAAAATCCATCTATGACATTTTGTACCGCCGCAAAGGTACGCTTTCGGCAGTAGCAGGAGGGGCTAAAATTGTCAGTCTTGTATCAAAGAAACTAGGCTATAGTCTTCCAAGGCAGGGTTTGTAAAAAATTGACGGTGCTATTTTTTTGACTCACAAGGCGAAAACCGCAGGCATAGCCCTAGCTACGGCGAGGATTTTCAACGCAGTGAGACGAAAAAAGAGTAAGTCAAGATTCACACCACGTAGTAGCACCGCAGGTAGATTTTGCCTTGGAGGACTATAAACGTTCTCGTAGCAATTTATTGGCCTGCTTGGGGTCTGCTTTTCCCTTCGATTGCTTCATAACCTCTCCCATAAACAGACCGATAAGTCCTTTCTTGCCATTCTGGTAAGCCTTCACTTTATCCGGAAAAGCCGCAATAGCAGCATCCACCCAAGCCGATAGTTCATCGGCATCGTCCGACTGTAGCCAGTTATTAGCAGTAGCCAAGGCCTCCGCTTCTTGATCCGGCTGCGCGACCATAGCGGGAAACAGCTCTTGGTAAGCTATCGTGTTACTAACCTTCCCATCCTCGATCAACTGGATAAAGCCTGCTAACTGCTGAGGGCTCAGTGGAAACTCAGCAAGGTTTTTACCTTCTTCCTTAGTCCAGGGCAGCAGCTTGTTGATTACCAAATTGGCCGCGGCCTTATACGTTGGAGTAGCTTCTGCCAATTGTAGGAAGTAACGCGCAGGCTCAGGTTCGGCCGTCAACAAATTGGCATTGTATTCTGAAAGGGCATACTTCGCTACCAGCTCCTCTTTCAACACCCACGGCAATGCCGGCAGGCTAGCTTTAATTTCATCCACCTCCGCCTGCTGAAGCACAACTGGCGGAAGGTCAGGATCTGGGAAGTAACGATAATCATGCGCATCTTCCTTTGATCGCAACGGGCTAGTCACACCGGTTGCCGGATCAAAGTTTAGCGTTTGCTGCGCTACGGTTCCACCAGCTTCTACGATCCTCTTCTGACGCTCCACCTCATAGGCGATCGCCTTACGAGCATAGCGCATCGAGTTGAGGTTCTTGATCTCACAACGGTTCCCGAAATAGTCTGCCCCCATTGGTCGAATAGAGACATTGCAATCACAGCGCATACTCCCTTCTTGCATATTACCATCCGAGATTCCCAGATAACGCACCAACTGCCGCATGGCCGTCATCAGTGCATCCACTTCTTCAGCAGAACGCAAATCCGGCTCCGTAACAATTTCAAGCAAGGGCGTACCAGCACGATTGAGGTCTATGTAGCTATAAGGGTCATCACTATCGTGCATCGACTTCCCAGCATCTTCCTCCATATGAACGTGATGTATACGCACATACTTCACCTCCTCTCCTACCGTAATAGGGATTCGCCCACCCACACAAACGGGTCGAGCATCCTGGGTAATCTGATAGCCTTTCGGCAAATCCGCGTAGAAATAATTCTTGCGATCGAAGTTATTGCGGAGGTTAACCTCACTATCTAATGCCAGTGCTAGTCGGATAGCATGATCCAATTGCTGGCGATTAAGCCGTGGCAACGTTCCCGGATGCCCCAGGGAGATAGCGCTAATCTGCGTATTCGGATCCGCCCCAAAGCGCACTTCATCTGCACAAAATGCCTTCGACTTAGTGCTTAACTGCACGTGTATTTCTAGACCAATTACCGTTTCGTAAGCCATAGCTGGAATATCAGTACGATTTTAAGCGCGTAAAGGTAGTAGGCCGGGCTGGTTTAGGCAAGATTAGCAAGGAGGGGAATTACGACGGCAATTTCATAAATAAAAAGTTTAATATTTTATTAAGTTACATATTTTTATTAGATTTGTACCGGAGTTGAAATACTCCTCAACAACACTACCTCTCTTTTTCTGACCAAATGGGGTAGTCTTCAATTGACAAATCTAATACTTAAGCAGTTGTACTCCGCGGGTAATGGACTGCAGAAAGTAATGTTCAACGTAACCATAGGATATGATGGCCTGATTAATGTATTGTCATTGATCAGGATAATGATCCCATGCTATTTCTGAGGGTTCAGAAATGGTCATGTCCAGGACCAGGTGAGGGTGGGCCCGCCGGAGGCGGTATGCCTTCAAAGTATTCTTAACATAGGAGTCGGCTCCTATAATTGCACAAACGCTTAAGTCCCTCCAAACAATAATACCCTACAACAACCTTACCCCTAGTCCATGCCCATCTCCTAATCGCAGCAGACCATTCTCCAAAACAAAGCCCCCTGCCACTAAATCTCTTGCCAGGTCCAGACTTCCATCCAGATCCAGGTATTTGGTCGCTGGGCTAGATAAGGCGGTATGCAATGCAGCAGTGATCGAAACAATACTCTCGTCGTTGCAACCCCACATGAGGTCAATGCCACTGCGTTCTGCGACAAAGGCAATTTGGCGCGCCTCACTTACACCACCACATTTCATCAATTTGATATTGAAGATGCCGTACGGATGAGGATCATGAGCCAGCTTCAGTGCATCGGTAGCGTGGTGTAGATCTTCATCAGCAGCACATAGTTTGCGAAGATGTTCTGGCAGAGCCAGCTGGGCATCGATACCACTCAGTCGATCTTCTTCCTTCACCTTTCCGCGGGCGTGGCCTGCTGGGAAAGGTTGCTCGTAGAATTCTACGTCCATAGCTGCTGTTGCGGCAGCAAACTGCTCCAACTCTTTGGGCTGATAGCCTTGATTACCATCAACTCGAATCTTGACCTCAGCGCCCACTGCTTCTCGCAGTTTGGAGAACACCTCTACATCCTGCTCCACACTTCGCCCGGTCTTTAATTTGATCACGCGAAAACCCGCCGCCATATGCTCACGAGCTTGTTCCAAGGTTTCTGCTACTTCACCAATGCCAATAGTGATAGAAGTGGGCAACTCATTATGCACTGCACCCCACCAGTCAACTAGACGCATCTGCTGCGATTGGCAAAAGGCATCGTGTAGCGCCACATCTACAGCCGCCAAAGCCGCAGGGTATTGAAGAATTTGCCTACGTATTTGCTTCAGCAATGCAGGAAATTGAACTATGGGCGCACCGTGTAAGATTGGCTCTACTACTTCGCGCAATGCCTGAACACTATGAGCCACAGACTCTCCTGTAACACCCTCTGATGGAGCGGCACATCCTACACCAACCATCCCATTATCGAGGTGGATTAATAGGAACACATTTTCTACACTAGAGATCGTACGATAGGCAATCGTGTAGGGCCGCGTAAGTTCTAGGTTCTCTCTCAGGACTTCTACCTTCTTGATTCTCATATCTGAATAGCTTCAATTACAATTCTTGATTACGACGCTCCATTCATCCACGCCTCGATCTCCGACGCCTCAATCGGCACCCGAGCACTTAAGTCTATAGGCCCCTTTTCTGTGACCAGGATATTATTCTCCAGCCGGATCCCTATTTTCTCTTCTGGTATATAGATGGCTGGCTCGCAAGTGAACACGTTACCAGCTTGAACAGGCTCATATCGCAAACCAGGATCATGTACATCTAAGCCCAAGTGGTGGCTCGTTCCATGCATGAAGTATTTCTTGTACGCAGGTTGCTTCGGGTCCTGATTTTTTACATCTGTACTATCTATTAGCCCCAGTGCGAGTAGCTCGGCTTCCATCAAGCGTCCCACCTCTCGGTGATACTCATCTAGATCTGTGCCAGGCAGCAACATCTTTATCGACTCTCTTTGTACCTTTAGCACTGCATCATAAACGGCACGCTGACGCTCACTAAATCGACCGCTCACCGGAATAGTGCGCGTAATATCTGCCGCATAGAAAGCATATTCCGCACCGAAATCCATGAGCAGCAATTCGCCTTCACGGCAGGGCTTGTTGTTATTAGTATAATGTAACACACAGGTATTTGCGCCACTAGCTATAATCGGATCATAGGCGTGCCCGGTAGCTCGCTGCTGCAGGAAACTGGCAGTAATCGTTGCCTCCACCTCGTACTCTTGCACCCCAGGCTCCAACATTTTCAGCACCTCCGTAAACGCTTGCCCAGTAATATTTACAGCTTGCTGAATCGCATCAACTTCGGCCGGTGACTTCACCATGCGCAGTCGTTTCACCAATGGTCCACTACGTTGGTACTGGTGTGCTGGATATTGAGCATTTAGTTGTTGGGCCATCCGTTGATTACGCGTCAGTACGGGGCTATGGAAACGATCATGTTCATCCAGATTGAGGTATACCCGTTCGCTCAGCAAAATGAGCTCCCGCAGAATAGCCTCATACTCATCCAGCCATAACACCTTTTCAATACCACTGAAACGTCGTGCCTTGGTTGGCGTTAACTGCTCTCCCTCATAGCGAAGTAGCCTTTCATTTGGTTTTCGGATAAAGAGAACCTCCTCGAAACCCGATTTTGTACAGCCCGGAAATAGGAGTAGCACGGTCTCTTCTTGTTCTATACCACTTAGGTAGTACAAGTCATTATTCTGGCGAAAAGGAAAAAAAGTGTCTCCTGAGCGCGGCATTAAATCATTGGAATGAAAGATGGCTAAGCTACCTGTCGGTATCTGTTCCATAAAACGCTGCCGATTGAAGCGGAACAGCTCACTCGGGAGTGGATAATATTTCATGCGTAATTGCTGAATTCAGTAAAGTAGGTTCTACTCACAGCAAAGGTAAGAAGCATTACAAAAGGAGAATCCGGCTTGATCTAATGTAAATTTAATGTTAACTTTGTGTAAATTTAATGTATTGTGAAGAGTAAGATATTTGAAGAAAAGCAGGTTTTTAAAGGTACAGATCTATTGATCGTCAGTTCATTATGCTTACTGCTGCTAACACTTGGCTTTTGGCAAAACGTAAGCACCAATGACTGGGGACAGTTGCCAATTCAAGCAATAGTAGCCTTCCTACTTGTGCTGGCTGCTACTGGCCTTTGGCTTCGCAGTCTTATGCGTAGGACCCAAAGCAACGTTATTACCGGCAAATTCTTGATCTGCAAAATCAGCAGTTGGCAAAAACATAAACGCAAGGTAAATCTGAAGAATATTAAGCGTGTCAGTATTATCGAAACCTCACTTAGTGCCCAGTGGGGCGGTGGTAACCTCAACTACTCCGATGAGGAATTTTGGGCTATAAACGGCAGGAATGGCCTCGCGATTAGCACGAAGGATGGTCAGCAGATCTTTATTGGGTCACAAAAGCCACACCTCATGGCCAAGGCACTGAAGAAAGCGATAAAGCGTCGGAGTACTTAATGCCGCTCGTCACCTCCTAGTTCGTTTACGTTTGGCTTTCGCCTTAATGAAAAGGGTCTGCTCTGAAGCCACCATAAGTTGGCGATCCGTCAGGAAGTCAACAGCTTCATATTGAGTTGCTACGACAAAAGATATCCTCCTAGATTGTATTCGACCTTTTAGAAAATGGCCATCTGGATAATCCCGGAGGAAATACAAATTGGCTGCGGAATAGGGTATGAAGCCCAGTCGCTTGGTATAGTAGTATGCCAAGAGTGCTACGGCGCCCGTCTCAGGATGAATTGCTGCGGCCGTCACCACTCGCTTACGCAACGCCAAGCTATCTCGCAACACCGCAGTTTGCCCTCCTCCTACTGCTGGCACCACATAATGGTACGTCATTAGCTTAGCACGACTAATTCTGTGCTTCGTAAAAAGATGGAAGGTATCCTGATGTATGAAGAAGGCCTCCGTATCATGCCGCGCCTGATTTGGAAACTGGAACGGAAAACTGTCTACCTGTTCCGTTTGTGGATCGTAGCGATAGATAATCAAATCATCACGAACGCGTCGATTATCACCAAAATCACCGAGATACAGACGTCCCTCGGGATCACAGCTCAGATCTTCCCAATCTCGATTTCGAACGCCAATGTTTTTCTCGTAAAGGAGTTCTCCTGATCGGTCAGTAAGGAATATTGTCGCGTCATTACCGCCGTCATTATGCCACCAGAGACTATCAGGCGTCACCGCTGCCAGGCCAGAAACCTCTCTTAAATCAAAAGGTAATCGGAAGCGTTTTGGACCTAGGTTTTCCTGTGCGGATAAACTTCCAAAATGAGTACAAATCAGTAGAAATAAGGCGCATAAACGCACTCCACAAAAACTTTTTTTCATTTTTTTTGACCGTTTTTCATCCGCCGAAAAAAAGGTATATGACTAAACCAAACTACGTTTTCCAGTGAAGTTGAAGTTTTTAGCATCGCCCAAAGATATGTGGTCAATCGTAGAATAACGCAAAGGAGTTTTGGAGCTAAGTTCAATTTCTACTAATTCTGTATGGTATTTGGTATATTAAGCAAAAGGGGGACAGACAGATTGTACGATGCTTAAGCGCAAAAGCGCAGCCCAACCTCAGCACCTAACAATAAGTTTTACAGGCACTTAGCTACTTCGCCGCTGACCTAGGTCACCAGATTTAACCTTGTGTTTACGTATCTTTGCAGTGGATCAAAGGGTCCGATCTCGGTGATTTTTTTGTTGAGAAACATCAAACTTATACTGTGAGTCTGAATAAACTATCCAATACCGTGTCCGCTACTCTGGCCGAGCGTCAAGAGATTCTACAGGACTACTACATCTGCTGTTTAAGTCGAGAACTAAGCCTGGTTATTCGCCGGGATGTACTCACTGGACGCGCCAAATTTGGCGTATCAGATGACGGTAAGGAAGTGTATCAGATTGCCATGGCAAAAGCCTACCGTAAAGGTGATTGGCGTTCCGATTATTACCGTGGCCACACCCTACTCTTGGCTCTCGGATTAGCTGAGCCGCAAGACATACTCGCTCAGTTGTATGCCGACCCCAACAATGATCCTTTCAGCGGAGGTCGTCAGATGGTAGGTCACCACATGACCCCCAACACCAATCAAGATGGAGATTGGCTCAACCAAATGGAAGGCTTCAATCTATCTTCAGATATCTCTACAACGGGAGGCCAGATGGCTCGCGCCACAGGATTGGCATTCGCCAGCAAAGTGTACCGTGATGCTGAGCACATGGATCGCCCAACATTTACCAAAGATGGTAGTGAGGTATGTTTCTGCTGCATTGGTGACGCCAGCACGAGCGAAGGCGCTTTCTGGGAAAGCATGAATGCTGCTGGTGTACTACAGATTCCAATGGCCGTAACAGTAGTTGACGACGGATATGGAATTTCTGTACCTACCGAATATCAGACTATAAAAGGAAGCATCAGTGAAGCACTAGCCGGCTTTGCTGCTGACGATAACAACGGTGGCATTGCCATCTATAAGTTGAAAGGTTGGGACTACCCATCTATGTGCGATGCCTATCAAGAAGGTATCGATGCGATGCGTAAGACCCACCAACCGGCACTGTTCCACGTTGCCGAACTTACCCAACCTCAAGGCCACTCTACCTCTGGCTCTCATGAACGCTATAAGAGCAAGGAGCGCCTGGAGTGGGAACAAGAGTACGACTGTAACAGGCAGTTCCGTCTTTGGATGCTGGCTACTGAAATTGCGGAAGAAGAAGAGCTACAAGCGCTAGAACAAAAAGCAAAGCAAGCTATTGCTGAGGCGCGCAAGATTGCCTGGGAGAACTTCCGGGGCCCCATCAAGGAGCGTCTTACTAAGCTGCAGCAGCTATTGGCAGCCCTTCCTGCTCATGATAAGCTAGACCACTACCGCAAGGAACTACAACAGATGCGGACACCAAGTCGGGCAGAGATGCTGGCCTTGGCTCGTCGCGTTCATCTTTTGTTCCGTGGAGATGATTCTGCTCAAGCCTTAGCGCAATACATCAAGGAGGAAAAACGCGAACTCCAGCAAACCTATAACCAGCATCACCTGAGCGAAAGCCCAAAGGCGGCTCTTCGCATCCCAGCTGTTGCACCAGCTTACGAAGATGATGTTGAAAGCCTCAATGGCTACGAAGTCATCAATCGGTTCTTCGACCGAGCATTGGAGCGCATCCCTGAGCTCTATGTCTTTGGTGAAGACGTTGGTAAGATTGGCGGAGTGAATCAAGGCATGGCCGGTTTACAAGACAAGTACGGCGAGCATCGTGTGTTTGATACCGGTATCCGCGAATGGACGATCGTTGGGCAAGCCATTGGTATGGCAATGCGCGGTTTGCGTCCCGTTGCAGAGATCCAGTATCTCGACTACTTGATCTACGCCTTCTCTCCCCTATCTGATGATTTGGCCACAGTTAGATGGCGTTCTAATGGTCTGCAGCAAGCGCCAGTTATCATTCGTACTAGAGGTCACCGCCTGGAAGGTATTTGGCACTCCGGTTCTCCAATGAGTGTTCTACTCGGTGGATTACGAGGTATGCACATCTGTGTGCCGCGAAATATGGTTCAGGCCATTGGTATGTACAACACCTTATTGCAGAGTGATGATCCTGGCCTGGTTATCGAATGCCTCAACGGTTATCGATTGAAGGAAGATCTACCGCAGAACCTAGATACATTTACCGTACCGATGGGTGTACCAGAGGTAGTGCGTGAAGGTGCCGACATTACGGTAGTTACCTATGGATCTTGTGTGCGCATCGTAGCGGAAGCCGCGGAACTATTGCAGGAAGCAGGCGTACAGATAGAAGTTGTAGATGTGCAAACACTCTGGCCATTTGACCTAGAGCACCGTATTTCTGGCAGCCTGCGTAAAACGAACCGCCTACTGGTTGTTGATGAGGATGTACCAGGAGGAGCAGCAGCTTACATTCTGCAGCACATTCTTGAGGATCAAGCCGGTTACTTCCAGCTAGATGCCACACCTTCTACACTTACGGCTACTGCCCACCGCCCACCATATGGCGATGATGGCAACTATGTAAGTAAGCCAAGCGTAGAGGACGTCATAGAGAAAGTCCTGGAGCTGATCCAAGAATAGTACAGTACAACAGTTTGATTTGACAATTCATTGAATAACAGCAGTGAACATCTTTGACGATGCTCCTGTTGCACCAGTGTTATCTGTAAATCATGAAGCAGTCAATTCTACCCAAGTTTCTTAGGCCTTTAGAGCATTTCTTTCTATCCAAAGGAAGTCATGAAAGAAGTGAACGCTGGGTGATCTACATCGCCATTGTTGGCTTCCTCTTTCACTTGTTGTTGATTCTCCTGACTCAGCAAAATTGGATCAACCTGTCCGATCCCTCCAAGCTACTTACCAGTCCGCTGGCAGCTGTTTATACGCCCTTTTCCATCATCCTCTTGTACGAGGTCTATTTATTGATCTTCTACCTGCCGCAGTCGACTACGACTTATATCAATAAGCAGTATGAGATCATAACCCTTATTGTTATTCGGCGTCTCTTCAAAGACCTCGCTAATCTGGAGCTCAGCGAAGACTGGTTCAGCATAAAGAGCGATCTGGCATTTACCTATGACTTGGCTGCGGCGGCCCTACTTTTCTTTTTGATATTTGTATTTAATCGTCTTAATGATAAAAGGCTAGAATACCGGCCAAAGAGTACTTCGCCGAGTGCCCGTTCGCTGTCTTATGTGCGCACCAAAACGGTTATTGCGCTAGTACTAGCCCCCACCTTTCTTTTCATGGCGGGTTACAGTTTTTTCATCTGGCTGCGCGATCATGTCTTCGAGATCACGTCTGTAGTAGAAGGTCTAAAAGATGTCGATGCCGTATTCTTTGATGAATTCTTTACCGTACTTATCCTGGTAGACATTCTGCTTTTATTGGCTTCATTTCTTTACACCAATCGCTTCTACACCATCATGCGGAATTCAGGATTTATCCTGTCTACGATTCTACTTCGCCTATCCTTTACGGTGGAAAGCCTCATCAGTGTTATACTATCAATCACGGCTGTTTTGATCGGTATTATTTTCCTCTACCTGCACAACCTGTATGAGAAGGTACGCTATACGGAAGCTAGCGACCAATCCTGATTTGTAGCCCCATACCATTTGGCCCCAAGTACAGTCCTAGTCGATTCTGATCAACAACGATGCTATTGTATTTATCAATGGAACGCTCGATGTTCTTATTGCTGGCGCTCAGCATTGCAATGCCTCCAAGCAGGGTTCCAATTCCGGCAACAGAAATCAGCGTTGCCGCAGTATTATCCGTAGGATCTCCTTCTGATTCGAGCAGCGATCCCGTAAGAGCTACGAGTAGCCCCCCTCCCGTCAGAATAGCTCCGCCTACAATGAGCGCAGTACCACCAAATTCTTGTCGATCACCTCTGCGAAATAAGGTACGAGATTCTGGTTGGCTATCAACCAGTGACCAAAAGGAATCTCGCTCAATCTCATTCTGACCTTCATAAAATACGCCATCAGCTCGCCATAGCTCGCCTGGAAGCAGGTCGGGTGCTTGGGCAACAAGGCTACTACTAAGGCCGACGAAAAGAAGAATTGGAGTTAAACATCTAGTCAAAGAAGTGATCATAAGAGTGCGTTTTATCCTATCAATTTACGGAAGAATTCATTGCAACTCAAGCCTTTAATAATTATCAGGCTCCTTCACTCCTTTTGGATCCAGCTTCAATTAACCCTCAAATTTTGGCGTTCGTTTCTCCATATTAGCGGCAAAAGCCTCCATCAAGTCATTGGAGAATAGCATGGATGCATTCCAAGCAGTCATGTAGTTGAGGGATTCTGCTACCGTGTGATCCCGAGTGTAGAGCAGCATTTCTTTCGTGCCGCGAATACATAATGGCGACTTGGATGCTATGGTTTTAGCAACCTCATGTACTCCTGCATAAAGTGCATCCTTATCTTCATATACCCGATTACACAGACCAATCTCAGCTGCTTCTCGGCCGTCCACATTCCGACCGGTATAGGCCAACTCTGCCACCATGCCTGGTTGCAAAATTTTCGGCAAGCGTTGTAGTGTACCAATATCCGCTACCAACCCCAGATCGATTTCCTTAATCGAGAAATAGGCATCTGAACTACAATAACGGATATCGCAGGCAGCCACAATATCTACCGCTCCACCAACACAAGCACCGTGAATCGCGGCCAAGACAGGTTTGCGGCAATCCTCAATAGAAGAGATAGCTCTTTGGAGTTTGAAGATAAATTTGCGCAATGCTTCCCGCTTACGCCCTTCGCAAGAGATGGTATTGAAACGCTGTAGGTTCATCAGGGTAGCCAAATCGATACCAGCACAAAAATGCTTGCCTTCTCCCTGTAACACAATCACTCGCACATCTGAATTATCATGGAGCTGCCGAAAAACCTGGGGCATCTCTTCCCAAGCTACTTCATGCAGGGAATTGGCCTTATCCGGGCGATTAAAACTGACAGTCGCAATATGGTTTTCTACGGAAACAAGAAAGGATGTAAACTCCATGCTAATCATTTTGGCTATTGATGATCCTCAATATACAGCCCACTGGCTAATTAGCATATCCTAAAAACAAAAAACCTCCAGGTGCGATTACCTGAAGGCTTTTGAGGGAGGTTGCGAGCGGATTCGAACCGCTGTACAAGGTTTTGCAGACCTTTGCCTAACCGCTCGGCCACGCAACCATTATTGGTCAGAAAACTTTACTTATCAGTAGCTTTCCGAAGGGAACGCAAATATAAAGCTTTCGAAATATTAATACGCTTTTTAGAGGAAAAAGTTCCTGCTAATTGCGCAATTCTTTTCTCAGGCACAGGCCTTTTCAAGGTGCTCCTTAACGCAAAAGAAACACATCTCCCTGCAACTCAATCGTTTCTCCTACGGCTGGCTGCAATCGAATGAAGTATATGTATACGCCCTGCGGCATAAGTTCTCCCTGCCGGCGACCATTCCAGCCTTCGTCTATGCTCAGACTCTGGAAAACCTGCCCGCCCCAGCGGTCGTAGATATTCATTTCGTACTCTACCAACGTTCCGAACGATAGCTGTGGCCTAAAAATGGTATTCACCCCTTCCGGTGCAAAAACATTAGGTACGTACACGTTTGGTGTTGGCACTAAGCAAACCGTATTAGATCGCAGTTCACGCGTCAAGACATCTCCGTTCGCTAGCGTAAATTCTACTTCAACTAACAAGTAGTAACACACGCCGCCACTTGCAGCATCTGGTGATATCAAATCCAAGAAAGAAAGATCCGCGCTAATGCCCGTGAATACGACTGATTCCCCAAGGTCATCAACTCGAACTAAGGTGTAGTTCGTAGCAAAACCTAAAGAATGAGAATAAGCGTTCCACTCTAATTGATTTCCATCATTAGTAGCAACACCAGTAAGAAATGGCGTCTGACTTTCATTGGAGGTCACCATATTTCCGCACTCATCGGTACCGAATATGGTATAGATATAGCTTCGATTCTGAGCAGCGGCATTTACATCGTTCCGAACGTTAACTGCCGATAGAGGTGCAGTAATACCTAAATCGTCCACAACGACTACATCATCTCCAACTACATATCTTCCTTGTTCACTACTTACTAGCAAAGCGGCGGGGTCCCAATACCACTCCAACTCAACAGTACCATCCGGCTGCACTGATGCTCCGAGTAACTCGATATCGCGAATAGGCTGAAGGATACTAATATCTGCACAGCGCTCATTGGATCGTGAGCGGAAAGCCGTATTGTTTTCAACTGCTTCAACATAAAAGCACAGTTGATCACCATCGTTTCCTTCCGTATAAATAAAGTTGGTCTCGGCTCCACCAACTGAACCTACTAATTCCGGAGCTGCTCCATTGGCGCCCACAAAAATATCATAACGGCCAACACCATTAACCCAATTCTGATAAGCACTCCAGTTCATCGACAAGCCTGGATTACACGCATCTGGCGCCATAAAATCCAGAAGGACTGTCTGATGTGGAGGTGGCACCAAAGACTTGTTTCCACAAGCGTCAAGTGCAACTACAAAGTAGACTTCCGACTGATCCGACGGGCTCGCAGTCAGATCCAGATAGGTGGTGGTATCGAAAATGGTATCGAGTACGGTGGTGCCCTGATCGGTGTTTCGGCTTACCACATACCCGATGGTTTCTGGAGATGGACTCGGCGACCAATTCACCTGTACACCTCCTCCTTCTACCGTCACAAATTGGAGCGGTTCAGCCAGGGGTATTAAGTTATCCAGGGTATCGGAGAAGAGTTGTGTCTCACCAGGGCAGTCATGTGCAGAGGCCAAATAGTAGTACCAGGTCTGATTATTAGCGTCGGCATGAAAGAAGAATTGCTGTACGGGGTCAGTGATCGTTGCCAATAAGCTGTACGGGCCATCCTCATTGGTACTGGCAAATATCTCATAAGCCGAAAACGGACCACAATTATTAGTTGTCGGTTCCCAGAATAAAGTGTCATTTACGACACATTGAAAATCCGGCGGTAGAATTTGGGAGAACCCACTATTTACCGAAAGGAAGAGGGAAAATACCAGGGCTAATTTTGTCGCTGCTTTGATCATATTTATGGGGCTAAATCCTAGTGCACCAAATCCTAAATCCACTGGCGCAAACTCACTAACTTAACAACGATGGATTCGAAAAGTTATTCCCCTAATTAAGGCTGGTAACTGACGAAATTAGGGCATCATATCTCGGATCACATCCAGGAGTTGTTCTGCCAGATCCGGGTTATCAATAATTACCTTATTGCCCTCAACACTTACCTCACCTGAAAGTAGGAAGGCATGCTTACATCCGAAGTAATACCCCTTACCCTTGAACTTGTGAAAATGATAGTCGCGCACAGACTGACGGTCAAGACGGAACTCGTTTTGCATCTCGATTTGATTGTCTGAAAAGTATTGTTGCAAGGGTTGCGCCTCACCGTAGAACTTCTCTTCAAAGGCAGGAATACTTATGGTCTTTCCAGGGCTTTTCATGGCAAAGTTTGCCACTTGCTCCCGAAAGACCCCAGCTTCAACAGCCTCTCCTGTCTCTTCATCCATTGGGGGCGGCACTGATGCTACAGCCTCAAGGAATTGCTGAGTAAGATCTCGATTGGAAACCGAGGCTTCGACAGCAAGCCAGCTCAAGAAATAATCCGAAATCTCCTTCTGCGTCCGAGCGTGCTTGATGACCTCCACCTCTGGTTGTTGGCCAGCTGGAGCGTGTTTTATCCGACACGCCAAAGCCATACGATCTATATCTAAATAGGTAGCAGGATGCAATTCATAAGTACCATCTTCCGCAGATTGGAACAAGAGTCCGTTTGCATCTCTTACCAGGAATATCCCTAGCTCAGCGGGTACTTCTCCCATTTCTCCAGGATAGTAGTAAGCATAGACCAGGTAGCCACCTTTAGCGCCGGTCACACCTTGCAAGCTCAGTTGCAAGGCCTGCGTACTTTCCTTTGAAAATTGTAAGAAGGCTTCGGCACCAAAACCATCCGTTCGCAGCAGTTCGTAATACCCTGGAAATAGTGCATCCTCAGGAGCTGCTAAGCGACCATTCAAGACATCATTCTTCTGAATAGATGTACGATGCAGCTTAGCTACCAGTTCTGATGCTTTATCGTCCGTTGGGGTAAGCTGTTCACTCAGATGGATATTGACCTCTGGGCTATCGGCATGTTTTACCAATTCATGAACCGCCAAATGCTGCAACTGTATGATCATAATGACAATTTTGGAACCGTGAAAATAAGAGACTTGATCTGCAAGGACAAATTTTGCTGCAAGTGGCAAATTGTATACTGTACTTCGTTAAATTTTTCGCCGAATTGCCCGCATTCGGCTGCAAAATTTGCCTTGCCCAATATAAAATGAGCTCACTTTCGCTAAAATAGCCCCTAACAGATCAAGTCTGGCAGTTTATATCAAGATGCCCCTCCTTAGCGTTATATAGCGAATGATTATTCTTCCGATATCTGACAGGTACAGTTGTGGATTGCCCCAGCTTATCCAACAACATACTTATCAGGTTTCCGGACATCTCAAGAAAACTGCATCTTTGCCCCACAAAATAATGGCATGAAGAGAGTTCTGTTTCCCCTTATCATCTTTTGCATTTTAGTAAGTATGGTGGCCTGCGACGATCCCGTCTATACACCCAAACCTCGTTCTTTCCCGAGAGTAGCTTTTCCAGAAAAAGCGTATGAGGCATTCGAGGAGGATTACTGTAGTTTCACCTTCGAACTCCCGGTCTATACAGAGATTCAACAGGACACTAATTTCTTCCAGGATTTACCACCTGACGACTGCTGGTTTGATGTGTTCTATCCAGATTTCGATGGACGAGTTCACTTCACCTACGTTTCTATTCCCAATAGTGACAAAGATTTAGAGCAGCTTCGCGACGAGGCCTTTGGTATGGCCGATTGGCATAACAAACGTGCGAACTATATTGACGAGTTACTCATCAGCACAGAGAACGGCGTAAGTGGTATCGCCTTTGACATTGACGGACCTGCAGCTAGTCCATTTCAATTCTTCCTGACAGATAGTTTGGAGCACTACGTTCGGGGCTCTTTATATTTCAACACTCAAGCTCGAGCAGATTCGCTAAAACCAGTGATCGACTTCGTGCGGGATGATATTCTGCATATGATCGAAACTTTCGAATGGCAGAAATAAGGTAGGTTAAGACCTCATCAAAACAGAAGCCCCTATGCAACCTGATTAAATCAGGCCGCATAGGGGCTATTTATTTACTACCGATCAATAACGATCAGCGATCTTGGAATCCTAAGAGTTCTCTTCAGCAGTATCTGCGGTTACTTCTACTTCCTCTTCTTCTCCGGTGCCCATGATAGCATTCTTGATCTTTTGTTCGATCTCTAGTGCTACTTCTGGATTATCACGCAAGAACTGCTTAGCAGCTTCTCGTCCTTGAGCAATCTTCGCATCATTGTAGGCATACCATGCACCACTCTTCTGAATAATGTCTTGGTCCACCCCAAGGTCTACAATCTCACCTACTTTGGAGATTCCTTCACCGAACATGATATCAAATTCAGCTACACGGAATGGTGGAGCCAACTTGTTCTTCACCACCTTCACTTTCACGTGGTTACCCATTACGGTGTTCTCCTTGTTCTTGATACCGGCACCAGAACGGCGGATATCCAAACGCATAGAAGCGTAGAATTTCAAGGCATTACCACCAGTTGTTGTTTCTGGATTACCGAACATAACACCGATCTTCTCCCGCAACTGGTTGATGAAAATACAACAAGACCCAGTACGGCCGATGCTACCAGTAAGCTTACGCATTGCCTGCGACATCAAACGCGCTTGAAGTCCCATCTTGCTATCTCCCATCTCACCCTCAATCTCAGAACGAGGTACAAGTGCAGCAACGGAATCAATAACAATGATGTCGATTGCTCCAGAGCGGATCAGATTCTCAGCAATTTCCAATGCCTGCTCTCCATTGTCAGGCTGCGAAATCAAGAGGTTTTCGGTGTCTACTCCCAAGCTCTTGGCATAGTAGCGATCAAAAGCGTGCTCGGCATCCACAAAGGCGGCAATACCACCCAACTTCTGACATTCAGCAATGGCGTGGATTGCCAGAGTTGTTTTACCTGAAGATTCAGGTCCGTAGATTTCTACGACTCTTCCTCGAGGGAAGCCGCCAATCCCAAGTGCAATATCCAAGCCCAAAGAGCCAGTAGGGATAGCTTCAATATCTTGTACAGTAGAGTCTCCCATAAACATGATGGTACCCTTACCGTAGGTTTTATCCAGGCGATCCATTGTCGCCTTTAGCGCTTTCATTTTTGCGTCTTTATCGCTTGCCATAAACTGCTGTTTTAGACGGGTTGTGTCAAATATTTGTTGATTGTGAATACAAATATAAACAACAAATTGTTATTCACCAAGTGTTTTTTCCAACATTTCCGAAAAAAACACATTTTTTTTGAAAACATCAAGAGCCGCCCTACTCTTCCCAACTAATAATAGCATCTACTACTTCTTCCACTCCCTCTTCTTTTGGCCTAATTACCGGCAAACCAGTCTCTTGCCTTAACTGCTCTTGCGCAACTTTCAGCTCTTCTTCGCTTAGTTCTTCGCCGTTAAGCGTAATAGCCAACACTTCAGAACCGTATAGTTTTATCAATTGTAGATCTCTCTGAATACCACCTATAGGTTTACTACTCCCTTCAAAACATTCCCGCCCCGGAGCATGCTGTAAGATGACTCCTTTGGCATTGGCACTTAGAAGGTATTCACTACCACACGGACCACTGGGGTTACGCAGTGCAGATTGTCCTTCCAACAAAATGTAATCAGGTTTTGCCTCCCGGGCACACGTAAGCACCGCTTTTTCCAACTCTCCTCCGATGAAATCGTTCACGGTACTATCAAAAATAAATCCGTACGGAGAGCCTTGCATCCATCCCGTCTGGCCAGTATAGATCATTTCAGCTTGCTTACCGCGCTGACGAAGGCTTTCCATCACCCAGCGAGTAGTTGTTCTCTTACCTAATGCACAGTCCGTTCCGAGCACCGCAATGATGGGCTGCTCCACCTCATAAATCTTTCCCGTCCAGAATTGTAGTTCATGACGAGGCCGAGGCTTGCGAATATCGACCAACTTGATGTTATGCTTAGTTGCGGCCGCCTGAAATGCTTCATCGTCGCTGAGAAAGGTGTGCAATCCGTTTACCAGATCACAGCCTTGCTCGGCAGCTAGCATTAATTCTGCCCGAAAGTCATCTGGCAACTGACCACCTGGTAGCGCTACCCCTACGACGCAAGCATCGGGAGCCGCGGCGTTCTCCTGTGCATAATAGTCTGCTATGGAAGATAGAATAGGAATATTTCGGACTTTCCCATCCAGTACTTCACCAGCATCATTGCCAGCTTGTTTGTGGTCAATAACGGCGAGTACCTCAAAACGATCGGTACCACGGATCAGGCCATGGCAGGTCTTCGCATTCGTAGTGTCGAGCCAACCATTGGTCAGAACAATAGCCTTCTGTTTGATCATGACTTAAAAATTGACGATGGTATTCTTCTTCTGTCGCCCTCGATGTTTGTCTAATTTCAAGAGCACAGCAAGCATAATCGTAAAGCCTAAGAGGCTGGATCCTCCTTTGCTCAGAAACGGTAAGGGAATACCAATGATAGGTAACAGCCCCATGGTCATACCAATATTGACAATGAAGTGGACAAATAAAATACCCGCCACCCCGTAGGCATATATTCGGCTGAATGCGACCTTTTGCCGCTCCGCAATCATGCTAATTCGAAGAATGAGTAGTAAATACAAGATAACTACCGCAGCAGAACCAACAAAGCCCTGCTCTTCACCGATCGTACAGAAAATGAAGTCTGTATCTTGTTCTGGCACCCAACGCCCTTGTGTCATTCTTCCAGAGAACAACCCGCGCCCCGTAACATTGCCAGCACCGATAGCTAACATGGAGTTCTCCAAATTCATCACCGAGTCCTTATTTCTCTTCTTCGCTTCTGCCGGGCGCAGCCATACATCGATCCGTTGTTGTTGGTGCGGTTTCAATACGTCATTGAATACGTAGTTACTTCCTACGGATAATCCACTGGTGAGTGCAAACGCTAGCATTACTACTGGGATAACCTTGGGTCGAAAGTTCAGATATTGCCAGTAACTCAACCCTAACAATCCAGCAATTGCCACCCACATCGTGGGCCATTCGTAGCCTTCCATATATCCAAAAGCCAGTAGCGCTCCTACTACAAGAATGCCCAAGTACCATCGCATGGGCTGCTTTTTCTCGTAGGAGACGTAGACAAGCATTCCCACCCAGGCTAAGATCGTTATGAGCATCACTGGAGGGAAGAGGATACTAAGTATAAAGGTAGCAGCTCCCGAAAAGCCAATGACATAAAGCAGCGGATTGAGCCCCTCGCGATACATCACGATCAAGAAGGACATAAATACGAGGGCCGAACCAGCATCAGGTTGCAATAAGATAAGTGCAGAGGGCACCAAGAACAGAGCAACAACCCGCCCGATATGTTGGATTTTCCGGAGATCGGTACTCCAGTGCCCTAGTAAAGCGGCAACCCCCAGGCATGTCCCAAATTTGGCGATCTCTGAAGGCTGGAAGGAGGCCCCACCAAAGGTAAACCAGGAGGTAGCTCCCTTAATATTCGTCCCTAAGAAGAGGACCAGAACTAAACCCAGTATTCCAAGACCGTAAATCAAGTAGGCAAAGACCTGCCAGAACTTATGGTCGATAAAAAAGACGATAAACGAAAAGACCAGCAGACAAATAATGATCCAAAGAACCTGTTTTCCGGCCAAGGTATGGAACAGAAAATCCGATATACCCTCAGGTGGTCCGGACTGCTGGACATCTACCGAAAAAATAAACAAGCCACCAATACCCACCAGTGCCAGGTAGATACAAAAGGTAACGTAATCAATATTGAGGAGGTAGGTCTGCCGATTTTCGGACATCACAAAAGCTTACAAGAGTATACAATCGATCGGCGGGATCACAACTGCCCTGCCCTAATAGTAGTTGAGCAGTTCTGTTTTGGAAATAGCATCATCGCGTACCAAGTACAAACCCTCGTACTCGCGGCTAAGAATGTACTTCAGGCGAAGCGCATCTTGCTTGGTCCGGAACGCTCCCGCTTGGAGCTTATAGTACGGACGGTCGTGCATCCAATCCACTGGTACATTTGGATAATGGTAACGGAAAGACTGTTGCACGCTTTCCAAACGCTGACGGTTAGTGGTAGCTAGGATTTGTACGCGCCAACCTGCTACTGTAGCTTCAGCTTTATTGTTTGCTGTATGCTGCTCAAGCATACTCCCAATAATGGGATCCATCTTTACCTGTACCGACTGCGCTTGTAGACCAACTACAAGGGCACTCAGAATCAAAACGATAGGTAATATTTTCTTCATCATCCAATTTATTATCAAGATCAAGCCGAGGCTCTAAACAAAGATAGACAAATGCTGGCTTATTCTTTTCGCTCCTTAATCCTAATTACTGTTAAAGGCATGGGCAAGCTTCCACTATTCAAAACCTGCGCCATTTCATCAACCTCAAACACGCTAAATGCTCCAGTGATGACAGAGCTCCCTTCACGAATCGGTTCCCGGACCATAGGAGCAGAAAGCACCCGATCGCCCACTGTAATAGCCACACATCCCCTATCGGCATGTGCCGCCTGCTCAGTTATCTCTTCCCAAAGGGCAGTACCCTCTTCATCAAAATCTATTTGCAACAAAACCTGAGCAGAATAATCATCAATAACCATCTCTGCTGATTCAATATGCACTTGATTAACCGGTGCTCGCTGGGCACCATCCGTCTCTAGTATGTAGAGCTGGTGATAGGGCTCAGGGCCAGCATAATAGGGGCTTGCCTCTTCTCTCCAACGGGCAACTCGTCCCTCCGGCAGCATGGCATCCAACAGTGTTTCTACGGTGTCCAGTACAGACGCATCTCTGCTTAGTGCGAACACATCTATTCGCGGATCATTATCCCCCTCTATGAACGTCACGCTAGTCCAAGGCCATTTACTACGCTTATCATCTGAAAACCCCTCGAGGAATTCGATGACCTCAGGTGCAATACGAGGGCGCACCGGCCAAAAGCCAATTTCAAGGTGAGCCGTTAATGCCTCCAATTGACCTGGAGTTGCGGCATCGGCCATTAGGAGCACTACAATCTCTTTAGACTGTGGAGAAAAACTGACGGACTCAAAGGAAACGTCTTGTACGTGCAGACGAGACTTCACAGCCTCTACAGCCTGTTGATATTCTGCTTCAGAATACTCACCTTCACTTGCTGCTAAATGTACAGCAATAAAGGGCTTCTCCTTGCAAGAAACGATCAATACAATCAACGAAATGATAAGGAAATACTTGTTCATATGCACTGTACAATTCGGCCTATGAACCTAAAGATAGTGCTACTCCTCAGAAACAATAGATATCCCTTTAGATGCGCCCAATCGGTTAGCACCAGCCTCAATCAAAGCGCGGGCATCATCAGCGGTACGAATACCACCTGAAGCCTTAAGCTTGATTTCTGGCTTAAGCAGAGAACGCAGTAAGCGGATCACTTCTGGATTAGCACCGGCACCATTAAAACCAGTAGAAGTCTTGACGTAATCAGGTTCAAGATCATTACAGATCGTGCACAACTGACGAATCTCTTCTTTCTCCAGCAGGCCAGTCTCAATAATAACTTTGATATGCTTAGCGCGAAGGTGACAGGCCGTCACCATGCGATCTAGATCATTGCGAACGAATGCCCAGTTTCCATTTTTTACCGCAGCTACATTGATAACCACGTCGAATTCATCTGCACCTTCATCAATAGCCCGTTTGATCTCTTCGACTTTGGCCACCGTGGCAGAGTACCCCATTGGAAAACCAATAACTGTAGCAAGACGCACACTCGAGTCTTGAAGGGCCTGGCGAGCAGGTGCTACATAATAAGGAGGAACACAAACAGCCGCGAACTGATGCTCGATTGCTTCCGCACAGATGCGTTTAACATCTGCTAGGGTAGTTTCCGCCTTAAGAACGGTATGATCAATAAATGAGGCGATCTTCATTCAACACTGGGGTTAGTTCACGGGTGGACAGTGGGCAGAAAACACCTATAAAGTTGGAGATTCAAGAGCGCTTTCTGTTCTGTCGGACTGTACTTTTCAACTGCCAAGATAGAGGATAAAAACTTAATATTAATTAGTTTTTAATCAACTTGACAGTTGAAAAAGTCCAAGCCGCTAAACCTCAGATACTTAGAATGAGGCTTTTTTATGCACCACGTCCGTGGCACTGCTTATATTTCTTTCCACTGCCACAAGGACATGGATCATTTCGACCAATTTTCTTCTCGTCACGCTTGAAGGTTTCTGGCTTACGACGCTGGCCACGTCCCGCGCTTTCAGCGGCTGCACGCTGCATCCGCTCACCGTCATCAGCTGCGCGACTGGTACGTGTTCCTTTAAGGTTGGTCTTCTCTTCCTTCGCTTGTTGCACATTCGAATTAAGGGCAAGACTACCTTTAGCGAGGTAGCTTGTTACCGCTTCGTTCGTCTCCAAAATCAGGTTTTCGAACAGCTTGTAGGCTTCCATCTTATAGACTACCAGTGGGTCTTTCTGCTCAAATGAGGCAGCTTGTGATGAATCTTTAAGTTCATCCATGCTCCGCAAGTGATTCTTCCACTTCTCGTCGATGATGGCAAGCGTTACTGCCTGCTCAATATCACGTACAACGCTGGTACCATTACTCTTCACAGCGCGCTCAAGGTCAGCTGTCACATTTAGCGGGTGCGTACTACCATCAGTAAATGGAAGTAAAATTCGCTTATAACGATCGCTCTGCGTCTCATGAACATGCTTGATCTGCGGCATGATCATTTCTGTGATCTGCTGGTACTTACGTGCGTAGAGTTCCTTAAACTGCTCTTCTACCCGCGCTACCAAGTCTTCCTCATCACCTTCGTTGAAATCGATTGCATCCATCTTTGGATCTAAACCGATCATCGATATACAAGCCTGTTCGAAAGTCTCGAAGCTACCACTCTGTTTATGGCTGTACACCAATTCCTCGATCAATCCGTGGAACATGTTATTCAAGTCCACGCTCAAACGCTCACCTTCTAATGCGTTATCACGCTTCTTGTAGATAGCTTCACGCTGGATGTTCATTACGTCATCGTATTCCAGCAATCGCTTACGAATACCAAAGGCGTTTTCCTCTACCTTCTTCTGCGCACGTTCGATCGACTTGGTAACCATCCGGTGCTGGATTACCTCTCCATCCTGGTGGCCCATACCATCCATCAACTTAGCGATACGCTCCGATTGGAACAGACGCATCAGTTTATCTTCCAAAGAGATATAGAACTGAGAGCTACCAGGGTCTCCCTGACGACCAGCACGACCACGTAGCTGACGGTCAACTCGACGAGAGTCGTGACGCTCGGTACCAATAATGGCCAAACCGCCCGCCGCTTTTACTTCGTCTGATAGCTTAATATCCGTACCACGACCTGCCATGTTGGTGGCAATCGTCACTTTTCCTGCATTACCCGCTTCCGCTACAATTTCGGCCTCGCGCTGGTGTTGCTTCGCGTTCAACACGTTATGGTCAATACCGCGTAGCTTCAACAGACGGCTTAGCTTCTCTGAAACGTCAACCGTTGTAGTACCAACCAATACTGGACGACCGGCATTACTTAAGTTGACAATCTCTTCTGCTACCGCATTGAACTTCTCGCGTTCTGTCTTATATACCAAGTCTTCGCGATCATCACGCTGAATTGGACGGTTGGTAGGAATCACTACAACGTCCAGCTTGTAGATTTCCCACAACTCACTGGCCTCTGTTTCCGCCGTACCGGTCATACCCGATAGTTTGTGGTACATCCGGAAGTAGTTCTGCAAGGTTACGGTTGCATAGGTTTGTGTTACATCACCAACCTTTACATTCTCCTTGGCTTCCAAGGCTTGGTGAAGACCATCACTGTAGCGACGACCTTCCATCATACGACCAGTCTGTTCGTCTACAATCTTTACCTGGCCATCCATCACTACATAGTCTTCCTCGCGATCGAAAAGCGTATACGCTTTCAAAAGCTGACTCATGGAGTGAACACGCTTTGACTTTACCGAGTAGTCTTGCGCTAGTTTATTCTTGGCATCCGCCTTCTCTACATCGCTCAGCTCTGCATTATCGTCGATAGCAACCATCTCAGAGGCAATATCTGGCATGATGAAGAAGGTTGGATCTTCCTTACCTTTCGACAAGTACTCAATTCCGCGCTCGGTCAGTTCTACCTGACGGTTCTTCTCGTCGATAGTAAATAGCAGCGGCTCGTCTGCTATATGCATGTGCTTAGACTGCTCCTGCATATAGAAGTTTTCCGCCTTCTGAAGGTTAACACGTACACCTTCCTGACTTAGGAACTTGATTAAAGGACGGCTCTTAGGCAAGGCGCGATAAGCACGTAATAATGCCAAACCTGCTTGCCCCTCTTCGTGCCCAAGGTTGTCCTCTTTGAAGGCTTTTTTAGCCTCACTGAGGAACCCGTTAGCCATCTTACGTTGCTCGCTCAACAAGCGCTCAACGAACGGCTTCAAAGAAATGTATTCTTGATCTTCACTACCCTGCGGTACAGGACCAGAGATGATCAACGGCGTACGCGCATCATCAATCAATACCGAGTCTACCTCATCCACCATTGCATAGTGGTGCTTACCTTGTACTCGCTCATTGGCGTTACGCACCATGTTGTCACGCAAGTAGTCGAAACCAAACTCGTTATTCGTACCGTAAGTAATATCACAGTTGTAAGCAGCAATCCGCTCCGGTGAGTGCGGGCGGTACTTATCAATACAGTCGATAGTTAGGTAAAGGAATTCGAATATTGGTCCTACCCACTCACAGTCACGACGAGCCAGGTAGTCGTTCACTGTTACAACGTGTACGCCCTTTCCGGATAGTCCATTTAGGTAAGCTGGCAATGTGGCTACCAAGGTTTTACCTTCCCCCGTCTGCATCTCCGCGATCTTACCATCATGAAGCACCATACCACCAATCAGCTGTACATCATAGTGGATCATATTCCAAGTGATGTCACCTCCGGCTGCTACCCAACTATTCTTCCAGCTAGCTTGGTTACCATCAATAGACACATAGTTCTTATTGCTGTTGCTTGCAAGACTACGATCATGATCAGTGGCTTCGACGGTTAAGGTCTCGTTCTGAGAAAAGCGGCGAGCAGTTTCTTTAACTACCGCAAAAGCCGCCGGCAGGAGCTCTTTCAGCACTACCTCAAGCTCTTCGTCACGCTGCTTGTATAGCTTGTCTATATCGGCAAAGAGTTGCTCCTTGGCAAGAAGGTCCTCTGTTTCTTCGGCCTCTTTCTGCAACTGTTCGATCTCCTCGTCGATCTCAGAAAGATACTCAGCAATACGAGTACGAAATTCTAAGGTCTTATTCCGAAGCTCATCATTTGAGAGCGTTGCTAAACCAACAAAAATCTCGTTGATTTCTTCCACTACGGGTTGATAGGTAGCTACATCCCGATCATACTTGGTTCCGAACAAATTTTTCAGCCCGGAAGAAATACTCTTCAACATCTTTCAGGAATATCATTTAGGCCTATCCCGGAGGAAGGCTAGGTATTTACTAATTGGCTATGCCGTCTTAATCAATAACACTAAACCGGTCTTAAACGACATAGTAGTGTAGTCTTGCAAAGATATAACTAATCAACTTTCGGAAGCGTTGACAACAGAAAGGTTTTCGTCACAAAACAACCTATTGCATAGACCATACCAAGTGGTGAATTCCGCCAATTTGGCAGCTATTTATTCAATTCGTCTGTCGATTTTGCAGCATAATCTTTGGTGGACATGTCGATAAGGCAAAGGGATGCTGGTACAATACCTCAATAATTGGCTTCACGACCTATCAACCAAGCCTAACTCTTAGCATTATCTTTAGGCCCTCAGAACCAAGTTCACAATTAATCTAACTATGCGTATACTCTTCAGAGCTTCTTGTTTTGCCCTAATCAGCTTTCTTTTTTTCACTTGTGGAAATGATCAAAGAGACATTCGCGACTATTACTTTCCATTGCGTGAACTGACCGATGGTCTGGTTTATGAATACCGGGACCTCCATTATGATTCTCTAAGCCCTGACTTCTGGTACTACCGGACTCTCCCTACAGATTCAGCTTATTATTTCACCAAAGCATACTACCAAAACGACTTTGTTCAGCGCCAGCTTTACCGAGAAAAAATGGTAAACAACGGTATACTTATACAGGACCTATTCCTATTTGAAACAGATACTGCTGGGCAACAACTGCAGACTCGTGCTGAAATACTCAGTGCCAATGTCTTTCCCTTTGAGGTAACGGGCAATGATGAGTTGTACATCTATCAGATCAAATTCCAACTCCCCTCTCAACCGCACGGCTCCACATCCGTGCTCATCAATCGGCGTTTTTCAGGTGATACCACCTACGTCTATCAAGATGAGACCTATCCTGCTATACAGTTTGAAGTACTAGGTTCAGTAGATCAGCGAGACTCTATTCTGGGCGATATCGAACCTCGTTTTACCGGAAAAGAGATATATGCAGAAAAACTGGGACTAGTGTACTATGAGCGTTCTTATGGCCAGGATGCTCCAAGTTTTCACCATCAGTTGGTAGGCCGCTACCCCATGTCCGAATTGGAAGACCAAGCGCGGCGTGAATGGGAATAGTCAGATACTGATATATAAAAAACAGAAAGCCGGCTCTCCAATAAGGAAAGCCGGCTTGTTCATTTTTTCGGGTTAAACCGAAGGTTCTATTCTTCCTCTTGAGTAGCAACAGGAGCAGCAGCCTGGGCGCCACCTCCTTTACCACCACGACGGCGACGACGACGGCCACCAGTGCTCTTCTCTTTACCTCCAGTATATACATCGTTGAAGTCAACGAATTCAATCATGGCCATTTCGGCAGCATCACCTTTACGGAAGCCAGTTTTGATAATACGTACGTAACCACCTGGGCGGTCACCTACTTTAGTAGCGATAGGGCCAAATAGCTCCTTAACTGCTTCTTTGTTCTGTAGGTAGCTGAATACCACACGACGAGAGTGCATAGAGTTGTTCTTTGCCTTCGTTACTAGTGGCTCAACGAACTGACGAAGTGCCTTCGCCTTAGCCAGTGTAGTGTTGATACGCTTGTGCTCTACTAGAGCCAATGTCAAGTTGCGCATTAGCGCTTTGCGGTGCCCGGCCTTGCGGCTCAGATGGTTAAATTTCTTACCGTGACGCATGTTTGAATTCGTTTAACTTCACAACACCCAATGAGTGGCTTAACAGGCTTAGCCAAAATCCTCATTGCGGTTATTGCATATTAAATTTCCCCTACGGGAGCCTGTGTATTCGTTTGATGGTTTGTTAGTTTGATGGTGCAAGTCTACCTTCCAACCATCTAATCCTCTAACAATCCAACTACTCCCTACTCCTCGTCCAGCTTGTACTTAGACAAATCCATGCCGAAGGTCAAGCCTTTCTCTTGGAGAAGTTCTTCGATCTCTACTAATGACTTCTTACCGAAGTTCCGGAACTTCAATAGCTCGTGAGTGTCGTAACGTACCAACTCTGCCAAGGTGTTGATCTTAGCAGCTTTGAGACAGTTATATGCACGCACAGAAAGATCCAAATCTTCCAGTGAAGTCTTCAGCAACTTACGCATGTGGAGGATATGCTCATCCACGATGTTTTCTTCGCGAGTACCTGCGGAATCAAAGGTGATGTTCTCATCAGTGATCAACATCAAGTGCTGAATCAGAATACGAGAAGCTTCTTTGATTGCTTCCTCAGGGTGGATGGTACCGTCAGTCTTGACATTGATAGTCAATTTTTCGTAGTCGGTACGCTGTCCTACACGGAAGTTATCGATTGTGTAAGCTACGTTCTTGATTGGGGTATAGATGGCATCAATTGGAATTACGCCAATCGGTGCATCTTTTGGCAGATTCTCATCTGCTGGTACGTATCCACGTCCTTTAGTTACGGTGAGTTCTACCTCAAGGTTAACGAAAGGCTCCATCGTACAGATCAAAAGATCTGGGTTCATGATTTTGAACACGTTAGTGTGCTCTTCGATATCACCGGCGCGGAATTCTTCTTTTCCGCTGATGGTTAGGTATACTTTTTCCTCTTGCACATCCTCATCAGCCAACATTTGCTTCAGGCGAACTTGCTTGAGGTTCAGGATAATTTCGACAACGTCTTCTACGACCCCGCGAATCGTGCCAAATTCGTGCTCAACACCAGCGATACGTATTGCGCTGATTGAAAAACCTTCTAGAGAAGAAAGTAATACACGACGCAAGGAGTTTCCTACTGTTTGCCCGAAACCTGGTTCGAGTGGTTTGAATTCAAAAAGACCTTCAAAATCATCGGCTTTCTCCATTACGATTTTGTCCGGCTTCTGAAAATTCAAGATGCTCATACGCTTGATTAAGTCTTTGGTGGGAATGAATAGCTATTCTCTATAACATCAGAATGCGGAACCCAGCTTTAAGCCGCGATTCCGTAAACAAGTAACTGGGAAGAACAACAATCGGCCGAGATGTTGTTCTTCCCACTATCATTGAACGCTTTACTTAGAATAGAGTTCTACGATCAGCTGTTCGTTAATCTTTTCAGGGATGGCGTCGCGCTCTGGGTAATCCAGAAACTTGCCTTCCAGTTTATCGTGGTTGAATTCCAACCAACCGAATTTACGAGCGTCACCTTTGGTACCAACGCTATCCCGAACTACCTGCAAGCCCTGAGACTTACCTTTCACACCAACAACATCGCCGGCGCGCAATTGAGTAGAAGGAACATTGTTAATCACACCATTTAGAACGATGTGCTTGTGGGTTACCAACTGACGAGCTGCAGCACGAGTAGGTGCAAGACCTAGACGGAATACAACATTGTCAAGACGTGCTTCTAGAAACTGTAGCAATACAGTACCAGTTACACCACTCTTACGAGAAGCGCTCTCAAACAAATTGCGGAACTGACGCTCCAATACACCATAAGTGTACTTTGCCTTCTGCTTCTCCATCAATTGAAGGGCGTAGTCCGACTTCTGGCGGCGACGGCGGCTATTGCCGTGCTGTCCAGGACGGTACTTCTTACGCTCGAAACTTTTATCGTAGCCAAAGATTGCCTCGCCAAACGCGCGGGCTTTCTTGGTCTTTGGGCCAGTATATCTTGCCATTTCGGAAGGATAATTTTCGCTGTTGAATAAGTACGTGCCTCAGGATTATACCCGGCGACGCTTTGGTGGACGACAACCGTTGTGAGGTAGCGGAGTCACGTCCTTGATACGAGATACCTTGATACCTGCGCCATCAATGGCACGGATCGCAGCCTCACGACCAGAACCAGGACCCTTCACGAATACCTCTACAGTACGTAGACCTGCATCATATGCAACTCGTGCTGCATCAGATGCTGAGATCTGTGCTGCATAAGGAGTATTCTTCTTCGAGCCACGGAAACCGGACTTACCTGCACTTGACCAGGAGATGACATCACCCTTCTTGTTAGTAAGAGAAATGATGATGTTATTGAAAGAAGCCTGGATATAAGCCTTTCCTTCCGGCTCAACCCGTACTTTTCTTTTCTTTGCCTTCTTGCTACTTGCTTTAGCCATGGATCAAAAATTACTTGGTTGCTTTCTTTTTGTTTGCTACAGTCTTACGCTTACCCTTACGCGTACGAGCGTTGGTTTGCGTACGTTGGCCCCGAACAGGCAGTCCCTTACGGTGACGTACTCCGCGGACACAGCCAATATCCATCAAACGCTTAATGTTGGTCTGTACCTCCGTACGCAATTCACCTTCAACCTGGTAATCGTTTTGGAGCATGGTGGCAATCTGCTTGATGTTGTCATCCGTCCAGTCTTGGACCTTCGTATGCTCACTTACATCAATCTTTGCCAAAATTTCTTTCGCCAGCGACGGGCCAATTCCGTAGATGTAGGTCAGCCCTACAACACCGCGCTTGTTTCTTGGTAAATCAACACCAGCAATTCGTGCCATTGTCTGTTTGTATTTAGAGAGGGAAGTCTAAGCTTCCGTCTAGTTTTTATCCCTGACGTTGCTTGAACTTGGGATTCTTTTTGTTAATGATGTAAACCTTTCCTTTTCTTCTCACCACCTTGCAGTCAGAAGAGCGTTTCTTGACGGAGGGTCTTACTTTCATGGTTGCGTGTATTTAAGACAGTCTGTTCAATCAGTAATTAACAGGAGCTTATTTGTAACGGTAAGTGATGCGGCCACGCGTTAAATCGTAAGGCGACATCTCCACTGCTACCCGGTCTCCTGGGAGGATACGAATGTAGTTCATACGCATCTTTCCTGAGATCGTTGCCACAATTTCGTGGTCGTTCTCTAATTTCACCCGAAACATTGCATTTGACAATGCTTCAAGGATCGTTCCATCCTGTTTGATCAGATCTTGTTTACTCATACTCCAATTTTCGGAGTGCAAAGATACAATTATTTGACAAATAACCTCCTATGAGGTTCCATTTTTTGAAAACGGGTCAATTCTACTCTGCTCCTCAGGATTAACTTACCGCTTGTTCCCGTACGATCGGAATCACATTCGGGTTCTTACGGATCTCTTCAATAATTAATTCGTGGTTACTCAGAATGTCTGGTCCGTCCTTCGTTACGGCGATTGTATGCTCATAATGAGCGGCCGGCTTCTTGTCTTTTGTGACAATCGTCCAATCATCGCGCAACGTTCGTACTTCCTTTCGTCCCATATTGACCATCGGCTCAATGGCAATCACCAAACCTTCCTTCAATACAGGCCCCTGACCACGGCGACCATAATTTGGCACATCGGGCGCTTCGTGCATAGACTTACCTAAGCCGTGCCCTACTAATTCCCGAACTACGGAGTACTTGTGTACACGCTCTGTGTAGTTCTGAATAGCAAAGCTTACATCACCAACCCGGTTACCAACCACAGCCTGTTCAATGCCTAAATAGAGCGACTCATTTGTCACTCGGCAAAGTTGCAAGGTTTCTTCCTTCACCTCTCCTACACAAAAAGTGTAAGCAGCATCACCGTAGAACTCATTCATATAGGTTCCACAATCGATGGAAAGAATATCTCCATCTTCGAAAACTTGCTCTTTGGAAGGAAGCCCGTGTACCACTGCTTCATTTCGAGAAACCAGTAAGGTAGACGGGCAACCATATAGACCCTTAAAGCCAGGAATAGCACCGTGATCACGGATAAATTCCTCTGCTTTGGTGTCGATTTCTTCGCCGGTCAGACCAGGCTTAAGCATGCTTCCCACATAGGCCAAGGTTTTACAAACCAACAGACAATTCTCACGGATCAGTTCGATCTCTTCTGCTGTTTTGAAAATCATTCTGCGGCCCTTTCTACTCATCCTCTTGATGCTTTAAGCTTGCTGCCAACTATTATTAGTCTAACGACTAGATTACATATTCGCGCCGATGCCTTGCATACGGCTGCTGCTGCGGCCAGATACCCGACCTTCCTTCACCAGACCGTCGTAACGACGCATCAACAAGTGACTCTCGATTTGCTGTAAAGTATCCAATACAACACCTACCAAGATCAACAATGATGTACCACCGAAGAAGGCAGCGAACAAGTTGTTGATACCAAAGGCAGCAGCAAATGCTGGCATAATTGCGATCAAGCCTAGGAATACAGATCCTGGCAATGTAATTCTGGTGGTCACAGAGTCAATAAACTCTTCAGTTGGCTTACCAGGCTTCACCCCAGGGATGAAGGCATTTTGGCGCTTCAGGTAATCCGCATAGTTCGACGGATTCACAATCAATGCCGTATATACATAGGTAAAGGCAACAACCAGAACAAAGTAGATCACATTATAAGGACCGGAAGTAAAGTCGTTCAACTTCTGCACAAACCAGCTCGTTTCAGCATCTGCTCCAGCAGTCTGTGCTGCCAAGCCTGGAAGGAACATCAAAGCTTGAGCGAAGATGATAGGCATTACACCGGCAGCGTTAACTTTCAATGGAATGTAGTCACGAGCACCAGCTACTGGGATACTTCCAGTACCACGGCCAACCATACGTTTGGCAAACTGCACAGGGATCTTACGAACACCCGTAACAATTAGTACTGTAGCCATGCACACTAGGAACAAAGCTGCAATTTCGAGAACAAACACTAGGAAACCACCTGACTGCAAACGTCCTTGCAATTCGAAAGCGAAAGCGGTAGGCAGTGTCGCGATGATACCAACGGTGATCAAAAGAGATACACCATTACCGATACCGCGATCAGTGATCCGTTCACCAAGCCACATCGCAAAGATGGTACCTGTAGAAAGGATGATAATCCCCGACAACCAGAAAACCGATTCCGGTACAGACTGGTCGACAGCTCCTAAAGACTTAACGTAAGTCAAGTAAGCACCACCTTGTACCAAGGTAATAGCTAAAGTAAGCAGTCGTGTAATCTGGTTTAGCTTCTTGCGGCCAGATTCACCTTCCTTTTGCTGTAGGCGCTGGAAGTAGGGAACTGCAAAACCGAGGAGCTGAATGATGATACTCGCCGTAATATAAGGCATGATACCCAGGGCAAAAATGGAGGCATTTCCAAATGCACCACCTGAGAATACGTTGATCAAACCCAACAGCGAGTTATCGCCGCCGCCGCCCATCTGTGCTTGTAGCACTGCAGGGTCAGCACCAGGTAATACGATGAATGAACCTAGACGGAACACCCATAGCAGGCCTAGTGTGAAAAGGATGCGATCCCGCAACTCCTTAATCTTCCAAATATTCTTAAGCGTATCGATAAACCTTTTCATGGTGGTCGTTTTTAAAGAATCGTAACAGTACCTCCCTGCGCTTCGATGGCTGCTTTGGCAGTTGCCGAACAAGCATGTGCGGAAACCGTTAGTTTAGCAGTCAACTCACCAGTGCCTAGCACCTTAACTTGATCTGTTTTCTTGATAATGCCCAGCTTAAGTAAAGTAGCCACATCGATAGTATCTACACTGTACTTTTCGCTGATCGCTTGTAGCTGGCCCACATTCATTGCTACGTATTCTACGCGGTTAGGGCTCTTGAAACCACGCTTTGGCAAACGCATCTGAAGTGGCATCTGTCCACCTTCGAACGCACGCTTGCTCTTGTAACCAGAACGAGACTTGGCACCTTTATGACCACGAGTCGAAGTACCACCTCGGCCAGAACCCTGACCACGGGCAATCCGCTTGCGACTTTTTACCGCTCCTGCTGCTGGTTTGAGACTATGGAGTTCCATTATATTTTCGATTTAAATCTTCAACAATTAGGAAGAAGTTGTCCTAGATAGACCTTAAGCTTCCTCTACTTTCACCAAGTGAGCTACCTTATTGATCATACCTTCGATCTGAGGGGTAACCTCCTTGACGACAACATCGTTAATTTTTTTCAATCCCAGGGCCTTTACAGTTTCTTTCTGACGCTTGGGACGATCGATCAGGCTCTTAACCTGCGTAATTTTTACCTTAGCCATGGCCGTGGTTTTTTTACTGGCTGTTAAGCCTATCCTTCAAAAAGCTTTTCCATTGAGATTCCACGCTGCTTAGCAATAAGCATTGGGCTGCGTAGTTTCGTCAGTGCGTCGATGGTAGCCTTCACTACGTTGTGAGGGTTAGAAGACCCCTGAGACTTCGCTAGTACGTTGTGTACACCAGCAATCTCAAGTACAGCACGCATTGCACCACCAGCGATTACACCGGTACCGTCAGATGCGGGCTTGATCAATACTTTACCTGCACCGTACTTACCCTTTTGTTCGTGAGGGATAGTACCATTGTGTAGAGGTACTTTAATAAGGTTCTTCTTAGCATCATCTACCGCCTTGCTAATTGCTTGGGATACATCACGCGCTTTACCTAGACCGTGGCCTACGGTACCTTTACCATCACCTACTACTGCTACGGCTGCGAAACTGAACGTACGGCCACCCTTGGTAACCTTAGCTACGCGGTTCAGTGATACCAGCTTTTCCTGCAGTTCTGTTTCTGCCGGTTTTACCCGGTTGGAGTTTTTCTTTGCCATTGTTCTAATGATTAAAATTTCAAGCCTCCTTCACGGGCGCCATCAGCCAAAGCTTTAACGCGGCCATGATATAAATAACCACCACGATCAAAAACTACAGTTTCGATACCTGCACCTTTTGCACGCTCCGCTAGAAGCGTACCGACAGCGGCAGATTGGTCAGTTTTGTTACCAGTGTTCTCTACTGCAGACTCATGTGAACTAGCTTGCGCTAGTGTTACACCATTTACGTCGTCAATCAATTGCGCGTAAATATAACGGTTAGAGCGGAACACATTCAGACGAGGAAGATCAGCAGTTCCCCGGATATTTTTGCGGATACGCATATGAATACGCTTCCGACGATTTGCTTTTGTTAATTGCATGGCTGCTTATTTGTATGTTGACCTTAGTGAAGAGGAAACCTTTGATTACCCAATCCCAAGGTCCAGTTCGCCAAAAATTAATTTTATTTACTTGCGGTCTTACCAGCTTTACGACGGATCTCCTCGCCCTTGAAGCGGATACCCTTACCCTTGTAAGGCTCTGGCTTACGGAAGGCGCGGATCTTAGCCGCGATTTGACCAATCAACTGCTTATCGATTGACTCCAATACTACTAGAGGAGCTTTACCTTTTTCAGATACAGTAGACACCTTCACTTCTTCAGGAATAACGAAGTAGATAGGGTGAGAATAACCTACTGTTAGAATCAACAGTTGACCTTTGTTCTCAGCACGATAACCAACACCGATCACTTCTAGTTCCAGTTTGTAACCATCAGTTACACCTACAACCATATTGCTGATCAGGCTACGGTACAAACCGTGCACAGAACGGTGACGCTTGGAATCAGTTGGGCGAGTAACACTCAGAACACCGTCTTCCATGCTTACTGTTAGATCCGGATCGATCTGCTGCTTCAACTCACCCTTAGGTCCTTTAACGGTAACCATGTTTCCTTGGCTAACGTCTATCGTAATGCCGCTTGGCAAATTAATCGGAGCTTTTCCTATTCTTGACATGGCTCTTGATTTATAGCTTTAAGAGAATAAGATTAGGAAATGTAGCACAATACTTCACCGCCGACACTCTCTTTGCGAGCTTGCTTGTCGGTCATCACACCTTTAGAGGTGGAGATGATTGCGATTCCTAAACCATTGATTACACGAGGAAGGTTGTCGTGCTTAACGTAAGTACGAAGACCAGGCTTACTTACACGCTTCAGCTCACGGATAACGGGCTGGCGAGTGCTCTTGTCGTACTTCAGTGCGATCTTGATCGTACCCTGAGTACCTTTAGCCTCTTCTTGGTCAAACTTATACTTAAGGATATACCCCTGATCATAGAGGATCTCCGTGATGCGCTTCTTCAGATTAGAAGCAGGAATGCTAACGACCCGGTGCCCAGCAATTTGAGCATTGCGAATTCGGGTCAGATAGTCGGCTACAGGATCTGTAACTGCCATGACTTGTAGATTCGTGATCCGGTTTTCCAAATGCCAGGAACCTGGACCGCTGTTAATAGATAAATGCACCTTGGAGCTATAGCATTTACCCTCGGTGCATTGCCGGCCAAGTTGGCCGGACTTTATCCTAGTTACCAGTCATCTATAAAACAGGTAACCGAAGTAAGACTGTGGTAGCTCTATAGAATTACCAGCTAGCCTTAGTTACGCCAGGAAGCTTACCATCCAGCGCCATTTGACGGAACTTAACACGGCACAAGCCGAATTTCCGCATATAACCCTTAGGACGCCCAGTTAGGCGGCAGCGATTGTGCTTGCGAATTGGATTTGAGTTGCGTGGCAACTTGTCCAATTCTTCCCAACGGCCTTCTTCTTTCAGTTGCTTACGCAAGTCAGCGTACTTAGCAACCATACGCTCTCTTTTACGCTCGCGGGCAATCAATGCTTTTCTTGCCATGATATTATTAGTTGTTCTGATTCTTGAATGGAAGTCCCATACCTTTCAACAGAGCCAAAGCTTCTGCATCGGTATTAGCAGTAGTCACGAAGGTAATGTCCATACCTGTGATGTTGCTTACCTTGTCAAGGTCGATTTCAGGGAACACGATCTGTTCCTTGATACCCATGGTGTAATTGCCACGTCCGTCGAAGCTCTTATCGTTGATACCGCGGAAGTCACGTACACGAGGTAGTGCCACAGCAATCAGACGATCAAGGAATTCGAACATTTGGCGATCGCGCAAAGTAACGCGTGCACCAATGTACATACCTTCCCGTAGCTTAAAGTTAGATACAGACTTCTTAGCCTTGGTCTTCACGGCACGCTGGCCAGTGATAAGGCTTAGTTCCTCTACGGCGTTGTCAACAAGCTTCTTGTCTTGGGTACCTTGACCAACCCCCTGGTTGATACAAATCTTAACCAGACGAGGAACTTGCATTACACTCTTATATTGGAATTGCTCCTGTAGAGCTGGTACCACTTCTTCCTGGTACTTTGTTCTTAATCTTGGCGTGTAACTCATTAGTCTAAGATTTCCCCAGATTTTTTAGAATAACGTTTGATGTTGCCACCGTCATCAGCTTTGCGGCCAACGCGAGTAGGCTCTCCGCTAGTGTCCACAAGCATCAAGTTTGAGATGTGGATAGGTGCTGCCTTGTCGATGATGCCACCAGGGTTGTCCTGAGTTGGCTTTTGGTGCTTCTTGCGGATATTTACTTCCTCAACAATCGCGCGATTCAGTTCAGGAATTACTTCCAGCACTTCTACCACCTTGCTGCGATCCTTATAAGCACCCGCAATAACAACAACTTTATCTCCCTTTTTAATCTTCAGCTTGGGAGCAAAGCGCTTTTGATTTGCTTTCTTCATGGTTCGAGTATTCGGGCCGTTACTGATTTACAATACCTCTGGTGCCAGAGAAACAATACGCATATAGTCACGCTCACGTAGCTCACGAGCTACAGGGCCGAAAATACGCGTTCCGCGTGGTTCTTCGCTGGCACTTAGTAGTACTACAGCGTTGTCATCAAAACGGATATAACTACCATCGCGGCGGCGGATTTCTTTCCTGGTGCGAACCACCACTGCTTTCGAAATCGCTCCTTTCTTAATACCACCAGGGGCGGCTTCCTTCACAGAAACCACGATCATATCGCCAATAGATGCATAGCGACGCTTTGATCCGCCTAATACGCGGATACAAAGAACTTCCTTAGCGCCACTATTATCGGCTACCTTCAGCCGGGATTCTTGCTGGATCATGACGGCAAATTATTTGCAGAATTAGCGCAACGAACAGGCATCGTGCCCATGTTGATAATTCTAGTTAAATGCTTTATTTCTTACTTGGCTTTCTCCAAGACTTCTACCAAACGCCAGCGCTTGCGGGCACTTAGTGGGCGCGTCTCCATGATGCGCACTTTATCTCCTATCGTACACTCGTTCTTTTCGTCGTGAGCCATAAACTTGTTTGACTTCTTAACGAATTTACCATAGATAGGGTGCTGAATACGGCGTTCTACCACAACAGAAATGGACTTGTCCATTTTGTTACTTGTAACGATGCCGATAAGCTGTTTACGAAGATTACGTTCTGCCATTTTAAGCTGAATTACTTGGCACGTCTACGACGTGCTCTGATTTTACTACGATTAGCGAGTTCCTCTTCAGATGCACCAGCCAACTGGCGACGGCGAATTTCCGTGCTTAGGCGGGCAATGTCGCGGCGCACTTCGCGCAACAACAATGGATTGTCCAGCCCTGTGATGGCGTGATCAAACTTCATCTTCTGAAATCTGCTCTGGGTTTCCTCCAGTTGTGCCTGAAGGTCCGTGTCAGAGAACTCTTGCAGTTCCAAATATTTTTTGGTTGCCATTGTCCTTTTAGTTTATATGTTTCGCAAGCCGCGTATTACTACACGGGCTTCAGACTGATCTAAGGACCAGATTATCCTTCGTAATCTGGACGAGTTACCGTTTTCGTTTTCACTGGCAACTTTTGAGCTGCCAAACGAAGTGCTTCTTCGGCTACTTCACGAGGTACACCATCGAGCTCAAACATGATGCGGCCAGGCTGCACCTGAGCTACGTAGTGGTCCAGGTTACCCTTACCCTTACCCATACGTACTTCCAACGGTTTGGAGGTAATCGGCTTGTCAGGGAAGATCCGGATCCACACCTTACCTTCACGCTTCATGTAACGCGTCATCGCGATACGTGCTGATTCGATCTGACGGTTGGTGATACGGCCAATCTCCATAGACTTAAGACCGAAAGAGCCAAAGGCCACGCGGCTACCACGCTGGGCTAAGCCTCGGTTACGTCCTTTCTGCTGCTTGCGATATTTCGTTCTTTTCGGCTGTAACATTGGTCATTTATTTTAGCTGTACCTCGTCTCCGAGGAACACACCCGGAATTTCTGCTTTTGGAGCCTCGTTCCGGGCAAAAATGAAGCCGTTCCAAAGGCGCCTCCGAAAAAGCTTGGCAAAGGTACGGCTATTTTTTGATAATCAGAAATCAACTCGGGCCTAAATAAAACCATTCATGCCCGAGCTTCGTGGGTCAGCGCAGGATCTCACCTGATGACTTCCACTTTCGATGCCAATTCTTGATATTGAGGCAATTAGGTGTGGCAAAGACACCTAGATGCCAGCAATAATTTTTTTAGCGACGTCCGCCGCCGCCGCCACCACGGCGATCTCCACCACGGCCTCCGCGACGGTCACCACCGCGGCCTCCACGACGATCTCCGCCACGACCACCACGACCACCACGACCACCGCGGTTGTCCTTGCTAGATAGGCCAGCGTTCGGGTTCAAGTCGCGCTTACCAAGTACTTCACCCTTACAGATCCATACTTTCACACCGATGATACCATATACAGTCAAGGCTTCCTTGATTGCATAGTCGATGTCAGCACGGAAGGTGTGAAGAGGTGTACGACCTTCCTTGTACTCTTCTGTACGGCTCATATCAGAACCATTCAGACGACCGGAGATACGCACCTTGATACCTTCTGCGTTAGCACGCATGGTAGACTGGATAGCCATCTTAATTGCGCGGCGGTAGTTGATACGCGCCTCCAACTGCTTAGCGATAGACTCAGCTACGATGTTAGCATCCAGCTCTGGCTTGCGGATTTCGATAATGTTAATCTGCACATCCTTGCCAGTAAGCTTCTTAAGCTCCTCGCGGATGCGGTCCACTTCCTGGCCACCCTTACCAATAATGATACCTGGGCGAGAGGTGTGGATTGTAATGGTAATACGCTTCAGCGTACGCTCGATGATTACGCGTGCAATACCGCCTTTTGGTACACGAGCGTTCAGGTAAGTCCGGATTTTCTCATCCTCAATTACACTATCCGCATAATTCTTATCCGCATACCAGTTGGAATCCCATCCGCGGATGTACCCCAAACGATTACCTATTGGATTAGTCTTCTGACCCATATGTCTAGGACTCGTTAAATTTTAAGTAATAATCGTTGGCTACTCCTCTTCTTCAGAGGCCAGTGGCAAACGGTTTTCAACAATAAGCGTAACATGATTGCTACGCTTGCGGATGCGGTGTGCCCGGCCGTGCGGAGCAGGACGGAATCGACGCAACATACCTGCCTCATTAGAGAAGGCTGTTTTAACGTACAAGTCGTAATCGTCAGCACTTTCCTGACCATCCAGTTTATATTCCCAGTTGGCAATCGCCGACATTAGAGCCTTCTCCAACCACTGGGCAGCTTCTTGCTTACTGAAGCGCAGAACATCCAGAGCCTCGTTCACCTCCTTACCGCGGATATTATCCACCACCAGGCGCATCTTACGGGCAGACATCGGGACGCTCTTTAGTTTAGCTACTGCTTCCATGATGTTTATAATTAATGGTGAATGGAAGAATGCTGAATGCTGTTTAGAAACCAGCATTCCTTCATTCTCTCATCGTTTTACAAATTAGCGGTTACCAGCATGACCTTTGAAGGTCCGTGTAGGAGCAAATTCTCCCAACTTGTGGCCAACCATGTTTTCTGTGACGTAAACTGGTACGTGGATCTTTCCGTTGTGGACAGCGATAGTTTCACCTACCATATCAGGAATGATCATTGAAGAACGAGACCAGGTTTTGATTACCGTCTTTTTATTAGACTCTTTGGCCTTTTCCACTTTCTTTAGCAGCTTGTGGAATACGTAAGGGCCTTTGCGAATTGATCTAGCCATCTCTATTTCTTGTTTTTCCGCTTGGTAATAATCAACTTGGTAGAGTGCTTCTTGTTGTTACGTGTCTTCTGACCCTTGGCCATAATACCCGTACGAGAGCGTGGGTGCCCTCCAGAAGCACGTCCTTCACCACCACCCATTGGGTGATCTACCGGGTTCATGGCTACACCACGAACGCGAGGACGACGTCCCAACCAGCGCTTACGACCAGCTTTACCCAATACCTGCAGACCGTGATCTGGGTTAGAGGTAGTACCGATAGTAGCACGGCAAGTAAGAAGAATACGGCGAACTTCACCTGAAGGAAGCTTCACAGAAGCATAGCGACCTTCACGTCCCATCAAAGTACCGTTAGTACCTGCAGAACGAGCTAAGGCAGCACCTTTCCCAGGCTGCAACTCAATTGCGTGAATGCTAGAACCCAGAGGAATCTCGCTCAACAACATGGTATTACCCACCTTAGGTTCAACACCTGCACCTGTCTCCACAGTATCACCTACTGTAAGGCCTTTAGGAGCGATGATGTAGCGCTTCTCACCGTCAGCGTATTCCAACAGTGCGATGAATGCAGTGCGGTTCGGATCATACTCGATCGTCTTCACAGTAGCAGCAACACCGTCACGGTTACGCTTGAAATCGATAATACGATAGCGGCGCTTGTGACCACCACCACGCTGGCGTACCGTCATCTTACCGGTACGGTTACGTCCACCTGACTTTTTCAGGGGAGCAAGCAGCGATTTTTCCGGCTTGTCGGTCGTCAACTCTGCGTATGTGTTACCCACGCGGGTACGCAAACCAGGAGTGACCGGACGAAACTTTTTAACTGGCATAATTTTGCTCTCTTCTCGGGATCTCGGATTCAGTGTGCATCAACGACCAGACGAGCCACTGAGGATCCCCACCCCGAGGATTTAATAATTAAATGTCTCCGAAGAAATCGATCTCTTCTCCATCAGCCAAGGTCACTACTGCTTTCTTATAAGCAGAGATACGGCCACGAAGAATTCCTGATTTGGTCGTTCTATTCTTTGCTTTCCCAGGCATTACCGCAGTGTTTACGGAAGTAACGGCTACTCCGTACATCTGCTCGACTGCCTTACGGATTTCCACTTTATTGGCCTTGCGATCAACTACAAAGCTGTACTTGTTCAGACCTTCTGAGAGCGTTTCTGCTTTCTCAGTGATCAGTGGTTTGATTAAAATTGGCTTTGCCATTTTACTTATGCTTTACGGGTATAACCCGGATTATGCAAATAATTCTTGAATCTTAGTAACGGCACCTTCAGACAACACCAATGTTTGGGTGTTCATGATTTGGTACACGTTCAAGTCGGCAGCACGTGCTACGTCAGCGCGCTGCAAATTGCGGCTAGACAATAGCAACTCACGCTCCATATCTGCAGTAACTACCAATGTCTTCTGACCATCTAGGTTCAGGTTACTAAGGATAGACTTAAACTCCTTAGTCTTTGGTGCATCGAAAGAGAAGTCTTCCAAGACAACGATTGAACCAGCACTTGCCTTTGCAGACAATGCAGAAGCTTTGGCAATTTGCTTCACCTTCTTGTTCAGGCGAAGATCATAGTTGCGTGGACGTGGACCGAAAACGCGACCACCACCACGGAACAATGGGTTATTGATACTACCCTTACGAGAGCCACCCGTACCTTTCTGACGGTGCAGCTTGCGAGTAGAACCAGCGATCTCACCACGCTCTTTAGCTTTGTGAGTTCCCTGACGCTGGTGGGCGAGATATTGCTTCACGGCCAAATAAACCGCGTGCTCATTGGGCGTCTGACCGAAAACGTCTTCTGACAGCTCTACGGTACGTCCCGTTTTTTCGCCTTGGGTATTTAGAACATCGAGTTTCATAACTCTATGAATTTATCTGATCTCTCGCCTGTGCCGAGGCTCCGGCGAGAAGCGTTTGCAAAAATTATTTCTCCAGGATAACGATCGCTCCCTTATGACCAGGAACTGCACCTTTTACAAGGATCAAGTTCTGCTCTGGGAAGATTTTCATTACGCGCAGGTTCTTCACCTTAACACGACCACCGCCATCACGGCCTCCCATACGCATACCTTTGAATACACGTGCAGGATAAGACGCGGCACCAATAGAACCTGGCGCACGCTGACGGTTGTGCTGACCGTGAGTAGCGTCGTTCACACCGCGGAAGTTGTGGCGCTTAACAACACCTTGGAAACCTTTACCTTTGGAGGTTCCAACAGCATTGATCATGTCACCCTCTTCGAATACTTCGTCGACAGTAACAGTCTCACCAGCCTTCTTTTCCAGATCTGAATCGCGAAACTCTACAAGCTTGCGCTTAGGATTGGTACCTGCATTCTTGAAATGTCCTTGCAGGGGTTGTGATGTATTTTTCTCTTTGGCATCACCAAAGCCCAGCTGTAGTGCTGAGTAACCGTCGGTATCTTCAATTTTCACTTGTGTAACGACACAAGGACCTGCTTCTACTACAGTACAAGCAATGTTACGGCCAGCCTCATCAAAGATGCTGGTCATTCCGACCTTTTTTCCGATAATTCCGTTCATCGTTATCGAATTTTATAGAGACACCGTTGGTAGTAAAAGTTAGAGTAGGACAGCAAAATGAAAGGCTACTTTCACTTGAAGTGTCACTCTGGACTTTAACTCACCAGAACCGGTGTTCTGATTCAATTAATCGCGATCCCGTCGATTCGTCGGGATCAGTCTAAAATGTTGATAGCGAGGAAGATGCTCTTCCGGACTACGTCAACTTAACTTGGATGTCCACACCACTGGGCAGTTCTAGCTTCGATAGAGCATCGACTGTTTTCTGAGTAGGCGTGTAAATTTCAATAAGGCGCTTATGAGTACGCAACTGAAACTGCTCCCGGGACTTCTTGTTGACGTGCGGTGAACGGAGCACGGTAAAGATTTTTTTCTCGGTGGGCAGCGGAATCGGGCCAGTTACGATGGCACCACTGTTTTTTACCGTTTTTACAATTTTCTCAGTTGATTTGTCAACGAGATTGTGGTCGTAAGAACGGAGCTTGATACGAATTTTCTGATTCATGCCAGCTTCTAATTGTCAAGTTATGATATAAAAACGGTACGCAAGCTTTTAGCTAATGTGCGCTAGGCAAGAAGCCAAATAGCTTGCGCACCCGTCCTATTTTTAAAATGCAGATGTCACTTTTGACATCCAGTATTGTCAGTCGTACAGTATGGAGACGCTTAACTAAGCGTTACTCACCTTTAGCTTTCTCAATCACTTCCTTAGCGATACCGTTAGGAGCCGCAGCATAATGTGAAAACTCCATAGAAGAGTTTGCACGACCAGAAGTAATCGTACGTAGGTCGGTTACATAACCGAACATCTCAGATAGTGGTACGTCAGCAGAGATAGAAACTGCACCACCAGTACGAGGCTCTTGTCCTTTCGGCAAACCACGACGGCGGTTCAAGTCACCAATTACAGCACCAGTATATTCTTCTGGAGTGATGATTTCCAACTTCATAATTGGTTCCAGCAATACTGGCCTAGTCATTGGAGCAGCAGCCTTAAAACCTTCCTTAGCACAAAGCTCGAAAGCGATTGGCTTACTATCCACTGAGTGCATGCTACCATCGAATACGCGCACTTTCATGCTATCGATGTTGTAACCAGCTAAGATACCGTTCTTCATCATTGCAGTAAAGCCATCACGAATTGGCTTCTGGTAGTTCTTATCGATGGCACCACCAACGATACCCCAGTCAAACTGAAGCTTAACCTTACCAGATTTGAAGTCGTCGCTTTCTAGAAACTCTTCATCAGCAGGGCCTAGTTCGAATTCCATATCGGCAAACAAACCAGAACCACCAGACTGCTTCTTCAGACGCTCACGGTGTGTAACCGTATTCTGCAAAGCTTCTTTGTAAGTAACCTGAGGCTCACCAACGTTACACTCTACTTTGAACTCACGCTTTAGACGATCGATAATGATCTCCAAGTGAAGCTCACCCATACCACTAATGATGGTTTGGTTAGTGTCTTCGTCGTAACGTACCTTAAAGGTTGGATCCTCTTCAGCTAGCTTAGCCAAAGCCATACCCAACTTATCAAGGTCCTTCTGAGTCTTAGGCTCAACTGCGATACCAATTACTGGGTCAGGGAATACCATTGACTCCAGAACGATTGGATTGTTCAAGTCGCAAAGAGTGTCACCCGTACGGATGTCTTTGAAACCTACTGCAGCTGCGATATCACCCGCTTCTACCGCATCGATGCTATTCTGCTTGTTAGCGTGCATCTGATAGATACGAGAAATACGCTCCTTACTATCAGAGCGGCTATTGTATACGTAGCTACCGGCGTCAAGCTTACCAGAGTAAACACGCATGAAGGCCAGACGACCTACGAATGGGTCGGTAGCAATCTTAAATGCCAAGGCAGCAAATGGATCTTCAACAGAAGGCTTACGCTTCTCTTCTTCGTCCGTCTTAGGATTGGTACCAACGATGGCATCAATATCAAGCGGTGAAGGCAAGTAAGCACAAACTGCATCCAATACAGCCTGAACACCTTTGTTCTTAAATGCTGTACCACACATCATTGGTACGAAAGCCATATCCATCACAGCTTCGCGAACGGCTTTGCGAATCTCTTCAACAGTCAAAGATTCTTCACCTTCCTCGAAGTACTTCTCCATCAATACCTCATCGTATTCTGCAACAGCTTCGAGCAAAGTGCTACGCCACTCAGCAGCAATTTCTACAAGGTCTTCTGGAGTATCGATCACTTCGTAAGTCATACCGAAGTCATCCTCGTTCCAAACGATCGCTTGGTTAGTGATCAAGTCAACTACACCTTTGAAGCGCTCTTCAGAACCGATTGGAATCTGAAGAGGAATTGCTTTAGAACCCAACTTCTCCTGTACGTCGTTTACAACGTTGAAGAAGTCTGCACCAGAACGGTCCATTTTGTTAACGAAACCGATACGTGGTACTCTATAGTTATCAGCCAGACGCCAGTTGGTCTCTGACTGTGGCTCTACACCAGATACCGCACAGAACAAGAATACCAGACCGTCCAATACACGCAATGAGCGGTTTACCTCTACGGTAAAGTCAACGTGTCCTGGAGTATCGATGATATTTACTGCGTACTCCTTTTCCTTCCATTTCCAGGAAGTCTTAGTGGCAGCAGAGGTAATGGTAATACCACGCTCTTGCTCCTGCTCCATCCAGTCCATAGTTGCAGCACCATCGTGAACCTCTCCAATCTTGTGGCTCAATCCGGTGTAGAATAGGACGCGCTCGGTAGTTGTTGTCTTACCAGCGTCAATGTGAGCGGCAATGCCAATGTTTCTCGTATACGTGAGATCCTTAGCCATGATCAATCCCTGTTCGGGCGTTATAATTGTTAATGTTCAATAGAATTATACACGGAAGTGTGCGAAGGCACGGTTAGATTCTGCCATACGGTGCGTATCTTCCTTACGCTTAACAGCAGCACCTTCACCTTTGCTTGCAGCTAGTAGCTCAGCAGCCATCTTCTCAGCCATCCCTTTACCTGAGCGCATGCGTGCGAAGCGGATCAACCACTTCATGCCGATAGACAATTTACGCTTAGCACGGATTTCGGTTGGGATCTGGAAAGTAGCACCACCGATACGGCGAGAACGAACTTCCACTTGTGGCATAGCATTGTTCAATGCTTTCTTCCACACAGCGTGCTCGTCACCATCACTACGCTCTTTGATTATATCCATTGCGTCATAGAATACTTTGAAGGCAACACTCTTCTTGCCTTGCAACATCATCATATTGACGAACTGAGTTACCATCGGATCACCGTAGCGTGGGTCCGGAGCAATAACTCGCAATTTTGGCTTTCTTTTCCTCATTGTTCTCTTTATTAGCGGTTTCTGCCAATGTGCTCTAAAAGCGGCAATCCATCCAGTTATTCACCGAATGGATAAGGAAACGTAATTAATATTAGCTCCTAGGACGTTTAGTACCGTACTTAGAGCGAGATTGTCTGCGATCGTTAACACCAGCAGTATCCAGGGCACCACGTACAATAGTGTAACGTACACCAGGAAGGTCCTTAACACGACCACCACGGATAAGTACGATTGAGTGCTCTTGTAGGTTATGGCCCTCACCAGGGATGTAGGCAATTACCTCGATACCATTAGTAAGACGAACCTTAGCTACTTTACGAAGAGCTGAGTTCGGCTTCTTTGGCGTAGTAGTGTAAACACGAGTACAAACCCCGCGCTTCTGTGGACAAGAGTCCAATGCACGTGACTTGCTCTTGGTCACAATTTGAGTGCGGCCCTTGCGCACAAGTTGATTAATAGTAGGCATACGCTTTCTTAATTTAAAAAAGGTCACTTTTTACAGTTCCTCGGTCTTGCCAGAGGCCTACACCAGGTCTTGAATTTTTCAGGATCCAATCTCCGGTATGTCTTCAGGAAATGAGCTGGTTGGAACACAACTTCCCCATCCCCTGCGAAAAAGCGAATGCAAAGGTACGCTTTATTCTTTGAAAACCAAAAGGGTAAAACACTTTTTAGCGGAGAGAAATTCCCGCCAGGTAGGCGGCAGTTCTCCTACACGGATTGGCACATTGGTAAAAGGGAAAAATCGGAGAATAATATTTGCAATCGATCTCAAAATTGCCAATAGAATTTCTTCATGATTTTGTTGTTAAATCGCAAAACTGGTCTTAACTGATTCTTGGCAAAGCATCTTATTGTGGGGGTGAAGAGCCATTTGGAGCAAAATAGGTGGTCAACATTTGATGTCTTAGCACCAAATACTCTTCCATTAAAGCAATTTCAGTAATGAAATCGTTCCCGTCATAATATACCGGGCCATCAAGCGGCCAACGAATGAAGTTTGGACCAACAAGTGGAGTGAGAATGGGTAGGTAGCTGTCCACTCGTTGCAAAAGCCCATCAAGACTAAGTATCCCCTCCTCGTTAAGGCCCCACCAGCGATTCTGCAATGCTTGCCAATAAAGTGGTTGATCTAAGAGGCGGTCAAATAGGAGTGAGCGCCTGCAGTCGATCCAGCGATCCAAGTTTTTCTCATTATCCCCATCTCTTCCAAAAGAATGATCATAATCCCAAGGTGCGACTCGAAGCGGAGTATCCGCCCCTTGCTTGTACAGATAGAAGTTCTTCTTGAGACCATCGCTATTATTGGACAGTAGTAGCAAAAGATGCCAATCTATGATATTTTCTAAGTCGAAGGCCTCCCCTACCCGATCCATAAATATGCTATCAGGAGTATCAGCTACCAGCATGCGAATGTCATAGATAAACCCAGTGCGGTCATCTACTGCTTTATCCGGATACGTTTGCTGATAATAGTTGTCTCCGTATTGCGGCCGAAAGTTGCTCAGGTCAGGGATGAAAATGGGCGGTTCTTTGAACACACAGGCCTCAGGATCTCGACTGTTGATTCCGAGACTGGACCTGTCTAACTTCTCCATTAATACGTATAGTCCTTGGTATCGTCCATTGAGGCGCAGTTCAACATAACTACACTGAGGAGCTTCATGGTGAGTTGACATATCTCGAAACAGATCGTACGAAAGCACGTGGCGTAGAAACGTCTTATCAATATAGTTGGCATTGAGAATCCAGTCATCATCTGCCGGCAACCCGGCTAAAGAAATATCTCGTTCCAGGTCAAGTTCGAAAGAATGCTTTGGAAAAGAAATGGAATACCCGCCACGTCTTTCTATACGGCCAGGATATGCTTGGAAGGTGTCTGATGTTAGCACCTGGAATACCATTGGAACTTTATGGTCGGCAGGCACCTCCTGGACCAAGTCAATATTAAAGATAGCGTGTTCTGCGTCCTTCCCTGTATTTGCACAGGCACTTAGTAGAACAGCTAAGCCAGCAATAATGAAGATAGCCCTCACTTATATTTCGATACTGTTTTATGTCCGTTTTCCAACCAGGGTCAATATTAATCATTCAAGATGACTGACAAATCACTCTCTAGCGTTAGTCAATATAGGTAATCCATGGAAATCCTGATCCCTATTAAAAGGAAAGCGCCTGTTGATACATAACCAACAGACGCTATCCTTGCCTTAACAGGCGCTATTCCTTAGAACCAGCCTGCACCCAAGTTTCGGAACGGCCAAGGTATACTTGCTAAGATCAAGATCAATCCTATTAAGTAGAAGGTATAGATTGTCTTATGTCCACGTGCCTTCTCTGTTTGGCGCTTGGCCTTGCTGTACCCCATAGTAATCAGCACTATCGCAATTAGCATCAAACTGATGTGTTCAACGGTGTAAAAACGTAGCATACTATCTTTCATCACACCAGAAGCGAACTGAACTTTTGGACTAATGAAGTAAAGGATAAAACCCAAAACCAATTGGACATGGGTAAAAATCAGCCCAAGCAAAGGCATTTTCCCTGCTGGATAATCAGCTTTCTTTGACCAATTAGACCAAGCGGTTGCAATGGCCAGAACTAGGAATAAAAGCACCAACCAGCGTAAGCCGGAATGGGCGTGGAGTAGCATTTTATACATGTGGTTTCTTTTGCAGCGAAGATAGGGAATTTTGGTGTTCACCAACTTCCATGTATGCTCGATTAGAATAGCATATCGCGAGCTAGAAGCTCTAACAAACAACTTACGTTCGTTATCGATACCAACCTCATCGAATCCTGAGTTAGGGCTTATCTACAAGTAGATATTCAAATTAGTTGCGGCGAAATACTTTATCGGCAATCTCCGAAAGGGATTTATGTAACTTTGCGCCCATTCACATCATTAAAGACACTAGATGCACCGATCAGGTTTTGTAAATATTATTGGCCGGCCCAATGCCGGAAAGTCCACTTTGATGAACGCGCTAGTAGGTGAGCGCATGTCGATTATCACGGCCAAGCCGCAGACAACGCGGCATCGTATTATTGGATTATTGAGTGGAGAAGACTTTCAGATTGTCTTTAGTGATACTCCAGGTGTGATCAAAGATCCAGCATACAAGATGCAGGAGGCCATGAACCGTTTTGTGGACTCCACTTTTGAGGATGCTGATATGATGCTATTCGTGGTGGGGGCGGATGAAGAATACGAGGACGACGACCCAATCGTACAGCAGCTTAGTAACAGTAAGGCTCCGGTATACCTTATCCTAAACAAAATAGATCTATCCGACCAGGCTACTATCATCAAGCAGATTGAGACCTGGCAAAATCGACTAAACCTTGCTGGCATCTTCCCTATTGCTGCCCTCCATAAACAAGGTACGGATGGCTTACTCAAAACCGTCATTGAGAATCTACCGGAAGGGCCTGCCTACTATCCGAAAGATCAACTTACGGATCGGCCGGAGCGCTTCTTCGTGAGTGAGATCATTCGGGAGAAGATCTTAGAGAATTACCATCAGGAAATTCCTTACTCTGTAGAGGTAGGTGTGGAGTCTTTCAAAGAAACAAAGACCAAAAAAGGAGATGACCTCATCCGCATTCGCGCAGAGATATACGTAATGCGTCCTACTCAAAAGAGCATTATTATCGGAAAAGGCGGTAGTTCCATCAAACAACTTGGTACCGATGCACGCAAGGCGCTAGAGACTTTCCTCGAAACAAAAGTCTTTCTGGACCTCCACGTCAAAGTACGCGACAATTGGCGCGACGATGATCAATGGCTCAAACGCTTTGGGTACTAATCTGGGGATTGCTAGATTAGTTTGATTGCTCAACGAAATCTATTGCTCCCGAGCTGCTGCTAATGGATTATCTGTCCGGAGGATGCGAAGTGCTTCCTGCACCATATCATCTTGGCCATTCCACACAGCGAAGAAACCTTCCGTGTTGTAGAGCTGCCGAGCCAGACGTGCTTTCAGAAAACGCTTAAGTTCACTAACTACACGACTATTCGACGGCAAAGGACTCTCTTCTCCTTGCTCCTTCGCATAATCCAGGTAATCTGAGTATACAGAAGCAGGCACTCGATAATTAGCCACGAAGCCCTCCAGATCATACTGGTCGGCCAAGTCAGGATTTTGCTCGCTATAGCGGAAGATAAAGCCAGCTGCATATTGGCGCCAGCGCAGGTAATCTTCCCGAAGCAGGAAAGTATCTAGTGGAACGAACACATCTGGTGTAACACCACCTCCACCATAAACTACGTGTCCATTATCGGTATAGAAGCGTGTGCTATCAGCGATAGCGATATTGTCTTCTTCGGAGAGTTCGCCATTTAAGTAACGATCCTCTACATCACGATCATAGGTCGCTTCGTCACCGTTCTCATAATCCTTTTGGATACATCGACCCGATGGTGTGTAATAGCGAGCTACCGTCAACCGCAAAGCGGAGCCATCGCGAAGTGGATATTGTTCTTGTACTAAGCCTTTGCCAAAAGACCGGCGTCCAACCAACACTCCACGATCATGATCCTGAATAGCCCCTGCCATAATTTCACTAGCTGAAGCAGAGCTCTCATCGATAAGGATGACTACCTCACCAATATTGTAGAAAGGACGACCATTCGTAGAGTACTCGGTACGCTTAACGGTACGGCCTTCGGTATAGACGAGTAGCTTTCCTTTATCAGGGAACAATTGACTCAGCATGTTTGTGGCTTGCGTGAGATAACCGCCTGGATTATGACGTAGGTCCACCACTAAATCCTGCATCTCATGTTCTTCCACAAGCTTCTGCAGTGACTGTACGAATTCATCATAGGTAGTGGCACTGAAACGATTAACCTTGATGAAGCCTGTTTTCTCGTCCAGCATCATAGCCACATCAACACTATGCACAGGAATCTTATCACGAGTGATGGTGAAGTCCAGCAAGTCATCTTCACCGTAGCGCTTAATACCTACATTAACTTCTGTACCTTTTTCACCACGCAAAAGCGAGAATATATCACGCGTATCGAGTTGCATTCCTGCTACAATTGAATCTTCGATAGCGACGATCTTATCACCAGCGCGAATACCAACCGCCTCAGATGGGCCGCCTGCTAGCGGAGTAACAACTACAATCGTATCATCAAGAATCATAAACTCGACGCCAATTCCATCAAAATTACCTTCCAGCTGCTCATTGATGGCAATAAGATCTTCAGCAGAGATATAATTACTATGTGGATCTAGTTCGCCCAGGACAGCATCAATCGCTTTGTCAATCATCACATCTTTATCCGCATCCTCAACATACTTGGCATCGATGTAGCGAAGTAGTTCTTCTATTTTACCTTGGCCGGCTAGTCCTCGATGAAGATTAGCCAGATCACTACTGGAAATTACGGTAGTGGGTGAGGAGGATTGAAAGCGTAATCCAATAAACATCCCTATCGCCAGCGCTGTAGCCAAAAGGAGGGGCAACCAAACTGCCACTTTTTTCAATAATGCGTTATCCTGATTCGACATGAACTTCTGATTAAAGCGCAAATATATACTCCGCAGGTAAAAGATGTAATTTATACAAAAAAATACAGATATTGTTCTGTTAGCAATCACCAGCTTTAGTCGCTTGAAGCAGAATTTATCAGCATGAGTAAGGACAAAGAAATCGACGATCTGGACCGCAAGATTCTCTCTATTCTAATGCGCAACTCCAAGAAACCCTTCACGGAAATCGCTAAAGAACTATACGTTTCCGGAGGTACGATCCACGTACGGATGAAAAAGCTGGAAGACGCAGGAATCGTGCAAGGGTATAACCTAAACGTAAATTATGAGAAATTGGGGTATGATATCGTGTCTTTTCTCGGCATTTATTTGGACAAAAGTTCGCTCTACTATGATGTGGCTCGCGAACTCGCCAAGATTCCTGAAGTAGTCGGCGCCCACTACACTACCGGAGTATACAGCATTTTCGCAAAAATCATTTGCCGAGACACTACGCACCTCCGGGATGTACTCCACGATAAAATCCAACCTATCAAAGGGATTCAGCGAACAGAGACCTTCATTTCACTGGAGGAAAGCATAGATCGTCCACTTGATATTCTTGAAGAAGATTGATGCAATTGTCCGCCTGTGACTTAGATTACATTCTTATTTCCAGATTCTACTTTATTTTTGCGCCTTCAAACTGCGCAACATGATCAAGATAACAGTAGTTGATCGGGAAGATGTACCCCACGAATTGGATGCTCCCACGGACATGAACATGAACCTCATGGAGCTTTGCAAAGCCTATGAGCTACCGGTAAAAGGAACCTGTGGTGGTATGGCCCTGTGCTCTACTTGCCATTGTTATGTGATAACCGACCATCAACTCAACAGCATGACAGAAGACGAGGAGGACATGTTGGACCAAGCCTTCTTTGTCGAAGACAACTCGCGTCTGGGCTGCCAGCTTAAGTTAGTCGATGAAATGGATGGCCTGGTGGTGAAGCTGGCTCCGGAGGATGAGGAGATGTAGGGGGTGGGGTTAGTTGGATTAGTTGAGTTAGTTGGGTTAGTTGGGTTAG
>ENA-UENW01000091-UENW01000091.1-marine-metagenome-genome-assembly--contig:-NODE-91-length-53985-cov-5.034623_pt1 | contig 53985 bp, 44 predicted proteins | sample MGYA00237876_ERZ529329 | MGnify/ENA primary metagenome ERZ529329 (study PRJEB26372, sample SAMN05368346) | marine metagenome | biome: cultured habitat; feature: ocean water; material: water; isolation... | reverse complement strand
CGTTGCTAGCGATAGCGTGGCGGTTCAAGTCCGTCCAATCTACCATCTCGTATTTTTGTATCATTACATAGCTCTTGTTCAGCAGTTAATTCATCAATAGATTCATGGCATTTCTTTCACGGTTGTAGCAAGATGGCAGACTGGAGAAGCTCCAAACCAGATTCTCTATCTACCCGATCCTTCCATACCACTGAAAGGCTCGCTACTACTAGATTCCGGGGACTTTGAGCACTCAACTCTTCGACGCATGCGTATATCGCTTGGCAGTTGCTTGCTGAAACTAGCATGGACGTGATCGCTCGCCAAAGTGGAACGAGTGCAGCAATGATTGAGCAGCATTATAGCCATGTATAGCCTGAAATGTTTGCAGATGCTTTATCAGGTGTGACATTCGACGAAGAGAAACCAAAGCCCAAGTCGAAAAACGCGTTAGCCCGACAAGAAAGGAGTAAGGGGCGTGCTGAGAGAATGTTTAAGGATTGGACGGCTGAATATCAGAATCGCGGATGCATCTGACTCGGCTCCTTGTTGTTTTAACATAGCATTTAAGGATATACAGCTTTCCCAATTAAAACTCCTCTTGGGTAAATTGAACTATATTGCTACACTGTGTCTAAAAAAGTGTCTAATCAACTAAAAGCTTTTGGGAATTGCAAAGTTTATGAATGGAAAATTTCAGGACGCACCTTTGGTTTATGTCTGTGCTCAGTTTAAATTTAATTTTCTAGATCTAACCCTTGAGCAAGAAATAGCGGTTGGACAAGCTCTACAAAAAACAATTTTCAGAAAGCGGTTAAATTCCAAGGACTCGGTCACATCAATTACTCCCGGGGCTACTCCTAGGGTAGAAAACCTAACGGTGGAGCGTGAGGCGTACTTCTCCATGAACCAAAGAAACTGCCTTGTTATAGATAAAGACAATAATCTAATCGAATTTAGAACAAGCAGATACGAAAGATCGAATGATTTCATTGGAAATATATTCGCAGCTTTGAAAGCTATGACCGAAGCAGTTACACCCATGCAAGATTTTTCTGTTGCTGAAGTCAGTTTCAATTATGTTGATATAATCGCGCCTAAAGCTGAACGGCAGTTGCAAGACTATTTTGCTCATGGGGATAAAGCATTACCACTATCTGTAATTAAAAATGTCTCTGACAATGATGTTTTACAAATAGGTAGCACGCGATTCACAAGGGTTCTCAAAGACAATAGAACAAGATTAGATATTGAGATTGAACAGCTTCCAAAGTCACCCTCGACTCCAGAAATAAAATATCTACCAAATCAGTTAGTCGAGAGAAATAGAGCCTTTTCGATGCCTATTGATTTACCTTCGACATTGAATGTATTGGAAGAAGGTTTCTATGCTATGGTATGGACAAAAGCAAGTAAACTGCCACAGGATGACATAGGACTTGGCAGTCAAGAAGTTGAACAACTCTGCGTCAAGACACATGGTTTGGCAAAAGAGAGCTTTCACTCACTAATCAACCAAGATGTTTGTAAAACTGACTGGAACTGGGTTGATATCAAGCAGGAGCATTAAGAATGGATGGATATGTAGCAGAATCTCCTAATCCTGAAACATATGTAGAGCAGCGAGCATATGCTAGCGGTAACACCTATGCAGACAGATTTCTTTCGATAAAGCAGCAGTCAAGCTTTTCAAGAGGCGATGATATTCATACAAAGCACAGAGTATATGTGTTTGTCGTAAATCAAACCGAAGATCTTGAACAGCCAGCACAACCTCAAGAAGCGTTATCAATTAGCGAGATTCAAAAACATATCGAGTCCGTTCTGAACTTTAACTCAACTCAAGCTGCTAAAATGGTAGGCGTGTCCAGAGCCACTTATTACAATCATAGGAACGAGTCTCAACCAAGCGAAGGTATTGTTCGCCTATATAATTCAGCATTTGAAACCGTGAATAGAATTAGTGCATCGTATCCGGACGCACTAAAATCAATCAAACGAGTCCTTGTAAATGGCAAAACTTTATTGTCTTGGATGACAACAAACAAAGTAGACAATGAGGAGCTAGTCGAGCTAGCAAAGGTCGTGCACGAAAAGGTGCAAGGTCAAACTCACCCCGAACCAAAAGCTATATCGAGAGAAACTCAAGATAAGCGAAAATTGATGAATTCGCGTTACGCGTAGCCAAAAGTCGTTTGAGGAAGTATGGACACAACGATGTCGACTGGTTTTTATGAGAACGGGATTACTCAAGGCTGTGTTATTCCATTACGTATTTTTGATGCTACTCAAAAGCAAGCGGTTTTAGATGCATTACCTAGAAAGAAACATCGCGCCAAAATAAGCATTGTCAAAGATGCGAACTTCGCGGTAATTTTAACCCAAGAGTGCGACCTCAATGCACCTCCACAGCGCCAGCCGACAATTGAATTAGCGATAGCGAAGCCTGCGAAGAAAAATGAACGTCTAATCCTTGCTAAAAACCTTCATAAAATCCATGTACTTCATGATGATATCGGCTATATCGAGTTAGAATCAGACCTAATTGTTCAGTTGGAGAAAACTGAGTTTCAACAGACTATAGTTGACGCTCGGGACAGTATCATAAGTAGCAATAATAACTTCAAGAATCTTATTATTAAGTGGCGATTACTTTCGTATGCAAGGGAGCCATTTCCTCATGAAGTTAATCAGCTAGTTAAAACTGCTATAAACGATAATGAAGTTACGAGACTTCATGACCTTCTGACTGGCAACACGGCAATAGACAAGCTAGTGGCGTATGTTTTTCCTGAGAATGGAGACGCCGAACACTATTATCTTGCTCTATCGCTACTATTGTATGAAGTAGATGACGACGCTAAAGAAGACATCGCCAGTGAATTTTATAGCATTTTAGAAGACCTTCACGGTAAAAGCGATAGGGTCACGCTCCTCAGCGTCGCAGATAACCTGATAGACGCACCAGAAGAGGTTGTGGAGGCTGATATTTATCCAGAACCTGCGTTCAGGCCATCAGATATTCAGCTAAGTGACTTCTTTAAATACCGAGAGTATAACGTCGAATACTTATGCTACTCTGATGATAGTGGCGAGAGAATTGACGAAGAAGATTAGTTGTACAGGTGATTTGTACTAACCAGTTCTTTTTTGTTATTTACACAACAGAATCGAACTCGTTACAGGTATGAACTGAGAGTACAAGCCTCTTGCCGCCCGGAGACTTTGCACAAGCACCTCGTGGTTGTCCATTTGCGTTGACGGCAACCTGCTTTTTCTTCCAATCCACTTGTCGGTCACCACGCCAATGTGCACATAAAGCACATTTCCTCCCTCCCTTTCGGTGAACATACTGCGTGGCAGATTGAGGTTGAGAGCTCTGGGTTTTGAGTTCTTTATTGCCTGTAGATGTAGGTTTTTTATTAGACCTACTCGAAGCTCTACCAGAGGGCTTTCCTCCATCAGTTAATAGCATTGCTATCAGAGCGACTCCCACAGCAGCCGTTATAGCTGCACCTTTTCCTACTGTTTTTACAACCCCACTAGCAATCTCAAACTTACGCTTTCGGGCAGCATTTCCAGTTTCAATGTTTAATTTATCTGCTAGTTGATCAAACTGAGGTACAGAGATTTTGAACGCCTGCGCAACTTTGGCAATAATATTGTATTCCGCCCTATCAAGAGTACCATCAGCGGATGCGACCTTGATCAAACATCTTAGAAGCGTAAAGCGTTGCTCTTTAGTTTGAAATACTTCAAGTAATCTCATGACTTCATGAAACTTTATCTGACCCTTCACTACATCTCTCATAGCACAAACATAACTGTCCAATTGAGAACGTGTTGAAATCACACCAAGACCTTCAATTATTTTGGGAATCTCTGACTTTTCCTCATCCTGAATGGTCCCATCTGCTTTGGCAATACTCCAAGTTAGTGCTGCTAGCACATAGCAGAGAAGATCTTTTTGACTACTAATGCCGGGATGTCTCTGAATTAATGCTTCGAATATCGTATTTTTCACTTAATTACCTCAGCACCATGTGATGACCACCGGGTCTGGTATATTTGTTCTAATCCTTTACAGTACAACTACACTGGAAAAGTATCCAATGCAGGCAAAGGATTGAACCAGAATGAGTAGCGACCTAAATATTACAAACTCTATCTTTAAAGGTTTTAACGATAAGAATGGACTTATGATTTGCGACTACGAGCATGGCCACTCCATCTCCGATCAAGAGCGTAATAAAAATACCACTGGTCCATTCCACAATACAGAGCTTGAATGTACATTTGCGAATCAAACTCCTAGATTTGGCGAGGTCGCTAAAACATGGCCGTACCAGAAAACTATCAAAAAGTGGTTTAGTAGTTGGGTGGGTCCTCTTGATGAAAACGGGTTAGGAGGGACGTTAGAAAAGTCGATTATATTGACTAACTGGGCAAATACCCAAGGCCATAAAATGGGTATAGAAACGAAAATCTCTTCAAAACTTCTTTCTGATGAGCAGGTCGACAACTTTTTGCTCCATATTGATTCATTTAGACCTCGGGTACTATTGTTAATGGGCTCTCAATTAATTCATTGCCTTAATAATCAGAAAGTTATTTCAAGGTTCGAGGCTATCGTTGGCAAGAGAGTTGTGTTGCAAAAAGCATACAGCAAGATATTGATGAGGAGTGGAATTGCTTATAGCGTGTTAATGAATTCTACTCTGTACTTGAAGGTTCCTGTAATAGTCTAATGTTCATCTATTGAAAAACTAGAACGTTATTTCCAAGGGCAACGAGAGTTAATATAGCGTTTTGGCAATACAGTACTGTATTGCCAAAAGAAAGCATTGTCCTGCTTCACAAATGTAAAAAAGCTTTCCAGCCTTCCATCTAATACATTGCAAAAATAACGATCTAGCTTATTAGGTTTCAGCAAATTGCTTCTAATAGATTATTCAAAGGAGCAATCATTACTGTGTAAATCAGTCAAACAAGCGTAGACACTGCGCGCATAGACGCTGACCCTTGTGTACACCCCAGGTCTATTGGGTAGTGCGCAGCCCTCTCCCCAGCTAACAATTCCTGTTTGAATACTTTTACCGTCATTTGTGGTAAGAATATGGGGGCCACCACTATCACCTTGACAGGAATCTTTCCCGCCTGGGATGAAGCCCGTACATAGCATGTCTGCCTTGATAGCCCCACTGTAAAAGGATGTGCGATTGCATGTTGCACTATCTATTAAGGGAACATTATCGATAAATTGTAAAATACGACTAGCGTTTCCTCCCATAGAGGTTGCCCCCCAGCCAGAAATAGTAAACTGACTGTTACTTTGTATTAAGTTAGGATCATCATTCAGAACTATATGACTTATATACTTGTGTCTCTTCAATGGGCGCTCAAGCTTTAACAAAGCGATGTCTTTTCCATCTGTGGCATTTTTATAATCTTTTGCTATGTGTATAGAGCTCACGTTGACCTTGTCAGCCGGTCTATCGATGTCTACAGCTCCCGCCAGTACGTGAATATCTATTGGGTTCGCGTCATCCACACAGTGGGCTGCAGTTAAGACCCATTGTTGTTCTTCATCGATTATTGAACCGCCGCAAAAATGAGCATAGTAGGGGTCAGCAATCCATGAAAGGCTTAATGACACTTGCCATGGGAATTGGTTTAAGTTGGCGTCCTTTCCACCAACAATTTTTTCACCATTTTTTAATTGCCAATTCTTAATAGCCTCTTTCATCTTATCAGAGCCTTCAAAGTTGCCAACGTCAAGATTAGCTGCATCAGTTTGATAACTCGATAACAAAAAGGCTGAAAAAAGGATGTGTTGAATCAGCTTGTAATTAATTTTCATATTAGTCCCTATTTAATTTAATAGTTTGTATCCGAATATACGAGCTTTCATAGAGTCTTCCTCAACTGTGGGAGACTCTAATATCGATGTGATTCTCTTCGAATCTATGTTTAGTTGACTTAAAACTAATCTGGCGTGAATAGACTTTTCTGCAAGTTCATCAGGAGAAGTTTCTAAGGCTCTACCTGAAGAAATGCTCACCCAAGTTATTCTATACCCGTCAGATTTAACTTTATTAACGTCATTCTCTAACTTTTCCCTATTAATAAGACCTGGAAAGTTGTCTGGGTTATCTAGTATGTCTAATTCGAGAATCGGCGTACCGATTGATAATTCATCAACATAGTTATTGTCGGGAAAAGGGATGAATGAACTCCTATTACCAAACAAGTCATGATGATCTGTGTGTGTTGACCCCATTAACCAAAGCTGTTCTTTTTTTATAATTGGCTTGAGATTATCAACAGCAAATGTCGTATTTGGTTTAGCAAGTTTTGATGGGCTATGTTTGTGACTAGGCTTATCTCTCAAGTAGGCCTCAGATGTGAATACTGTTTTATCTACACTAGCTATTAAAGAAGCCATTTCGCAAAGTTCATTATTATCTCCACTTCTGTCTGCGTGACATGTAATAGGAGATCTATCATTTCTAGCAGTAAGTAAGCGTGGGAAAGCTATCGGCGAACCAGACTGAACAGCTTTGACATAAGCATTTTTTGAAGTGTCATGATTTAAAACCCAAGCTTTATCGACTTCCAAAGGAGATAACCGTGAAAAGGAAGTCGGAGAGCGCAAAGACTTTGCATCTTTTAGCCATCGCTTTGCAGCGTCCAAGTATGGACTTAGAGGATTCATTTTGACAAACAACCTTACAGCGTCGACGGAATTTGAATGCAATGCACCCGTCCATTTTTCCCTTTGCAATTTCCGTGTTTTATCTGTGGGGTTTAGATAGAGAGTAAGTAAGGTCCAGTCAAAAGTTGTGGGTTGTTGTTTATCCTCAGTCTCAAGTAGCACCATTGCAGAAGTCTGCTTGTGCACATCCTCAAATCGCAAATCTTCATGTGTGATGTGTTGAGCTAGGTGTTTGGTGTAGAAGCTGGGTTCATCTTGAAGTGAGCGAGTTAAAGCAGCCTGGCCAGGTCTCGATGCAAAACCAGCAATTAAATTTATTTGAAGGTCCACACTATTACTTGAATTATAAGGACCCTTTTGAGTAATTGTGGAGTTTCTTCGACCATCTTGTTGGATGATTCCAGGAAAAGAGCGACAAGCGTCTACTAGCATTAGTATTGCAGCAGGTTTTCTTTGTGAAATAGAAAGCGCGACTGATTCAAGAAGTAGAGCATCTAAAGGTACTCTAGATTCAGGAATTGGGCTATTCATATCGGCGGGAACAAAGAAATTGTAGCCGGAATGAGAAAATCCGTGCCCTGAAAAGTATAAAAGAACTAAATCACCTTCTTTGATTTTACTTCTGAAGGGGCTAATTCCTAAATCCTCAATATCCAAGATGTTTGTGAAATCACTGTCTGAATATATGTCAACTTTAAAACCCAGTCCTTCAAGAGATGATTTCATTCTTTCGCCATCCACTTGCGATGAAGGAAGTGGAGTAAAATTAACGTAATTGGACTGGGTTACAATTAGAGCTAGTTTATTAGGATGAGTCATTTCCATGTAGTCTGATGCGGTGGCATGTAAAGGAAATATCAATAGATAAAACACCAGTACTATTTTCATAACAAGTTCCCTCTACTAACTATAGACTTTTGCAATTTTCGAAAGCAGTTTTGCTCTCAATGAATTTAAAATTCGGGGGGAGTTGATCTAGACCATTTTGTATGAGGACCTTTTCTAATTTCATACTTTCAATATGAGCCAGATTGAATTTGGTCCTAATAGATAGTCTGTTTGCGTCAGGATCGGCAGAAGTAGCTTTTTTGCATTCCTCAAAAACTGCGGCTTCTGTTTCATAGACTTTCGCTCTAGCCTCATCGACTGCTATATTTGAATCAAGAGCTTCTGTTTTGGCGGTCGCTAGTGCTCGTTCCTTTTTACTTGGTACAAGAGTTTCCTGAACTTTTCGTTTTAATTCCTCCTCATTATCAGAAATATAGCTTGCGATAAACTGTAGAAATTTATTGGGGTCGCCCACTTCTCTGAGCTCAATATTTAGATTAACTGGCTGAAAGGGTGTACCAGCAGAAGCCTGAGGAAGTTTTTCAGGAGCTTTGGCGAGTGTAACCCAGCTAGAAATAGGAGTTGTATCTAATGCTGGGGTAAAATCATCAAAACTTCGAATAATCATATTTTTATCTGGTATAAATTTAAATAATGGGACGTGTATCGTACTCATCGCGGCCGAGCCGTCTAATGCAGTAACATCTATTTTAATAGACAAGTCTATTTTTTCTGCATTGCGAAATTTTTTGCTATTGTGAATAGTTCTTGGGTAATAAATTGATTTAAGCAGAGGAATTGCGGCAATTTTGTCGTTAGAAACATTTAATTCTATTTCTGCGAAAAAGCGTGGTGAACCAGTCTTCGCGGGGTATTTAATCCCCTTGGGAGATTTGAGTGCTTGAAGGAGCGGACTGCCAGACACTGTACACATCTTAGTGCTCTTTAATGGCTCGGCATCACACCACTTTTCTGGATCGGAATCTGAAATGGCAACAATAACACAGCCAGGTGTATTATAACTCGCTGATTTTACGTTTTTTATTGAGAATAAATATGCTGGAACTGATCCTTTTGTTGAGAGCCCTTCGATGTCTTTTTTAGCTGCTTCTTTTATGGCGCTGGTTGCTTTGTCAAAGACAAAATCGACGGTCCCTAACAAGAGGTCATCTAAAAATTTGGTCAACTTTTGGTATTCAATGCTTCTTTTACTTCCAGCTTTCTCAATCAGCTCAGCTTCAGTTGAAGGACAACGTTTAGCTAACCATGCATTAACCCGTTCACCCTCAATGTTAGCTAATGAACCTGATGAAGCGCAGCTGGTTATTAAAAGCGCAAATACCACACAAATATAGTTTTTCATAATCCTCATCCCTGAATATTATTACGCGAACATTTATTTTTCTTAGCGGCGCTAGAATGTACCGAAAGTGATGGCTGTTTGTTTTTTGACCAACTTTGTAACAATAGCACATAGTTGGTAATAATCAATGGAACCATATTCCAACTTTTTGTATAGCCATATGTGAACTTATTAAGCGCAAAACTTAACCATGGGCGGTTAAATATTGAACAGTTTCTTGTTTTGTACTAATATCCATATGTCAGTTACATAACATTTATTTTATTACCTTTTAACTTATTGAAATTTGAAAAGAAGATATGAAGTACTTTTCCAGTAAGCAGGTCATAGCAATTACAGGCACTACTCAAACAAGACTTTCTTACTGGGTGAGAGAAGGAGTCATAGTGCCAGCGGAAGTATCAGGCACCGGAAGAGGAAAACCTAAGCTTTACGGTTTTAAAGAGTTGGTAAATATTAGGGTTGTAAATGAATTAGTAGAAGCTGGTGTTAGCGTGCGTAAAATAAAAGAAGCTATTTTTCACTTACGCATGCTATTACCGCAGGCTATTGAATCGTCGTTAGCCTCAAAAAGAGTTTTTACCGACGGAAAAAAGATCTACATAGCTAATGAGAATGGTACTTTAGAGGAAGCATTCGCCACTAGGCAGTTAGCATTTCATTTTGAACTTTCTAAGTGCATTAAATATATCAAAGACAATATAGAGGACTTCAACTACCCTCAGCGGTACGAAAGGGATGTTGATAAAATTGTTGGTTAAATGGGTAGTATCTGTTTCAAAGGAATTCGAGATGCGTGCTAGTAAGCAAATACCACTGCAATACATTGCACTGGTAGCAATACTTGGTTTTTACTCAACGTATTTAATAAATAATGAGATATTTAGTGCACAATTGGCTATTACTCTTACATTGCTGTTAAATTTAATGTTGATATATGTCGAAAAATTAAACAAGATAAAAGAAAAAGTAAGAGCACTACTCGCGAGCTTCGTGATTGGAGTTTTTTTCGGGGTTTTGCTTCTTTAAAAGTATAATGAGTGACCGAGCGAAGATTATTTCATGGAAAGATACAATTACCAGAAAAACAAAGTCGAGAAGTATGTCAATTTGGTTTTTTCTCGAGATGCGTTACTAAAAGCCTCTCCCAGTATTATAAGGAAAAAACGTAGCCCGTTAGCTAGGGCTATAGCAAACCGAAATCTCAGTGCAATTACAAAAGCTGCATGTGACAGGATTCGCGGGTCATTACCACCAGAAAAGCTTAAACAGTTTTGCTCCTTGCTCTGCGAGTTCAGGCGAAAACTAAAAGACAAGGACAGTAAGGGTAGCAAGCGGGAAGTTGTTGCATGGATGGTATCTGGACTCATAGGTTTGGTTGATGCAGCATCTGGTCTTATGATAAGTTTCTTATGGATAATAAGAAAAAACCTGTTTGAATTTCTGTGTGGGTGTAAACTTGATGGAATTTGTGAATCGCTAGCGAAATAGTTTTTTACTAGCACTTATTGCTACGGTCTATTTCACGCAGATAAAGCTTAAGGCATTCAATCGAAATTGCTATGCTCATTTTGCTTAATGCCTTTCTAATTATTTTTGTTTATTTCAATGATCTCTTTTTTACCCTATGTCCTTATTAAATAGAGCTTTACTGCTACTCAAATACATCCCCGCTTCTTATACTCTTCTGCCCATTCCTTGAAGCGTTTTTCGTCGCGCTCTGCGGTCTTTGCGCGTCTATGTAAGGTTTTCTTAGACAATGCTTTTGGTTCTTCTTTATCAAAAGTAACTCCAGATAATGCATCTGCAAACATCTCGGGTTTTACATGACTGTAATGCTGCTCGATCATTTCTGTACTGGTTCCACATTGACGCGTAATTACGTCTATGCTGGTTCTGTTGAGAAGCTGCCACGTAATGTAAGTATGTCGGAGAGAGTATAGGGTTCGAGGTCCTCTGGGTGACTCTTTTAATCCCGAACTTTGAAGTGCTTTCTCAAATGCTTTACCTAGTTGCTTTGTGGGTTCACCATTTGCTAGTAAGAAAAGCTTTTGATTGGGTGTGCGCAATGGAAAGCGTTTTCGTAGATTCGTTAGGGCTCCTATCACATCACGTTTGCAAACTACTTTACGTGGTCCCGTATATTTTGTTGTCTTACCCTTGGAGACATTGATAAAAAACTGAGCCTTTGAACCTTGAGTTTTAATTTCAATATCTTTCCAAGTTAGGTGTTCCATCTCCGTGCCTGGTCTAATGCCAGTATTAACTGCTATTTCACAGTAATCGTAAAGTAACTCACGAATTTGACGGGTCTTTTCACTATGAGCGTTTTGCTCACCTTCATATATTTGGTTGAGGATAACGTCATATTCCTCTTCAGAAAAAGCCGCACGACGTGTGCCTGTTCCACCTTTCGAGGAAAGAACAGGTACTTGAGCGGCGATCATCCATTTTTGCTCAATAGCTTCTTTAAAAACGAGCTGAAGAGCAGCATTGTGAGTTAATAATGTAGAGGAGGCTGGAGACTTCTTCATTCGCCCCTTACGCCACTCATCAAACTTAGATATTTCTTCTTGGTCAATTGAGGTGATAAACGTACGCGAAAAGTAGGGGATGTGGTAGTTTTCTAACGCTCGAATATAGTCTTTATAGGTGCGTTTACCGCCCCCGTGTTCTAGTTGCTCTTCAAGCATTTCGATGACGCGGTCAGCTACGTCTTTGAATCGCTTACTTTGGACTAGTGTGTTATTTTCGTGTCTAATTTGGTGGTCTAAGAAGATTCGATGTGCCATAGCGATAGCTTCATCTTTATCTTTCTTCTTAGTTGATTTACAGAGCCATTTTTTGTGATTGGTTAGTATAAATCGCGCATACCAGCGTTCACTGTTATCTTGTTTAAAGATATACAGCTCATCGTTTATGTCGTGTCTTTCAGTCTGTTTGCCATTGCGCCAGTAAAACAGAAAAGAAATTTTTTGCAAAGAATTTGCAAAGAAATTAAAAGTTATTTTTTTCAATGCTTTAGAGTGGAAGTTTGCATTGAAAATCCGTGTGTCCCTGGTTCGATCCCGGGTCGAGGCACCATTATTCAGAAAGCCCTGCATGAAAATGCGGGGCTTTTTTGTTTCCGCTTTATGTCTTTCTAGCGCTAATCGCAGACCTAGTCCAACAGGCGCTAAGACATCTGTAGCAAACTTAAAAACTCTTGAAGCGAAGACACATGGAATTGTGCCTTGGGTGACTTTTTAACGCCTGGTCGAAGTATCTGAACCGTTTTCATACCTAAACTATTACCCGCACTAATTTCTGACTCCTCACTGTCTCCAATAACCCATACCTCACTCGGAGCTGTATTATATTTTTTGGCTATGATGTCGAAGTAGAATGCTTTGCCTTTTCTAGGCGGGTTACCTGGGTCATCGTAGTAAATGTCTTCAAAAGCACCTTCAACGCCCAATTGGCTAATTTTCGAATGTTGAAATTTTTGGAATCCAGAAGTTACAAGTAGCTTCACCCCTTCAAACGCATTAACTAAATGAGTGTCTTCATAGCCTTCAATAGGGTGCGCAATACTCAACTGCGAAAAGTAAGCATAACTCGCAGATTTTGAATGCTCAGAGAACTCATATTTTTCAACAATATAGTCCAAAGGTTTACGCCAAAAATCCAGACGCATTTCTTGTCTCATAGAGGGAGTTAAATCGTTACTCTTATCTGACTCGATGACATCGAATAGAGGTAGCAATATGTCTTCACCTACACTATTGCCCGGAGCTAAGCAGTTGTCGAAATCAAAAATAATTAATGGCATGTATGGATAAATTACTAGGGAGTGGTGTGCACCATAGTCGCACATGAATGTTTCGATTTCAGAAAGAGCAACCTGCATAGTCGCGTACTTGTCGCATAGTGGAATTACGCCAAATACTCTGAAAACAAGCTTGATAAGAACTAGTTTGCGCTTTTTAGGCGCAGTTAAAGCCAAAAAACGCTTTTTTAATAAAAAACTTATGCATGTTCTTGCCTACTTTTCAAAATGGGTACTACGCTTACTTCATATGTAAAAACGCAGCGAAATATAACGTTGTTACTTTTAAAAGAGGTAACGCGCCATTGCTCTGTGTTTTAAAGAGATAGTTTTTGGCTTAACACCTGTGATTTTAAGCGGAGTGAGAAACTTCGAACTGTTAATAATGATAGGAAGCTAGCTGCTTCGTTCAACTGCCTTGGTCTGAAAGAAGCAACCGGCAGTTGAATGTTCAGGGTGAATCTAAGCCGCGCGTAATTCTCAAGGAGAGTTTTTTGTCAGCTAACAACACATCTTCAAATCAGCAGAGCGCAGTAAACACCATATTTGCTATTTCAGGTATTGGAGTTATCGCTTCGTGGGTGCTCTACTTTTCAGTATCGGCGTTAGCCGCTCTCGCTGTGCTAACTGGCGCAGTGGTGATTTGTGCCCTTGTTCACTCAAAAAATAACAGAGAAAGCGACGAGATATACCCGACAGAGAATAGTGCTGCGGATATGGCGACAAGCAGAAATGCTGATATTGAAAAAGCCAGTGAGGGGTTAAGTGTTTCACTTGGCACTTGTGACGCCAATTTATCGGACATCAAATCAACGCAGGATGACGCAGTAGAAACTTTGTCTCACGCCTTTAGCAGTTTGAAATCACTAGTTTCTCAACAAATTGAGTGTATTGAAGATCTGCTAAGTGTGGACGAAGCGCATACGCAGTCTTACTCCGACCGAATGCGCAATTTCGCCCGCGAAACCGATGGAACACTAACGCAATTCATTGATTCTACAGAACAGATGTCGTCGTCGACAAAGCACCTAATGGAGCAAGTGCAAACCATTCAACAGGCCATGCCTACGGTAATTGAAGCACTGAGTGGTATTGATGACATCGCTGCACAAACTAATTTACTTGCTTTGAATGCGGCTATAGAGGCGGCGCGAGCAGGTGAGGCTGGTCGTGGCTTCGCTGTTGTTGCTGATGAAGTCAGGGCGCTCTCAACTCGCTCCACTCAGTTTAGTGATGTGATTAAAACCCAGGTCGAGAACATAAGAAGTCTGGTAGATAAGCTCACAGACACCGCTGAATTTGTAGCGTCGCAGGATATTTCTCAGGTGGTTAATGCTAAATCACATATCAGTGAGCAGTTGTCTGAGATTATCAAGAAAGCAGAGGCTGACCTTGTAACCACAAAACAGATTGAAGACATTGGCTCTCAGCTTGACGAGTCGATAAATGCGGCCATTCGGGGTATGCAGTTTGGCGATATCAACGGCCAACACATTCAGTATACCCAAGATATGATCAAGTTCATTTTAGAGCAGTTGGCGACGTTAGATGTCAACAATATCGAGCGTTTCGTCGGTGCATTAAACGAGTACCAAAAAGGACTCGCTGCGAAAGGGAAAAATGACCACAACCCTGTGTCTGCAACATCTATGGACGCTGGGGAAGTCGAATTGTTCTAGCTAAGCAAGGAACAGGAAGCACAGTCAGTAATGACCTACTTTGGAGAAGTGAGCATATGAGCAAACACATTCTAGTTGTTGACGATTCAGTATCCATTCGTCAGATGGTAGAAATGACCCTAAAAGGTGCGGGCTATACCGTTACGACAGCCCAAGACGGGCAAGATGCGTTAGATAAATGCAAAAGTCAGCAATTTAATTTTGTTTTAACCGATCAGAATATGCCAAGAATGGATGGCCTTACGCTTATAAAAAATTTGCGCGGTTTGGGGACTTACAGCAGAACGCCTGTTGTTATGCTTACTACAGAAGCAGGCGACGATATGAAAGCAAAAGGTAAAGCCGCTGGCGCCACAGGCTGGATGGTAAAGCCTTTTGATCCAAACAAGCTTCTTGATGTAACGAAGCGCGTGCTGGGCTAAATCGCCCACCCACTCCTAAAATCTGGAAGGATTCGGAATGAGCATCGATATAGAACAGTTTCATGGCGTGTTTTTCGACGAGAGCGATGAACATCTCGACGATATGGAACAGCTATTGATGAGTTTAGATGTTGAATCCCCTGATCCTGAAGAGCTAAATAGTATTTTTCGCGCTGCCCACTCGATTAAAGGTGGCAGCGGTATTTTCGGTTTTGATGCGTTGATGAATTTAACGCATGTGATGGAAAACTTGTTAGATAAAGCCCGCAACAATGAGCTTAGTGTTACCGCTGACATTGTAAATGTGCTTTTAGAAACTCTCGATGTTTTAAAAGACACGCTTAACGCCTACCGCGATGAGACCCCCGTACCAGAAGACAGTATTGCCGAGCGCATTAAAATTCTAAATGGCGTAATCAACGGTCAATCTACAGACCTAGCCCCAGGCGATGGTGACGATGCTTCAGAAGTAAGCGTGAATGCGCAAAACGAAAGCGCTCAGGACGACAGCTTTGGTTTCTTTGACGATGAGCCTAATAGTGCTATTGAAGCCGCTGACGACAGTTTTGGTTTTTTCGACAACGAGCCAGTTAACGAAGCGCTCTCTCACGGCGACAACACTAAAAGTGAGAATAATGACGATGACGGCTTTGGCTTCTTCGATGATGAAATATCGAAGAATACAGTCGACGCACAAACTGAAACGACTAATGCCGAAACAGCTGAAGTAGAGCAGGGTTTCGGTTTTTTCGAAGACGCACCGTCAGCTACCAATATCAATACTTCCCTAGAAATTGCGAGTAGTAATAACGCGCAAAGCGCCAGTACTCAATTAAATACAGCAACAACATCTAACAATGATAAAGCGCCAACAAGTGGCGTTGCTCCCACGACAACACAAGCCAAAACGCCACCAAAACCGCCAGCGAAAAAGAGCACCGCCCGTGAATCGGCCTCTATTCGTGTAGACACCACTAAAATTGATGCCATGGTTAACTTAGTCGGAGAGCTGGTTATCACCCAGTCAATGCTGTCTATGATAGGGCAAGACGTTGAAGGGCAAGTTGGCGAGCGGCTGCAGCTAGCCATTGATGAGTTGCAGCGAAACACTCGGGAAATTCAAGAATCAGTGATGTCTATGCGCATGCTCCCGCTAACCGCAACCTTTAATCGTTTTCCGCGTTTAGTAAGAGATTTGGCTGGTAAGTTAGGTAAGCAGGTAGAACTGGTACTCCAGGGAGGCAGCACGGAAATTGATAAAAGTTTAATTGAAAAGATTGTCGACCCCCTTACCCATCTCGTTCGCAACAGCATCGATCACGGCATAGAAATGCCCGACAAACGCGTCGCTGCTGGCAAGCCAGAAAAAGGCACAGTTATTCTAAGTGCCGAGCAGAAAGGCGGTAGCATTATTATCAGCATTATTGATGATGGCGGTGGTCTTCACCGCGACAAAATTCTCGATAAAGCGCGAAGTAACGGGCTCACCGTATCTGATGACATGCCTGATTCAGAAGTATGGCAACTTATATTCCAACCTGGGTTTTCAACTGCCGAAGCCATTACCGATGTATCGGGAAGAGGGGTAGGTATGGATGTGGTGCGCCGCAATATCGAATCGATAGGCGGTCGTATCGATATCGAGTCTAGCGCCGGTGAAGGTTCAGCGTTTTTCATTCACCTGCCGCTTACGCTAGCCATAGTTGATGGCATGTGTGTGTCGGTGGGTAAGCAAATCTTCGTGATCCCACTTTTAAATATTATTGAATCCTTCCAGCCTACTAAGCAGCAGCTGAAAACCTTGGGCAACGACACCGTTCTCTATATACGAGACCAATACTGGCCTTTGGTGCCCCTCTACGACTTCATGGAAGTAGAGGATGCCGCGCTTTCTCCCACAGAAGGCATTGTGGTGTTGCTTGAAAGCAGTAAAAAACGCTTTGGTGTTTTGGTTGATGCGCTCGTCGGTCAGCAGCAGGTGGTGATTAAAAGCTTAGAAGAGCATTACCGTAAGGTGGCTGGAATAGCGGGGGCAACCATTATGGGCGACGGAAAAGTCGCACTTATTATCGATGCAGACTCCATTGCTACAACGTATACCTCCAGTCAAATAGAGGAGTTACTTTCATGAGTGAAACTGCCTTGCATCAAGCGGTTACCGGCGGACAGGACAAAGAATATTTAAGTTTTGTGCTTGGCGATGAGCATTACGCCTTGGACATCACCACAGTAAAAGAAATTAGAGGGTACGAACAAGTCACTAAGATTGCGAATGCGCCAGCCTTCATAAAAGGCGTGATTAATTTGCGTGGTGACATCGTTCCTATCGTGGACTTGCGCATTAAGTTTAACGTAGGCGAGGCCACATATAACGACTTCACAATAGTGATAATGCTGAACATTCAAGAGCGTATTGTTGGCATCGTGGTAGATGGTGTATCCGATGTTATTCGCTTGTCTGAAGAACAAGTACTTCCGCCACCAGAGTTTGGCGTAGCTTTTGACAGCAGGTATCTACACGGTTTAGCTGATGTAGATGAAAACATGGTCATTCTGGTGAACATAGAAAGCTTAATAACCAGCGAAGAGCTGGGTTTAGTCGCACCTGAGAGCGTAAAAGACGACGCGTAGTTACAAGGTCCTTCACTAAACGGAAACACCTGACATTGGGAAATATTAGTTATGGGCGTATTTAATTTTCTGAACGGCGAAGAGTTAAAAATAGCGAAGCACGACTCGCTATTGAAGTCGAATATCCTAAAGGCCAGTGCCTCAAACTTGTTGGTCATCGACAAGTCGGGAGTTATTCACTACCACACTCCCGCATTCCTGCGAATGACAAGGGCCTACTCTAAGGACTTTACTGTCAACGATGGTGAGTCTTCACTATCAGGAAAGCACATAGACGACATTGCGAATGGGGCAAGCGCTTCAGAAAACCTGTCCTATTTACTTACCCATACTTCCGGCGATAAGCACCTCGTCTCTCTTGCTGAGCATGGCTTTTGTGTAAGTGCATCTACAATAACGATAGACGAGAATGGCACTCAGCTTTATGTCACCGAGTGGCAGGACAACACTGAAAATAAACGCAACAAAGGTATGGTCGATGCCATTATGCGAAGCCAGGCGGTGATATCGTTTACGACAGATGGCGAAATCTTGTCGGCCAACGATAACTTTTTATCCGCAATGGGTTATAGCGAAAGTGAGGTGGTGGGAAAGCACCATCGCATTTTTGTCGACAGTGATTACGCTCAAAGCGATGAATATCAGCAGTTTTGGAAAAAACTAAAAAGCGGCGACGTACACAGCGGTGAGTTTTGCAGAATAAACAAGCAAGGCGAAGAGGTGTGGATCCAAGCGACCTACAATCCAGTATTTGATGACAGCGGTGACGTAGATTACATCATCAAGTTTGCCTCTGATATTACAGCGCAAAAACAAAGAAATGCCGATTACGAAGGGCAGATTACGGCCATTAATAAATCACAGGCCGTTATTGAGTTCGATCTAGAAGGTAATATTCTTAACGCCAACGAAAACTTCCTCGCCGCAATGGGTTACAGCCTGTCTGAAATTAAAGGGCAGCATCACAGCATGTTTGTTGACCCAAGCTATAAGTTAAGCGCTGAATATGCTGCTTTTTGGCAAAGCTTAAAAGCCGGAGAGCACAGTGAGGGTGAATATAAACGCATTGCAAAAGGTGGCAGGGAAATATGGATCCGCGCATCGTACAACCCCATTTTCGACAGCTCGGGTAAGCCATTTAAAGTCGTTAAATTTGCCACCGATGTAACGCAAGACAAGTTAAAAAATGCGTATTTCGAAGGACAAATTAACGCTATCAGTAAATCTCAGGCTGTGATCGAGTTTGATGTCGACGGCACTATCATTACTGCTAACGACAACTTCCTCAACACCATGGGCTACCGACTAGACGAAATCAAAGGTAAACATCACCAACTATTTGTGGATGAAGAAACCAGACAGTCAGAGTCGTACCAGCGTTTTTGGTCTGAACTTAAAGAAGGTAATTTCTTCTCAGGAGAATTTAAGCGCGTAAGCAAAGCAGGAAAAGCCGTTTGGATCCAAGCTTCTTACAACCCTATAGAAGACATGAATGGCAACCCGTTTAGGGTGGTCAAATACGCGACTAACATTACCGAAGAGAAGTTGAAAAACGCCTACTTTGAAGGCCAATTAAATGCCATTAGTAAGTCACAGGCCGTCATTGAGTTTGACCTTGAGGGGGTAATTTTAAACGCAAACAGCAACTTCTTAGCCGCGATGGGATATACCCTAGATGAAGTGAAAGGAAAGCATCACAGTATTTTTGTGGACCCTGCTTTCAAAAACAGTCCTGAATACGCAGCATTCTGGGAGCAATTGCGCCAAGGCGTTTATGCTAGCGGAGAATACAAGCGTTTCAACAAGTCAGGAAAACCAGTTTACATTCAAGCCTCTTACAACCCAATCCTAGACCAAAACGGCACACCGTTTAGAGTCGTGAAATATGCCACGGACGTGACAGGAAGAACCTTAGCGGTAGAAAGTATTAAGTCTATTATGGCAAGTCTGACAGACGGTGATTTACTGAAAACGATAGAAGAGCCATTAGAAGGTGACTTCAAGGTGCTTGGCGAATCTATTAATCACTTTATTGGTGAACTGCGCGACACCATAGTGAAAATTCACACCGCTGTGGAAACCATCGATACGGCTTCAAATGAAATCGCCACCGGCAACGCCGATTTGTCTAGTCGTACCGAACAGCAAGCGTCAAGCTTAGAAGAAACAGCGTCAGCCATGGAAGAGTTAACGGGCACAGTGAAGCTAAATGCAGAGAATGCCGATCAAGCAAAAGGCTTGGCAAGCCAGGCATCAGAAGTAGCGTCAGAGGGCGGAAAGGTCATTGAACAAGTGGTGCATACCATGGGTGAAATTAACGACTCTGCTCAGCGTATATCTGACATCATCGGTGTTATTGATGGCATTGCTTTCCAAACTAACATACTTGCACTGAACGCAGCAGTTGAAGCTGCAAGAGCGGGCGAGCAAGGTCGCGGGTTTGCCGTTGTTGCCTCTGAGGTGAGAACGCTAGCGCAGCGCTCTGCCGAGGCGGCAAAAGACATAAAGGCGCTAATTTCTGCGTCGGTCGATAAAATTGGTGATGGCAACGTGTTGGTGAATAAGTCTGGGGAAACCATGGCCAACATCGTCACTGCAATTAAACGCGTTAACGACATTATGTCTGAAATTGCAGCGGCATCGTCTGAGCAAGCCACCGGAATACAGGAAGTGAGCAATGCGGTGGTTCAAATGGACGAAATGACTCAGCAAAATGCTGCGTTAGTTGAACAAGCAGCAGCGGCTGCAGACAGTATGAGACAGCAATCGGGTGAACTAGCCCAACGGGTGTCTGTGTTCAAAGTGGGAAGTAGTCGCAAGCCCACTCAGAATGCTGACCTTCAGTCGCTAAACGGCAGCAAAGCATTACCTAAAGAGCGTGAAGTGCCCAAGCAGCGAATGAAAGCGCTGAATCCAGCGGCACCAGATGCGTCAGATTGGGAGGCGTTTTAGTGTATGACCGCTCTACAAAGCACGGATGCGCAAAGGGAATTTCCATATAGCCGAAGAGATTTTGAACGGGTTAAAGGCTTGCTGTTTAAACAAGCCGGAATTAACATAGCTGATTCAAAAGATGCGATGGTATACAGCCGCCTTGCCAGGCGGCTGCGTGCACTAGAGATACACAGCTTTAAAGAGTACTTAGCGTATGTAGGAAGCTGTAAAGATGAAATGGAACACTTCATTAATGCGCTCACTACTAACCTCACGGCATTTTTCAGAGAGCCACATCACTTTGACGCACTCGCCAATTACCTGACAAAGCGACCTCAAACCAAGCGTATTTGGTGTGCCGCAAGCAGCACTGGCGAAGAGCCTTATAGTATTGCAATGACAGTGGCGTCGGTGTTTGGCACCTTTACTCCCAATGTACAAATACTTGCCACTGATATCGACAGTAAAGTACTGCAAAAGGCTCGGGAAGGAGTGTATGCCCAAAACAGTATCAGCCAGCTGTCTTACGATTATAAAACGCAATTTTTCTATAGGGGAAAAGGCGCACAAACCGGAAGAGTAAGAGTAGTGGATGAGCTGAGAAAAATGGTGCAGTTCGAACCACTAAATTTGATGTCGCCAAACTGGTGTGTAGATTCGCCAGTGGACGTGATTTTTTGCCGTAACGTCATGATTTATTTCGATCGACCCACGCAGCGCAAAATTTTAGCGCGAATGGTTAAAATGATGTGCAATGACGGGATGTATGTCGCAGGGCACTCTGAGAACTTCACGATGTATCCTGAACTGGTCGCTCCCATGGGGAAAACCATTTATCGGCCAGTCGTTTAAAAGGAATTTGCAGTATGAGTCAGGACGAAAATCCCATTCGATACTTTGATAACCGCCTTCAAAAAGAAGCCGTTAAACTTTTGCCGGGTCAGTATTATGCCACTGCTTCAGACAAAGCGCTGGTAACCATTCTTGGTTCTTGCGTAGCAGCGTGTATTTTCGATCAAGAAAAGAAGATTGGCGGTATGAATCACTTTATGTTGCCGGACCTCAACTTCACCACCAATCTCGACGCCTGCCTAGCCACAAAGTACGGTGTACACGCCATGAACATGTTAATCGATCAGCTTGTACACCTTGGCGCACGGCGAAATAAGTTGATGGCTAAAGCATTCGGAGGAGGAAAGGTGCTTCCTGGGTTTGTGCAGCAAGACATTGGACGAGTAAACGCTGAATTTGTCTTGGAGTATTTGGATGACGCGAACATACCGTTAATAAGTAGTGATTTAATGTCCACTTATGCTCGCAAAATTTATTACTTTCCTGCCGACGGTAATGTTTATATGAAGCGTATTCGCGAGTTTAACAATGCTACCCTCTACGAGCGCGAATCTACCCACCGGGTTCTACTTTCTGAACAAGCTAAGACGGGTGTAATTTCATTTTCGGAACAGTCACATGCCTATAAAAGTCCTCGTAGTTGATGACTCTGCGTTAATCCGCCAAATTCTTTCAGAAATAGTAACCCGTGATCCAGGTTTAACGCTTGTGGGTGCCGCGCCGGATGCTTATGCGGCGAAGCGAATGGTGCAAGAGTTCAGGCCAGACGTTATTACTCTGGACATTGAAATGCCGAAGGTAGACGGGTTACGTTTTTTAGAAGTAATGATGAAGGCGATGCCGACCCCAGTTGTGATGATATCTACGCTGACTGAAAGAGGTGCCGACGCAACACTGCGTGCGCTCGAACTAGGCGCTGTGGATTTTATGGCAAAGCCAAAGCTCGGCGTAGCGCAAGGTATGGCTGAATACGCGGCGGTTATTGTTGAAAAGATAAAAGCAGCAGCGCATTCGAGGTTAGGCCAACCAACGCAAACACGCTGCACAAAACATGCTTCTATGCGCTACACAGGAACCGAAAAGTTAATTGGTATAGGCGCATCAACTGGGGGAACTGAAGCAATAAAAGACGTTATTATGCATTTTCCCCGCAATGCACCGGCCACCATTATTTCCCAACACATGCCTCTAGGGTTCACAACCACCTACGCCAAGCGGCTCGATAGCCTTTGTGAAATAACCGTGAGAGAAGCGCACGGAGGGGAGCGTTTATTGCCTGGATTTGCGTACTTGGCACCAGGTAATAAACATTTAAAAGTAGAGCGTAGCGGCGCTGACTATCGTTTAACCCTTGATGATGGCCCCAAGGTATCGGGACACAAGCCCTCCGTTGATGTGATGTTTGACTCGCTGGCTGAGCATGCTGGCGCAAACGCGGTGGGTGTGCTGCTTACAGGCATGGGACGGGATGGAGCAAAAGGCCTTAAAAGTATGCACACAAAAGGCTCTGTTACGTTTTGTCAGGATGAAAAAACCTGCGTTGTTTACGGTATGCCTAAAGTGGCTGTAGAAATGAAAGCCGCGAGTTTTATCAAGCCGTTAGAAGATATCTCAGATGCAATTCTAGATACGCTTGAAGCATTGGGCGCGGGCTCGCGCCTTTAATCTTAATGCAATGCCCACAGTGCTGAACTATTGAAGCTTTTTAGTCTAGCGCAATGCTGATGATTGGGTGTCACAAATGTCACCAAAGTAATAAGTTAACAAAAATATTCAAAAGTATAATTGTTGAAGCTGGAAACTTGACCATAATTTGATTGTGTTTTGTACATCCGTTAACGCGGTAGTAACAATTGAGGTGGGATTGTGGTCGCCATTGCAGCAAATTATCTGGATAACTTTTTCTCTAATAAGAGCAACGCGTTTATTATCGCGTTTCTTATGATGTTGGCGAGTTGGAGTCTGGCTTTCACCTCGATAGCGCACTTGGGGCTTGCTATCAGCTCTGTTTGCGTTTTATTTTTGCTTTTCGTACTTCTTAAAGTGACAGGGGGTAATCAGGACTCTGCAGCCAATAGCACAAGCAGGCCATCACAAGATTTTTCATATTCAAACACAAACTCGTTAGCCAATGACTCTATGGGTGTTGCTGTATCTGAAGCAAGCAGCATATTGACGATCACCTCATCAAACCTGGCCGACATATTCTCAACACAAAATGACGCGGTTGCTACATTAAGCGACTCGTTTATTTCGCTACAAACCCTTCTAGGCCAACAAGAAACTAGCATCAATAGTCTGCTGACAGATGATGACGACAGCGACTGTGCCTATGCCGATAAAATGCGGACATTTGCTTCTGATACTGACATCACACTAACGCAATTCATCGCCTCAACAACTGAAATGACCGAGTCTACAAGGGCGTTAGAAACCCAAGTACAAACCATTCAGCAGGCCATGCCTACTGTCATTGAGGCGTTAAGTGGTATTGATGATATTTCTTCTCAGACCAATCTTTTGGCGTTAAACGCTGCCATTGAAGCAGCGCGAGCAGGTGAAGCTGGACGCGGTTTTGCAGTTGTTGCCGATGAGGTCCGTGCGCTATCTACCCGCTCTACACAGTTTAGCGACGTTATAAAAACGCAAATAGAAAACATCAAATCGCTCATCGATAAACTAACGGAAACTGCAGAAGTGGTTGCTTCTCAGGACATTTCTCACGTGGTCAACGCGAAAGACGCCATTAGCGAGCAGCTAAAAGGCATTATCAAAAAAGCCGAAGCCGACATACAGGGCGCAAGTGAGCTTGAAGCTATTCGCCAACAACTTGCAGACTCAACTGCTGCCGCTATTCGCGGCTTACAATTTGGCGATATAAACGGTCAAAACCTTACCTACACCCGCGAGATTATTGATTTCATTGTGTTGCAGCTTTCAGAACTAAGCCCTGAGTCTGCGACAAAAGTGAAAGACAACCTAGCTAACTACCAGATTTCGTTGACGGAAAAAGGGCAAGCAGATCACAACCCTGTTTCGTCAACGTCAATGGACGCAGGTGACGTAGAACTTTTTTAACAGCAAAAATAAATAGTTACACAACGATGTGTGATTAACCCTGACATTTTTATAGGTGATTGAGTTATGAGTAAAAGCATACTGATTGTGGACGACTCTGTGTCCATCCGCCAGATGGTAGAAATGACCCTTAAGTCAGCGAACTACAACGTTACTACTGCACAAGACGGCCAAGATGCGTTGGACAAATGCCAAGGCGCGCGTTTCGACTTCGTGCTTACCGATCAAAACATGCCTCGCATGGACGGATTAACGCTTATCAAATCGCTCAGAGGTTTAGCGAACTTCAAGTCGACGCCAATTGTCATGTTGACCACTGAAGCCGGTGATGACATGAAAGCAAAAGGCAAAGCCGCGGGAGCAACCGGATGGATGGTGAAACCTTTCGACCCCAATAAGCTACTTGATGTGATGAAGCGCGTTCTAGGTTAACAGAGTCGGTTTGAATAGGGTAAATGGGAGTCAGTCATGACCATTGATGTAAACCAATTTCACGGTGTGTTTTTTGACGAGAGTGATGAGCATCTCCAAGATATGGAGCAGTTGCTCATGACCTTGGATGTGGATGCGCCCGACCCCGAAGAGCTGAACAGTATCTTTAGAGCGGCGCACTCTATCAAAGGCGGCAGTGGGATTTTCGGGTTCGATGCACTAATGAATCTGACTCACGTAATGGAGAATTTACTCGACAAAGCCCGAAACCAGGAAATTCAGGTTACGGCAGACATCGTCGACATATTTTTGCAAACCCTTGATGTATTGAAAGACACCTTATCGGCATATAAAGAACAAACAGATCTTCCCCAAGAACAAATTGATGCAAGCATAAAAGTCCTTGAAGATACCCTCGCAAGTGCGTCAGGACAAATGCCACAAAACGCAGAAGAAACATGTGATCAAACTGCTCAAGGTGAAGCTAATACAGACAACGAGATTGATGAAGACGAGACTGAATCTCAAGAAACCAATTTAGAAAGTTCTCAAAGTCAAAATATCTCAGATGGCATTGAAGGCTTCGGACTTTTCGAAGATGAAGCAGCATCAGAAGAGACGCAGGCTAAAGGTGAAGCGAATACCAAGGTCGGCATAGCTGATGAGGGCTTTGGCTTTTTCGAACCCGACACCCTTCCTGTAAAAACAGACGCTACTGAATCTTCTTCGCAACAAGTTACACCAAAACAACCTATTGTGAAGCCCGTTAAAACCAAGCCAAAAGCAGCGACGAAAGAGGCAGCATCAATTCGTGTCGATACCACCAAAATCGATGCGATGGTTAATCTGGTCGGCGAACTCGTGATTACTCAATCCATGCTTTCAAACGTGGGGCAGGAAGTTGAAGGGCAAGTCGGAGAGCGCCTACAGCTTGCTATAGACGAGTTGCAGCGCAATACCCGTGAAATTCAAGAATCAGTCATGTCTATGCGCATGTTGCCGGTAAACATGACGTTTAATCGCTTCCCTCGTGTGGTACGTGATTTGTCTTCGAAGCTAGGCAAAAAAGTGGATTTGGTGATTCAAGGTGGTAACACCGAAATAGATAAGAGCCTAATCGAAAAACTGGTCGACCCGCTTACGCATTTAGTAAGGAACAGTATCGATCACGGTATAGAAAGTCCTGAAAAACGCCTTGAAGCAGGCAAAGCCGAAAACGGCACAGTTATCTTAAGTGCAGAGCAGAAAGGTAGCAGTATCATCATTGGTATTATCGACGATGGAGCCGGTTTAAACAAAGCTCGCATTGTAGAGAAAGCCACACAAAACGGTCTTACGGTTACGCCAGATATGCCAGACAGTGAAATTTGGCAGCTTATATTTCAAGCGGGCTTTTCGACTGCTGCAGAAGTTACTGATGTGTCGGGCAGAGGTGTAGGCATGGATGTGGTTCGCAGAAACATCGAGTCTATTGGCGGGCGTATTGAAATTGAATCATCGCAGGGTGAGGGCTCTGCGTTTTATATCCACTTACCACTCACGCTCGCTATCGTAGACGGCATGTGTGTATCGGTTGGCGATCAAATTTTCGTTATCCCACTACTTAACGTTATCGAATCATTTCAACCCACATCATCTCAAGTGAAAACCCTTGGCAATGACAAAGTACTGTGGATTAGAGACCAGTACTGGCCGCTGGTGTCACTTACTCAACTTATGCAGGTAGACGACGGCATCACTGAGCCAACCAAAGGCATCGTCGTGCTACTAGAAAGCAGTAAGAAGCGCTATGGCGTGCTGGTGGATTCGCTTGTGGGTCAACAACAAGTCGTAATTAAGAGCCTTGAGCAACATTACAAAAAAGTAGCAGGGATCGCAGGTGCAACCATTATGGGGGATGGCAAGGTAGCCATGATTTTGGATGCAGACTCGGTGGCTACTAACTGTACAAATGTTCCAAATGAAGAGGTTTCACTATGAGCGAAGCAGCCTTACAACAAGCCGTTAGCGCATCGAAAGAGAACGAATTCTTAAGTTTTGTCTTGGGCGAGGAGCACTATGCCCTTGATATCACAACCGTGAAGGAAATTCGTGGTTACGAACAGGTTACCAAAATTGCCAATGCGCCAAACTTCATTAAAGGCGTGATAAACCTTCGTGGCGACATTGTACCTATCGTCGACTTACGCATTAAGTTCAACGTAGGTGAAGCCACTTATAACGATTTTACTATCGTCATTATGCTTAACGTTCACGAGCGGATCGTTGGCATTGTGGTAGACGGCGTGTCTGACGTCATTCGCCTTTCCGAAGAAGACATGCTGCCGCCACCAGAGTTCGGTGTGGCGTTCGATAGCAAGTACCTTCACGGACTGGCCGATGTCGATGAGCACATGGTTATTTTAGTCAATATTGAAAGCTTAATTACAAGTAACGAATTGGGTTTAGTTGAAACAAAAGCACAAGTGGTTGAGGGCTGAGAAAATGGGAATTATGACGTGGTTAGAAGACTTCACAAAAGCAACGGACGTTAACCAAGCATTAAGAAACAAACAGGCACTTGATGCTACAACCTGTTGCATCATGATGGCCGATGCAGACAGAAATATTATCTATGCTAATCAGTCTGTAAAGTCGCTGCTCAAAGAAAATGAGAAGAAACTTCAGGCTGTCCTCCCCAGTTTTTCTGCTGACAACTTGGAAGGTCAAAACATCGACCAGTTTCATCGCAATCCTTCGCATCAGCGCAATATCCTTGCTGAATTGAAATCGACAATGACTTCTACGATTAGCATTGGCGACTTGAACTTCAAACTCACCCTTACGCCGTTTTTTGACCAAGAGAATAACAATATAGGCACCATGGTTGAATGGGTTGATCAGTCAGAATTACTCATTAAAAGCACGATGCTAAACGTATTGAATAATGCCCAGGCTGTTATCGAGTTTAACGCCGATGGTGTTATCCAAAATGCGAACGACAATTTTCTTAATGCGCTTGGCTACAGCCTCAATGAAATTGTTGGCAACCATCACAAAATGTTTTGTGACGCTCAATACATTCGCTCAGAAGAGTACGCCCAATTCTGGCGCGACCTCAAAGAGGGCAAGCCACAAAACGGCGAGTTTTGTCGCTTCGACAAAATGGGGACAGAGATTTGGATCCAAGCCACCTACAACCCGGTTTTCGATGGCGAAGGTAAGGTTATTCGCGTAGTGAAGTTTGCCACCGACATCACTGCATCTAAGTTACGCAATGCATATTTTGAAGGACAAATAGACGCAATAAACAAAGCGCAGGCCGTTATTGAATTTGACCTTGAGGGCAAAATTTTAAACGCCAACGAGAATTTCACAAACACGGTTGGCTACAGCCTGGATGAAATTAAAGGCAAGCATCACAGTATGTTTGTGGAAGATGAGTATAAGCGCAGTGTTGAGTACAGTCAGTTTTGGGAACAGCTGCGCCAAGGCGTACAGTTCACTGACGAATTTAAGCGCGTGGGTAAAGGCGGGAAAGAAGTTTGGATCCAAGCGTCTTATAACCCTATTTTGGATCAAAACGGTAGACCTCACCGTGTGGTCAAATATGCCATTGATATTACTGGTAGAAAACAGGCCATTAGCGATATCAAAACCGCCATGAATGAATTGGTTCAGGGTAATTTAGATTGCCGCATTGAGCATGAGTTCGAGGGTGAATTTAAAGAGCTTGGCACGTCAATCAACCGCTTTATCGACGATATGCGTCGCATTATCGGTTCTATCAGTGATGTTATGACCCGCTTATCTGGCGGTGATTTAACGGCAGAGCTTGATGAACAGTTCGAGGGTGAATTCCAAGTACTAGGCGATGCTATCAATCAATTCGTTAGTGAAATGTCTGGCACTATCGGTTCAATTTACCAAGCAGTAGAGACAATCAATACGGCCTCGTCTGAAATTGCCACGGGGAATTCAGACCTATCAAGTCGTACCGAACAGCAGGCGTCTAGTCTTGAAGAAACGGCGTCGAGCATGGAAGAGCTTACCGGTACCGTCAAGCTCAACGCTGAAAATGCGGAACAAGCCAATAGCTTAGCGTCTCAGAGCTGTGAAATCGCGTCGCGGGGCGGTGAGCTAATCCGTCAGGTTGTGGACACCATGTCGTCTATCAACGAGTCTGCGCAGGAAATTTCAGACATCATCGGCGTAATCGACGGCATCGCATTCCAAACTAATATTCTGGCATTAAACGCTGCCGTAGAAGCTGCACGAGCAGGTGAGCAGGGCCGTGGCTTTGCGGTAGTTGCGTCAGAGGTACGAAGCCTGGCTCAGCGTTCTGCCGAAGCAGCAAAAGAAATCAAAGAGCTTATATCAGACTCGGTAAGCAAGATTGATGGCGGTAACAAACTCGTCAATCAGTCAGGCGACACCATGGAAGAAGTGGTGACTTCCATTAAGCGAGTTAACGATATTATGTCGGAAATTGCAGCGGCGAGTTCTGAGCAAGCTTCTGGAATTGAAGAGGTAAGTAAAGCCGTTGTGCAAATGGATGAAATGACACAACAAAATGCAGCGCTGGTGGAAGAGGCTGCGGCTGCCGCAGAAAGTTTGCAGCAGCAAGCGGGAAGTTTATCTGAACGCGTATCAGCATTTAACATTGGTGATAAAGCGACGGTCAGTGAAGAAAAGCCAATAAAGGTTGCATCAGTAAACAAGAATAAACACGTTGCACCGGTTACAGCAATTAAAACGCAAAAGAAACTGGCTCCAAAAGTACCAAGCAGTGACGATTGGGAGTCGTTCTAAAAAAGCGAAGGCGAATTCTTGAAAAGGAATTCGCCTTTTTTATTACACGGCATTTAGTTTGACGCTTTTAGAACAGAGCGTCGCAAATCAGGTGGATGGAATAATGGGCGTATTTAATATATTTCATAATGAAGAGTTAGTAGCGGCACAAAGTCTTTCACGCTTTCAAGAGCAAGCGCTAAGCGAAAGTACCGCATGTTTGATGTTGGTCGATGCCGAGGGAACGATCACCTTCGCCAACAAAGCATTTTATGCTTTAGCCAACGAGCATCAAACGCAGTTCGAGCGTGCTTTACCAGGCATTAATTTTCAAGGCCTGACGGGCTCTACTATGGCCGCGTTTTTCGCCAACAATAGCGACCTGAATTTGCGTTACAAAAGCTGTGATAGCAGCGATACCTTTTTACTGCCTGTGGGCGACTTACTCTTTACCCTTAAGTTATCTACCATCAAAAGTGTTGAAGGCGACAAGCTCGGCACCATGGTGGAATGGCTTAATGATCAGGAGCTGCAATATAAAACCGGTTTATTGGCAGGGTTAGATCGTTGCCAAGCCATTATTTCCTTTACGCCGGAGGGAATAGTAGAAGACGCCAATGAAAACTTTTTGAAGGTTACAGGCTATTCGAAAGAAGACATTGTTGGTAAGCATCATCGCCTTTTTGTATTGCCAGACTACGGCGTGTCTGAAGAATATAAATCATTCTGGGAATCGCTGCGAAACGGTGAGCACAGCAGCGGTGAATATTGCCGCGTAGCGAAAAACGGCGACAAAGTATGGATTCAAGCCTCTTACAACCCTATCTATGACAAGCTCGGAAATATTGTTCGGGTAGTAAAATTTGCTACCGATGTAACGGAGCAAAAACGCAAAAATGCAGACTACGAAGGCCAAATAAATGCCATTGACAAGTCCCTTGCTGTAATTGAGTTCGACCTTGAAGGCGTTATTCAAAACGCCAACGCAAACTTCTGCGCAACAACGGGATATGAGCTGAACGAAATCAAAGGTCAGCATCATAGTATGTTTGTTGAACCCAACTATAAAATGAGCCCTGAGTATGCAGCGTTCTGGCGTGACTTAAAGAAAGGTGAGTTTAAGTCAGGCGAATTCAAACGGGTAAAAAAAGATGGCAGTGAGCTTTGGATCCAAGCGTCTTATAACCCTATTTTTGACGAGTTCGGCCAGCCAATAAAAGTGGTGAAATATGCGTCTGATGTGACTGAACAAAAGCTACAAAACGCGTTTAACACAGGGCAAATAGACGCAATAAGTAAATCACAAGCGGTGATCGAGTTTGATACAAAAGGCAATATTCTCGTCGCCAACGATAACTTTCTGGCAACGGTTGGCTATTCCCTAGATGAAATTGAAGGCAAACACCACCGCATTTTTGTGACTAAACAAGAGCGAGAATCTGAACAATACCAATCGTTTTGGAAAAAACTGGCAGAAGGCCAATTTTACTCGGGTGAATTTCACAGAATTGCGAAAGACGGCTCAGATATTTGGATTCAAGCGACCTACAATCCTATCTTAGACATGAGTGGGAATGTGGTTAAAGTGGTGAAGTACGCCAGTAATATCACCGAACAGAAAGTGAAAAATGCCTACTTTGAAGGGCAGTTAGCTGCAATAGGAAAGTCTCAGGCCGTCATAGAGTTCAATATGGATGGCATTATTCAGCACGCCAATGAAAACTTTCTAACTACGGTGGGCTACACCTTAGATGAAATCAAAGGTAAGCATCACAGCATGTTCGTCGACCCTGCTCACCGAGCTAGCCCTGAATACGCGGCGTTTTGGGATGCGCTACGCAGCGGCACTTTTTCTTCAGGTGAATATCGTCGATTGGGTAAAAACGGCAAAGAGATATTTATTCAAGCCACGTACAATCCCATCTTAGACCACAACGGTAAGCCTTTCCGTGTTGTTAAGTTTGCTACCGATATTACGGGTAGAACCCAAGCTGTTGATGAAATTAAACACGTAATGACCAAGCTGACAGAGGGCGACTTAACGGTCAACATTGAACATGCTTTAGACGGTGACTTTGCTGTGTTGGGCGAGGCCATTAATCAGTTCATCAACGAAATGCGAGGCACCATCACAAGTATTAACGAAGCAGTAGAAACCATTAATGTGGCGTCGGGTGAGATTGCAACGGGAAATGCTGACTTATCAAGCCGCACCGAGCAGCAGGCATCCAGCCTGGAAGAAACTGCATCGAGTATGGAAGAGCTAACGGGAACCGTAAAACTGAACGCAGAAAATGCAGAGCAAGCGAATGGCTTAGCGGCACAGGCGAGTAAAATTGCTTCAGAAGGGGGGCAGGTTATAGGTGAAGTGGTGAAAACCATGACCCAAATCAACGACTCGGCACAAGAGATCTCTGACATTATTGGTGTTATAGACGGCATCGCTTTTCAAACTAATATTCTTGCTTTAAACGCAGCCGTTGAAGCTGCTCGCGCGGGCGAACAGGGGCGAGGCTTTGCGGTAGTTGCTTCAGAGGTAAGAAACTTAGCTCAGCGCTCAGCCGAAGCAGCGAAAGACATCAAAGAACTGATTTCCGACTCTGTTACTAAAATAGCCAGCGGTAACGAGCTGGTTGTGAAATCGGGTGACACTATGGCTGAGGTAGTAACTTCCATTAAGCGCGTAAACGACATTATGTCTGAAATTGCAGCTGCGTCTGCCGAGCAAGCGGCGGGCATTGAAGAGGTGAGCAAAGCGGTCATTCAAATGGATGAAATGACCCAACAAAATGCAGCACTGGTAGAAGAGGCTGCCGCCGCCGCGGACAGTTTGAAGCAGCAGTCGTTGCAACTTAATGAACGGGTATCGGTATTTGAAGTTGGAAAGGGCTTGTCAATGGAGCAAAAGCACATCGCTGCGCTCTCTCACACCGACTTCAAGCAGCCACGTGTAGCCTCAGTGATTAACAACGCGCCTCAAGCACAAGCACTGAAACCCGCACTGCCTGATGAAGCCGAGTGGGAGTCGTTCTAATGACAACGGTTCTTTCATCACGCGATAGCACTCGGGAGTTCGCCTTTGAAAAGGCGGACTTCCACAAAGTGCAAAACATGCTTTTCAAAAAAGCAGGTATAAAGTTGTCAGACGCTAAAGAAGCGATGGTATACAGCAGATTGGCTCGGCGTATCAGAGCCCTTCAGCTCACAAGCTTTAACGATTATCTAGGCGTAGTTGATAAGTCTGAACCTGAGCTAGAGCAGTTTATCAATGCATTGACGACCAATCTTACGTCGTTTTTTCGCGAGCCACACCACTTCACTGCACTAGCCGAGCACTTAAAACAACATCCAGAAGTAACCACTATCTGGTGTGCTGCCAGCTCAACCGGAGAAGAGCCTTACTCTATTGCCATGGTCGTCGCAGAGGCGTTTGGAAGCTTCAAAACGCCTGTGAAAATCATTGCATCAGACATAGACAGTAAGGTACTGCAAAAAGCCAAAGCGGGTATTTATCCTTTAGCATCGATCGCGAAAATACCCATCCAAAGACAAAAACAATTCTTCCATAAAGGTAAAGGTGCAAACGAGGGAAAAGTGAAAGTAGTGGATGAGTTAAGACACATGGTGCAGTTCAAAAAACTCAATCTTACCGATGCAAAGTGGGATGTAAAAGGTCCACTCGATATCATTTTTTGTCGAAACGTAATGATTTACTTCGACAAGCCCACGCAATTAAACGTGTTACAAAGAATGGTGGGTATGTTAAAGCCTGCAGGACTTTATATGGCAGGGCATTCTGAAAACTTCAATATGTGTACTAATCTTGTGAGACCGGTAGGTAAAACTATATATCGCCCGGTTCATTAGGAGCACGTGTGGAATCTTGTAATTTCGAAGTACCTATTAGCTATTACGACAAACGTTTTTCTATCGACGCAGTAAAGCTATTACCTGGACAATACTTCGTAACAACACAAGATAAAATGCTGGTGACTGTGTTGGGGTCTTGTGTGGCGGCATGTCTATACGACCCTGAAACGGGCATTGGCGGCATGAATCACTTTATGTTGCCTACAGTAAATAAAACTGCCAGTGAGTTCGAAAAAACACAAGGTATGGCTGCCAAATACGGCGTGCATGCCATGGAAATTCTTATCAACGACTTAGTGAAAGCCGGTGCCAATAAAGCCCGAATAAAAGCAAAAGTGTTTGGTGGTGGAAAAGTGGTGCCGTCCTTCGTGCAGCACGATGTTGGGAAATTCAACGCAGAGTTCGTAACAGACTTTTTAAGCACGGAAGGCATACCGATATTGGCCAGTGACTTATGTGATGTTTACGCGCGCAAGGTTTACTTTTTTCCAAGCAACGGCAATGTCTTTATGAAGCGAATTCACGAGCTTAACAACGCCACTATTATTGAAAGAGAAAGTCAGCATCGGTGGGAACTGTCTAGACGTGCACCTACTGGTAGCGTAGATATCTTCGAGGACTAACAATGACGATAAAAGTTTTGGTGGTAGATGACTCGGCACTGATCCGGCAAATTCTAAGTGAGATTATAAAAAGTGAGCCAGACATGGCATTAGTGGGTGCTGCTCCCGATGCTTTCGTGGCAAAAAAGCTGGTTCTAGAAAAGTCGCCAGATGTTATTACGCTTGATATAGAAATGCCTAAAGTGGACGGATTACGCTTTCTAGAAGTGCTGATGAATGCGAGGCCGACGCCCGTAGTCATGATTTCTACGCTAACTGAAAAAGGCGCTGATGCCACGCTGAGGTCCTTGGAGTTAGGAGCTATCGACTTTGTTGCAAAGCCCAAAATAGGTGTGGCGCAAGGCATGGCAGACTATCACCAGTTGATTGTTGAGAAAATACGTACGGCTGCGCGCTCTAAAGTAAAAAAATCAACGCCTTCGAAAGTGCCTACCGTGAGCAAAGTCAATTATTCGGGCACTGAGAAAATCATTGCAATTGGTGCCTCGACCGGTGGAACAGAAGCCATAAAAGAGGTGTTGCGCACCTTTCCGGCGAACGCTCCTGCCACCGTGATCACACAACACATGCCAGCAGGGTTTACTTCGACTTACGCTAAACGACTAGATGCCGTGTGCCAAATGCAGGTCAAAGAAGCGAAAGGCGGAGAACGTTTACTACCAGGCCAAGCCTACCTTGCACCTGGCGATAAACACATGGAAATTGAAAGAAGCGGGGCTGATTACCGGATTAGATTGACCGATGGCGCGCGCGTATCGGGTCACAAGCCCTCGGTGGATGTGTTATTTAATTCTATCTGTAAAAGTGCTGGTAGCAATGCGTTAGGCGTTTTACTTACCGGCATGGGTAGCGACGGCGCAAGCGGCCTTCACGAAATGTTTAACGCGGGCTGCGAAACATTTTGTCAGGACGAAGCTAGTTGTATAGTTTTTGGTATGCCCAAAGTAGCCATAGAAAAGGGCGCCGCTAAGCGCGTAATAAGCCTAGATGATATGGGCAGAAGTGTTATGCAAACCGTAGAAAAGCTCTCGGCAGGTAGTCGCTTGTAAGTATAGTGAGTAAATACTTACAGAATGCAATTTCTGTCCTAAAACCTGTAAAAGGATTGTTATAACTTTTCTTGTTCCAGAAAAGCTAAGGTGTTTTAATAGCAACGCTTAATAGTGAGTAATGCTGCTGCAGAATGCTGTTGCTGTAGCCGATACTATGGATAGGCTCACTATTTAGTGCGTAAAAATATAAAAATCGATACGTAAGTGGAATGGTAAGGTAAATCATTGTCGACATAATAATATAAAAGACAATGGCTTATGTGCGTTAGCAAGAACAAGGTAGGCAAAGTTTTATTACTGCGTATGTTTTGTAGTACCTAACTAGAATAAAAGGCCTGCTATATTCCTTACAGATTTGAGAGCAAATATATGCTCATTCTTACGGTATGACACTAACCCGGGATTATAACGAGTAGTTGGGGACTCTTATGAAACAGCAAACGCTTATAGCAGTATCAGCTTTAATGTTTTCTTCTTCTGTTTTGGCTAATGGCGGCTTTGAACCGAATAAGAAAGCATGCGTGAACGTCGGAAAAGAAATCACTCGCGTAAGCACTGAAATGGACGCAGCTAAGTCAGGTATTCAGAAGTCATGGCTTAAGCGTCAATTAAGCGCACTAGAAACGAAACGCAATTCTTGCAGCACACAAGGTTTTAAGCCAAACCAGCCCGAGCTAGCAAAAGTTTAATTGTTTTGTATTTCGATTTGAAAAAAGTCTTACTTCGGTAAGACTTTTTTGTTTGCGCCTAACTATTTTGCAACTACGCTAGATTTATAGCGGTCAGGCACAGTGAGGTCGTTGTGCTCTCACACAGAACACGTTACGAACTTATCATTTCGATAAGCGCAGTAAGCGAAGCAATGCTGTGATCGGGAGCAAGACCTAACGGGTACATCATTTTCCCCGAGCGTTCTACGAATGCGGTTTGCATACCTGTCGCCTTGGCACCACTTACATCCCAACCATGAGCCGCCACCATCATGGCATCTTCGTTCTTTACGTTAGCCTGTTGACAGGCCCAGTGATAAACCGCAGCATGTGGTTTATAGGTACGTACACTTTCCACACTTAATACATGGGAAAAATAGGGCTTAATATTGGCAAACTCAAGCTGTGCGTCTAGTCCGGCTTTAGATGAGTTTGAAAGCGCGACCAAGGTTACACCAGCACTTTGAAGTGCCTTTAATGTAGGAACAACATCGTCGTGCGCTGGCAATCGGGTAATATGCTGTTTGATGATATCTTTTGCGGTAGCCTCATCAACAAATATATCCTTACTGTGAGCTACCATGGTAAGCGCTGCGGCTCCAATATCAATGAAATCGTGAAACTGTCCAGACGCAACATCCACTAAACTGTGATGCAATAAGTTAGCAAACCATAAGTCTACCAGTGTTTCATCGCCGTTTAGCACCGACGCTAAGCCTGTTTTTATGGCCTGCATGTCTAGTAGTGTTTCATTAATATCGAAGAAAATAACCTTTGGCGTCACGATTCACCTTCCTATAGTTGATGATAGTAAACGGTACGTTTCGTTTTTAGCTTGTTCGTTGCTTATACCACTGTAAAACAGAATTGGTTTTGCTAAAGCACATTACGACCAATGTCGATGAATTAACGCTGACAGGATATAAGAAGAATCTAACAAGAAAGGGGTGCAAGAAAAGGCAGCAATAGCCTCATAAACCTTGAACGAAATATATTGAGAGAAACGAACAACAAAAAGCCGGCACTAAGGCCGGCTTTATTTTTAGGTGTTGCGCTTTTTGTTCTTAGAAGAACAAGTAAGAAACGCTAAGCTTCATGCTACGAGGCATAATGTAGCGGCCGTTTGGTGAATCTGGATTACGCGGGTCACCCTCGGTAATACCTTGTTCGTCGGTCAGGTTATCAACAGAGAACTGAAGACGAAGTGATTCAGTTGGCTCTAGCGTTAGACCTACATCAATCTTCTCGTATCCCTCTAGTACAACTGTGTTTTCGTTGTTACCAAAGCGATCATCAACCGCTGATAATGTACCGTATACCGTGGCATACATATCGCCGATATCGAAGCCGTAGCTTGGTGTTACACGTACTTGCCAACCAGGCTGACGCTGAGACTCATTGCCTTCGTTATTGGCGCTGGCAGTAATTTCAGTTTCCTGAATAGTTCCGTTCACGCTCAACGAGAAGCCTGAATCGTGGCTATAGCGACCGTCAAGTTCTATACCGTAAGCTTCGTTAGTAAGAATTTCAGCCGGTGCGCCTGGACGGCGTACAAACGTATCGCCTTTTACTTCGTTTGCGAATGCAGTTGCAAAGAACTGGATGCTGTCATTCATGAACTTATAACCAAGCTCGCCTTGAGTAACTTCTTGAATCAAGTCGTTACCGCCAGTGTAGGCACCCCAGTTGTCTCTGAAGTCGTCGAAGTAAGGCATTTTATAGCCTCGGTTCATGCGAACGAATACACCGCTGGTGTCATTAAGCGCGTAATTTGCGCCCACTGTCCACGACGTTTTGGTTTCGTCGTACTCAAGCGCTTTAGTTATTTTGCCATCAAGATCTTCATCTACTGAATAGTTCACTTCGTGATTTTCACGGCGTAGCCCTAAGTCGATGCTCAGGTCTGTGGTTGCGTACCACGTACCCGTTGCATAAAGTGCGAGCGTGCTTGCATCACCTACAGAGCTAATGTCGTAGTTCCAATCGCAGCCTTGTGCGTCAGTGTTACATTCGATCCCGTCTAGCAATTCGCCGCCTGGCTGTAACACGTGGTAAGCCGTGTTACCAATGCTCCACCAGTCATTGGCTTTGGTTGATGCACTGTAAATACCAAATGATGTATCGAAGTCTTCCCAGCTTTTCGACACAGCAAGGTCGTTAGTGAAAGCTTCAATATCTTTAAGTACTACCCAACGGCCGATTTGCTGAATAGGCGTATCACCGTCATACACTGTGCCAGTTACTGCACCAGTGGCTGATTCGCCATTGTCGGCAACATTCGCAACGGTAGTTGCAGAACCATTCGGTACAAGACCAAAAGTATTGGCTTCACCTTTGGTAAGGTTAAAGCGGTCAACTAGCTGCCAGTCGTTTCCTAAGTCAAGCTTAATGCTACCGCCACTTACGTGTCCGTCCCATCCACGACCTTCACCAAAGTCGAATGACTCAGTGGTATCATTAGGGCCATACGTAATGGTGCCTTGGCGATTCAATGGACCAATTTGCGTATAGTTTGCGTCGATACCTTCAACGTTTAAAGGTGTAGGTAAGTACCAAGTACCGCGATCGTCAGTTTGACGGGTATAAAGGTTAAGCTCGCCTTTTTCGAAAACTTTAGTGATGTTAACGGTGAACTGGTTACCCTGCTCAGAGTTAAAGCCGGCATCACGAATACCTTCTGAGCTCTTAATGTAGCCACCTACCATGTAGTACAAGTCGTCATCTAGTGCGCCGCTTGCAACCACGTCAATACGGTTTAGGCCGTAGTCAGAGATAGTGTACTTCGCTGACGCTTCTGTCGACTCGCCACCACGTTTAAGGCGGAAGTTTGTTGTAAGGCCTGGTTGACCGTTGCTTACTACTGGGTTTGGTCCACCGCGTAAGCCTTCAACCATTTCAATGGTATCGTCTATGCGAAACAGCTGAGAGTTCTCAAGGAAAGATAGCGTAGGTGCAGGGTAGATAGGAGAGTTCTCAAGCGCAATCGTTAAGAACGGCGCATCGCCACCACCTGGAAAACCACGCACAAATACGTTCGCGCCTGACTCACCGCCTGAGCTTTCAACCCAAACACCTGGAATGGCCTTAAACAAATCGGCCGTAGACTTAGGTGCCAATTTTTCAATGTCGCTAGCGTCGATATTCGTTACCGCGAAGCTTGCGTCAATCTTTCTAATCCCTGCGCCGCCTGGCGTACCGCTGACAACAATGATCTCTGCGTTGTCTTTCGCTTGTTGTTTTACGTCTTCTTGTGCCATGGCAGGCTGCGTTAGTGCTACCGCTACTGCACTCGCCAGCATTCCTTTTGTAAACAACGTTTTCATGGTGTGTGCTCCCGAAAATGTTCTATTGCGTTGTTAACTGAATGCGTTAAACAGGTTTAAAAATTGTTATACGCATCACGATTGCGAAACAAAATAGATCTGTTTGCAAACGATTGCAAGAATAAAATGCAATCGTTTGCAAATTTTTTGTTTATTGTTGTTAACATGGTTTTACGCCAAGACGATTCGCGCTATATTGTGAATTCGGCTGTAGAGTCGACGATTTATCCGGTTTAGGTAGCGGTTTTACGCTTATATTTTGTAGTGCTATCACGGGTAACCCGGTATACCGAAAATTATTAGAGAATGGTCACATTGGTTTCTGAAACAAAACTCACCTTAGCGAAGCTGGCTGATATTGCTGGTGTATCAACATCGACAGCATCACGGGCACTGAAAGACAACCCGCTTATTAAGCAGGAAACCCGAAGCAGAATTCAGGCACTAGCTAAAGAGCACAATTTTAGTATTAACGCGGCCGCTAGCCGCTTAAGAACACAGAAAACTCACGTGATAGCGGTGATTTTAAATCTAATCGACAACACCGAACAAAGCACTACAGACCCATTCCTGCTCAAGTTGGTGGGAGAGCTAAATCAGGCGCTAAATGCCAAAGGCTACGAGCTACTGCTGTCTAACTCATTTATGGCATCTGACGATTGGGCGAACTACTTTATTCGCAGCCAACGCGCCGACGGTATTATTGTCATTGGGCAAGGCAAATCTACGGCCAAAATCGACCGAGCAGCACAGTCGGGCATTCCCATTGTAGTGTGGGGCGATGCAAAAACAGACGCGCCATATCCCATTATCGGCGGCGACAACTATCTGGGGGGCTATACGGCAACCCAGCATTTGCTGAGCCACGGCGCCAAACGCATTTTGTTTCTTGGAGACTCTGAACACGCGGAAATGCAGGAACGTCACAAGGGATATTCGCAAGCCCACCGCAATGCGAATGTGCCAATAGACACGCAGTGCACCTGCGCCATCGATATTACGTCGAAAGCAGCATACCAATACATTAACGAGCGTATAAAGGCGAATGGGTTAGATTTCGACGGGATCGTTTGTGTAAGTGATATGGTGGCATTAGGCGCGTTAAAAGCGTTAAAAGAGCGCTATGTAGGTATTCCAAGCGATGTAGGCATTGTGGGTTACGACGATATTTCTTTAGCTGAACTTATGCACCCGTCGTTAACAACGGTGCGTCAGAATACTCAGCAAGCCGCAATAGAGATGGTTACGCAGCTATTAAACCAGTTTGAAAACAAACCTACAGAAAGCCAGGTAGTGGAAACAACCTTAATTGCCCGTCGCTCTACGCAGCACAGCGACTAATATTTCGCTTTTTTATCAGCTTTTTAACGCATAAACGCTATTATTTAACGGTAACAGGGTGTCGATATTAAGCTCTAACGAAAAAATAATAGCGCTTTGCAAACGTTTGCATTTTTATTTTCTTACGACTACACTCCTGCATAATTCAGTTAACAGAGTGTTTACACATGTCCCGATTCATGGTCATTGCAGCCATTGCCATTAGCTACTACGTATTTGCCATACTACTTAACAGTGTGGGGACTGTTATTCTGCAATCGATCAATAGCTTCGACATTAGTAAGCCAGAGGCAAGCACATTAGAAGGCTTTAAAGATCTTTCTATTGCTGTTGTCTCGTTCCTAGTGGCCAGCTTCATTCCTAGAGTTGGTTACAAGCTTTCAATGCTACTTGGGTTAGCATTAGTGGCCGTTGCCTGTGCGCTGACGCCTTCTATCGCAAGTTTCTGGTTCATTAAAGTGTTGTTTGCCTGCATAGGTACTGCATTTGCGCTAGTGAAAGTGTCGGTGTACGCCATTATTGGGCAGCTGTCGTCTACCACTAAAGCGCACTCATCGTTAATGAACACCATTGAAGGTATTTTTATGTTGGGCGTGTTGTCTGGCTACTGGGTGTTTGCTGGGTTTATCGACCCCAATAACGACGCTTCTTTATCTTGGCTGAACGTTTACTACTTACTAGCTGCGCTGGTTGGTTTTACGTTAATCGTTGTGGCATTGGCTCCTATAAAGCCTGTGGAAAAAGCGCAATCAGAAGGCCTTGCAAGCGAGTTCTTCAGCATGCTGAAATTGGCCTATAAGCCTTTAGTGCTGGTGTTTATCTTCTCTATTTTCTTATACGTGTTAATAGAGCAGGGCATAGGTTCGTGGCTGCCAACTTTTAACAAAGAGGTGCTGGGCTTACCTACTCAAGTCAGCATTCAAATAACCAGTATCTTTGCGATAGCGCTGGCCGTTGGGCGCTTAACTGCGGGCGCAGTACTTACGCGAATGAACTGGTATCCCTTCTTAAATATCTGTTTGGCGGGTATGGCTACGGTAATGCTACTAAGCTTACCGCTTGCCGAAAACGTGGCTGACAGCACAATAGCCAGCTGGGCTGATGCACCAATAGCTGCGTTCCTTATTCCATTAATTGGATTGATGATGGCGCCTATTTACCCCGTATTAAACTCGGTAATGCTAAGCGCGCTACCTCAACATCAACATGCACCTATGACAGGGCTAATTGTGGTATTTTCGGCTCTTGGAGGAACCACAGGTTCTATCGTGACTGGGTTTATTTTCGACGCAGTAGGGGGCCAACAAGCATTTTATCTATCGCTTATTCCAATCGGTGCATTAGTGGTAACCCTATTCTTCTTTAAACGAGCGTCTTCTTCTCTATCGCCTAAAGGTGCGCAGTAACTATGAGTTCTTCTTCACACAACTGGCGCGACAGCTTGTCGTTTTTTGCCAGCGACCTGTTTAAACATGTGCAAATGGCACAGCTATTCCCAGACAGCAAAACCTTCGCTGACGCTATTGTTAAAACCGATCTCAACACCGTTTTAGCGGCTTATGAACAAGCGTGTTTAGATGCTGAGAAAAGCGGCGAAGCAGTAGACTTAGCTACGTTTGTTAATACCCATTTCGATATTCCAGAAATGATTAGCGCAACATCGCAAACCAAGTTTGAAAATGTAGCCGATTATATTGAGCATATGTGGCAGGTGCTAACGCGTACCCCCGACACTGAGCAGAAAGACAGCTTAATAGCGCTTACCCGCCCATACATAGTGCCGGGTGGACGCTTTCGCGAAATCTATTACTGGGATACATATTTTACCGCGTTAGGTCTAATTGACGCGGGGCGCACCGACATGGCAATTAACATGTTGGTGAACTTTGTAGATATTTTAAATGAAGTAGGCTGCATTCCTAATGGCAACCGCGCCTATTACTACTCTCGCAGTCAGCCTCCTATTTTGGCGTTGTTTTATAATTTGCTTAAAGACGCACTAAGCGACCAGCAAAAAGAATACGTTATCTGGGGCTTAAAGAAAGAATACCAGTTTTGGATGAATGAAGCGGGCGAGAACGCGTCACAGAAGGGCGTAGCACAACTGCGCACGGTTACCATGCCGTGTGGTGCTACACTTAATCGTTACTTCGACACCGAGCCTACGCCTCGCCCTGAGTCTTATCGAGAAGACATAGAAACAGCAGAGCACATAGGCGCTGACAAAAGTCAGTTTTACCAGCATGTTCGCGCGGCTTGCGAATCGGGTTGGGACTTTAGTTCGCGCTGGCTAGCTAATCCCAATTCACTGGCAAGTATTCGTACAACTGAAATTATTCCCGTAGATTTAAATGCGCTTTTAGTAACGCTTGAACAGACTCTGGCAAGCGTGACTAAAGGTGCCGAGCAAGCGCGCTACAGTGCGGCATCTACAGCGCGAATTAACGCAATAAACACCTATTTGTTTAATGCTGAAAAGGCGGGCTATTTTGACTATCACTTCCCCACACAAACTCAAACCAATGTAGTGTCAGCGGCTATGTGTGTGCCGTTGTTCGTTGGTATTGCAAATGAACAACAGGCAGAGGGAGTGCGCGCTGCGGTAATGAATACCTTGTTAAAAGAAGGTGGCGTGGTAACCACTTCAAACGCGACGTCGCAACAATGGGATGCGCCAAATGGCTGGGCACCGCTTCAACTGTTTGCCGTTGAAGGGCTGCGCAACTATGGGTTTGAAATGCAGGCTCAAACCATCATGCTGCGCTTTTGTAAAACCATTGAGCGTCACTTTGCATCAAGCGGTGTGCTACTTGAAAAGTACAATGTGTGCGAACCGGAAATAAAAGCAGGTGGCGGTGAATACGACGTTCAGCTAGGTTTCGGGTGGACTAATGGCGTGTATACCCGCTTTCAGACATACCTGAACCAGTAAACACGCTTCGGTTAAAACAAAAACGCGCGGTACCGTAACAACGGGCCGCGCGTTTTTGGTTGTGTAGATATTAATTGTTGCCTGAGCGGTTACCCATATCAATCGACATGGCAATATCATCGAGTATGTCGTTTAGTCCCGTAATTTTCTCGTTAGCGATAAATACGCTCATCTGCGACTCAACCACAATATGGTCGGAAGTGGCATCGTTTTCAAAGGTATTGTCTAACGCGCTCTGTACGCGGTCGAAAAACTGTCGTGCACTTCGTTCTTCAATATTGTGCAGACACAAAATAAATTGCTCGGTACCAAATCGTCCTAAAATATCGTTACCGCGGGTAACATTTTGAAGCGTTTGTGCAATTTGTCGTAATACTAAATCACCTTTTGTTGACCCCATTTTCCGCGTTATTTCACGCAGGTTGCTAATGTCGAATATAGCAATGGCAATGGCCCGGCCTTTTTTCGGCGCATCAAGCTTGTTAATGCGGGCTATCGCCGAATTCGCATTAAGCAGCAGAGTAACGGGATCGATGGCTTTGCGCGCAAGGTGTTTTCTACGAAGTACGTAGCCAGTAATACCGCTTACCAGAAGGAAAATAACAATAGCGGTATACAGCGTGTTCTTTCGTTGCTGTTCCGCTTGTTCAATCGCAGATTCCAAATCATAAATGCGGGTATACAAGTTAGCAGCACCAATAATTAAGGCCGAGTCTTGAGTAACTTCACGGCGCTTAGTCACTTCTTTAGAATAGATCTCGTGCGCCTCTTTCGCCTTAGCTAAGTCCTGCAGTGCGATATACATGGACACATTGAAGCTAAGGTAATCCAAATTTGAACGAAAGACCGGCGGTATCGCGTCATCATTTAACGCTTCAATACCTGATATATACTGCTTAATACAGGTGAGATCGTTGTCATGTAAGCAAATCTCAGCTTTGTGCCAGTTAACAAGAAGCTCGCCTAACGAACTCGAGATGTTCGAAGACGCTTTTTCTAAATCGGGAAGGGTGTAGGTAAGTCGGTTGTAGTTTTCTGTTTTTCTATAGTAAATAGACAGTGCATACTGATACAAGAAGTTGGTTAGCGGTGTGTCTATTTCGCTATTGAGTACACCTAGTTCTAGAATGCTTTGGTAGGCGCGCTCAGTTTGACCGCTGCTTAGCAATGACACAATGGCGCTGATAAGAATACTTACCTTATTACTGCCTTCATATACAAGCAAGCCCATTTCATGTGCTTTTAGATATTGCTCTGCTGCTAAGGCATGTTGCTCTAAATCGCCATATAGTAAACCAATTGCGTTGTGAATATGCGCTAACTCACCGGGGCTGCCGTCGTTTGAATAACGCTTAAGCACACCAAACATCTTACCTAATCTTATTTCAGGTGAAGTGGTTTCTGAACAGTAGTTAATTAGGCCTAAAGAAGAGCTGGTAAAAATATCGCTGTGGCGCTCGGGCGATGATAGTTCTTGGGCTTGTTGGTAGTACTTACAGCGTGCAGGGTTTTCTCTGGCGTCATAAGAAAAGCCAATTTGATAAATAGCCGATGCAAACGCATAAGAGCTTTCATCAATATTGCTTTGCATAATGGCTTTAAGCAGCATAGTTTCAGCTTCTTCGTACTTACCACGGCAAATTAAAAACTGCCCTTTGGCTACGGTTAAGGCAAAACGTTGTTGTGATGTAAGCGACTCAAGAGCAAGTGTGTCTTCAAGTTCTGGAAGTAGAGACTGATTAGGGCAATCATACGAAGGCGTGCGTACCTTTTCGATAACGGCATCAATGTTGTCGTTTGCCAACGCGCCAAAAGAAGTTAGCGCAACGCTCAAAAAAGAGAATACTGTTAAAGATAACCTTTGAAACATGAGAAATAACGTTTTTGTTTTTTCTTCATAATATCGATTTGAGCCCAGAACTACTACACGGGGCACCTAAAAGTTACGTATTTTTTGTATCTTAATGCGTCTACTATTCTCTAAAACGTTGGGCTATATAAGCATGTGTTAGGTATTTACCCTACATTGCTAATGGGTAGGCGAACCAAAACTAACCAATATAGCTACTCCAACCAAGGCAACGGCAGACCATACAATAGTTGCTTTAGTCGCCCGTTCACCAAGTACCCATGCAACCCCTAGCGACATTAATGCGCTTGTAGCAATAAGGGTTTGAACCACGGCCGCTTTCGCATAAGCGAATGCAAACATTTGTAGGTAAATAGCGGCAGTAGTGCCAAGTAACGTGGCTAACACAAAAGCAGGCCATACACGTTTTCCACTGTTGCTTTGGTAGTTAATAACGGGCATGTAGCGCGTTTTGGTTATGGCTATAAATGGCACCACAAAGATCATACCGCCAACTAATCGTAAGAACGCAGCGCTGGCAGCGTCAATTTCACCGGCACTTAAAATGTCGCGGCTAACTACGGCACCAACCGCCTGACATAACGCCGCGCCCACACCATACAAATAGCCACTGGTTGCAAACACGTGTGTAGTGCTGCGTTTGCGTACCTTTATAACCATATCTACCGAAAACAGTACTACTGCAACGCCAACCCACTGCTGCCAGGTAATCCATTCGCCAATAAAAGCCATAGCAAAAAGGGCAGTGAATAAAGGCGCAAGGGTTTCGGCGACCAACACCGCTTGGCTATCGCCAATGCTTTGTAAGGCTTTAAAAAAGCAGGTGTCGCCAATGCCTATACCAATAAGCCCGCTAAGCAATAGCCACAAAATAGCATGAGTACTAAGCCCTGTTGGCTGAACCACTACTAAAACCACTGCCAAAATGGCAATAGAAATAAGTCCCTTCCAAAAGTTCATGGTAAGCGGCGAAAATGCGTTACCCGTTCCACGGAATAAACGCGCAGCAATTGCCCAACAAAGCGCTGTACCTAGCGCAGCAAAAACACCCATACATTACCTGTTATAACTTTGCCCAAAAACGCTGGGGCAAATAAGTAGCTTGCCAAAATGAGCGGCTATGCTAATGCAAGGTGTGGGCGGGGTAAACTTAAATCACATCAGTAGTTTTTACCTAAATATATTGAAGCCTTAAGTAAACGTAACTGAAGGCTAAAGGCTTTCGTGGCATTATGTTGGCGATAAGATTAGTGAGTAAGTTAAGCGCTGTACTCAATTAAGTGGGCGTTAACCGAACTTTAAGAACAACAGTGAAGTAAAAGGACGAGAAAAGCGTGAGCGTAGAGCAGATGAATTTAACCGGTATTAAAGGTGTAATATTCGATTTAGACGGCACCTTGGTAGAGTCTAGCCTTAACTTCACGCAAATGCGCGCCGACGTAGGCTGCCCACAAAACGAAGATATACTTACCTTTGTAGATGCCCTTAGCTGCGCCGAAGCCCAAGCGAGTGCACACCGAGCTATATTGCAGCACGAACTAGACGATGCGCAAAATGCTAAGTGGTTACCCATTGGCAAAGCCATGGTGGAAAAGGTGCAGGCACACAAGCTCCCCATGGCAATAGCTACCCGCAACTGCCGACAAGCCACCGCAATTAAGGTAGCCAATAACGGCATTCCCATCGATTACGTGCTAACCCGCGAAGATGCCCCAGCCAAGCCCAACCCAACCGCATTACTGATGGTGGCGAACACATGGCAGCTTCAACCGGAAGACTGCCTGTATGTAGGCGACTTTATTTATGACCAGCAAGCCGCCGAGAATGCTGGGATGAAGTGGTTTTTGGTTTAGGTATTAACTATTTACATCCGGTTTCTTTGGCTTGATAGGCCCAATTGGTAATATAACGTAAAAGTCTATTTCCAACGTTGGTGCATTAGTTCCAGCATATACTTTAGTATACTCTGCCTCGGCAAGCTCTTGCATGTTTGTTTTTTGTTCGATATTCATGTCTTTTCCTTTTTGTTTTTTGATTCTCAAGCTCGAATGAGCACACATAAAGTAATAATTAAACAGGGATGCAAGACATGTTTACTGAGACAGTTTGTCCTTATCGACAGAAAATCCATACTTGTGTCCCAATATTTCTTATTTTTTTCTTAGTTATTCCAAAATTGAGCCATGCTATCGGTATTAACTTAGAGGGGAGGACATCATTTGATGGAATTCCATCAGGTGTAATTCGAGACTTAGAGGTTTCAAACAAAGTAGTTTATGTAGCGGCAGAAAACGGGGTGTTTGAAGTTATTGGACACGAGTCTGAGAAATTAGACTTCAACACTTCTAATCACGCCACAGGGGTTATCTCTGATATTCAACTGAATGGAACGGACCTATGGGTTGTTGAATATGGAGTTGGTGTTTTTAAAGTTAATCTAGAAAATAAAAACTCGCAGCAAGTATTTAGTGATCGTGAATGGTCGAGTTCTATTTGGACTATGGCAATGACATCTAGTCATTTATATTTCTCAGTCATTGACGATGTCATTGCAGTAGATAGAACTACAGGGCAATCGACAAGCCTAAATTCCAAATTAGAATCTTTCAAGTTAAACGGCACTTACTCGCTTTTTGCAAACAATCACAATGCGTATGTAGCATCTAATAAGGGCTATCTTTCAATTGAAGGGGCATTAGATAATCTGCAAGAATTTAAATTGAGTAGCAAGCTACCATTACTATCAAATGCAACGTTTATTAAAGTAATTGATGATGAATTATATATCGGCGGTCCACAAGGGGTGTACATATTAGGAAGTAACGAGCGCTTCGTTCCAACCGAGGGAATTAGTGGCACCTACATCCAAGATGTGGTTAAAGGTGAAGATGGGGTGATCTGGGTTTCCGACGGTCGCCTTTTACTGCTAGAAGATGAAAAACTATCGGCTCCCCCTTTCATGAATCCTATATTGACGTCTGAAGCGATAAGGTCAGTAACCAAAATAGCTATAGACCCCTACAATTCCATCCTTATCGCCTCCTCACAATTAGGCTTAGTTTCATTACCTAAAACAAAGCTAGTGACAAACCTAGTGTCATTTAATGGGAGCGTTGTAAGGGAAAACATTCAAAAGACATCAATAAATGAAAACGGAACTATAGTTCGAACTGAAAAAGGTCTCTTTCAGTTAAACGAGAAGAGTGGGGAGTTAGTCAATACTCATTTGGATAAAGACAAGGCAGAGTTTTGTACCTCTTGGCAGGAAAGAACTTTTATACGTCTCAATGAAATAGACCCTTCTGTTCTCTGCAATAGCGAGTTTTCCCATTATATAGAAGCCGGCAAAAATGCCTTTTATTTCTACTTTGATGATGGACTCGATGCCAATTACTACTATATCGCTAACAACACCATACGTGACACAATTAAAGCCCCTAAAAAAGTGGTCTTCAGCTCTTTGTTGAGTGGTGGAGAAATCGTTGCGATTGATGAATTTGATGACGTTCATTTTCAATTGTCCAAATTCAACTGGCGTACTGTTACCTCTAAAGAAGGTGGCTGGTTCGGGCTTCAATGTTTAATAGAGTTCCAAGAAAACTATTTGGTATGTACATCAGGTGCTGGACTAAAAGAAATCAACAAGAAAAATGGAAAAGTTAGCTCTTCCACGATATTGGGCCTAGAGAAACTAAGGTTCATTAGAGGTGCCATGGTTACCGAAGGGAAAAATCTCTGGGTAGCGTCTAACATGGGCCTGTTTGTTAAGCCCAATATAAGCAACTCAGCTTCTAAAGTGGGTATTCGTTATGGACTCTTCGATACAGACTTTGAGTATAAGAGCCTTGAAGCGCTTGGTGAAAAAGTGCTAGTTAAGGGGGATAAATATAGTTACCTGTTGGATGAAGAAAAGTTAATTGAGAGTCTCAATGCAAATTCAATTGGGGAGATGTCTACTATTCTTAGTTATGTTCAATGGGGAGATGGAGAAGGACGACATATCACATATTTTCCTGAGGACTTTGACTTCAAGTTTAAAAGTAGCTTTAAGGAAGTAACATTCAACTTTATCGTCAGTGATTTCTACAATGAAAGCAGCAGTATTGAATTTAAATTAGATGATGACGCTTGGGTTTCTCACAATAAACCTGTAATGAATTTAACATTAAGTGATATGAACGTTGGTGTGCATACTCTTAGAGTCCGTGTTCCAGCAGATAAAAGTACTACAAATGAACTGACAATTAGTTTTGATATAGATCCACCTATTTGGGCTTCTTATATCGGCTTTACTATATATTTATTTATATTGGCTGGGGTTTTGAGTTTGTGGAGAATAGGGGTTTTAGGCAGGCTATATAACAAATTCAAAACTACTAAACTCTACAACCATCTTACCCGCTATGAAATAACCGATGGGCACTCTAAATTTGAAAAGATGCTTCGCAGCAAAGAGCGTTTCATTAACGAAATCACCCACGAACTTCGCACCCCAATTCAGCTCATCAATGGATCGTTAGAAGGCATATCCAAAACAGCTCATGCAGCGAGCAAAGAACTGATATGTGTTCAGGACAATATGAAAAGGGTCGAACAGTTGATTAATCAAATGAGTCAAGATGTCCCTAAAGCCTTGGCGGCAGCCGACTACTACAGATCCTACTCGTCAGATAACATAAAGTTTATCGTCCTATCGCTAGAGCCATTAGCCAAGCAGAAGCGGCAGAATTTAGAGTTACGTATTAAAGGGAAAAAAGAAATTTCGCTCATTAACGACAGCTTAGAGAAAATCCTGGCAAATCTAATTCAAAATGCAATTAAGTTCACACCAGAACTTGGCACAATAAAAGTAGCCGCTATACAAGATAGTAAAGTGCTTAAAGTTATCGTTAGTGATGACGGAGAAGGAATTGATGAGCACTTTCACAAAAAAGTATTCGAGCGATTCACTAAAGGGAGCAGTGAGCATGAAGGTCATGGTGTTGGCTTAGCAATGGTGAAAACCTTAGTTGAACTGAACCAGGGCGACATTGCGTTAGAGAGTCAAAAAGGCATTGGAACTAAAGTTACCGTAACGTTACCCATTGATGACATTGAGTATGTAAATTCGCATGCTGAAAAATTGTCACCCGCAAATGCCAAATCGAACAAGAAATCACTATTAATAGTTGATGACAGCAGAGAGTTCCGCTCTTATCTATTTGATTTGTTTTCTAGCAAATATCGCTGTTTAGTTGCGCGAAATGGTGTGCAGGCGTTAGACGTTATGCAGCATTACCTTGTCGATCTAGTTATCACAGATCAAATGATGCACGAAATGGACGGGCTGAGTTTAATAAGAGAAATTCGCGGTAATGTAAGCTATGCCAGTATTCCCATATTGATGTTAACTGCGGAAACCGGAACTGAATTAGAAAAATCAGCGCTAGAAGAAAAAGTGGACTACTTTTTGGCAAAACCTGCATCAAAAGAGGAAATTACTCTTAGGGTTGAGCATTTATTGTCGGTCAGAGAGGCAAAAGAGCGCGAGGAAGAGGAAAGCGAAGAGCCTGCATTTAAATTTGGATGCTTGAAAATCCCCGAGTTTGATAACGAAAAGGATATGGCGTTCTTTTTGAACTTTATCGCAGTATTGGAAAAGAACTACCACAATGAATCATTCAATAGAGACCAAGCTGCCTCGCAGTTATTGATAAGTCCTAGAAGTTTGAACCGAAGAATGTCAGAGTTGTTTGAATACAACTTCAGCGAGTTTCTTTCACGCTTCAGAATCGAAAAGTCTATTCCGTTACTGTTAGAGGGAAATAGCATTCTAGATACCTGCCTAGACGTTGGCTTCGGCACCGCAGCTTATTTTTCGACGTCCTTTAAAAAGGTTATGAGCTTACCACCCAAAAAGTTTGTGGAGCAATACAATAAAACAGTAGCGTAAAGGTAGTATCTAAAAGAACTAAATATACCTACGTCTCTCCGCCAAAAAGCCAATCAATAGAAATGATGCCACATAGCCTGCTCCTTGGTACTGCCAGGGCAAGTAGGCTAGGGTGTGTTTTAAAAAAGGTGCGCCGTACAAGGTTAGAGCGCCATAGCCAAAGGCACACAGCACTACAAACAAACTAACGCGAATGGTGAAATGGTAAGGTGCCAGTATGCGTTTTACATGGCCGTTAATCAGGTCGCCGTACACCACTAAAATAGTGGCCATAAGCATAATGCTCATTTCGGTGTAATAGGGGCTTAGGGCGCGAGAAAGGGCACTGAAAAGTTCACTCATAAAATTACTACTATTATGACGTTTTTACTGTGTGCCCATTATAACCACGGTAAGGTCAAAAGCGTTAGCTAACGCCTTTATTAAGTGCGCTTACTGCTTTAAAGCCTTGCTCAATAGTGGCAATGCGGTCGGTGGTTTGATCGCGCTCTACAAATTTATGTTCAATACCGGCTAACTTGCCGTGCGCGAATATCTCTTCAAAGTTAATTGTGCCTGTGCCCACATCAGCAAAACTGCCGTCTTCAGCCAAATCTTTTACATGCCAAAGTTTAAAGCGGCCTGGGTACTGCTTAAAGTAATCAACGGGGTTTTTACCTGCTTTTACCGTCCAGTATAAATCCAGTTCCATGGCAACAAGGTCTGGGTCGGTCTGAGTTATAAGCACGTCTAATGGTGTCTTACCGTCGCGCACTTCAAATTCAAAATCGTGGTTGTGGTAGGCAAGAGTAATACCTTCCTTCTTACAGGCTTCACCAATGGTATTTAGCTTATCGGCAAGGGCTTGGTATGGCGCAATGCCCGTACCACGTTGGGCTTCGCTAAGCCAAGGAACTACCAAGTACTTGTGACCAACGGTTTGTGCGTCATCTAAAATTTGTGACAGGTTGGTATCGAACGCGTCTAACTGAATATGAGCCGAAGGCGCAGTAAGGCCATTGTCATCAAGCAGTTGCTTAATTTCCTTTGCGCTGTGGTCAAAGTAGCCTGCAAATTCCATTTCCGAATAACCAACATCAGCGACCAGTTTAAGCGTAGCCGGCACACTTACTTTCATAATATCTCTAAGCGTGTAAAGCTGCAGACCAACAGCACTTTTGTGCATGCCCTTCATCATAGCTCCTTTATCACTACCATGCCCGTGCGCCAAAACAGCAGGAGCGCTCATAGCCGCCAGTAAACCAGATGAATATTTAATGAACTGTCGTCTTGAAACGCCAGAGCCAATATTACTGGCCGCGTCTAAAATTGCTGTCTTACTTAAGTTTGTTTTACTTAAATTCACTGCTTGCTCCTTTTCTGTAGTGGTACATAGGTGATGACGCATCGCTATCATCAATTAACCCAAAGCTTTGCCCGTGCTCTCTCGCACAATAAGTTCAAACGGCATAATAACTTTGGGGGCCTTGCGAATTTTTCCGTTAAGAAGGTCCACCAGTAGCGTAACCGCCGTTCTACCAAATTCTTCTGCAGGTTGGGCAATAGTGGTTAGCGGTGGGTCGACAAATGCTGAAAACGCAATGTCATCGAAACCTGCCACCGATATGTCATTAGGAACATGTAGGTTGGCTTGCTTGAAGGCTTGCATGGCACCAATAGCCGTTTCGTCGTTCTCACAAAATACGGCGGTGGGTCTACTTTCAAGGTGACTAATGGTTTCCCCTGCGTTGTATCCGGCCTGTAATGTAAAATCCCCCGGGAACAACAAGCTCTCATCAAAGGCAATATTGGCTTGCGCTAATGCGTCTTTATATCCAACCAAGCGTTCTTGGGTAAGCGGGCTTGAATTAGGTCCTTTGATCATGGCTATACGGGTATGGCCTAATGAAATTAAGTGCTCGGTCATTGCTTTGGCTGCAGCACGGTTGTCTAACGACACAACAGGATATTGGCCATCGTCAATCACCTCACAGGCATTCACCATGGGAAGTAGGCCATTGTCGTTGATCATCGTGGCATCAAATGGGTTGTGCGCACGTAACTGTATAAGCCCATCAGCCTGAGAAGTACTTACCATCTTGGCGTAATGGCTTTCTATTTCACTATTACCAAGCGTATTGGCAAGTAAAATGGAATAGCCCAGTTCGGCTGCCGCTTCCTGCATACCGCTAATAACACGGGCAAAAAATACGTTTGCTACCGTAGGCACCAGTACCACTAAATTGTGCGTTTTTCCCGAACGAAACTTAACTGCCATTAAGTTAGGTTTATATCCAACTGCCTGAACAGCGGCCATCACCTTATTGCGCGTTTTAGGAGAAACACGCTCAGGTTGTTGCAATGTTCTTGATACGGTAGCGACCGATACGCCGGCACTATCTGCTACATCTCTAATATTTGCCATTTACGTTATTGTTGTTTGTTAATTCACTCGCGCATTGTAAACCTAACCCAGTAGAGGTGTGGTCTATACGATGGTAGCGAATTCAAAATTTACGTGAAATTAATATGTAACCGTTTTCATTTTAAGCAAAAGAATACGCACTTTCATTAAAACGTCAAAGGTTATTTGTAGGATTTATGTAAATTTGAGCTAGTGTTATGTTCAAATTTGGTGCAGGAATAGGCGGTTAAAGGTAGTAAAGCCCCGGTATTACCTCGCCATTTGTAAACTTTAGATTAATAAAATGCTGTTTTTTGTATTGACCATTAAAATGTAACGGGTTACATTTTGTGGCATTAGTAACACCAATAGTGCGTTTGCACACAGAGGAATTTCAATGCAACCAATTCGAATGGGAATGATCGGAGGCGGGGAAGGCGCGTTTATCGGTGCCGTGC
>ENA-UENW01000086-UENW01000086.1-marine-metagenome-genome-assembly--contig:-NODE-86-length-56796-cov-3.472121_pt1 | contig 56796 bp, 50 predicted proteins | sample MGYA00237876_ERZ529329 | MGnify/ENA primary metagenome ERZ529329 (study PRJEB26372, sample SAMN05368346) | marine metagenome | biome: cultured habitat; feature: ocean water; material: water; isolation... | reverse complement strand
TCCGCTAGCGAAACACGCTACTGGTTTAGTACCGATGTCACAAGCCAAGATGCACCTACCAGTGCGGATTGGTGATTACACCGATTTCTATTCCAGCATTGAGCATGCTACCAATGTGGGGATGATGTTCCGTGATCCAGAGAATGCACTCCTGCCAAACTGGAAGCATATTCCGGTAGGCTACCATGGCCGTGCAAGCTCTATTATTCCGTCAGGTATGCCGATTCATCGCCCGAAGGGGCAGGTGCTGCCAAAAGGCGAAACACAACCTGTTTACCAGCCTAGTGCTCGCCTGGACTTCGAATTGGAAATGGCCTTCATAATTGGTAAAGAGAACGAGCTCGGAGAAGCAGTAGGAACTGCCGACGCAGAAGAGTACATCTTCGGCATGGTGCTGTTCAATGACTGGTCTGCTCGAGATATTCAAAAGTGGGAGTACGTACCGCTAGGACCTTTCTTGGGCAAGAATTTTGCCTCTTCCGTATCCCCGTGGATTGTGACGATGGAGGCTTTGGCACCATTCCGTGTAGCCGGCCCAAAACAGGAACCTGCTGTACTGCCTTATTTGGAGTACGAAGGGGAACACAATTACGACATCAATCTATCGGTAATAATCGAAACACCGGACGGTACCGAGAATGTCGTAAGTCGTTCTAATTACAAGTATATGTACTGGAATATGCTCCAGCAACTAGCGCACCATTCTGTGAACGGGTGTAACATGCGCATCGGCGATATGCTGGCATCTGGTACCATTAGTGGTAAGGACGAATCTTCCTACGGCTCTATGTTGGAGTTAGCTTGGGCAGGCTCTAAACCGCTCACCATGGAGGACGGCAGTACGCGTAAGTTTATTCACGATAATGATACCGTGATCATGCGCGGGCACGCCGAAAAAGATGGAATCCGCGTCGGTTTTGGCGAGGTACGTTCCAAGGTGTTAGGAGCCAAGTAGTTTAGCGATTCAGAATGTAAGCTCATGTCAGATATTACCACAATCATTCCAGGAGAGGTGACCACCGCTCAGTTGCACGGCCAGTTGTTGTCAGCGGTAGCACCTCGGCCGATTGCTTTCGCCAGTACGATTAGCAAGGACGGCCAAGTCAACCTCAGCCCTTTTAGCTTCTTTAATGTCTTTGGGGCTAACCCACCGATCGTTATTTTTTCCTCTGCTCGACGAGTGCGGGATAATACGATTAAGCATACGCTGGAGAATGTCCGCGAAGTGCCAGAGGTAGTTATCAATATTGTCAACTACCCGATTGTGGAACAGATGTCACTAAGTAGCACCGAGTATGCTAAAGGAGTGAATGAATTCGTAAAGGCTGGCTTGACCGAAACTGCTTCTGATCTCGTACGTCCACCACGGGTAACCGAGGCTCCCGTAGCCCTGGAGTGCAAAGTGCGAGATATTATCGAGACAGGGCAAGAAGGAGGCGCTGGCAACTTGATCATGGCTGAAGTAGTAGCCATGCATATTCGCAATGAGTATCTCAATGAAGACGGTAAACTAGATACCCAGAAGCTCGACCTAGTAGCAAGGATGGGGGGAAGTTGGTACTGTCGGGCGAGTGGTGATGCTTTGTTCGAAATTCCCAAACCGATACGAACGAAGGGGATTGGTGTGGACCAATTGCCAGAGGCGATCCGGCTTAGCCCCGTTCTTACCGGGAATAATCTCGGACGGCTCGGTAATGCAGAGGTGCTTCCCGATGCTGATAGTGTAGCTGCGTTTGCTAAGGAGGATACCCGCCTGAAGGCTATCCGCTCCGACAAAACAGTGGACGCTTCCCGTCGAACGCGCATTCTGCATACCTATGCCCAACAATTGCTGGAAGAAGGAGCGGTACAAGATGCCTTAAAGGTCCTGTTGTCGCGTTGAGGTAGCACGCCAGTCGGCTAACCATTCACTAAGGAGGAAAACACTCACCGCGCCCAGGCTTGTGAACAGTCCAAGTCGTGTCCATTTTCGATGGTCGAGGTTCCCGTCGTGCTCGTACCAAAATCCCATGAGCAGAAGGCCTCCAGCAATAATGATCGCTACTCGGAAAAGTGGTTCACCATACCGCTGCCAGGGCTACTCCTGACTCACTACTACCCGTGAGGCCAACAAATTAAGTAGTGCGATAAATAAGAGATAAATGTGGTTGGAACGAATCTGGACCCGGGGCACCAAATCTTCGAGGTGATCTGGTGTAAATACGTGGCGCATATATTGGCCGGTTATACGTGACGCGAAGTGGTTTGGCCAAAGCCCTAACGACTTCGGTCAGTATATACTGTACTTGAAGAAGGTTTGGATTCTCAAACCTCTTCGACGTCAGTATAGCAGGAACAATAGGAAAAATAGTAGGCCAAAAACCAGGTTCCAACGCTTCATTTTGATCTTTTTTAAGCGAGCTTGTCACATTACGACTCCAAGAAGGATATAAGTTAGTGAATGGTATCCGATCGGCCATCCTAATTTTCGAATCAATACTGATGCCTGATGCTGTAGGTAAAGCCTGCGTATCATGCATGAGGTGCAACTTCTGATAAGTATATGAAAACGTCTAAATCTATTTTGAGACTTACGTTTATGCTCTTTTTTGGAGCAACACTATGGACTGCTTGTGATCCCGAAAACATAGATGAAATGAATCTTTCCCCTGTTTGGGATTGCCCAGAGCTTCAACTTAATTTCGGTGATGATTGTGCCACGGCCATAGGGAATGGGACCGTGACGCAGGATTGTGAGTGTCAAGTTGATATTGTGGAATACGATTGCCCCGATTATCAAGCCAACATTGGAGACGATTGTACCAATCCGGCGGGTGTTACAGGAACACTCAATGCTGACTGCGACTGCGAAACGGAAACCACCTACGACTGTCCGGATATTGGCCTTAACATTGGAGATAACTGCCAGACCGCTACTGGACCGGGAACGGTCAACGCCGACTGCGAATGTGAGTCTAATTTCGACTGTCCCAACATTAATGCTAACATTGGTGATCCTTGTATGACAGGAGCAGGCCTATCTGGTGTCGTTAATGACGATTGTGAGTGTGAATCCAATACGGTAGAATATGACTGCCCCGACCTACAACTCAATATCGGTGATGATTGCAGCAATCCAGCAGGTGGCATGGGCACCGTCAATTCCGACTGTGAGTGTGATACAGGAGTCACTTATGACTGTCCGGATATTGGCTTGAATATCGGAGATGCTTGCCAAACCATTGCTGGACCTGGCATCGTGAATGCGGACTGTGAATGTGAATTGAATGGAGACTTTGATTGTCCTGAATTAGGACTGGACGTTGGTGAGGAGTGCCAAAGAATTTTTGGTCCTAACGGAACTGTTTCTGATGATTGCGAGTGTGAAAGAGACGGGCCATTTGACTGTCCGGATATGAATGCTTATTGGGGAGACCCTTGTACTCGTGCGGATGGCCAACCGGGAGTGATTACACCCAATTGCTTCTGCTCATAAACCAATATAAATAGCTCCAACTGATCTGGCTCCTCTGCTTAATGACGATGCCGGATCAGTTGGATTACTGACGATGGATATTAGTATCAGGCTCATAGAAGGTTGTTTGTCTAATGATAGGTCGGCTCAAAACGAGCTGTACCGTCAGCTACTGCCTTATTTGAATTTGGTCTGTCAACGATACCTGCACGACGAGCATCAACGTAAGGATGTATTGCAGGAAACGTTTATCCGCATTTTCCGACATCTCGAGCAGTTTGACGTACAGCGTGCCAGCTTCAAAACCTGGGCAACTAGGATTACCATCAATTGCTGTCTGAGAAACAACCGCTACCGCGAGGGGCATTTAACCCAAGAATTGGTGTTGCCGCTCCATGAACGAGTTACTGGTCCGGCAGCGCTTTGTAAACTCAGCGATGAGGATATATTACGCTGGTTGAAGACGATGCCTAGACCCTTTTTTGAAGTATTCAACCTCTTTGTGGTCGATGGATTTAGCCACCGTGAGATTGCTGAAATACTCAGTATTAGTGAAGCTTTATCTCGGCAACGCCTCACCAGGAGTAGAGCTTGGCTCAAAGATCAACTGCCGGAAGAATTCCGTACCCGATTTCGGGCCTTTTTGAATTAGCAGCGACGATATTATGCATTATTTCGAAGAAGAATATCAACGACGGTTCAAAGACGCGGAAAGCACCACAGGTGTGGACCCCGATCAGCTATGGCTGGACATTGCCGGTGAGTTGCCTCCAGAAAATAAAGGAAGGCGGCGGATTCTGCTATGGTTGCTGCTACTATTGTTGTGCAGTGGAGTAGGAGTGGGGGCATATTCCTACTGGGGGGTAGGGGATCAGTCCTCAGCTGCCGAACTTTCCCCCACTACTAAATTGCCAGTGGCTGATGCACCTACAGCGGAGGAGCGCGTGAATTATGATAATACAGCACTTAAGGAAATAGAAGAGGAACCACTTACAAACGTACCCAGCCAAGCGGAAGTTGATCAAGGCAGTGCTTGGCAAAATGCTCAATCCCAACCAATAAATGCAATTAAGCAGTTGTCTGCGGGAACGTCCGATGAAAAAGCCCCTGCAGCTTCTAATGATTCCACGACACCGCAGTTTACAGAGCACTTTCCTACCAATAAAAGGTCTGAACAAGGAGGTAACCTTGAGCAATCAAAACCAGCAGCTCAGCTAGTTGAAGCACCAGCACGAGTGTTTGACGTAAGCCCATTCTTAACTCATGAGCGGAAACTATTGGAGGTAAAACAGGAAGTGGTATTACCAGAAGTACGAACTGCAACACTTAACTCCAAAAAATCAAAGCAATCCAGTGCATTCGATTGGGGCATCTCAAGTGCTATCCTAAGTTGGAATGATCATTTTAAAGGACAGTCTAATGCTACTCAATTTGGTGCTACACTTAGTGATAGCCACCGGGCAAAAGGAGGATTTGGCATTGGCCTTCGAATCCAAAAACCATTGAAGGGGCCCTGGTCACTGAGTACGGGACTGGATTTCCAACAGCTGTATAACACCTTCGAATGGTCGCGGAATTGGGATACGGTCATGTATCGTAATGAGGTGCCAGGCTCCGATCTTATCAATGCGGAAGGAACACGAAATGTTCGGCATCAAAATGAACTGCAGGTATTGCATATGCCTATACTGCTCGGGTATGAAGGGGGGAACGCCCAATTTAGTCTCGGTGTTCAAGCGGGCTTAGGACTGAATGTCTTACTTGCGCAATCGGGTAGAACACTCAGGGAGGAAATCATTGTACAGAACTTCAGCGGTTCAGAAGGTGGTCCTTATGGTCGTTTCTTCCCCAGCGTCAGCCTTTCCCCTTATCTCGGATATCAGCTAAGTGAACATACGCAGTTGAGGATGCAAGGGCAGTTCCGTTACCAGTGGCACGGGCAATCAGATCTGTACCAACTTAAGCACCAATCTCTGCTTGCTGGTGGCGCTGTTTCTGTCTTATTCAACTGGTAGTTATCTTTCATCGTCTGGAAAATGAAAAGCGGATATGAGCCTATATTATAGCTCATATCCGCTTTGTTTTCTGGAGAATTCCCGTTAGGGAATTTTATTCTCCTGCAGCACCATCTTGACTTTCCTGCTCCAAGAGGCGATTGAAGAAGTCTTCCAATTGCTCGGCTCCCAGACGCTTGGAGATAATCTGCTTGTTCTCATCCAAAATGAAAATCTGTGGAGTCGACTTCAGGTCATAGGTACTCATAAAGCGGCTACGTCCATAAGGATCTACTACGTGGATCCATTCGCCAATACCGTTTTCGTCAATGTAATCCCAGCACTCTGGAACTTCATCACGAAGTTTAGCGCATCCCGCAAAGATCTTGATGCCACGATCTTTGAATTTCTCGTAGAACTCCTTCAAAACTGGAGTCGACTTCTTACAGTGACCACAGTCGTAGCGCCAGAAGTAGAGTACCGTATAGGGTGATTCTACCTGGTGGAGGGTAATTGTACTACCATCACGGCGCTGCATTCGCACATCAGGTGCAGTCTTTCCGATTAGTAGCGGTTCCAGACGATTCGCATTATCGATGATTTTTTCCAATTGCTCTTCATCCGTCCAAGGAGCTAGGCCATTCGCGTAGTACTTGTTCACCAGGTGCACGTATACCGCGTCCATACCCACAAACTTGGAAGCTGCGTAGAAGTTGAGAAAGTGAATCAAATAGAACTTGAATACATCCTCTGCTGGTCGCATTTGCTCCAAAACAAAGTCCACTGCAATGGCGATGCTGTCTGGGTGCTGAACATGCAACTTTTGTACGAAGTATTCCACACGTTGGAATAGGAATGGCGTGCGTAGCATGCGAGAATCACTCAGATTGATGTTGTCGAAGTAGTGTTTTTGCATCCAGCGCCACTTCTGCGTGTTGATCTCTTCTTCGGTTCCCTGGTAGTCTGGGAAGTTAGTAGGAAGGTTCGCCTTGATGATGGCCGAGGGTAGGCTGTTTGGATGCTCTTCAATGAAGCGCTCTTGAAAGGCCAATACTTTGTCACCTAAACCACCGAGCTCCTCTTCTGCTGCACTTTTGCGTGCCGGATCAGTGGCCTCCGCGATCTTCGCCTGTAGTTCATTGCCACGCTCACGTTGTTCGGCCAGGTATACCAGGTACTCATAGAAGTCCTGATTGTCTTGTGAGTCTTTGAACTTGGTTCCCTCCAGCTGTTCTGCACCAATTCGGGTAGTTACGCTGAAGCGCTGATTGTTTTCATCAATGAGAATCTGAAAAAACTCATTGTCAGGAGCCATTACAACCAGGTAAATGCCACCAGGAAGGGCTTCCTCACCACTGAAGGTGAAAGAACCGTTCTTAGCGCGAGCGACAGTATCTTGGATATACTGCTTATCGCCCAAATAGTAAGCCAGGTACAACTCAGATTCTTCGTAACCATCAATTTCTACCTTGATCTCGAAGCCATCCTGGGCCCAAATGGAGATAGAACATAACAGGAAGAGTAGCGTAGTAAGTGATCGCATCATCGATGTAGATTTCTTTTGCACAAAAGTCTGAATTTTTCTTAAGACGTATCTATAACGCAAATGTCATTGACAGCATTTTAACAAACAAGCATTTCTATGGGTTTAGCTTAGACAGTAACCACGCACGTTCGGAGAGGATCGGTTCTTGTTTTATAGCCTTAATTAGTTCTTGGTGTTGCCTGTTCTTGGCTAAAGGAAGGCTAAGGAGTTTCCGGGTAAAGCTGATCACCTTGCTGAAGTTAGTGCGATGATAATCACTAACCTCCCGCCGCCGAATAAAGTGACGGAAACTCTCTAGATGAGAATCTAACAGGTCCAATTCTCCCGTTTCGTAATAGATTTTCAACTGGATGGTCTTCAGGATGAGCTGATTGACAAGATCCTTAGGGTATGCTTGTTGTAGGTAGCGTAGGGCTTGGTCATAGTTCTGCCGGCCATATTCCAAGCGTGCCAAATTGAAGAAGACACTACCTTCCCTAAACTCTTCCGCCAAAAGGGTCTGATAGCCTTGGATAAATTGCGACACGGGTTCAAACTCTTCTAACCGTAACCCGAAACCGACGATGTTATCAAAGGTGAAACGTGACAACTGCTGATTTTCTAGGAAAACACCATCCGCCAAGCCTGCTTGATATAGCTCCCAGCCTTCTCGGGTAAAATCCATATCACCCTGGTTCAGCTTACGGATACAAAAGTTAATTGCTGCGCGATATAGGTCTTTTAGCTCATCCTGGGGGAATTGCTCTTGGGAGCATTGTAGCTCTTGTCGGAACTTTCGGAAATGAACCGGACTGTCCGTCTCGGTCAAGAATCGATAGCAATAATAGTATAAGGCAATGGCTGGGATGTCTAAGTACGAACTGCCTTCCAACTGATCAATCCATTGTGGAAGGAGGCCAAACTCATAATCGGTTTGATATACTGCGCGGTGCGAGATCTGAGAACAAACGTGTCGGAGCTTTTGCATCAGATATAACTGATCCATAGTGTCGCCAATCTCTTGCAGATTGAGAACACTAGTACGTTGTTTACTGGTCGTATGCCGGTTGGCCTCTATTTGAAATTGCAAGTAGTTTTGATAATGACCAGCATTGCGATATTCTGAAGTTTGGAACTGTTGTTCAATGCTGCGACTGATTCGGGTATAATGCCTAGCGAGATTTCGCTTTCGGTAGAGTGTTCCTAGTCGGATGCTGGCGGCGATACTATCTTCTCGGTCAGCTAGCCCCCCCGCAAAGCGCTGAACAATTCTATGAAGGTCGCTGCTCATACTACGTAGACGCTGATCATCATATTTGTCAGTACCGAAGACCGCTTCGAATAGGCTGCTTTTGCTAGGAAAAGACTGCTGCTGATAACAGCAATCAATCAGCAAGTTAGCCAGTTGAACGACCTCTGGTCGATGGGTGACGAATGGCGAACGAACATACTTCTTGAGTTGCCGTAGCTCCGATTTGCTCAGTACACGAAGCAACTCATACAATAGTGGTTCTTTATTGTCTAGTTTTTTTGCCACAAATAATTAGTGATAATTCCTGTAATTAAATAGGTTATTGAGGTGAGATGTAGGTTTTAATTGCCACAATATATGTTTTTTGATCTTGTTTCCGGGGAGTAAGTACAGCACCTTTAGGATATGACAAGGTCCTACCCCTGCATGCAGACGGTTTTAGGCCCGCTAAATTGATCCTCGATGCACGTAACAAACAACCTTCAACGCGCTCTATTTTTTCGCTACGTTTTGCTCTTAGTGATACTCTTTAGTGGCCTGACACCTATGTCTGCGCAGGGGTGGACTTTCAACATTTGGTCCTCTGGCTTTAATGGTGTGACACTAAATGATCTGACTCATCTGCCAGATTTTTATGGGGAGCGTATCTACTTCCCAGGACTGGAAACCCAGAGTGATGATCTGATGGGTTTCCAAATACACCGTGTTGATAATGATGGCTGGTTGGGCAGCAGTGGAACGCTGGATCCTTCTATGGATGATCTGGGTGCCTGGGAGCGTAGTAGTAGGCCTATTGCTAGCGTTATGTTTGCCGGTGATACCCTCTTTGCCTTAGTGGATCATAGTATTAATATCAATCAACCGCACGACATCTATCTGGTCCGTTATTATCCTGAAGACATAATGGTTGGTGAACACCCTTCAGTTCGCAACCGAAAAGAATGGTTCCGACCGGTACTGGCCAACTCTGATGCTGACCTAAGGGCCGCAGGAATGCAACTTCTTAACGACAATGCGCTGGTAGTAGTAGGTACTGAAAAGGAAGTGGGTTCTGTTGGGGGTAATGTTGTTCTCACTGCGGTGGATTTGGATGCGACTCCGCTGTGGTCAAATACTTTCCCCACAAGCACCACAGATGAGGCGGTACAGTTTGTTCAGGCACCTGACGGTGGCTTTTACATATTGAGGAATAGTTACGAACTGAGCCCCGCAACTAATCGTTTGCATCTGCTGAAAACAGGCCCTGACGGTATGCTGGAATGGGATGCTCTGGTAGATGGATTTGCTGGTGACATAGCAGCAGACATGCGCATTGCTGCAAACGGAAACCTGGCTATCGCTGGACAAAACGCTAGTCAGCAAATTATGGTGCTCATGCTTGATCCTGAAGGTGAATTACTATGGCGTCAAGATTATGCAGCCGATGATTACCAATCCGTAGCGACTGGGATTGCTATTGACGAAGCCGGTGCGATCCTTGTGGCAGGGCAAATTGATCGCCAAACGGCAGAAAATAAAGTGAGCTTTTTAGTGAAGCTAACGGCCGCTGGCGTACCACTATGGGAGCGAGAGTACGGCTCGCCGACCCTTGAACGAGCGTTCAACGATATCGTGATAACGCCAGTAGGCGAGTACCTGATGGGTGGGTATCGTCAACTTACTACCACTACTCAAAGTAGAGCTGCCTATTTCGTCAAGACGGATACTTTTGGCTTGGTGTATGGTGGTAATTTTTCTGGAAATGTATTCGCTGATTTTGACCTGGATTGTGATTTCACTACGGACGATATTCCATTAGAGGACTGGCTGGTAGAGGTGCACAATGACACCCTCTCCTTTATTGGTCATACCGATGAAAATGGTGATTACTCCATACCCGTTTTTGTCGAGAGGTTTGGTGAAGTAGACTACATCGTAGAAATTCAATCTCCAAGTAACTACTGGAACTCTTGCGAAAATACCGTCCCAAGAACGATAGGTTATTTGGATACCCTGACGGTTGATTTTCCGATGCAAGCCCTGGTGGAATGCCCATTCATGGAAATCAATATCAGTAGTACCAATTTTAGAATTTGCGATACCACTGCGCTCTATTTTGAGTACTGTAACAACGGGACAGCAGTTGCTGAAGCAGCTGAGATCGAGGTCTTTTTGCCCGCAGAGCTTAATTTTCTCAATGCAGATTTAGAGCCCATAGCAATCACAGACAGTAGCTATATATTTCCTTTAGGTGATTTAGCGATCAATGAATGTGGTGTGCTACAGGTGAACACGATCATTGAATGTGATGAAGAGCTGATTTTCAATACCGCCTGCGTTCGAGCAAGGGTAACACCAGATATCATCTGTGAGGTGCCAGGTTCGAACTGGACTGGTGCGTTGCTGCACGCAGGGTTTGATTGTGACGGGGATGATATCCAGTTCCGTATCGAAAATGTAGGTGACGCTAGCATGGCTACCGAATTGCAGTACGTCATTATCGAAGATGCAGTTTTACTACTACAAGGAACCTACAATCTTGATCCACAACAACAGCTTCTGCCAGACGTAGTGCCGATAAATGGAAGTACTTATACTTTGATTGCCCAGCAGGAACCCGGAGCACCAACTTCGCAAATTATCAGCTTAGGGACCGCTGGATGTGGTGAGGATAACCACGGCAACCTTGGTGTTATCCATCAAAACAGTGGCGATATTTTTGAAGATATCTATTGCCCACTGATTGTGGGAGCCTTTGATCCAAATGACAAACAGGCCTTTCCAGCTGGTCTAGGAGAAGATCATGGCATCTTAGCGAATACCGACTTGCAATACTTAATCCGCTTTCAAAATCTGGGGAACGATACAGCGTTCCGAGTAATCATCCGAGATACCATTGCCCCAGAATTAGACCTGGGTACATTTCTGCCTGGAGCATCGAGTCATCCGTACTCCTGGCGATTTGAAGGACGCGCTCTCATTTTTAATTTCTACGGCATTGAATTACCCGACAGTACTACTAACCCGCAGGCATCTCAGGGATTCGTGAATTTCAGAATTGCCCAGAAAAAAGACCTGCCGGTGGGTACCCGTATTGAAAACCAGGCTGGCATCTACTTTGATTTTAACTCACCGGTGATTACGAATACCGTCTTCCATACGGTAGTTGAGTTTATCGATCTGGTAAATGGTAGTGTCGTCGTAGCAGAACCAGAGTGGAACGTAAATGTGGCGCCTAACCCAATGTTGGATGGGGCCATGATTACTCTGACTGGAGAAGATTCTTTCGGAACGTCACTAGAGCTCCAACTACTAGACGTTACCGGAAGAGTTGTACGAATTCTGAATTCTCCAACTGGGCAATTCTGGCTAGATCGACAAGAGCTAGCTTCCGGTATGTACTATTTCAGAATTGTGGATGACAGGCAGCAATTGGCAACTGGCAAAATCATCGTTCAGTAGGCTTTGAACTTGATTGCCAGACAATAGCCTTCCACTCATTTGCACTTATGATCAAACTACCCGCACTTATCAAATAGGCGACTGCACAATCATCGATCTGCTCTAGTTTCAATCTGAAACTAAAACCATATCGATGAAAACACATGTACTTGTATGCGCTTTTTTGTTGGGGCCGTTCTTATTGGATGGAGTAATGGCCCAGGTACAGATGGGTGGAGATATTCTAGGCTCCACCAACAATGAATTCTCAGGTTGTGCCATTGCCTTATCCGGTGATGGAACACGGATTGTGGTAGGTGCTCTCGGAAACAGTGAGATTGATTTTCGTTCGGGCTATGTCCGGGTATTCGATTGGAATGGAACCAATTGGACTAAGATCGGAAACAACATCTACGGTGCCCAGAACCAAGGTTTTTTGGGAACTGCCGTGGCCATCTCTGCTGACGGAAACCGTATAGCGGTCGGCGAAAACAACCATGACGGAAACGGCAATGGATCCGGGCGAGTACTCTTGTACGACTGGAATGGTGAAGACTTTATTCAGGTTGGCCAGGCCATTCCCGGTGAGAGCTCTGGAGATCGATCCGGTAATGCTATCTCTCTTTCGGCAGATGGAAGCCGGGTAGCAATAGCAGCCTTGTACGGTGATGGACAAAGTGCGGCCCGGGGTAACGTCCGTGTTTTTGAGTTGGATGGAAATGTCTGGCGCCGCCAGGGCTACAGGATCGAGGGGCAGACTTTTGGCCGTGCCTTTGGCCGAAGTATTGATATCTCTGCTGATGGTAACCGAGTTGTTGTAGGAGCTCCTAGCAGCAATTATGATGACACCTACCCAGGTTATGTTCAGGTATTTGAATGGAACGGTTTTTTGTGGGAAAAGATGGGACTTACCATTCACGGAGAGACGCTTGGTAGTGACTGTGGTTGGGAAGTAGCCATGGATGGTAGTGGAGACCGAATAATAATAGGCTCCCCTGGGCACAATTTGAACGTTGAGTGGGGTGGTGCTGCTCGCATTTTCGAATGGGACGGTGATGACTGGGAATTACTCGGCGAGCAAATTGAAGGCGAAGAATATGCTTACGCCATGGGGCGTGAAGTCGATATTTCATACGATGGAAATCGGATTGTTGTTGGCGCCACGGGTTTTGGCGAAGCGGAATACTCCCCCGGGTATGTACAAGCCTACGACTGGAATGGATCACAATGGGTAGCTATCGGTGACTTGATCGAAGGACCCGAGGATGATGTCGGTTTTTCCGTTTCCTTGTCCTTAGCCGCAGAAGGCGAGCGTATGGCCTACGCCTGGGAAAAGGCAGTCACCTGGGATGGCTTAACACGTATCTACCAATACGATCCGGTGCTGACTACAACCACAACTATTGTGGAAAGACTAGAGGTTTTTCCTAATCCGACGACTGGTCCCATCGTAATCAAAGGACATGAAGGTGAGTTTGCCCGGCTAACAGACCAGCAAGGTCGCACCCTTTGGCAAGGTATTATCAGAGGGGAGTCCATTGACCTCACAAGCTTTCCGAATGGACTCTATGATCTTCAAATCAGAAGTGCAGAAGGAATATATGCAGAACGCATCCTAAAACACTAGAAAGAACCAATTCCAAAGCAAACGTTGCTACTTACGACAGCGGGTGCACCACTTGTGGCACACCCGCTGTACTTTTTCATCTGGTGTTCTAATTGCTTAGCGTACAATGCTCAGTCTATGACTGTGCAACAGTGCACCATCAGTGATGCGTCGTAGCTGCAAAAAGTAAATGCCGTTAGGCAGTTTGCTGAGGTCTAGGGTTTGGCCATTAGTTGACAAATACGGGGTGCTTAATCTTGGGATCATGCGACCTTGGGCATCCGCGATTTGAATGAGAATGTTCTCTTCCAGATCAACCCGGATGTTTACGAAGGATTCAGCGGGGTTAGGGTATACTTGTACGAGTGAAGGGTCGATTAATTCTTGTACTCGGTTGGGATCAGCGTTTTGCTCTGCACCTACAGTGCTACTCGGCGGTGCATCTGCATGCTGTCTCACCCGGATGTTATCCATTTCGATGACGAAGCTTGGGGCGAACGAACTCACGATAAAGTGGAAACCTGACATCGTCAGGTTATTGACGGTAAGGGTATCCAGGTTTTCATCACCTAGTCCCTCATTGGCAAAACGAGTCATCATAAACTCATCATTAGCCGTGATCTGTGGCGTGATGGAAACGGTATTGAATTCGAAACGATCAAAACGAAGGATAGGGTAACTATTCTGTGAGGCGGAGCCGTTGCTAGTACTGTCTATCATCACGGCGATTTGATTCAAGGTGTCAAACCCAAAACCAGCATCGCGGATGATGAAACGATCCAAGGCGACATCAGTACTACTAAAGCCGAAACCATCAGCATTGGTTCTTTCAATTACGAAGTCGAAGATGACTTGCTGTGCGAAAGTAGCCTTGGAGCGGGCAAACTTGAAGCGCGCGCCAGGATTCATCGACGTACTGGCATACTGGAGGAACCCATTACTTACTTGGAAGGTGGCAAATTCTCCGACGGCCTCCCATTTGTCGGCATCCACTTCGGTGCCTTTAAAATCATCGAAGAAGATAAAGGTGTTATCTCCATCCGCAGCGGATTCAGCGGCTGGATTTCCATAGTACACTTGCAATTCAATACTAGAACCAGCAGCTATGCTTGGCACCTTAGCCCAGACTCGGGTGTCCGAACTGGTACCTAAACTATCTGCCCAGAAGGATAGGGGAGTGCAATCGCCTAAAAAGACGCGTAGATCAGCGCCGTCGGCTTGTAGCTTTCCATCGGAGACGAGTTGTGCTGTGTTTAGGGAAAAGTTTACTTGATAGTCTGTCAAGGCGTCGCCAGCACTGTTGTCCACCGTAATGGTGCGGTAGTAGGCCCATCCGCCTGCACAGTCCTGCGCCTTGGTGAAGAGACTAAATAGGAGGGATAACGTGAGAAAAAGGGTGGATTTTTTCATAGGGGAAAAGGTTTTGTTAGGTATTACTAAGGCATTTCGTTGTAGCCCGTTGGCTCAAAAGTAGGTGAATACCACTAGCCTAATACCCCTGAAAACCGTTTCAGGTCTCCTCTATGAATTCCGGTAGTTTTATGATTATTTGCCGCGTTGGAGCTTCAGTAATTTCTGTGCGTTTCTCACGATTTCCATGATCGATAGGTCCTTGCGAGCATCTGCTGCCATAATCTTTTGCGCGAGCTTGCGGGTAGGTTCGTCCACCTGATCAATTTCCTGAATACCAAGCGGAGGCGCTGGAAAGTATTCGATAGCCAGTTGGTACGCCCGAGCTTTGTCTTCACCAACTATCTGCGAAACCAAATGCAAACTCATGTCGATGCCAGCCGACACCCCCTGAGCGGTGATGACTTTTCCTTGTTGAACAAAACGTTCCAGCTTTGGCTGTACATCATAATCCTTCAGTAGGTGTATGGCTGCCCAGTGGGATGTAGCTTCGAGTCCGTCCAATACACCTGCTGCCGCCAGGATAATGGAGCCTGTACAGACACTGGTGGTCCAACTCGTGGTTTCGTGGATCTTTGCCATCCACGCTAGCACCGCTGGTTTTTTGATTTCACGAATAAAACCCACCGTAGAACCAGGAACCACTAGAATATCCGCTCGATCAATGGAGGCGATATCGTATTCGGCAAATAGCTTAAGGAAATGGGTGTCTGAGACAATCACCCCTTTTTGCTCCCCTACAAACTTTACGTTGGCCTTCGGTAGCCTGCTTAATACTTCATAAGCTCCTACTGCATCGAGAGCAGTAAGGCCATTGTAGATGTAAATAACGATATCCATAGGTAGCTAAGCTAAGTTTTCCTGGGCAGGAGCTTTCGCATAGTGTAAGCAGTGGCTGCCTCCTCGTAAATAGAGAAACCAAAACGGGAATATAGGCGTTTTGCGGGGCTTAGTTGATCTACGCTCAAGGAAAGGGCGGTGGCTTCTGTTTGCTTGTAGGCTTCTTCTAGTTGTTGAAGTAAGGACCAGCCAATTCCTTGGTTGCGATAGTTGGCCAGAACAGCTACCGTAATCTCAGGTATATCTTCTGATATGAACCCATAGCTAGGGTTGTCCGTAGAAAATGTTCGCCCCCAGGCTAGCCCAACGATCGTACCGTTTCGCTCAGCAACTACGGCGATATCAAGCGGTCTCGAGTTCCAATCAGATATGTATTTCGCCAGTTCTGGCTTATCAAGTATGGTGGCAGGGAAGGGGGGTTCGCCCGGGCGTACAAAGAGTGCGATGTACAGCATTTTGCGCAATACATGGGTCTCGTTTTCCGCGAGTGATCGAAAGCGTACGGCGTTCGGAGGAAGAGGCTTAGACACGATGTTGGATTATTAGATGGTGTTAGGGCGCAGTTCCGGTATCTAATGTACGAATCTTCTCCGCTACTGTCCCTCTTTCCCCCAGGCGAATCAGCATTAGGGCCAGGTTGATGAGCCAGCCTGGATTTTGAATGACCTGACCGTACTTTGCCACTTTTGTGTCCCGTTCGGCAATAATTACTGGCCAATCAGCGGATGAGCTTTCGGCTAACGATTTCGCAAAACGCCAGGCGCCATCCCGTGCTAGTTCCATGCTAAAGTCTACCAAGTGATCATCAATTCGTCCTGTTTTGCGTAAAATCCAGTGGAGGCGTGGCCAGATTTGCGCCAGCTCATTTTGAACTTCGCCGACCAACTCCGACAGAATTTGATTGATTCTATTGAAATCGGTATGTAAATCTTCTATTGGCTGTCCTTCCATGACTTCGGCTGCGGCGATGCCCAAGTCCAGGTTAATATGGGCATTCATACCCATCAGCAGGTGTTGCAAGACAATGGGCCAGTAGTTTTCAGCAAGCTGGAAAGACTCCAACCAGGATTGCGTTATCTGTGTGCCTGCCTTGTAGTCGTCATAGGCGTGGATGTATCGGCTAGCAAATAAAACGTCAAGGCGCTCCATACGCGGACCATCCTCAAAGAACCCTTCTGCGATTCCCTTTTTGACTTGACGTGTTACTTTGAGATAAAGAGCAGGGAAGTAGCCGAGCGGACTTTGCTGGGCTTCGTTTTCAGCAATGTACTCTTCCAGTGTCGCGATGACATCGTCTATCGTTTGTAGGCTTCTGGGCATGGTTTTTTGTTATTAGGCTTGCTATCAAATATAGGTCAATTCCGGAAAGGGGACGAAAGTTGTCAATTCAGAATCTGGTCCGTATTTAGTAATCTGAAAGGGCATTGACCATTCGCCACGGTGTTCCAAGACGACCGGGCCATAGGAACACACCAACTTGATCGCCAGTGTCAAGGGTGTAGTATAAGTCTTCTGTAACTTCTACTTCCTCAATGAAGTTGGGGCCTTCCTCAGATCTCAGTTCCAGGTAGTAGCTGGTGTAGCGACTGCCGTCACTAATGCGTTGGTCCAATACTTCTGCGGTATAAGCGTAGGGTTCACCATCTTCATAATAGCAGTTGAGGAAGACATAGGCCCCAAAACCGTAGGCAGCAAAGAATAAGCTGATGCCAAGTATTTTGAAGTATTCTCGCGGCTTCTGAAAGTCAAACTCGCCAGTTCCTCGAACAATGATGCCAAGAAACGCCAAGGTAATTATCCCGATTGGGAGCCAAATGTTACGATAATGCAAGAGGTCGTAATCTAAAAATGCACGAAGCGCAAGTGCCAAGCTTGGTGTAACCATAGCCACAAATACGGATGGATGTGCACTACTGTTGAGCTCATCAAAGCGGATGATACCCTTGTAGATGAAAATGAACGGTAGCGTAATTATTGGCAAAATAATCGCCGCCCACATCGCCCAAACGTAGGGGGTAGGATAGAATAGTAGCCAAAGTAAAATGGCCAAGCCGGCATAGTTCAAAATCTGTGATGCCAATCGTGCCTGTTCTAAACGTTGAGCACGTTCAGCGGTATCTAAACCTAGGGAAGGGTCATCCAGGATCTTCTGTTCTTCCTCGGCATATTGCTGCGCATCCAAGTCTGTGAACTCCTGTTCCAGGAAGTAGAAAAGCTCGTCCAGATTACCGTAGTAGGTACTGATCTTTAATCCCTTCTTTTCTGGGTTGTTAGATTCAATTAAAATGTACTGCGGTATCTGGCGAAAGCCTTTTACCTCACTGTGGAGCAATTGCTTTTCGCGTCGCCAGGTATACTGAACAAAGCGATCACTGTATACTTCAAGTCGCCCTCGGTAAGCATCTCTTATCCCCAGGATCATGAAGGCCATCATCGCTAGGCCAAGTGGAACAAAGAATAAGGCACTACTAGGATCCATTGACTCATCCACAAATGGCATGATCGTTACATAGCCAAAACAGAGTGCGAGTAAGCCTCCACCGATATAGATGAACCAGGTCCAGGCAGGAGATAGAAGATATGTTCTCATAGTTTAGAGCGGCGTATTTTCAAAAATGCAAGGGCAACAATGCGAACTATTCCTGCTCGTCTGAGGCGGTAGTGGCGCCTGCATCATAGCTGGCAAAAGTTCTCCAATATTTGTCCTTGTAAATGGCATAGTCACCCTTAAAGTGATTGCGGTATAGCCGGAGCATCCGATCTACCGTCCGCGAGCAATCTCTTACTTCCTGGCAAGCAAAATAGATCTCTCTAATACCATTGCAGGACTCCCGGCCAATATTTAGGTAACCGTCACTATCCTTTAATTCTGCTAGCAAACGATCTTCAAAAGTATTGAGCAGTTCGCCTGTTTCTTCATCAGGTAGGCGGTCATCACGCGTCGTCTCATATTGTATCGCAATGATCAGCATCCAGGGGTGAGAGGCCTTCTTATCCCATTGCAATAGATCAGTGTTCAAAGTGGCGAGCTGACGGTTGCCGCTTTCCATTAAGGCCTCGTAGACGCCATAGTTGTCCTGCTCTGTGTTATGGCGAAAGCCCTCATATTTTTCAATGAACTCCTTTTGTCGCCAAAGCAGATATTCATCCAGCTTCTCGATGGGAATGAGGTCATCGTTCACCTCATCTTCCAGGATGACGTCGACCTGGTCAATTATTGACAAGTAGTTCTCCTCCCCAAGAATATGTTGTAAGTAGACCAGTACGCCTTCCTGAACCTGTTGTAGATTATCTTCCGTCGCATCTTCATGCGTGAACTTCAGATGGATGAGGTCCGGATATTTCTCGTGCTGTACCGCAAAGAACTTCATCTTCTCCTGCGAGAAATTGAGTTCGTGCATATTGATACCAAATTGAGCGGGATCCATGGCAGGCTTGAGCGCAGTGAATTTCCAGTTGTCCAATTCCGGTGCTCGCTCCACCAAATCGTCCATAAAGACGAAGTTTTTGACCAAGCCACTGGCGGTAAATACCAGCTCAGCAACACCGTCCACGGGCATACCCACTAATGGAAGGTAACCTTCTCGTAGCTTTCGTAGCTCATTGGCAATGGGGTAGAGGACATTGTTGGGAATATCTTCGCCGTCTTCGATTGCCGCGTACAAGTTCGTTTCTTTCTCCGCGAACCAATGCCAAAAACCTTCGTAACCTGCCGGTCTTTGCGGCTTCTTAGCAAGTAGCTTTTTGAATAATTTCATTAGAGTTTATTAAAGCGAGTTTTGTATCGAGAATTAACTCAGATTTTTTTCTCAATCAAGGAAAAGGTTCTTTTGCTTAGCCATAGCTAAGGAAAACGGTTCTTTGACGAAGGGTGAGGGAAAAAGATGTTTTAGGCTCATACGAAATCCGATTTAATAGACTCTATCGTTGTTCAGATTCCTGATCATCTTGGTTTTTTGCCTCTTTCTGTGCTGACTGCATCATGTAAACACCGGCCAATGCCAATACGACGGCGCTAACTAACAAGAATCCCTGCCAGGGAGATTCCTTATCCGACATGCCTAATATCGTGAAAAGGCCACCTAAGCAAGCTATGGTTACGCCCCATTGGTATTTTGAACTTTGATTACTCATACTGTTCGTGTTTTATAGCTCCCAGCCTTCGCGATAGCTTCGGCCGACAAATTGATTAGCAGCTTCGATATTGGTAATACGCATATCAAAGCCATCCCAAAGTAGTTTCTTGCGGGCGTGGTAGTTCCAGCCTCCGTCCTCTTTTTGTTGGCGTAGCATGTAACTACGAATGGCCAGGTTACCCATAAGCACAGTCTCGGTCATAGGTCCGGCATAGTCAAAGGAGGAAGTCAGTGATCGGTGTTCTTTGCTTCCGAATCCGGCTTTACAAGCATCAATCCAGGCGCGGTGGTGTCCGTATTCTGGCTCCTCGAAATCTTCGGTTTCTGGACCAAACTCTATTGAGCCGTCATTGAGGTATAGCTTCGGCATCAAGGGTGAGCTGTCGTTGACATTGGTTGAAATAACCCCGTTTTCACCCATAAATAAGACACCATTTGCACTGCCGGGGCCACCTATGTCGTGGTCGGCAGGAATCACCTGTGGGTGAGAAGGACGAATACCGCCATCACTCCAGGTCATCTCGATCGGTGATTGGCTCTTCTCCGTAGCCTCAAAGTGTAACGTCACGAAAGAAGATGCCGGACAGCCCTCCGCATGGTACTCAGGGTTCCACATTCTGGTATAGATAGCGCCTACACTACATTCAGCGTCGAGCGGGTAGCCCAGATTAAGGGTTCGATAAGGAATGTCGATCAAGTGGCAACCCATATCTCCGAGCGCGCCGGTTCCGTAATCCCACCATCCTCGCCAATTAAAGGGATGGAGGTTGGGGGTATATGGTCTGAATTCTGCTGGCCCTAGCCATAGGTCCCAGATTAGATCCGTTGGTTTCTGCATAGCATCGGCTTCGGCCATGCCAAAACCTTGCGGCCATACTGGACGATTGGTCCAAATCTGTACTTTATGGATTTTGCCCAAAATACCTGAGTCAACCCAGGCTTTGACGATATCCAAGTTAGGATTAGAGGCCCCCTGGTTACCCATCTGGGTGACTACTTTTTTCTCGCGAGCCATTTCCGTTAGGAGGCGGGTTTCACGAATATTATGAGCCAATGGTTTCTGCACGTACACATGGATACCTCTCTCCATTGCGTATGCGGCAGTCACAGCATGCGTGTGGTCAGGGGTAGAGACGGTTACGGCATCAATATCTTTCTCTTCATCGAGCATGATACGGAAATCGGCATAGCGCTTAGCGGCAGGAAATGCCTCTACACTACGTGCTGCGGAGCCAGAAAAGTCGACATCACAAAGCGCCACTACATTTTCCCGCCCATTAACAGAAGCATGGCGAATGTCACTAATCCCTTTACCACCAGCGCCAATAGCGGCGATGTTGAGTCGATCACTTGGGGCAGTATAGCCCGGGCCACCGAGTACGTAGCGAGGTACGATGAAGAAGGATGCGGCAGTGGCCGACTGCTTGATGAAATCGCGGCGTGTTTTACTGGTTGGTTTTTTCATTTGTTTGAAATTTTTCTGCAGCTGCGCAAGCATGCAGAAAACTTCCTGCACAAATGTAAACGCTGCACTCTCGCACGATTTTATTTAATCATATCCACATGGGATGTTATGATTAAATAAAATTATGCTCGTTTCATATTTGTCTTGATTAGATCATAAAGATGGCAGGTCAAAATACAAATTGGATTCTTAAATGTGGATGTGGCGAAGCCTAATAGAAAGCAAATGCCTCCGCATCAAACATTCCTTTATCGCTAAGCTTGATTTTTGGAATAACTAATAACGCCATGAACGATAGCGTCATGTAGGGAGCACGTAGTCCGCAGCCCATTTCTTTGGCCAGGGCGTCAATTTCGCCATACGCCTCACCGATCACTTGAGCTGGTTGATCGCTCATCAAACCGGCAACGGGTAAGGGGATATGTTTGGAAGTCTTGGCATTTACCGCTGATAGTCCTCCTTTAGAAGCAACTAAGAGGTTGACGGCTTGGGCAATGTATTCATCTGAGCTACCGACGCAGATAATGTTGTGAGAATCATGGGCTACGGTAGAGGCAATTGCTCCGTCCTTAATTCCAAAATTGTGGATGAAGCCAATTGCCGGTGGCACTTCTTGATAACGATTCACTACTACAATCTTAAGGATATCCGCCTCAGTGTCACTTTGTATGAATCCGTCGGTTACCTGGTATTCATGCGCAAGTTTTTCGGTGATTAGCTCCCCATCAATGGCGTGAATGACCGGGGCTGAATAGCCTTCCTTCACACTAAAGGCCGAAGCTGAGACCGGGCCAATGTCAAAATTGTTTTGATGTGGATGCTCGCGGCCACCCAGAACGGACTGTCCTGCTTTGACTACTTCTTCTCCATTAATATAGGTGGCCTGTACCTTGAAGTCTTCCAGATTATCAACAATGATGAAGTCAGCCAAGTCTCCGGTGCGAAGGGTACCTACTTTCATATTGTAGTGTTCGACAGGGTGTATACAAGCAGCTCGAAGCACATCAAAAAGTTCGTATCCCTGCCGGAGAGAACGACGAACTAATTCATCTATATGACCTAGCAGTAAGTCATCAGGATGCTTGTCATCACTGCAGAACATGACCTCGCTCGGATGAGTCTTCAAGAGGGAATGTAGAGCACCATAATTCTTTGCTGCCGAGCCCTCGCGGATTAAGATCTTCATGCCGCAGGCCAACTTGTCGAGTGCTTCCTCCAGGGTGAAGCACTCGTGGTCGGTTGTAATGCCGGCAGCAGCGTATTGGGCAGCCTGATCACCGCGCAGGCCTGGTGCGTGGCCATCAATTGGTTTGCCGATCCGTTTGGCGGCGGCCAACTTCTTCATTACCTCCTCATCCTTGAATAGCACGCCAGGGTAGTTCATCATCTCCGCCAGATAGTGAATGTCAGGCCACTGTAGCATGTCTTCTATCGCTGCGGAGTCGATGGTAGCACCAGCCGTTTCAAAGCTGGTAGCAGGCACGCAGGAAGGAGCTCCAAAATGGAACTTGAGTTTGGCCTCACGCGCATTGTCGATCATGTAGCGCACACCATCGACACCTAGCACATTAGCAATCTCGTGCGGGTCAGAGATGGTAGCTACCGTCCCGTGGCAAAGGGCGATGCGGGCAAACTCATACGGAACCAACATGGAACTCTCAATATGGATATGCGCATCAACAAAGCCTGGAAGGATATACTGTTGTGGCGCTTCGTCTAGTGGGCGAATGGCTGTGATACGGTCTCCCTCCATCTGGATTTCTCCAGGGAAAATGCGCCCTTGGTGTAAGTCGACAATTTGGCCGCGAATGATGGACATGTGGTTGTGGCTAAGGGTTAGTAAAGAATGCTACTACGGCCCTAAAATAGATATTGCCGTACGCAACTGCAAGCTGAAGGCCGGGAATGCAAAAGGGTATATTACTCTAATCCAGCGCTATACTATTGTAAGCAATCCAAAGGACCAGTTTCTTTAATCCCCGACATCTGATGCTAATATCCGCCGCGTCGGCTAATTCGATATCGTACTGCCAGTTTTGGGCGGAGCCCCAATTGCCGAGCTCTTCGTAGAGCACAATACTGCCTCCCTCTTCGTCCATTAGTTTAAGATGTAGTGTGATCTGCGTTGGTATACCGGATGAGTCTAAATTTCCGGTGCCAATACTTTTAGGCTTGTTGGGGTCAGCTTCAGCACTTCCATAGTAATTTTCCATCTCGGGCAGCTGGGTGTAATTCCACCACTTAGCTACGGGCTGGGCTAGCTTTGTCCATTGTAGGCGCCGACCACGAAAGAGAGCAACTTCAAAATGCCCCGTTGCAATGCTCCTTACGAGTAGGTAGTTGATGGATAGGAATGGCCAGGCCAAATACAGGATAAGAAAGAGTCCCCAACCTGCAAGATGATAAAGGTAGGGCTGCGGTGGCCCGGCCCACCATATTATTCCACTTAAGGCTACGCAAGGTAAAAATAGTACGAAATCTACCTGGCCAGTAGTAGCAGGGATTCGCACGCGATAAATCTCCTTACCAGCACTTTTTGGTTTTTTTATCATTATTGTCAGGTCGAGAGCGCTTTATACTTAAATGCTAGCTGAATTGTCCTTTAAATTAGGAGAATTCCTTCTTGTGGAGGCAACAGTGCCACCAATTATATCTGCGCATGGAAGATAACTTATTCCCAGGTTTTACTCTAAATCTGAAGTAAAAACAATGGTCTGTGGAACAGTGAATTAAGACCGTTTTAAAAAAAAAACTGTAGAACTGTAACAGTGACATCTCAAGCTGTGTCTAAGGGCTAAAACATGAATATGAAAGACTCATTGCAAGTAATTCTAAGTATCGCCCTGCTAATGTCAACGATGATTAGCCTAGGGGCACAAAACCAAAATGAAATGCAGTATTCAGATTTTACTGAGACGGAAACCCAGGTGATGAAGGCGGTTCTTGGCATGACCGAGTCCTTTCACCAGGGAGAGATCGAAGGGGTGATGAACAGTTACGAGCCGGAAGCGCTGGTGGTTTTTGAACCCGAGAAACCAATACAAGATGAAACGCGGCTTCGGGAAATGTTTGCCCAGTCATTTGCAATCGATCCCAGATTTACGTACAGTGGTCATGAGGTCTTCGTCAATGGAAATTTGGCGATCCACATCGCGCCTTGGACGATGACAGGCACGGCGCCAGATGGAAGTGCGATCAGTCAGACTGGACTCTCGGTGGCCGTGCTGCGTAAGCAAACGGACGGTAGTTGGAAGATGGTGTTTGACAATCCGCATACCCAATTCCTCATGCAAAAGTAAATTTGAAATGGATAAGCCCACCTTCAATGCTCATACCCCAGATGGGGAATTGGTTACTGCAGCAGTAGCCGGCAGCCAAAAGGCACTGACACTGTTGATCAAAAGACACCAGGACTGGATTTACAACCTGGCAGTCAACTTCACTGGCAATACAGCCTGGGCTGCTGATCTTACGCAAGAAGTCCTCATTAAGCTCCTTACAAAGCTCAGTAGTTTCCGTCAAGAAAGCGAGTTTAGAACCTGGATGTACCGTCTGGTGAAGAATCACTTTCTCAATATGAAGCGCGGAAAGTACGCCTCTGATCAATTGTCCTTTGAGCAATTTGGTGCTGGTTTGGATCAACTCCCTGATGCAGCCGTACCTCGCCTAGAGAATGAAGTAGAAGAGAAATTATTGGTGAAAGAAGCCAAGATCAGTTGCATGAAAGGCATGCTCTTGTGCTTGGATCGTGAGCAACGTATGATTTTTATCCTGGGTGAGTTATTCGAATTTACGGATACCGTTGGAAGTGAAATCATGGAAATATCAAAGGCCAATTTCCGAGTGCGTCTGCATCGTGCCCGGCAGCAACTGTATAATTTCATGGACGGGAAGTGCGGGCTTGTCAACAAACAGAATGCGTGTCGTTGCGCACGCAAAACGGCAGCCTTCGTGCGAATGGGGTATGTAGACCCCGTTCGCCGGCTGTTTCAGCAAAATCGTATATCGGACATAGCTAGCGCCGTGCAACAGAAGGTGGACGACTTTGCCGGGGCAGTAACCGAACAATACCAGCAACTCTATCAGGAACATCCCTTTGTAAGTAGCCCAGATCAAGTCGCTTTTGTGAAGGAGTTGATGATTTCTCCCGCAATGCGCAAGACCTTTGATCTCGGTGAGGAGCCTCAATAAGCTTGACTGCTTCCTGTTTTACTCAACACCAAGGAAGGTCATAATTGTTTTGGCTAAGGCACTTGCGTTTACTTTCTCAATAGGGTGCGGTGTTTCCGGTAGGATATGAAAACTCGCATTGGGCATAGCAGCTTCGTATTCCTGGGTTTCCTCATGACTCACCGTGTTTTCCAGATCACCAAGACAAAGGTATACGCGATTGCTAATCGTGCTTACATTACCCGGTGTCAAGGGTGTGGCTTTACCGAGGTCTTCCATCATGTCAGCGGTGTGCTGCAACATACTTCGCCAGTCGGGATCACCGTGCTGGCTGATTAAATAGTCAGCAAAGCGAGGGACTTTTTCAAGGATCTTGTCTGCTTGGATTTTCGAGATAGCTTTGGCTGCCGACTCTGTCGTCCAGTGGAATTTTGTGCCTAGACAGATAATATCGCCGATTAGATCAGAATGGGTTTGGCCCAAAGTTAAGGCTACATAGCCTCCCATGCTGTACCCAAAAATAGAAGGCTGGTTGAGTTGTTTTTCTTGAATGTATTGGCGGAGCTGGTCAGCTAATAGTGGTAGGTCAAAAGCTTGCGCATCGGCACTGCCGTGACCAATAAAATCAAAGGTATGTAGGTCAAAATGTGCTTCGAGTGCTTGATGGAGTGGGCGTAAAGTCTTGGTACTTCCCAAGGCGCCGTGCAATAGGATTAGGGAGTTGTTCATATGCAACTGGTTTTAGGCGAAGCTAAAATACACTTTAGAATGGAAAGTCAAGCGTTACTTTTGTGGCGCTACTGCAATCTAAAGAAGAGAAAGAACAAACCTAAGCATGATTCGAGTAAGCCTGTTGTTAGTTATGTTATTGACGGTTAGCACGACGGTGCTATATGGCCAAGGGGAAGTAGAGGAGCGTGTGCAATGGCGCCATTCCAATCTTAGCTTAGTCTTATTTGACAAGAACCCAGATGGAAGCAGTACCGACCGCTTGATCAATATTTATGCTTCCGACAATAGTGGTACCGACTTTTATCCGACTATAACATCAGATCCTGTTCAATATGATTTTGTGATCAGTCCCTGGACCAGAGAACTCTATGGATACGATTTGCTTCTGCTCGAACAAGAAGGAGGGCTAGCAATTGCGAATAAAGAGGGGAAAATCATTCGGAAGACTTCTTACAATGAAGTGAGACGGATTCAAGAGACGGAATGGCTGGTTGGGAAGTTGGCAGATGGCTCCGGATCAGAGGTGTTTCAAATTGAGGCAAAGCAGCCCATTTTGAGCGTAGATTTACAAAGCGGAGAGATGTTCACCTATGAAGCGGGCTATTTTCTTCGAACGAGTTATGGCCATCCGACCCGAGTTTATAACCAGCAGGGTGATTTGGTGATTGAAGAGGCAGAACTCAGTGTAACCCCTTTGGCTACTAATGAACCGCGTTTTTTCTATCAAGACCACCGACTCTTCAAATCATGGCTGACGGACCTTGGAGGCAATGTGATTGCGGACTTACCGAAGTCGACTCTTTTTGTGAAAGGGCAAGGTGATCAAATCAAAGTACAGACAGGAGCTACCAAAATGTATTGGGTAGATCTAGCCGGGAACCGTATTGAAGATGCATTCTCTGAGGTGCTGATCGAAGGTGAATTTGACGTTTTACACAACTGCGGAGAAGGAGCTAAGGTAGGAGCATACTTCTACGAGACGGATACTCGTCTCCCTTGTGAGTACGATCGTTTTGCGGTAGGATGGGATAGCACCTTGATTATTGCCAAGAAGTACACTACGAGTATTTACTTTCATCGAAATGGCGAGACGTTTTACGATCCAGGTGGGCACGCAGTAAGTCGTTATTTGGGTAGCGGCTATTTCGTAAAAGGTGGCCGAGAAGGGTGCCAATTCGTCAAGGCGAATGGAGAGATAATTGCTCAGACGGAGATATCTGTCTCTGATCCAACCGCTGTGGCCCAAGCTGTTTTTTTACCTGACAGTAAGGGGGGGAAGTTCTTGATATCTCCAAAGTACGGCGGCAAGTTTGAGGCCTATGATACCAGTGGTGTTAAACTCTTTACCTATGAAGGCAAACGTTTTGCCTCCTTCAACTGGGGGCCTGTGGGAGATGATATTCAAGTGACGATGGGCAGAGAAGTGTTTTTCCTGGACCGAAACGGACAAGAATTGAGAAGGCAATGCTACCGCAATCCACGTTACATCCATCGCGACGGCGAGCTGAAATACATCATTACGAATCAAATCTATCCAGAGCGGGTGGACGGAGAAAAAGGGGCGGCTGGCTTGCTGGATGGCGTATCCACACACTTGATCGATGCAAAAACAGATGAGGTGATCGTCAGTTCCAATACGGGAATGCAATGGATTGATGACGACCACCTCTTGCTATACTTTGGCTTTACCTATGGTATTGTCAAAGTGGATTAGTAGTACTTAGAATTCTGGAAGAGACTCAAAGTTATCTGCTTCCGTATCATTGGCTTTGGCACGGAAATATGGACTGGCATTGCTAGGGTGAATGAGCTGGAGATTCTCTAGATATACTGCGGCATGATCTTGTAGCATAACTGCATCTTGAGTATCTAACTCCAAGCCTGAATCAAAGCGGATACGCTTGATGACGGTGTCTTCCCGGCGAATAGCGGTTGGTTTGAGGCAAACACAGCAGAGCTGACCAGCAGGTACTCGGAGATCAGGGTCATTGAAGGAATTCATCACCTTTAGCGGGGGACGTAATTCATTGTTGAGCAAAAACTCCATTACGGTATCCATATCTAAAATGGCTTCCTCCGATTGATCAGGCGTTTCGTAGCGGAGGTGCGTCAGTTTTCCTTGGTCATAAACACTCTCCTTCAGGCGCATGACATTTGGTGCGAACATTTCTGTGGCCAATGAGGTGCCAGCTACCGCCAGGCCGTTTCCATTCAGGGTCATATCATTAAAGTCGGCCTGCACGGCTACGATCCTGTTGTGAACGACGGAGCTATCATCCACGAAGATTGGGATCGACGTAGGAATAGCATCTAGCATGCCTATAGAAAGCCCATCTTCGGCGGGTTTGCGGCTAGCAAACTGTACGATTTGATTATCGCATAGAAGGCCAGAGATCATTCCTCCGCCACCATCGCGCGCCATCAGTTGACGTTCAATGACTTCACCGACTACATATTCTCCAACCTCTAGGAGAATCACTGCACCTACACCAGTGGCAATTGCAGGTATTAAGAGGGTGCCACCGGAGAGCAGCGCAATCAAGAAACCACCCAAGACGCCAATGGTAAAGGCAAGGACATCACCCCAGAATCCGGTGTCTACGTCCAAGTCGGTATCCAGTTCAAAGGTAAGTTTACCATCAACTAGTCGCGGCTTCAAGACGAGTTCTAGATCTACGTCTGCATCCGGCCACCAGTCGATTGGTACTTCGCCTTCTAAGGTGAATTTGATTCTTTTCTTAGTCACGGAAACCTTAATGCGTTTCCAGTCTCCTTTTTTATCCTCGCCAGGAGCAGGTAGCGGGTGCGAGCCATCGGCGGCACGCAAAGAGGTGTGCCAAATGTTATTAGCAAAACGGAAGAAGGAGTCGCGTGCCAGCCCCAACGCAATGTGCTGCCCGTTAGGTAAGATAGACACGGCATCAGCGGCATTGCCTCTAGCTAAATGTTCACCTGCAGGTAGGGGATCTCCACTTTGGGCGGAGGCCCGAATATTGAGATTCAACAAGAGGGCCATCGAATGTTCATGGTCTGCATCACCCAATGCTTTCTGTAGGGTGGGGGTAGCAGCCAATGAACCGAAACTTGGCATGGGAATCTGGAAGGAAGTGTTTTCCCAGCTGGTGGTGAAGGTAAACTGGTTATTGTCAATCGACATTCGTGCCTGTACGATGATCCCCAGGCTGGTGTCTACATCCAGATCCCAATCAGGATCATCAATAACGCGGACATCGGTAATGGTGGCGCCAAAGGGCAGTTCGATAACACCATTGTCGGTAAGCGCAGTGATAGCAGTGAGGAACCATTGGCCACCGATGTGTAGTTCGGCATCAAAGCCGGAGCGAATGCGAGTAGTATCTAGCATTACTTAGGAAGGTTTTAGGTTTTGTAAACAGTATTGAAATGCAACGTATTTGTTAGTACTATTAATGTGTTGCCGCGGTAGAAACGTTACAAAAGATGGTGGACCATATCCAAATTAGTGCCTTGGTACTCAAACTGCGCGAGCGTACGGAACCCATGTTTAAGATAAAATCGAACGGCCCGTTGATTACTCAGTTGTACGCCGCCCCAGAGGACAATTTTGTGTGCTTCTTTAGCGCGTAATTGGTTCTCCACAAAGCTGTATAATTGACTGCCTACGCCCTTGGATTGCCAGTCGTCAGCCACCGAGGGAGCCAAGGTGAAGTCATGTTCATTATCCATTTCTATTTCATAGTGTAGATACCGGTTGTAGTCGCCTAGTGTGTAGCCTTGAAGTACTATGGCATAGGCAATGATCCGGCCGTTGTCTAGCCCAATGTAGGCGATACATTTTTCCATTTGGCCATTGCAAATCTGCTGAGCCGTTGCTTCGTCAAAGTCATGTGGTCCAAAGCGCATACGGGTCTCTGCGGAGAGGGATTGGAAATACTGCAGAAGTGCTGAGGAATCAGAGGGTTTGAGAGATCGAAATTGCATGCTATGAAGGGTGTCAATGGATGATGTCGATATTAATCAAAAGGGTCGTTCAGAACAAATTTAGGAAGAGCTCGACTGACCTTTGTATTTTTAGTAATCAATTGGAATCCAGCTGTAATCACAGAGCCTTGACCTAAAACCTCCTCTAATATCATGAAGAATCTACTCTACAACCTATTCTTGGTCTTAATGCTATCTTCTTGTGGTGCGAAATACATCACTATTGTAGACCAGGTACTTCCAGCAGAAAAGCCGTTTCCGTCAGATATCCGTTCGGTAGTGGTGGTGGATCGGGCTCGCCCAGCTAACCTGGGATCCAGTTCACAGCAAAGCAATATTGGCAACAATACAACTGTGGTTCGCAACTGTGCTGGGCGCTTGCCGCTTTCGGCCAGTGTTCACCCCCAGGGGCAATACATGTCGGTCCAAGGTGCGCCAGCTCCGCCTCTTAGTCCGGCAGAGGTGAATAACTTATCGCGCGGTACGCAAGGAATATTTAGTTTGGATCAATTGTTTTTCGGAGAAGAACGACGTACAGTAGAATACGATAAACATCAGCTGGATGAGAATGGTAATGATTATTACATCAAGGCTATTCGTGGTACAAAGATTAGTAGTTTGGATGCTTTGTGGCGATTGTATGATGGCCGCTCCGGTGGAGTGCTTATGGAGTTTCCATACGCCATGGAAGACTTCTTTGAAGCTGAGGGTTTGAACTACCAATCCGTCAATGCTAAGCTAGATACCATGCATCAGGTCAACCCAGATGCCATGGCGCGCACGATGGTGGATCAACTCATCGCAGCCGTTACGCCTACCCCGATAGAGTCCAATTGGTTGTACTACACCAAAGGGAACGATCTGGTAAAACGTTCTGCCGATTACATGGAGGCAGGAAGATACGACGCGGCAGCGCGATTGATTCAACAAAATAGCCGCAAGATTGCCCAGATGAAAAGACCGGAGCGGGCGCAAATGAATTGGGCGACGGCACTGTTCCTGGATGGCGACATAGCCGGAGCTACACAGGTAGCTCGGGATGGTTACAGCCAATTCCGAGATCAGGAGTTCCTAACTTTCGTCCAGAAGATTAGTGCCTACTAAGACGAAGTCGTCGTTTGTTTACGCCAGGTTTCAATATCCAGTACATACCAGTTATGGGTGGCTCCTTCGTAGTTGAAGACGGACTGGAGTTGCAGACCTACTTTACTGAGTACCTTATTGGAACCGAGATTGTGAATGTGTGCCGCACCGCAGATTTCTGGAAGTTCAAGTGTGTTGAAACCATACTCCAACGAAGCGATACCGGTTTCGGTAGCAATTCCTTTGCCCCAAAAAGGCTGGCGTAGGCGGTAACCTAAGTCGTAGTACGGTTGGCCTGGACGAACTTGATCTTCTAGTTTGAGCCCAGTCCATCCTATAAATTCGCCGGTGCTTTTGTCTTCGATGGCCCAGCGTCCCATTCCGTTTTGAACATACTGGCGTCGCACATAGTCAATGATTTCTTCGGCCTGCTCCATTGTGCTAATTGGATGATTGCCAATATACTTGTGGACTTCGGGGTCGGAGTCTAGGGCAAATATGCCTTCAACATCTGATGGTAATAACTCTCGAAGAAGGAAGCGTTCTGTTTCGACGAAGATTTTCATACGGTGTCAATGATAGATCAGGTAGTAAGATAAGTTATCTACCCGTTCTAAAGACTTTCAAGATGGAATGAGTTCCCTTGATGATCCTTCTATTTCATAGCCAAGCGTTTCAGGGTGAGCAAGTGGGATATGAACACTAATGGTACGACCACAGCAGGTAGAAAGGTATAAGGGAATTGTGTAACTGCACGATTCGGTTGTTCAAAGGCCAACTGCTGCAACGGAGTTGGAGCTGAGAGTATAGCTACTGTAACAATAATGGCTAGCATCACTATGCCGAATATATTCCAATAGCGAAGCAGGGTAGGGGATATCTGAACCTTAAACCAGTACATAAATAGTAGGGGTATGGCAGTAATTCCTACCACGATATCAAAGTTCCAACCCTGAAAGGTCATGATCTCTGGAAGCTGGCCGGATAAGAAAAGTTTTAGCAGAGTTAATTCAACGGGAATCCTCAGGATATGAATCGAAGTCAGCCAGCCTTCATGTATATCGGTCACTTCAATCTGTCGGAATAGAAATACGACTAGTCCAATTATGCTAAGGAAGAGAATAATCATTCTGGGCGGGAAGGAGGTGGTGTTTTCCCAAAAGCCGAGGTAGGAACTAATACCTATAACAAGGATCCAAATGGTAAATGGAAGCTGGATAGAACGATTTTTACCAGTGCCGTAGTAGAAAATACTGATGCTAACAGCAGTAATTAATAAAAAGGAAGTGCCTAATAAACTCATAGCTCAGAAATGTCAGGTGGTTAAATAACACGACAAACCTACAGGCCTGTGAGCATAGAAATCTTGACATAAGACAAGAAAGATGGTCGGAAGGTTAGTTTCTGTCAGCGAGCTCTTTTCGTATTCTACTGAGGGAGGTGTCGGTAATACCAAGGTAAGAGGCAATGTGTTTGAGTGGAACGCTATTGATTAATTCTGGTCGGTCATCGACTAAGTTGAGGTAGCGATCTTTTGCTTGATCAACAGTACTGGCAATGTGTCGTCGCTTCAAGCTGAAATAACTACTGACCAGTCTGTTCCGACCAGCCTGTCGGAAGGGCTCATACTGGTGAAATAGTTTTTGAAAGGTTGGGAAATCGAGCTGCCAGCAAACGACATCGGTTAGGGCCTGAATGTTCTCACGAGTAGGATGCTGCTGGAGAAAAGAGGCCCAGTCAATGGCTACTTCACCAGCCGTAAAGAAATCTACCGTGAGGTCTCGGCCCTCAGCGTCTACTGCGTAAGATCGTAAGATTCCCTCTTCCACAAACCAGTAATGCCGAGCAATGCTTCCTTCCAGTAAGAGGTATTCGTTTTTGGAAAGATGCACCCTGCGGAAAGCGGAGATTATGCTTTGCCAATCATCTTCCGCGAAGTGTTCTTTGGGAAAGAAGAGTTCTAGAAAATGCTTAGTCATCGGTGATTCTATAATTAGAAGAAGTGTATGGACAAGGATACGGAAAAGCTAAAAAGTAAATTACTGCTTTTTGTGTTGTTTTTTTTATCTAGGTAGTATTTTGTGTTTTTAGTATCATTTTTTTTATATATTGTGTTGTCTTTTGTTCATCAGGCGAATGAACGAGAGTCTCATAGGTAACGACCCCCTGCTACGTCAGCAGGAGTATGCTCAACTCTAGAGCATCAGGAAATCAGAGTAAAAGATAATTGTAAACGGATGTTGGCTAATCGCGGTGGCGATTAGGTGGTGGTGGTATGTCAGTGCTCAATTTGAGTGAACTGGCAGTTTGGCGACCCAGGCGGGGTGGGACCCCCAGCCCTAGGCTGGGGGTATAGAATCCCCTTTCATTTTATTATTTACAAAGGCTCAGTTCTAAGCCGATATATGATCCTAGTGGAAACCAATCGACTTGGTACTGCGAGCCGCATCAAAGGCTTGCTTATCCAAGTTGAAGATTTCTGCTAGCGTCATCTCCTTGTAGCGAGGCTCATGGCCCAGCGAGCTGACCAAAGCGTTGGCCTTCTCTGCCTCTAGTGCCTTAAATTCATAGTAGGCAATCATCCGCCCCTTCCGGAGCAAGGCCTTATCTACCTTGTCAATACTGGTGTTGAAGGTGCAGATGATCTTAATGTTCAAGTAATCGCTGAACAGGCCATCGGTAAGCTGCAGAATCGTAGAAACGACTGAGTTCTCCGCCTGAGTGTCTCTAGAGATAATTACCTTCTCTGCATCTTCAATTACAAGAATCGAGTTCTTGTTTGATATCAGGAAAGAAATGAATCCTGGCTGCAACAACTCATTCACAAAGTCATTTGGAATGAAGATAAAGTCACGACTGCCATGCTCACTCAGCAAATACTTGATGTAAGAAGTCTTACCTGTTCCCGGAGGGCCGTGCAATAGAATCAGACCAGAACTGTCCACTTCCAAGGAGTCGTTGATAATCTTATGGATGGGCAAGAAGTCATCATTATACAACTTCTCCACCTCCAACTCCTTCTTGGTTATGTTGATCTCTTCGGTATAATATTCCATACCTCCCTTCGACAATACCTTAAAGGTCGGAGCCTTAGGCTTACCGTAGCGATCCTTGACTTCCGCACAGACGGTACGGGCCCACTTCTCTATGACTTCGGCTTCATGGCAGTACAAGACTTCAATGTAAAGTCGACTGTGCTCCAGTACAAACCAGAGGCAGAGTTCGGTAGACTTACTCCGGTAGAAGTATTGATTCGGACAATCAGGCTTCTTTGCCGGGTCATCATTAGAGCTGGTACGCCAGATCTTGAACACCAATTCCAAATCGTAGGTGTCAAGATCTACGGCCGTTAGAATTTCCTCTAAGTTTTCCTGCTTGTCTTCTAGATAAAGTTCCAGTGTGTATTGAGAGGGAACGCGGTTAAAGTTCTGCACAAAGTACTTATCGCGCAGAAAATTACCGTAGCTGTTATAATTGTGCAATAATGGGTTCATTGGGTCATCATTCATTCGATCCTGCCTGCTTAAGTTCATGGTAATGGTCACTGGCAAGGTACTTAATTTAATCCTCCTCCTTAACGAGATTGGTGATTAAATCGTTCCCGATTAGTGAAGCCTAATGATATTTGTTCTGAATGAGCATTCCTGAGTAGTGTATTCAGAATAACGTCCAGGTAATAGTCGATCATATAGCATTTCCAGGCATTTATTCCGCAGTTGTCTGGAAGTTTAAATTGTAGTTGAATGCTTGGCAATTCGGGCAACAGATTCGCTCTTGATTCAGCTGTTCATATCCACATCGTACACATACACCATAATCAAAGTTTTGATGTACCATAATCTCCTTTGCGGTGACTAGGTCAATATCGAGTGATCGGTATAGGAGTTGCACGAACCTCATTTTCTCTCCTCGCCGAATTAGATCGTATAGCTGCTGTTCTAACACGGGGCTTAGGGCTAAGTCGTGGATCGTCCAATTACAGCGCGGGCATTTGTCTTCCATGGTGTTCATCTTTGTTTCCAGCCTTAGTAGGTCAAGATATTGGGAATCGGTTCCTGTTTAAAAGGTTGCAAGCCGATCGGCATCAACAGTACCGTAGTAGAAATCTAGTTCCTTACCTAGATTGACAATCGCCTGCTGGGCCGCCTTGCTAAAGCCTCTTAAAGGATAGTACTGGCCTTCGCCAAGATCTCTCTTCTTTTCGTATTGAGCTGGCAGTTTGACCGAACTCTCCAGGTAATTGCAATCCAGGCAGATATCGATAACGAGTACCTTCTTTTGACCTTGATAGAATATTAGGGCAAGGCGTGGATCAAAGCAAGAGGCTGTACCATGCCCATAAGTAGAGGGAGTAGTAAGCAGGTCAATGACGCTTTGAGCTTGATTTGCAGTAAGTGCTTTTTGCTTCATTACCGTTCCGGCCCAGCGCTGTCCTTCACGATCCCAAATGCGAAGACGAGGTCTCATTGTATCGTTATAGTCATAAGCGATAACGCGATCAAACGCAATCGAGTCAAACGGAGATGGATGCCTGCCATTGACGCTAATCGTAGGTGTCTGCAAAGGAAATTCCGTTAACTCCTGTGCAGTCAAATAGGAACTTGTTTTTGCGGAAGCAACTTCTGGAGTCTCCAACTCAGAGGCTGGAGGTATATCTGAACTCGATTCTGTCTGTGAAGGAGAAGATTGAGGTGTACAGGAAGCTAATGCTAGAAATGCAATACTTGTAAATAAGGAGCGCAGGTGTATTGTCATTGGAAAATAGGGTTGGGTGAGGTTAATAGTGATTAAAAACCAGAACGATTCGAGCGCCCGCTTCCGTATGTTGAGTCGACTATTCCTCCGCTTTGTATACAACAAGAGTCGCGCTTGTCCACTTCTGATCTCCTGCACCAACCTGGAACGAGTATAGCCCTGGATTTTTAGGAATAAATAAGGCTGAGGCCATTCCTCCGCGCACGATATCTGTACAAGGAATAGTCGGGCATTCCCGGAACAACCAATGCGTTACCGCTGTAGCGGTCTCCTGAATCTTCATATCTATAAGATTAGCACAACCATCAGGCAAGGTGTACGTAATGGAATACCTCAGGGTATCGCCGACTTGAATGGAATCCGGCAGTCCAAAGCTTACTCCGCCAAGTGGGCAAAGTTTCAACGCTGAATCAGGTTGCGCCGTTAGCGAAAAGGCCAGGTAAATCAATAGTAGTACTAGGGAAGAACGCATCTTTTCTATCCTAGATGAGTAGCATCAAGGTTTTGGCGTCTGTTTGATCTATTCTCGCTCAGGGCTTTCGCTAAGCTTTAGGGAAAAGCTATTGAGTAAGTTCTTTCCTTCTTTCAGGAATGTTTCATAGTTATCTTCCTCTGCGGTGAAGGTAATTAAGTACGCAGTGTCGTCAATCATCTTTAGCCGTTGATAACAGCGGAGCTGTAAGCCGAACTGTTCCATAGCGTACGACAGGATAGCCTCCTGTACACCATCGGTAGGTTCTTCTACCACTCTCAGTTCATAGACCTTCGCTCCAAATCCTTTGAACTGGTCCTTACTCAAGTCAATATAGCCTTTGAAATCAAGGCCGGTGCCGCTTAGGTCTTGGACCATAATATTGACATTCTCACGAAATTGGTCTTCCTCGTCTTCAACGGGAGAAAAAAAGAAGATCGCCGGTCCTTTGGTCTTGGATTCGTCCAGCTCCCAATTCTCTGGATAGTCAAGATCGTACTCCGGAGTGGAATAGGTAACTGTATTTTGCGCTAAAAGTGAGGCTGAGAGGGATAAGGCTACAAGAATTGCTAGGAACTTGGTCAATTGCATATGCTATCGTTAATGGGGTTAATGTACACCCAATATTAGCGATTATCCGTCATAGCGTCAACGATTTGATGCACGATATCCCAGTAGTGAGCATCACCATCTTTTGCAATACCCAATAAGCGGAACAATCCCAGTTTCGTTTTGTGAGCTATCACTAAGTCTAGGCGAGGAAAGACGGTAATGTACTGCCCACCATAGCCAATGGCGGAGTAAGCATCTAGATAGGCAGCTTTGCCTTGGTAATTATCAAAGAGCCACCACATATATCCATAGGACATGTGCAGGTCGTTGGGATCTGCTTTGCCGTAGCGTTCTTCCATCGTAGAGAACGGCGTGACGGTTGAGGTGGTCTTTTCAATCCATTCTGCTGAAATCAGTTGTTCTCCATCCCACTGTCCTTCATTCAACATCAGCTGACCAATCTTGGCCATGTCGCGAGTAGACAGGTACATGTGGTAGGCCTTGTATCTCGACTTCTTCCGACTGCCCGATTTCCGCTGATTCTCGATGTTCCAGTCTTGGAAGCCTAATGGACGAGCTAACTGTTGCTCCAGCTCCACATAAATAGACTGGCCAGTTTGTTCTTCCAGGATATGGCCGGCGACATTAAAATCCCAGTTGTTGTAGACAAAGTATTCACCGGGCTCGACACTTCCTCTTTCCAGGAAATTATCTTTATCATATCCGCCATTAGAAGCCAAATGGAAAACGCCAGAGCGAGAGGTAATGATATGATCAATCGTCGCTTCTTTTTCTTTCGCCAGCAGGCCATCATCTTCTTCAATGCCTATGCTGCCGATATCTTGAGCAAGATCGATAGTGCCATTGGCGACGTGCTTGCCGTATAGCATGCTTAGTACACTCTTACGGCAAGAAGCGATATAGCTGATGCGTTCAATGTTCCCATATTCGTAAACGAGCTTTCCTTGATGCAGAACTACGAGGCCGGTTGTTGCTGAGTTTTTCTTGATGTACGCGGTGATGCTATCTAATTCAGATTGATCAAAACCTGTATCTGTCAGTTGCTTGTTTGTTTCAAACGGACTGCCAGTAAATGCGGCCTTATTTGTAATACAAGCCTGCAAGAACACAAAACAGGAAAGTAAGATGAAAGTAATACCACGCATATCTAGCTTCTTTAGGAAGAGGATGTAGAGATTGATCTTCGTCCCCTACAAAGAACTAGCTTCTTTCATAAGAAAACTCATTTCTTTTGATCCACTCTGTTTCGCCCTTATACTGTACGTCCTTGCGGGAAGAGTAGTTGTTTTCTCCAATGCGGTACGTAATTCGAATTGTGGCGCGCTTATTGTCATCGCGGCCTCGATAAGTGGTAACAATTTCGATAGTACCATCCTCAAGTGCTTCTCTTGCAGTAACCAGCTCCTTATTGAGTCGGGTGCCGTTCTTTTTTGTCCAGAGACGGTAGGAGCCACCTGCGTTTGGCTCATCCGGATAGCTGTTAGTGACCTTGATCTCGTTCTCATTTTCCCCCGCTACAATCTGGAGATTAGTCCTAATCGTCACGTACTGGTTGTCCTGATAGTTGAGGTAAGTTAGTGAACCTTGCCAGTCGCCAATTAGTCGACTTAGATCTCCTGCTTGAATAGCAGCTTTTTGGCCTAGCAGCGGGAAGGAGGAGAAGATGATTACTGCAATGGTGAATGTGGTTGAGAAGCGAGTTTTCATAATAGAAGTTTTAGCGTTATTTATTTAAAAGACAGGATATGGGAAATTGAGTTGGAGCTAGTTCTCGGATTTACTTTTGATACTCAAGAAATAACTTAGGGCAACCATTACAGCTGCGATGGCTACACCATAGCTGAGTAAATTTTCCTCTCCGTCCCATGCTACGACCCGACCGAGGAAAGAAATTCCCATCACCGGAACAATGATCTTGATTAACATGCCCTTTAGCGCATCTAAGTCTTTAACCTGCAACCATTCCGGTAGGCTCTCTAGTGGGCTGACGAACAACTCATAAATACCCATGGAGGCAATGAAGATGCTAAAACTCAATAAGATCAAATCTAGAATGCCCATGGCATGATAAATGACCCGGCCTTCAGCGGTGCTAAAGCCAAGGATGCTTTCTACCACATGAAGACCTTCTACTAGCGTGTAGAACATGACGGCCAAACCCAAGAGGAATAAGCTTACAGCTGCAGCTATACCAATGCCTCGAAAAAGATATACGATGAACTTCATAACTGATGGTTTGCACTAAGCGCCAGTGTTTAGTGATTGTCTTTTGGGCTGGCTCTGTATCCAGGTGGGATCGGAAGATACGAAGCTTGAAGTTCAGAACTTAATGCGGGCGGTCTGAAATTAGGCCGTTCGATTATTGCTATCTTGGTGAGCTACCTAAATCAACCATATTCTATGCTTTCTTTGTATTCCAACTGGTGGCTGAAGCCAGAAAACGAAACTATTGCCGTACCCACCCTTCAAGAGTTAGCCGCGCGAGTCATGGCTGAGGAACCAGGTACCTTGATGTATTCAGTTCATTTTCCGCGATATGATTTCCCAACCGGTAATAGCGGAAGACCGATTATTCAGTCGGAGCCCAAAACACGACCCGGTGCTATCACGTTCATTGAGATTTACCAGGATTGGGATGCCTTTATGACGCATTTCAATGGTACAGTTTTCAAAGAATTTCTTGCACAGCATGGTGGGCTATTCGTTCAAGGACCTCCAAACAAGAAGGGAATCACCAGCCCATTTACACAGGTGGTTTTCATGGAGCCACAGGCCGGGTTTATCCGTGAAGATCTTGGGTGTCAAGCTCCGTTTGCTTCATGAAGTATTAACCGCTAAGGAGGTGTTCCTAAGGGAGGTCTACTTCCTTTTTACTCGCGTTTTACTAGGGAAAACATACCGTAAGCTAATATTGCGAAAGTCAAGAGGATTTTCAAAAGAACTGATATGTAGTTCAGCACTTGTCGCTGTTTGTTGCTCTTCCGTCAAGGTCGGGTTCTCGGTTCTTTTTTGCTTCCAAGACCAGCTACTGGCAAGTGGTGTAATGCTGTAGCCAATGTTGAGGCTTTTGTAGATGTGTAGATTGAAGCCTAGTCGAGCATCTAGAGTTACATTAAAGTGCAGATTTCTCTCCGGAAAAATTGCGCTTGTAGCTGGCGATAGGAAACTGCGTTCAAAACTGGGGTGTATTCCAATGCTCCCATCAATTGAGAAACGATCATGAAACCGGAGTAGCTTGCCACGCCGGTAGCCAACACGAAAATGATTGCTGACCTGCCGTAAACCCTGTATGGGTTCCATAGGTAATTGGCCAACAACTTGTAGCCTGCTAATATTCTCTTCTATTTCTCGATCGAAGGCTATCAGCTCAAACTCATGGTAACCTTGACTACCCTGAATCAGGCGATAGTGAAAACCCAAGGACCATCTGGTAGTCCACTCCTCTCGTAAACGTACGACACTTTGGCCATTGATAAACGCAACAGAATCAGTATTGGGAGTCAGTAGGCGTTCATAACTTAAATTATGAATGCCAATCCACTTTTCACCTTGGCGTTCTTGTTGAGCTTGAATAGATGAACATTGGAAAAATACGAGGGTTATCGTGACCAATAAGCCACTTTTCAGAGAGTAGTAATTCATATTGGAGAGTAGTTTAAAGTGCTACTATTCGAACTATATCTTCTGACTCTTATTATCCTTGATCAGTTTTTTCACAATTATGAGGGAGGCACTATACATATTGCGGATAGCCAAAAAAGAAAAGCAGCACCTCGGATTGAGGCACTGCTTTTACAGTATCTGGAGTTCAGTTTAGCCTGGGGCTTATCCTGAACACATTAAGCAATCTGGGTCATCCAGGTTACAGGCTTGACCTTCATCGGCCGCTGTAATTTCATTCACTCCACCTACTGTGGCGGCAGCAGCTTTAGCTTTCACAGCAGCTTGTGCTTCCGCTTTTACGGTGAATTTAATTGGGTTAACCGCAGCTTTAGAGCGGAGGTAGTACATACCGGTCTTCAAGCCTTGCTCCCAAGCGTAGAAGTGCATAGATGACAACTTACCAAAGGTTGGGTTCTGAACGAATAAGTTCATACTCTGACTCTGGCAGATGTAAGCACCACGATCGGCAGCCATGTCGATGATTACGCGCTGGCTGATTTCCCATACTGTTTTGTATAGGTCCTTCAACTCCTGTGGAATATCATCAAAGGCCTGGATAGAACCGTTGGCAGCCATTAGGCGGTGCTTCATGTCGTCATTCCAAAGGCCTAAGCGGTTCAAATCACGAAGCAAGTGCTTGTTTACAATTACAAACTCGCCAGATAGTGTACGGCGGCTGTAAATGTTGCTCGTATATGGCTCGAAACACTCATTATTACCAAGGATTTGAGAAGTCGAAGCAGTAGGCATCGGCGCTACCAACAAGCTGTTGCGCAGACCATGCTTCTTGATATCCTTCTTCAAACTAGCCCAATCCCAACGGTCGGTAGGTGTTACGCCCCACATATCATACTGTAACGTGCCTTTGCTAGCTGGTGAACCCTTGTAACTTTCGTAAGTACCGTGCTCAGCAGCCATTGCACAACTCTCTGTAAGTGCCGCGAAGTAAATCGTTTCGAAGATGTCCTTATTCAACTGGCGTGCCTCAGGACTATCAAATGGATGGCGCATCAAAATGAAGGCATCCGCTAGACCTTGTACACCCAGTCCAATTGGGCGGTGACGCATATTACTATTACGTGCTTCCTCAATTGGATAGTAGTTGATATCAATAACCTTGTTGAGGTTACGAGTAACGATACGCGTTACTTCATACAGGCGATCGAAGTCGTAGGTGCCATCTTCAGCAACGTATTTACCTAGTGCTAGACTAGCCAGGTTACATACCGCTACTTCATCTGGAGAAGTATACTCGATGATCTCCGTACATAGGTTGGAACTACGAATAGTACCAAGATTCTGCTGGTTACTCTTACGGTTAGCAGCATCTTTGTATAAGATGTATGGCGTACCCGTTTCGATCTGGCTTTCTAGAATTGCAAACCAAAGATCTTGTGCCTTAACCGTCTTACGAGCACGGCCTTCTGTTTCATACTTGTGATACAGCGCTTCGAACTCACCGCTGTGTACGTCGAATAAACCAGGTGCTTCATTTGGATCAAACAATGACCACTCACCATTCTCCTTCACACGGCGCATGAACAAATCTGGAATCCACATGGCGTAGAATAGATCACGAGCACGCAGCTCCTCCTTACCGTGGTTTTTCTTCAACTCTAGGAAGTCGAATACATCAGCATGCCAAGGCTCCAAATAGATAGCGAAGGCACCCTTACGCTTACCACCACCCTGATCAACATAGCGAGCAGTATCATTGTATACTTTCAGCATTGGTACAATACCGTTGCTGGTTCCACCTGTACCTTTGATGTAGCTACCCTTGGCGCGAATATTGTGAATGCTAAGACCAATACCACCTGCTGACTGCGAAATGCGAGCGCAACGATCCAAGGTCTCGAAAATACCAGGGATGCTATCCTCTGTCATCGAGAGCAAGAAGCAACTTGAAAGTTGTGGGCGAGGTGTGCCGGCGTTAAATAGGGTAGGGGTAGCGTGGATAAACCACTTCTGCGACATCAAGTTGTAGGTCTCCATTACCTTTTCCAGATCTTCTCCATGGATGCCTACCGCCACACGCATCAGCATGTGTTGAGGGCGTTCTACTACTTGTCCGTCAGCACGCATCAAATACGAGCGCTCTAGGGTCTTGAATCCGAAGAAATCAAACTCATAATCGCGATCATAAATGATAGCACTATCGAAGGTGTCCCGGTGCTTCCAGATGATGTCGTAAGCTTCCTTACTAATCAAACCAGCAGACTCTCCGGTTTTGGGATCGATATAGTTATACAACCGCTTCATCGTTGCACTGAACGACTTATCGGTATTCTTATGCAAGTTAGAAACTGCGATACGGGCAGCCAGAATAGCGTAATCCGGATGATCGGTAGCCATGCTAGCAGATGTTTCTGCAGCTAAGTTATCGAGTTCAGTGGTACTTACGCCGTCATAAAGCCCTTGTATAACCTTCTTCGCAATTTCAATATGGTCAACCTGCTTAGCCAGGCCGTAATTGAGTTTTTTAATACGGGCGGTGATTTTGTCGAAACTTACAGATTCGCGCTTGCCGCTTCTTTTAATTACTTCCATAGTATATAATTATAGGAGGGTGAGGTGGATATTAATTCAAATAATCAAAGACAATTGAAATGGCAATCAGCTCTCGTCAAAGTCTAGATTGCCATTGGTTCTACAGCTCTTAGAAGTCTTCGTCCAAAGAGAAAACCTGACTATCGCGGTCAGCCATAACACCACTCTTCTGGTAATCGCCAACACGCTTTTCGAAGAAGTTGGTCTTACCTTCAAGTGAGATGAGGTCCATCCAAGGGAATGGGTTCTCTACATTGTATACCTTATCGTGATTAAGAGCGACCAATAGGCGGTCAGCTACAAACTCGATATACTGGCACATCAGCTCTGAGTTCATTCCGATAAGGCTTACCGGAAGAGCGTCCGTCACAAATTCCTTTTCGATCTCTACTGCATCGGTGATGATGCCAGTAAGCGTCTCCTTCGGCATCTTGTGTACAATGTGATCATTGTATAACAAGCAAGCGAAGTCGCAGTGCATTCCTTCATCACGGCTGATCAACTCATTAGAGAAGCTCAATCCAGGCATAAGGCCACGCTTCTTCAACCAGAAGATCGAACAGAAAGAACCAGAGAAGAAAATACCTTCAACCGCAGCGAAGGCAACAATGCGTTCTGCGAAAGAGCCGTTATCGATCCAACGTAAGGCCCATTCTGCCTTCTTCTTCACGCAGTCCATCGTTTCGATAGCGTTGAAGAGATATTCTTTTTCTTTCGGGTCTTTAATGTAGGTGTCAATTAACAAGGAGTAAGTTTCCGAGTGGATGTTCTCCATCATGATTTGGAAACCATAGAAGAATTTGGCTTCAGTATACTGTACTTCCGCTACGAAATTCTCTGCTAAATTCTCGTTTACAATGCCATCAGAGGCGGCGAAGAAGGCTAATACGTGTTTGATAAAATGCTGTTCATCGGCGTTTAGCTTTTCATCCCAATCGGTAAGATCCTGACTTAGGTCGATTTCTTCCGCTGTCCAGAAGCAGGCTTCAGACTTTTTATATTCAGCCCAGATATCATCGTGTTGGATAGGAAAGAGTACAAAGCGGTTCGGATTCTCCACCAAAATCGGCTCTACTTTTGCGTTCATCTTATTTACTTCCGTTTTATATATTAAAGGTTACAAATGCTCAATTTACCGGGGCACTAGTCGCTAAAATCCCCTGCCATCTAGTATGCTAAATGGAAGGGTTGGAACGACAAATTCGGGTAGTCCACGGCATAAGTTTGGGGCATGACTATGGCTACTGTCAAACAGTAGCCATAATCACGGATTAGAGCCACGAGGGCTCATTTCGCGTTCCCTTTTAGATATTGTTTGCCGATCAGGATCCTGCTGGATAAGAGATAGTCGAAATAGGTATCAGTAAGTTGTTGTTACCTGTTCGGCGCTTTGGTTTTACTAAGATAGGTGACTAGGGCGAAAAATCGATCTATAGTTTTCCACAACATGTGGATAACTTATTTAAATCACTGATTTACAGTTGTTTTTAATTGTTAATTTAGTTTTCCACAATGTGGATAACTTTTTTGTGGAAAACTCTTCTTACCGGCACCACATGATGAATTTACCTTAATTTAACTTATAAGAAATCAAGCAGTTGCCTCCGTATTAAGGGCTAAATCACCATATAATATGATCTACGTTTGGAACCTCAAGCAACGAAGAACGCTACAATCGGAGGAAAGAGAAAGGGATTGGCCTATAAGTGATTATTGGGCGAGTAATAGCTGACTTAAGGCAGGGTGCTGTAGTAGTCGACCCAATGCAGAATGTTGGCTGGCGCTAAGTCCGTGCAAGAACAAGAGTACATGTTCAGACGGTAGCTCAGGGATAAGTAAGATTTCTGCTAGCCGTTCTTCCTGATTTGCAGGTAGTTGAGACTGTGTCTCTACATAAGATGATAGCCTGGAAAAGAGCAGGTTTATCAGGTCTGTTCGCACTGGGGTTTCTGCTAATATTTTCTGGAATAAGTCTTTGGTCTGAGTCAATGGCTGTGTCAACAATTCTTGAGCATCAGGAAGATTCCAATCTGATTTTTGCAGGAAGTCCATGAACTGTTTGGTAGCCCTTGGTGTCACTGCACTCTCCAGAAGTAGACGCAACTGCGGGTCATCTAGTCCTGGTTGTCCATATTGCCGCCAAAGCCGAAAGAAATAGGTGAGTGTACGCGGTGTAGTCTTAAGGCCATCGATTACTTCCGGGTGCTGCGAAACGAAATCAATTGCCGTGTTTGGTAAGTCCTGTCCCTGTGCCCAGTTCACCCAAGCTTGTACGTTGAACTGTAACTCCAGGTGCAGCATTCTGGTTAGACTTGCTTCGTCGACAGGCGTAACAGAGTATAAATCACCTTCAGGGTTCGCAGTCAATACCATAAACCATCCAGATGGTAACGTCCAACTACTTAGTTTTCGCTCCTGCCATAGCGCCATTAACCCGCGCAGGATACGATCATCAGCTCGATTGAAATCATCAATTAATAGGATGCCGGGGCCTTTTTCTTGGGGGACCCATTCTGGAGGGGCAAATCGACTTGATGTTTTACCTGTTGCTTCATTTTTATCCAGAAAAGGTAATCCAATTAAGTCACCCATTTCTTCGAATTGAGCCGGGCTGATAGTGACAAATTTCCATCCTTGCTCCTGAGCGATCGTTTTGACCAATTCTGTCTTACCAATTCCGTGTCTACCCCACAGGCATACTGGCGGAACCTCATCAGCTGATGCTGAGAAAAGACGGAGTAAAAAGGAGTAAGCCTCTTCACTATCAACCTTAGGACCATAGGATTTCGCGGAAGGAAGTGTCAATTTTCTTGCGTTTGAATGTTAAGTATGGTGATTTTTTTGCATAAATCACCCGCCATTATCAACATTTTTGTGATTTTTGTACAATAGTTGGCCTGCGGGCTGGCTTTACCTTTCGCCTTTATAAACAGAAGGTACTCGCCATTCGGCTGTTACAACCGCCGAAAATCGAGGACTAATTCTCAACTGTGGAGTGACACATACAGCTCCACATCGAATTGCTAAGAGAAAACACACACAATTAGGCTTCATCTCCTGTCTTCAGGAGGTGCGGTAAAGTTTTTTATTGTGTCAGTTTTAGTCCCCGAATTAAAGCTGCTGATTCAAGAATGTAATCCCTATGAGACACTGCATCCTATGGTGCGGACTGCTTTGGTCCGTCGTGTTAATAGCCCAGCCTCGTGCGGAACTCAGTTTTCTATTTGGTGGTTCTGCCTACCTCGGTGATCTGCAACAAGCAGATCTTTTGCCAGATACCGATCGTTATCAATTTGCTCCCGGTGTCCGATTTGGACTTCCGGTAGGTTATCAATTCCAAGTAAGAGCTGGAATTCAGTATGCTAAATATGATGGTTCAGACCAGTTTAGCGATGATGTCATACGGCAGATGCGCGATTTTTCCTTCAATGGTTCTCTTGTTGAAGGTAGTGCTCAGCTAGTGTGGGAACCATTCGCCAAACGTCGTTACCCGGAAACGGGCGGATACAAATCAATCATTTCACCCTACCTATTTGCGGGAGTCGGTCTATCCTCCTATAAACGTACGACCCGTTATGGAATCCCAGGCGTCGATGGTTTTCCCGACCCCATTCAGGAGGACATTAATACGGATGAATCGCCAGTGGTGGTCTTCCCAATCGGTGGTGGATTTAGAGTTGACCTAAGCAAATCTCTCAGTCTAGGATTAGAATTAGGTGGTCGAAAAACCCTTACCGATCAATTGGATGGCGTTAGTAATGCCGGTAAGTCGGATACGGATGACTGGTATGTAGTCGGAGGTGTAACAGTAAGTTACCGTTGGTCAACACCTGATTATGATCGAGATGGTTTCCTAGATGCCTTTGATGCTTGCCCACAGCGAGCCGGCGTAGATTATGCGGCGGGTTGTCCGGATAGTGATGGAGATGGTCTACCCGATGATGAAGATACATGCCCTTATCAGGCAGGTAAGTTAGAAGCTCGCGGGTGCCCGGATTCTGATTTTGATCTTGTTCCAGACTTTATCGACGAATGCCCTGACTATCCTGGTAGCCTTGGAGCAAAAGGGTGTCCAGATGCTGATGGTGACGGCCTAAAGGACGATGCCGATATGTGTCCAAATTGTCCAGCCTTCAATGGCATTTCCGGTTGCCCGGATACGGATAAAGATGGCATTGAAGATTCCCGTGACCGTTGCCCTAATCTTCCAGGGACCTCTGAAGGTGAAGGATGCCCTTATACCGATATGGATCGCGATGGTGTTGCCGATGAGGATGACAATTGCCCAGAGGTGGCTGGATCAAAACTATTGGGCGGCTGCCCCGACACTGATGGGGACGGTTTAGTAGATGGTGAAGATAAGTGCCCTGAACTAGTAGGAGAGAGGGAGAACGGTGGTTGCCCCGCGGTTAGTGAGGAAATCAAAGAAGCACTAGCCTTTGTTACAGAAGCCGTTCAGTTTGAAAGTGGCAGTGATCGATTAAAGAACACTTCAACAGAAAAGCTGGATGAACTAGTGGCAATTCTAGAACAACATCCATACTATCATTTGGAGATTAGTGGTCATACTGATAGCCGTGGAAATGATGCTGCCAATCTTCGATTATCGAAGGCACGAGCAGAGGCTTGTTATAATTACTTGGAATCTAAGGGTGTCGATGTTGGTCGACTTCAGCATGAGGGCTACGGAGAGACCAAACCCATTGCAAGCAATGCAACAACTGAAGGCCGTCGTAAGAACCGCAGAGTCAACTTTGATTTGTTCGTGCCCTAGACTACTTTGATTTCTGTTTAAGTCTGGCGTAGATGTGTTTGGAATGACCTTTTCCAGGTGATTCTCGTTCGTCAATTTCGATCATTGATCGGAGCGACTTTAGCATTGGAGTCAGCTTATTGAACCCATAATTTCGAGGGTCAAACTGTGGTTGCTTTTTCAAGAGCAAACTACCAACTTCTCCTAGAAATGCCCAGCCATCATCATCACTCAAGTCATCGATGGAAGCCGCAATAAGTTTCTTAATTTTTGCCGGTACTGCGTTCTTCTTCTCTTTGTTCTCAGCACTGGAAGAGTCATTTTTCTTTTCCGTCTTCGGCTTGAGAATTTCAATGAAGATAAAGCGATCACAGGCAACGATAAATGGCTCCGGAGTTTTCTTTTCTCCCATTCCAATGACTCGCATCCCCGATTCGCGTAAGCGGGTAGCCAGGCGTGTAAAGTCACTATCACTAGAGACAATGCAGAAGCCATCCACTTTCCCGGCATACAGAATGTCCATCGCGTCAATGATCATTGCGGAGTCGGTGGCATTCTTACCGGTGGTATAGCTATACTGCTGGATGGGAGTAATGGCATGCTCCAGGAGTACTGGTTTCCATCCACTGACTTGTGGTTTGGTCCAGTCGCCATAGATTCGTTTTGTGGTCAGTGTGCCGAACTTAGCGAGTTCCTCCATCATCTCTTTGACCATTTTGTAAGGAACATTATCAGCGTCAATGAGTACGGCAAGTTTTAGGTCAGGTGTTTCTTTGTTATCCATAATATAAAGGTAAGGGGAAAATTAAGGTGAGGGTAGGGGTGAGTGAAGTGTGGGATAAATATTAGTAAAAAGATGAGTGATTTTGTGTTTGGCCCATACCGCCTTCGGCGGGCCCACCCCCTGAGCACCAAGTCCAAAACCACCCCTCTCTGCTGAACACAGACAGGAATAGCGGATCACACCCCTTCAGGTGGAAATTCACGTGAAGGGCCAACAACATCCTTCGTGCAAAACGAAAAGCTGGAAATAATTACCGCTGATTGGAGTTCGCCTTAAGAGCTCTTCTAAGATTTTAGGCGAGATCAAAATGACTCTGAGAAAGCACTTTTCATCTTTGCGTGAGGCCAATATACTGGTTTTATTTCTATTTGTCAATGAAAAGTTTCATTTTAGGCGTGAATAAACTTTTTGTGAGTCGCAGGCCGTGCTCATTTACTGGCCTCAGATTCACCCCATAGCATCAGCTAGCCCATCCACTGATTTTGTACGGTCTTACTGGCAGAATTAGCTATCTTCCTGCTACACAAAACGCTCAAACGCAGAGACGAATCTCAATGGGTAACCTCCCGGAGCCAATCCTCGTCTCAGCTTTACATACCAATCAAACCATATTTATAACGATGAAAAAATCTTTGCTTCTCATCAGCATGATCTGCACAACAGCTCTATTGTCCGCGCAGATCAGTGCCAAGTTGATGCGTTACTTTGATGTATCCGAAACCCAGATCACCTTTGTCTATGGTGGCGACTTGTGGGTAGTAGCTAAAGATGGCGGAACGGCCATCCAGGTTACTCATTCACCTGGTGAAGAATCCTATCCACATTTTTCACCGGATGGACAGACCATTGCCTATACCGCTGCTTACAACGGCAATCTTGATGTCTACACTATTCCGGTAACCGGTGGAGTGCCAACTCGAGTGACCTATCAGGCACATGCTGACCGCATGGTGGCATGGCATCCAGATGGTGAACATCTACTATTTGCCTCCCGCAGGGAATTAGGGCAGCGCTCCTCACGCCAGCTATTTCTTGTAGATAAGGATGGTGGCTTCCCAGAACGCCTACCATTGCCTTACGGCGAATTGGCTAGTTATTCTCCTGATGGCAGCAAGCTTGCCTATATCACTAAGATCACGGAGAACTATCCTTTTAAGCGCTATCGTGGAGGACTCACGTCTGATATTCTCATCTATGATACCCAGAGCCAGCAGGTTACAAACGTCACTAATAACACGGCTAACGACGGCCAACCCGCTTGGGCTAATAATAAGCTCTATTTTCTTTCAGATCAGGCCGCTGATATGCGTCTTAATATTTGGTCGCATGATCCGGCTACTGGAGAGAATCAACAGATCACCCGCTTTAAGGATTTTGATATTTCTAGACTAAATGTCGGCCCAAATGATCTGATCTTTGAAGTTGGTGGAACGCTATACTTGATGGATTTAGCTACTGAAAAGTCAGCGCCCGTTGCTGTGAATGTAGTGAGCGATCTCTCGGTAGAAATGGCACGGGCTGTAGATGTGAGCGATCGCATTAGTGGAATGACTGCTGCTCCAGGCGGCAAGCGTGTGGTATTCGAAGCGCGTGGTGAATTATTTAATGTACCAGCAAAGGATGGTTTCACGATCAACCTGACTCAGTCAAGTGGAGCATTCGATCAGAATCCCGCTTGGTCACCAGATGGCAAACATATCGCCTACTGGAGTGATCGCTCCGGTGAATATGAGATATACCTGCAAATGGCGGATGGCAGTGAGGAACCACGAAAACTCACCAGCCGCGGTAAAGGCTTGGGGTACACCTTACATTGGTCTCCTGACAGCAAGCACATTGCGTTTGTTGACGAAACCAATACGATCTTTACCATAGATGCAAGCAGTGGTGATGTGCAGCGCGTGGCTCGCTATGAATGGAATATTGGGCATGGGGGGCGTAACGGTTTTACCCTGCATTGGTCACCAAATTCCGAATGGCTGACTTTCAGTTTGGGGCAAAACAATGCTAATGGAGCAATCTTCTGTTACAACACCCGGAGCAAGCAACTCCGCCAGGTAACTAGCGGATACTATAATGACTCTGATCCTGCTTTTAGCGAAGACGGAAAGTATCTGTTCTATCTAACGGATCGCAATTTCCGCCCTTCGTACTCGGATATGGGAGATGGTACTTGGGTGTATCCTAATGCTACTCAAATTGCGGCTGTGAGTCTTTCCAAGGATACGCCGTCACTACTACAGGCGCGTAATGATGAGGTAGAAATCAAGGAAGACAAGGAGGAAAAGAAAGAAGATACAGCCGAGAAAGAAGAAAGTGGAGATGATGCCGAGGCAGAAGAGGAAGATGATAGCATGGCGATCGACTTTGAAGATATCGAGTCACGCCTGGTTCTACTTCCACCGGATGCTGGAAATATCGGTGGTATCATGCCATTCAAAGGTAAGCTGGTATACGTGCGTATACCGAACACCGGTTCTGGAGAGCGTTCTGTTAGTTTGGTCGTGTATGACCTGGAAGAGAGAGAAGAGAAAACTGTTATTGAGAACATCAATGGTGCCCGTGTTACTGCCGATGGCAAAGCGATTCTGGTAGGTAGCAGAGGCCGCTACGGTATCATTAAGCCTGCACCGGGACAGAAAATTGAGAAACCTGTTCCTACAGATGGCTTAGTTATGAACTTGGTACCAAAGGAAGAGTGGCGTCAAATCTTCAATGATACTTGGCGACGGCACCGTGATTTCTTCTATGATCCAAAGATGCATGGCCTGGATTGGGACGAAATGCGTGAGCGCTACGGTGCTTTGCTTGACGATGCCCGTACACGCTGGGATGTATCTGCGATTCAATCCAATCTTGCAGCAGAATTGAGTGCGGGGCACACCTACACCTTCGGTGGTGACACAGAGAATGCTCGCCCTAGCAATACAGGTTATCTGGGCATTGATTGGGCATTGAAAGACGGTACCTATCGGGTGCAACGTATTGTCCGCCCTGCAGCCTGGGATACAGAGGTTCGTTCACCACTGGATCGCACCGGAATCGATGTGCAGGTTGGTGATGAAATTCTTGCCGTGAACGGTCGTCAACTGACCGCAGATAAGGCCCCTTATGCGGCCTTTGAAGGCTTGGCTCGCGAAACAGTGAATCTTCAAGTACGACGCAATGGTGAGACATCTGATCATGTTATTACCTGCCTAAGCACGGGCCAGGAGACACGCCTTCGCCACCTAGAGTGGATTGAGCAAATGCGCCAAATGATTGATCGCTTGTCTGGCGGTAAGCTTGGTTATGTGTATATGTCAAATACGGCGGGGCAAGGTCAGCTTGAACTCGTACGTATGTACTACGGCCAGTTAGATAAAGAAGGTTTCATCATTGACGAACGTTTCAACGGTGGTGGCCAATTGGCGGATCGTTTTCTTGAATTGTTACAGCGTCCTGTGGTATATAATCTACACTGGCGTCACGGCAAGGATCATACGCATCCAATCAAGACCAATACGGGACCAGTGGGAATGCTGATCAACGGATGGGCTGGTTCTGGTGGCGATGGTCTGCCGTGGGCTTTCCAGGAGTTGGAAGCAGGCCCAATCGTTGGTGAGCGTACCCTGGGTATTCTTGTTGGTCCAGCTACTGGGCACCGCTTAATTGACGGTGGTGGTATCACCGTTCCAGGAGCTCGTCTTTATGACAACGACGGTCACTGGTTCTGGGAAGGAGAAGGTGTTAGCCCAGACATCAAGGTTTGGGATGATCCGAATATCTTGATGCAAGGCCGCGACCCTCAGGTGGAAAGAGTTGTAGAGGAAGTCATGAAGCTCCTTGAAACCAATCCTCCAATGCGGACGCCAGCTCCACCAGCTGAAGATCGCACCGCTAAGGGGCTAGGTAAAGGCTAAGAATAAGCCATCAGACTAAGATAATCGGGCTTTGATCGTGCATGACTGCTGGTCAAAGTCCGATTTCTTTTCGATAAAATGTGTTGTGAAAAGTTAATCAAGATACCCTTCCACTCCTGCCTTTAGAATAACTATAAGTTCCTCATCCATAAAGGTGTATTCATCTGGAATATCCATAATGATGATCCGGTCTGCATCATTCCCTACCGTAAATCGTTCCAACATAATCACCTTATGTCTTTTCTCCATGACAAAGATCAAATCTGCCCAGTTGATTAGTTTTTGACTCAACGGTATGCGGGCTGAGGAAGCTGTTCCCGCCGATCGAATCTGATGCTGGCCATGATTCTTGAAGATTTCTTCGGCCGTACGACTTCGCCATTTGTTTCGGCTGCACACAAAGAGTATATTCATAAGCCCAAATTTATGGATACCACTGCATTCATTTCTCTTTCGACTGCTGGATTTCAAATTGCCCCTTTCCCACTTCCCGTTTACTCTTTATCTTTGCACCAGTGAAAATGCTTTCCTTCATATTAGCTTGCTATGTACTGTGCCTATCGGTTGGTCCGATCTTGGCTAAGGCTTTATGCACGGAAGCTGAAGAGCATTGCGCTACTAGCTGCTGCATCATTGAACATGAAGACGTTGCAGCTATGGATAATACAGACGCTAGCCCCGATGGCTGCTGCGACGATGGTAAAGTATGTAATCCGTTTGCTGGTTGTGCCGGATGTGCAGGGTTCACAGTTCCTGCAGTACCGATTATCACTGGTTCGGTAAATGAATACATGACCCAACCATTATCCCATCGCCAGATTGTTCCTCGGCTAGCTGATCACGCCATATGGCACCCTCCCCAGTTTATCTAGGTCTTTCCTTGTTTTGCCCGTCCTGGGCATTCCTAATTCATTAACCTAGATAACTTTTTTACGATGAAATACATTTTGTCTTTCTGTCTATTTGTTGCTGTAAGCTGTTTTACTTCTACTACCGTAATGGCGCAAACTGCTGCCACTAGTGCTACTTCTTCTATTCAATCTCTAACCGTTAAAGTAACGGGCGTTGGCTGTAACACGGATGTGAAAACCATCGGTGCTGCTGTTGAGCAATTGGATGGAGTATCTTCTTGTTCAGCTGCTAAGCGTGGTGCTGTTACTCGCTTTGTTGTTCAGTACGATCCACAAGTTGTTTGTGAAGACGACATCTTCCAGGCGGTTGAGAATACGCCTGGGTGTAAGAATCCAAACGATCGTCCTTATCGGGTGAAGATTTAAGCTGATCCTTAGAGCTTGTTTGGGGATTTTGCGAACTGATTTTCAACGATTTACGGCTCTGGGGGAAGGATTAGAAATGAATTTAGCGGGCTAAATGAGTTTTTAGTTCTGAAGCCAGGTTCGAAAATCCTTGGAAAGCAGAAAGCACCAGCCTTTTAGAGGATATGATTTGGGTAATTAGTTTTCTACTCAATGAAATTTCCCAACAAGCTCGTAGTACTGAAATCTTTTGCCCTTCGGCAGAAAATCAAGATTGAACACATGAATTTGAAAAATTGCTATGCCCGTGGGCTGGTAGCTTTGCTATTGGTCTGCACGGGGTATATGGCGTCTGCCCAAACCCTTCAGGGTAGGGTAGAAGGGGCGGATAAGGAACCCCTAATTGGCGCCAATGTATACTGGGCCAGCACCACCGATGGCACAGTTACCGATACGGAAGGCAACTTTGAGTTGGCCTTCCCCGCAACAAATGATTTACGCCTGGTAGTCACTTACGTGGGATACCAAGCTGATACTGTACAAATCGACTCAGAGGACGAAGTGGTTATCACCTTGGCGGAGTCTGCAACATTAGATGCCGTAGTTGTCACTGAACGACAACAGGGGACTTTCGTTTCACAGATTAACCCAATCAAAACAGAAGTTCTTACCCAGAAGGAATTGGGGCGATCGGCCTGTTGTGATTTGGCGGGCTGTTTCAATACACAAGCGAGTGTTAAGCCTAATACGACCAATGTGGTCACCAATGCTAAGGAACTACGTATCCTTGGACTCTCTGGTGTGTACAACCAAGTATTGGTCGATGGCTTTCCGCTGATTCAAGGAAGTAGTTACACCTACGGTATTAGTACTATCCCAGGCACCTTAATCGACAATATCTACGTTGCCAAAGGATCCAACTCTGTGTTGCAGGGCTTTGAAAGCATCAGTGGCCAGATCAATGTGATTCTTAAGGGACCTGAAGATTCTGAGAAGCTGTTACTGAATACTTACGTGAATAGCTTCGGGGAATCCCAGTACAATGCTAACTGGAGCCGCCGCGGAAATAAGTGGAGTACGCTGGTAGCTGCGCACTCTACCCAAGCTGCTAGTCGAGTGGATCGCGACGGTGATAACTTCTTGGATTTGCCATTGCTTACGCGCTACAGCTTGTGGAACAAGTGGCAGTATCGCAACGCTTCAGAATGGGGTTGGCATGCGACTATAGGAGCTCGCTTTGTGAATGAGCAACGTATTGGCGGCCAAGAGAACTTCGATCCAGGAAATGACCTGGCACCGAATGTAATCTACGGCCAACATGTACGGTTTTCTCAACCTGATCTGTATGGGAAAGTAGGCTATCGATTTGATGACTACCATCACATTTTATTGATCGTATCTGGCTTCTATCACGATCAGGATAGCCGATATGGGACATTGGACTACGATGTGCAACATACCAATGCCTACGCTAACCTGCAATACGAACGCAATTGGGCCAATACGCATCAGTTGAAGACCGGACTTAGCTTCCGTTTTCAGGATTTACGAGAGGATATTGCCTTCTATCCAGATAACCTTAACCGCACTTATGCCGGTCGATACGTCAAGGAAGAACGCATTCCAGGAGTGTTTGCTGAAAACACCTTTAATTGGTTAGACAATCAATTGACGTTGATCACCGGTGCTCGCCTGGATCATCATCAAATCCATGGCAGCTACTTTACTCCGCGAGCTTTATTACGAGCGAACATTTCGCCTCGCTTTACAGCGCGCGCATCGGCAGGTAGAGGCTGGCGGACGATTAATTTGTTTAGTGAGAACGTGAATTTGTTGGCAAGTTCTCGCGATGTCATCATTGCTGATGATCTACTTCCGGAAGAGGCTGTGAACTATGGTCTGAATTTTACCCTAGTTCAGCCTGGAGATCAGTTTGAGACCCAATGGTCTTTCGATTTTTATCGGACTGTCTTTCAGAATCAGATCTTCCCCGATTATGATTCAGAATCGACTAAGGCTTTCGTGCGGAACTTTACGGGAACCAGCATTAGTAATGGTTTGCAGGCAGAAGTAGGCATGGCTATTTTCGAGCGTATCGGAATTAAGTTAGCTTACAACTACCTCGATGTATATCGTGAAGTGGAAGGTCAGAAGGAACAGTTGCCGTTTAATGCGCAGCATCGCTTTCACGGAACCTTATCTTTCGAACCGGTAAATAAAAGCTATCATGTAGATATGAACGTACACTGGTACGGCCAGCAGCGATTGACCGACACTAGTGGTAACCCAGCTGAGTTTCAGGATCCGGAATTCTCCGATCCTTTTTCAGTGGTGAACGTCCAGTTTACGAAGGCCTGGTCGCAGGTGGAAGTGTATGCCGGTTGCGAGAATGTATTCGACTTTCGCCAGCTACGACCAATTCGATCCTGGCAAGATCCTTTCAGTCCGTACTTTGATACGTCTAATGTATGGGGACCTACTCGCGGTCGCGAGTTGTACTTAGGAATTCGCTATCGGATAGATCAGGACTAATTGATTTGAGTTCGGAAGGTGGGCATTAAATTGCTCCAACTTCCGAACTCGCCTTTCTACTGCTGTTCCGCCTGAGCAATTACACCTCTAATCCACTCATTTGGTTCCATATCAATGGTGAGGTTGATTCGTTCAGTGGAGCCATTATTAATGACGCGGTGTGGATCGGAGAGGCGCATGTACCAGCATTCACCCAATTTCATCGGAACGAGTTCGTCATTGAGGTAAAACTCAACTTGATCATTGCTCATGATAGGTACGGTGAGTCGAATAACCGATTTCTCCTCCTCCAACGCTAAGGTTGGATCAGTGTGTTCCTTAACCACCGACTCTGGCGCAAGCCGCAATAGTCTAACCAGCGTTACCCGCGTATTTTCCTTAAAGAACTCAACTACACTCTTGAGATAAGGAGAAGCATCCATTTCTGGTGTGTCTAGCCAATCACACCATGTACCGTCAGCGTAATCCTCTGCTGGTGGTGGGAAAGGTAGCGTCGTATCCACCAAGTG